>Ga0065711_1049545_pt1 | contig 11248 bp, 11 predicted proteins | sample Hoacrofraction12_FD_59098 | JGI IMG/M metagenome (GOLD analysis project Ga0065711, IMG submission 59098) | Hoatzin crop microbial communities from Cojedes, Venezuela - Epithelial fraction 12 v2 (version 2) | ecosystem: Host-associated > Birds > Digestive system > Esophagus > Crop | place... | reverse complement strand
TGTCCAGCTCCTGTGGGGAACCTTGGAGTAACTGCAGAAATCCTGGTGGTGAGCACCACACAGCTATTTTCATCCCCCGCCTGGAGCAGCTCACAGCCCTCTCTGCTACCAGCCAGGCTCATGTGCTAACGGCCTTCACGCTCCTCTCCTCCAGCGGGTCAGCTCTGGTTTACAGAAGAGGGCAGTCATATCTCACTGTCTGCTCTCCCGAGCACCAGAGAAAGTCAGGGAAGTTTCTGGAAGGCTATGGTGGGAAGAGGAGGAGAGCGAGCAGCACACGGAGCAGTGCTGAGTACCCCAAGGTATCGTGGTGAAGGCTGAGGAGCTGTGAGGAGCCAGGGGGAACACAATGAAGAGTGGGGACAGCACCTCGCCCCGCCAAAATCACCAAGAGCGTGTCACAGCCCAGCGACGGGGACTCGGACGGGAGGGGGCATAGCAGCGAAGGGACAGCGCGGCCTCACGGGACAAGGGGCAAGGGACATGATCCCGAAAGCACGAGCAGAGCATCACGTGGCAGGGGATTACTGCAAAATTTCACGTAAAGTGAGGGAAAAGTGTCCCTCGACACTGAAGCCAGCCGCTCCATGCAGCCTGGTTTCTCCATCCGGTGGGGAAAAGAGCGCTGGAGGAGACAAAACTCGAGGGAAAGCAGGAGAAGGAGCAAGTTCCTGCCCTGGCTCCCTCCTAGCCCCCAGCCAGGGGACTGCAAGGGTGAGGCTGATCCCTGCAAGTCAGGCTGTAGCACAGCTGAGGCTCCGCTGGTGAGACCCAAGCCCGCTGCTCCCGAAGGATTCACCAGCACCGGACTCAGGCTTCCTTGGTCTCCTTGGAGACGTTCAGTACATGTGTAGGTGGAAAAGTGGGAAGGCTGAAGACTTCATTAATGTAAAACAAGAAAAATAGTCCCTTTGCAAGATGCCTACACGGAAGGAGGGAAAAAGCCTTCCCCACTCCTACTGTGTACGCTCTCTGAGCAATTTAATTAATATCTATTTAATAAGGAGTCAGATATGCTTCAGGTTTCACTTGCTTCTCCAAGCTGCAAAGTGTTTCATCTCAGCACAGAACCACCGAGAATGGTTTGACACTAAGGACTGCAAATTCAGATCTGCAACCCCTCAGTAAAATTACGTTATTTTACGGCCTAGAACCATCTTTTTACTTCTGAAGGGACATTCAGCAGCCCAGGGGGCTGAAGAACCACCGCTGCCGGCCAGCACGCCAGGGCAAGCAGGGAGGAGAGACCTCACCACGCGCTGGCAATGAGCTCTCGTTTCAAATAAAATAACAAGTCTCCACTGGATCAGAAAAACTCTTTAAGGGTGGATGCCATTTCCAACAGAGCTTGATGCAATGAGGCACCAAGCTCTGTAAAATCAGATTTTGCATTTAAAGGTGGCATGTCGGTCCTCAGTGCACCCACAATGTCTTTAAAACGGTTCATGCCCCTGCGAGGGGTGCGAGGAGCTGCCGGGCACGGGCACGCTCCAGGGTGGGCAGGCATCTGTGCTCCCACAAGCACCACTGCCCTCACCATCGGTTCAGCGTCAAGAACCAGCAGACCCTACAGCCTACCAATTAATAGAATGCAACAAAGCAAACCTTTATGCAGAAAGTGGTAAGTATGGTTAAAAAAATGTTATTTTTATTGAATTAGCTTATTTAGCTGTTAAAGCATCTTCAAGGGTGGGCAGACGCAGCAGAAATAAAACCTACAAGACTTAAGGGGATGGGCAACAAATATTCACCTACTTAACAGGGGTGTTGTATGGCTTATTTAATTAATGAATACTTGTAAAGCACTCTGAGTTGCTCAGACAAGAAGCGCTATACAGTACAAGCGCAACATATTATTATATATTATTAAGACTGGCTCTGCAGAAGAATAATTCCAGGTAAATGTGCAATCAAATGATCATTTTAGTTCCCAGTAATTAGATTCAATAGGCCAAAAAAACCACAGAAGCCTTTCTTTAATCATACACTAAACAATCAGAACATCCCTAACCTTTCAAGCAACAGCCTTTTTGAATAAAACATCACCAACTTATAGATATTATTCCAAAAAGAACCAGTCACCATATGTGTTGTCTCTTTGAAATACAGTTGCTATAGCAGACCCTGCATGCATTTCATGTGATATGATCATATTCTATCCGTTCTGGCAGCTGAGAGGTTGCACAACTAAAATTGGCTGCCAGAAATTTTTGAAGATTCCCAGAACAAGTAGCCATGCAAGAAATGCCTGCTTTCTACTCGAGCTGGCCGCGGAGCTCCATGCAGCTCGACGGGGTGGCCATGGCCACCACGAGCCCTGACCATGCCTGGCCCCACACCGACGAAGATCTCTGCCCTCCAGCCAGGCTCGCAATGGCAAGGCTCTGATGGAGCAAAGCCAGAGCTCTGCCCCAGCTCCAGTCCCACCTGCACAGCATCCACAGCACCCTACACCCACTCCTGTGCAGGCTCTCCACTCAAGGTGACATCCACACCTCCCTGCTCTGTGTCCGGTTGGCACCTGTCCTGGCTCTGAGACCTGGTGGGATCAGTGATGGCAAGAGGGAGGAACCAGCATGGAGGGTGGAGCAGGAGTGGAAGGAAAGGATTAAAAGAGAATGAGAGTAATGAACGAGTTGGCTGGAGGGAGCATCCCGGATACAAGGAGATGGGATGGACAAGAACAGCAACGGGAGAAACGTGGAGGGGCAGGCACGGGTGAGATGGTGGCAAGCTGATAGCTCCGGGGACTGCAGCTTGAAATGGCATCTCCCATCTCTCAAGATTTCACTCTTCCACTTACAAGTGACCGCAATAAAAGCTAAGCATCAGATGAGCTTGGGTTTAAGATGTAGAAGGTTGTTTCTAGCTCAGATCTGGTTCTTAGTGAACATCTGCATCAAGTAGCTACTGCATCCTTGGCCGTACAGTGAACCCGGAGACCCCAAGTCCCTCTGCCCTTCCACATTTACCTGCTCAGCCTTTCCTGCCTCCCGCCTCGGACCAAGGACTACCCCTGCCATTTGAAGGTCTCATCCGCGCTCCTTACACACGATGGGATGTGCAGAAGACAGATGACTAGCTCAGTATGGGAAGCACCAGCCCTCTTTCCTCTTCTATGCAAAGTATTTCAAGCCCTTTTGGAGTGCCTTTGTGAAATTCATTTGCTGGTAGCAGTTCAAGCCCGGTGGACACCTGCCCTCACTACACCAGCACATCCTATTTAATACAAGCCAACGAGCGCCGCACCTCTACCTTCTCTTCTGGTTCCAGGCAGCAACCGCTCCCACGTGGAGCCCATCGCTGGATGCCGGCGTGGGAGCCCTGCTGCGGCTGCCGATGCTGCACAGCGCTCAAGCGAGGATAGACAGGGAAATTAATTTGAGAGTGAAGTCAGTCCCACAACCTTCATCAGCACGGAGATTCGCAAGCAGGCCTGCACATTAATAAAGCTTCCTGTGGGAGTAGATGTTGCCTTTGATTTGCATGTGAATTCAATGCTAGTGAGAAGTGCCAGACTGTCAGACATGGAGACCAAAGTCTCTTATCTTTCCAAAAGCTTCTGTAGCAGTTTCCCCACATTTCCTTAATCATCTGCCTTGTCCTCAACTTACTGAACAGGCAGTAGAGACTAAAGCTGGACTCAGTTCAACTCCTGCTGCTGCCAAGTCCTGAAACAAGGGTGCCAGGACTGTTTACAGCTAGCCAACAGCTCTGCTAACGTGGCCCTCTCCTCACGAGCGGGTGCTCTGACATCTCCAAGCTCTTTTCACACATTCCTCCCCACTGCCATAGTTACATCCTAAATCTCCACCACGTGCCTGCAGGTCTCCAAGTGAACAATTGCCAGGGGCTGTGGTAAACCAGCTCGCGTTTCTGCATCCAGGCAATGGAGTTCTCCTTCACGGGACCAGCAGGTAGAGACACCAAGAGCCCCCGAAACCACAGAGGTGCTTCAGGTCCATGATTACCAGCAGCCATGTTCTGTGCCATCTACCTGCACTGCTCACAGTGCCTGCAAGCCCGGTCATGGGTGCTTGGGACAATCAGACCCAGATACCAATCCTGGTCTCCAGCAGCTCACCACACAGCACTGGCAATCATCCTCCTCTCTGCACCGAAACACAAATAGTAAATCTTCCCACTTACTGAAAGAAGAGAAAGAAAAGCATCCCCTAGCAAGCACAACTTCTGAGTGCCATGGGTTTGGTCACTATCAACAGGGATTTGAACAGACGACATCAGTAAAAGGCTCACCACCAACTGAGTCATCTTGAGTCTGCTCAGCGCTACGCCTAAATGCAAGACACAGCGAATCAGCTCCCGAGTTATTTTCTTATCCATTAGGAAATCACCCAGAGATAAGGAGATTCTCTGGCATAAAACAGAGACCAGTAAAAAGGCAACTGAAACGCTTTACTTCAGAGACATTGCACAAAGTTGGGACGATATCTGGGAGCCAACACTGGTTGACACCTAACCCAGGAAAAATTTTAACAGCACATTCACTGTGAGATGAATCAAGTCTGTTTCATTCAAAAATGCCACAGACTATGTGGGAAGCCCCATCGAAAACCCCTCTCCCCGTGCTTAGGGAAGTGGTAACCATTTAATGTTTCCCAACTAGTTAAGCTCTGGGGGAGGGGGGAAGAGATGACCAAGACAATTTTATTGCAAGATAGACAGAACGTGACTTGTTTGCCCAGCTGCTGTTTGCCCAGAGCATCCGGCACTGTTATCACCCCAGTTACTGTTGTAATCTGGCATTTTCACGCAAGCGGCTCAATCTTTCAGTGTCCCCATCCTCTTCGGGCAAGTTCTGCTCGAAGGGTGAAAACATCGCCCTGGCTCTGGCTTCATGTGGCTAGAAACTCCTGATTTGGGAAGGGGGCTGAGGAAGGGAAATACACTGGAAAAAGAGGGTAGAACTTTAAAAATAGAAATGCTGCTTAAATGCCATATACTTGCTTACAGTATTAGTACATAAGGAAAACAGTAACAGGATCCAGTCCTATGGAGCCTCTTGCTAACTTGTTCCACCGCTGCAGCCAGTACACCACGGCAGTGACTCTCCAATTGTTTTTCCATCAGCCTTTTTCTATTGAAGAAAAAGAGCTCAAGCCCGATATTAATATCAATCACCTATTAATGAAATATGAAGACCTATAGCTATTTAATGGGCCTGACTAAGGCCAGGAGGAGCTTGTTTCTGCACCTGAGGCTTCTCAGGCATGGAAAGACTGATACAGGGAACAGCAGGAGGTATGGAAAGGTACACATGTTGGAGGGTGGAAAAGGACATGAGGATGCAAAAGAAACCGGTGTCCTGTCTGACTACCAACTCCCAGGGCAGTTGTGCAGTAATCGACTGTTCCCAAAATAGAGAAGCACACACACAGAAGTTGTGAAAAGGGTACAAAAATAAAATCCCATGTGTTTTTACAGATTCCTAAGGATTTGGGACCTCTCCAGGTGGACAAAGCTGCCTATCAGCAAAGCAACTTAAGAAAGGAGGACGGAAGCGTTCCCAGAAATCAGAGATGGTCCCGCAGCCATCTGAAGTGTCCAAGCGGTAAATCTGGAAAGTTACTCGCCAGCCAATATCATCATCTGTCCGTTATTTCAGTTATGGTCATTAAAAACCAAAACACAGCACAACAAGCAGCGAGAGCTGAGAGAGAAGATATTTTAAGGGCAAAATCTACCCTTGGAGACAACCTAATGCTACCCCAGTCCCAGGCTCCAGAAGTGAGACCTTCTGTGCTGACCTCCAAGCAATAACAGACAGCCGGATCCTTACAGAGCTAAGATTGCTGCTCAGCTTTCCCACCATGTTTTCGGCGAAGCATGGCTTTGCAGTACCAGGCATGCAGCTGTCCCACCACCTATTTTTCCCCCGAGTTGCGCAATGGCTTTAGGCACCGAGAGACCACCCGGCCGGCAGCTAAAGGGGCCTCTGCCGGTGGAGGCACGGCCCACCTCTCAGAAGGGTTTCTTGCTTCCATTTAGTCTCGCAAGGCAAGTACCTTTGTTTCTCCCGGGTGGGACGAGGAGGGATTTAGACTCCGCCAGCAACCTCTCTTCTTTCTCAGCTCCCATCTGTCCTCACACCCCACTCCACTCCACAGCTGCTCCCAGCAGAGCGGCAAGATGCAGCTCACAAGCTCGGAAGCCCGGATGCAGCCGAGCTTCAGAGCTGCTTCATGTCTCTCCCACTCCTGCCTCCTCTACCTCCTTTTCCTGCGACACCCTCCTCTCCTGGAGCAGCAGATGTAGCGGAGCGGTGGTAGGAGGCAGACACGTTGGAGGGGAGCCCTGCTGCAGCTCTCCTCCGGCAGGCTGAGGAGCCGCACAACGTGTGGAAACCGGCGAGGAGCGGAGCAGTACGCAGAACGGAAAAAAAATAAAAAATAGCGCAAAGCGACAGCAGTGGGTAGTGCTGTTCCTCTGGGAGGAACAGAACAGGGGGAGGTGAGAAGAACCAACTAGAGAGAATAGGAAAGGAACCAAAATGAAGAGGAGGAATAAAATGTAGGAGATGCAAAAAAGAGAAGCAGATGTTCTTGCAGCACTTATTCCCTCTGACATTCGTACCCAGGTCTTTCATCTTCCTCCAGAACTGGGAAACAAGCTGCTACGTGCTCCCTCCCCGTTCTCACCACCCCGACCCTCTGTGCCACGCATCAGAACAAGCCAAGACCAAGAGCCCCATCACCGCTCCCGGCACAGTGGTGGGGAAGCCTGGGGATAATCACAGGGAGGGCATGAGGCTCTGCTACAGGACACAGCTACGATTCAACACCCCCTGGTGAAGCAGCCTTGCTGTCCAGCTTCCTCGCCAGCCTTGAATTCAAACCACCCCCATCCCCATCTCATCCTCTATTTCCTTGTTTCATTAAATACTCCTCCTCCATCTACCCTGTACACCACCCCACTCCATACGTGCAGCAGAGGGATGCTGCGAGCCAGGGGAGCTGCTGCCGGCTGCCGGCACCCAGCGCCTCGCTCAGCTGCAGCTCCTCTGCGAGGCTGGCTCCATCCAAGGGGCTACCAGCCAGCTCCTCACAGAGGAGAGCCTCAACAACAATCCTTTACTCGAATAAAACGATCAGCTGGCCCTGAAGGCTTCACTTAGACGCAGCAGACTGATCTCGCCAAGTGACTGACGGGTGATTCCCATGCTGAAAAAAGAGAAGGGACCTGGAGGTCCACATGTGCAAAGCCCGGCTCACATCCTGTCCCTGATGTGACGGGACAGGCTTGGAGCAAGGGCGCTGGCAACCTGCCTCACACTGAAGCATCTCCTAGAATAGTTCAGTCATAAGGAAAGAAGATGAGTCTTTATTTATTCTTCCAGCAGGCTTAGTTTCTTTCCTCTGGAATAGATCCTGGCTATCAGTTGAGGAGATCCCCTCCAGAAAAAGGCACTGGAAACAGAAATCCTTTCTTCCAAATCCGCAGGGTGGAGCTGCCTGTGCCCTAGCTCACTACATTTGGTCCTCCTGGTGCTGAGGTTACTTCTGCTGGCAGGACAAGCAGCAGACTCCATGCTCCTGCCCTGAAGCCCATCCCACAGGGCTGGCACGGTCCCTGCCCGCTATCCCAGCTCTGCAGCAGCGGGGACCCAGCCCCACGCAGGGGGACAATGGGGATTTGTCTCCAAAACACCTCATTTTAATGTTGTAATTTATTCACGAATTCCATCAACCTGGGGGGGAAAGGTGGTTGAGGTATTTTCTTCAAATACCCAGGGACGCAAGCAGGATGGAAGGGGGCAGGCAGCAGGGTAAGAGGTCGAACTCCACAAACCCCAGAAACCTGCGAGCCCCGAACCAGCCACAACAGTGACAACAGCTACAAAAACCCTGTTCTTGAGGCACAAACGAAATCCTCAGGCGGTTACACTGTAAAAACACCTTCTGTCTCCTCTTTTAAAGAGTCACAGTCAAGACTCATCAAAGCCATTTAAAAAGCATCTGGCAAAAACTTCCCAAACATTAAAAATGGCTCTTTTTATTCTGGCATGTCAAGATTCACAGCATGTAGCGGTCTGTACCAGCAAGAACGGAGGGATGGGCCAACACATCCTGGTAAAATGAGAAAGGATACAAATCTTGGCTCCATGTGCAAACTGAACCAGAACTGAACTATGTCTGAGTGATGAAAAAAAATCTTATGGGATTTCCAGCTCGTTTCTGTAGGCTCGAGATCAGATTCTGAACTACTGTGTTTATCCAAAAGTGAACCAGACCTTTGAATATTTGGAGGACTATTCACTGCTGAGCCACGTTTTTCTTGGATGTCAAAAGCACGGGAAGTTCTCATATTTTTTAACAGAGGGGTAAGGTGGGGGGGAGAAGGAAGGGTGCCTTTTTGTTGCTACAACATAAATAGTATATTGCATACAGCTGCCTGCATGCTTCCCTGTGCGGTCAACAAAACAGGGAACATATTTTAAGCTTGCTTTCCAAAACACTGTATGACAAACTTGTACTCAGAGGCCTGTGCAATAAAGCTCCTGACTGTGGACATCTCACCACGTACCATCGGACGCTCGCTGCTGTCGGGTGAACGAAGGAAGCAAAGTGTTGGGACAGCCCAAAACATGGGAAACTAATGCTGCAAATCACATCTCTGCACCTCAAACCTGTGGCACCACCTAATTCCGAACAGCTTCTAAAAACCTGAATTTTAAAAGATTCTGGTAAAGCAAAAATAGGCGAGGTTCAGATGGAGGCGACAAAAATGATTAGAGGCCTCAGCAGATACGAGGGAAGATTGATAAGGGTGGGAGTGTTTAGTTTAGTGAGAGATGAGTAAGAGGGGAGATGATAAAAGTACACAAATTGTGACTCGGCCTGAGAAGGTACATCTGGCACTATTTGCCATTTCTCATAATGCAAGAGAAAGGGGACATTGAATGAAGTCAGGAAGCAACCACAAGCAAAAAAAATTAAAGCAGATGAAGGGATTTTTTTTTTCTTTCTTAATACACAACTCATAATTACTCTCTGCAACTTATTGTCACAAGATATCACCAGTGCCAAGAGCATGGGGAGGATGCAAAGAAAGGATTAGACGCACAGATAGTAATGAGAGCATTTACAGCTACCTCTGGAAAGATAAAAATATAAATCAGGGTACAAATGTTTATGCTTCAGGGCACGAGCCAACCTTTAATCGCTAGAGGCTAGGAGGAAGCTTTCCCCCACGGACAGGTCCTCTAACTGTCCTTCACAGGCTTTTGCCCAAGGACTACAGGCAGGGCCGGAGAGACCTCGTGTCCGATGGGATACAGCCGCTCCTGCCCCTCTGCCTTCTCAGGTCCCTCCACGCCGCGCTGCTGACCCCAAACCCCCGCTCCCCAGCCCATCCTGAGCCCCCTCGACCCTCAGGGAGCCGCTGGGCACAGGGTGGCTGGCCACGTCCCCCAGCCCAGCCCCTGCCCACGTCACCTGGCCCCAAGCTGCTCATTTCCTCTTTTTTCTCCGCATCACGTTGAAGTTTCAGGTCCTTATTTCACCAGCCCTTCCTCTCCCTGCTATTCTGACTGCCATTTTTTCCTCCCCCAAAACTGAACCCACAGCTTCGGTCCCTGCTACCCGTTTGGGCTCCCCACTGAGCGCGGACCCCCCGGAGCCAGTGGGCAAAGCATCCACCTCCTTCTACCCAGACCCACGGGTGATGCGCGTACTTGAACGCAACTTCAAGATGACAGGCAAATTTTCCTTTTTTTCATCTGGAGCCGTTCCGTAGAGGGAACCTGCGCCCTGAGGAGGAGGACGACCCTCCTGCCGATACGGCACCTGCGGGGCAGCGGCAGTCAGGCGCTATTACGGACCGCAGAGCTCGTCAACGCGCTGGAGCTGACATGTGATTCGGGGAGACAAAGAGAGATTTTGAAAGCAAGTCAGTCTATTAAATTTATACCTACCTGCACAATGTGAAACAAACCACATCTCGGTTTCCTTTCATGTGCATGACAGTCTTAACTTGTTTCTTTTAATCCCATAAAAGCTAAAGCATGCAACATGCTTCCCAGAGATGAGGCAAACCTGTATTTTACTTCCTGACAGTGATTTAGTTTATAGGTGGTTTTTTTTTTTCAGGGAAGATAATGAGCATTGTCCTAAGCTGGTATTACAAAGGAAATACTACACGCTACATGCTAGACACCTGGCATTTAAAAAAGAATCACATAAATTAACACTGTCTGTAACGGACCAAATACAGCAGCAACCCCTTGCGCCGCACAGACACCAATATCAGTGGCAAAAAGATCCCAGCAGCACTCTCCAAGGTTTTCTTCAGAAGTCAGCACCTTTCTACAAATCCAAATGGCCTCCCATTTAGTTGAGCGTACCCCAAAGTAGGACTGGGGAGAGGACCAGGGATGTGCTGAGGCAGAAATGGCTACGTAATAAATCCAGCAAATCCAAAGGGGTGAAGCAGTAATCCATGGAAACGCTCCACACAAGAGGGGGTTTTCAGTGCCTTTAATTCCCAGCTGCAAACCCAGTAAGTTGCCAGAAGGTGGAGACCACTGAACACAAGGGGTTAATGGCCTTGCTCAAGAAAACGATGCACATAATTTCCTTTTATCATAAAACAATACGTTTATTATTTTCTGTATATCTGTTAAAGGGCACGGCCTTCTGAGTGGAAAACAAAACACAGCTCGGTCACATGTTTATTTGCTTCAGCTACTCCCTTTCCCTTCTGATAAATAATCAAACATGCCATCCAGAAAAAACAAAACCAGTGAGCTGGGAAATTTGATGGTCATCAAATAGACTAAGATACCAAGAAAAGCAGCCCACTGTTCCCACAGCGAGTTTTCTGCCCCACACCTACACTAACATCTGAGTAAATAACTTCAGTCACTCTTTCCATTTTCCCCATGCAATTACTCCTACTGTTAAACAAATCGTCCTTAAGGCAGTTGCAAACACCATTTTTTTTTTCCCTGCAAAGTAGAACAACTTCTGAACATTAAAAAGCCAGACTAGCAATATATTTTAAAAATATGTTTGTTGTACTTGCGGTTTGGCTGAACACACAGCTTGATTTCTCTCTCTCTCGCTCTCTTTTCTAGGAAGATGGGGGTTTACAGTTTAAGGTTTTAAAGTGTATTTGGATCTCGGAGAGGCAGGAAAAGCCTGGAGGAGGATGGGTTTTCTCCACAGGGCAGGCAGCATATTTTCCATTTTCTCTTATGTTTCACACTCTATGAGCACCACAAATGCTT
>Ga0065711_1010543_pt1 | contig 11249 bp, 5 predicted proteins | sample Hoacrofraction12_FD_59098 | JGI IMG/M metagenome (GOLD analysis project Ga0065711, IMG submission 59098) | Hoatzin crop microbial communities from Cojedes, Venezuela - Epithelial fraction 12 v2 (version 2) | ecosystem: Host-associated > Birds > Digestive system > Esophagus > Crop | place... | reverse complement strand
CAAGCTCTTTTCAGTAGTGCCCAGTGACAGGACAAGGGGCAATGGGCACAAACTGAAGCACAGGAAGTTCCATCTGAACATGAGGAAGAACTTCTTCCCTCTGAGAGTGACGGAGCACTGGAACAGGCTGCCCAGGGAGGTTGTGGAGTCTGCTTCTCTGGAGATATTCAAGGCCCGCCTGGACGTATTCCTGTGCAGCCTGCTGTAGGTGACCCTGCTTCAGCAGGACGGTTGGACTAGACGGCCCACAGAGGTCCCTTCCAACCCCTACCATTCTGTGATTCTGTGATTCTGTGATTCTGTGATTCTGTGATTCTGTGATTCTTCCTATCTGCTGGCCCTAGAGGTGAAAGTTATACCTATGAGTGTCCCGCACTGCAAGTCACTGGTGTGCTAACTCCAGGCAGAAATACTTCTACTCTACAAAGACAGCAGCACTGCAGAGCTTCAGTTACACTGAGGCAACTTACAGTGAAGGGACAAAGAGGGGATTACCTGGGAATAACTGCAAACACATCAGAAAATAACTAAAAAAATGTAATATCCAGATGTATACCAAAACTAGCTTTGGGAAATGCAACTGCCTCCCTGCTTATGAAAGAGCAGACCAGGCACCACAGCTTTCTCCAGCAATTTCTCATCCCTTGGAGGCCTCCCTTCTGCGCACTGCTGTTGGCAGAAGGGGAAGGCAGCCTATGCAGACAGACCTGTGCTGGCACTAAACTAAGAGGGTTTGGTTCCAATACCAAGTTTCTCTATTTCAGGTTGTTCAGCTAAAATCACTGGGGGTCCATTCACCGTTGCTCCTTGCTGCACATATGAATGGCATAGTCTGAAATCCCCAGTCCCTAAATCCTTTCTCAAAATAAATTTCTGCAGGACATTTATAAATCTTTCTTTCTTTCTTTCTTTCTTTCTAGCTATTTGATAAACGTAGACTTCTCTATGCCTCTGTTAGTCCCTTTAGTGACTGGGTAATAGTATTACACAGAGGGATAACAACTCATGATTTAAGATAGCTGTGAGAAGCCAGTAAGCACCTTGGCACAAGCCTCTGCCCAAACCAAAGATAATGATGTCACTGGCTGAAAAGCAAAGACTACTAGTGGAGAGGCTCCACAGGAAATTGCTATGTGTGTCTTCCTCAGATACTCAGAAGGATTGGAAAATCCAGCAAGGAAATAAGAAGGATCAGACATGAAGGACACAGAACTGACAAGTCCTGCAAGCACAGCTAAGAAAGGGGATCTGAGGTGTGCATAGGCAGGAACAGCACTTAAAGCCGAGAGCAAAGAAGCTGTTTCCTGCTGTTGAATTTGTGTCTTCTGGGAAATAGGGCTGCATGCACATTTTGTAAGGCAACAGGATTATACCAAAGCAGCAAGCGACTCTGTCAGCGCTTTCCTCTCATAACTCACCCCACCCTGGAGCCCCGCGTTTCTAATCAGTTGGGTCAGCAAGGGGCAACTATCCTTCCTTTCTGGCTCTGTCCTCCCTGTAATGCTCCTCTAAATCTGTTCCTATTTAATTTATTATCACAGTCCTACAAATTAATTTGCACAGACACACCTCTGTACTTGTAAGAAATAGGCTTCAGGACTGAGCACATAAATGAGAAATATATCAGGAAGACACTAAGACTTTTCTGATTTTGTTTTTCTAAAGTGAAATAGAGCATTTATGGCATTATATTACTATAAATGATCATTTACAATAATTTTCTCACATGAAAAATACTGAATATATCTCCTACTAAGCTAAATAATATGTTTCCTTAGAGATTTTCTGAGCTGCCAAGAACAAAGCCATTTCAAAATTTATAAAATAATCCAAGTATTACCTGGCACTCCCCATGTGAAATTAAATATGAAGTAGTTTTACTTTCAGTTGTATTAAATAGAACATGTGTGACCAAATAAACCGTTCCAAGGGAAAGCCACAGAAACCAGCTTTGTGTGTGCCCTTGGACAAAAACCTGGATTTGGCCTATAGACAGCGATAAGGAAAATGCCCGGATCCTCTCTGACTGCAGTCCTATGAGGATGGCCTTTCGGGATGCAGAAAGGAGAAGATGCTCCACCAGCACTGTGACTCATTTAGCTCTCAAGGAAATCCATCTGAAAGCAAATATTGCACAGGGATTTGTGAGAGAAAGCTTCTCACCCACTCCTGCCTCCACCAACATGTGTACTTGCCACTAGGGAACAGATCCGTGCTTCTCGCGTGCAAGGAGAAATTCTAGCCCAGGACTTCAGGGATATTGCCACGCTGATTAGGAAAGGCAGCAGTTTTTTAACGTTCATGTTAACCAGATGCAGATTCAGACGGTGGCTCCCAAACTACCCAGAGCTTTTCAACGTCCTCACTCCGCATGTGGAAATTTCTGCTTCTGCACTGCTACCCATCAGCAAACTGCACAACCTTGCTACTGGCAATGTGGCTGGTGGTATCTGGGTGGCAACAAAACTACAACATGAAAGGTTTGTCATGACTGGAAATGAGTCAGCTGGGAAATAACATGTTCAGGTGCATGCAAAAATCAGCTCAGTGTTTGCAGCTCTGGGGAAATGATGACTTCTGTAACTGTGAGTGCCACACACCAAGCAGAGACATGGAGACAGACTGCGTGGCTCTTCTGCGGATGCTTAAGTGAAAGTGCATAGCTAGCTGTAGCTAAACTCCAGCTCCTGATATAAGTTCCAGACACATTTTCATCATTAGTACTCAGAGAAGGACATAGTCCATGTCCCGCCCCAAGAGGCTAGCTGTAGTCTGAGTTCCTAGAGGAAGCAAACATCCACACAGGGCACCATTATAGCCCAGAGGAATAAATACTATTTTATGTGGTTATTTCAGTCCAAAATGTTGAAAATAATGTGATGGCCACATTGCACCAAGGCAGTTTTCACACAAAATGAAACAGAGAGTATGGGTTGTATGCCTTGGGTTGTAGCATGTGGTGATACATGGATGGGTGTTTGTCGGCTGATTTTGTACATGTACTAAAGGAGGGTATTCTCAGAGTACAGAAAAGCACCAGATACAAAGCATGGACCTTCCAAAGAAATTAGACAATATTGCCACACTGAGCTGCTTGAAGGAGACACTGGCCTTCTCCAAGCAGCAATCCCTTCAGAGGTCCCCAGTGTCACTGCACATCTCAGTGCAGTGGCCCGTGATCTGGCCCATAACCTGAGTATGTCTGAATCACTGCGACTGCTAAAACTTGAGCTGGGGAGGCTTTTTTCTTTTTCATGCAAAAGTGAACAAAGGTGCCAAATTTTGTTGAGAAACTGTAATGACATTTCTAAAAGGTGTTTATTATCCCTTGAACATTTATTAACGCAAGTAGTAATGTTCATTTGTATTCAAATCGTCTGAAATGGATATATGTGAGGTGAAAGCACGTGACTGACAGTTTCTGCTTGAAGGAGACCTCACAGAAGTAACATTGACTTTATCAGTTCACTCCCCCCCTCCTTCTCCTCATCCTAAGTAGCTCAAGTGTGCCACTCTTCAGGGCATATTGCAAATTCTGGCGTTGATTCATTGATGGTCTCAGCAGCTCAAGGCAGCTGCAAACCCAGTTTACCTGTCTAGCTGAAGTGGTTTTATGGCTGCTGTATACAGAAGGATATCTCTGAGGACATATCTCTGAGGATTTGCAAGCCAGCAATATGTACCACTAAATCATCCTTTGTCAGTTTTACCAGGCTTTTTGTGAGAACCACCAGCAGGATGCTATTGCTTTACTTCTTAACCTTTGATGTTTTCAAGAGCCTTTTGTCATTCTGAAGTTGTGCCCAAATGCTTGAGGTTTAATGCAGGATTTATTACTCATCTTTGTTATTTAGGTTCTATTTTGCAGTTTATTAAAGTCCATAGAGTTTGAAACAACCACCTGTGTATAAATCAAGCTATATAAATAAACCACCTTCTACCAGAGGAAGCTAATATTTAGGCTTTGGCTGCAAGGGAAAATGTTCTGATATAAGTGGGAATGTCAACTGGAAAGACAGCGGCTAATGTACCTCCAGTGCTTGAATGGATGCTCCCATTCTGTGCTGAGTGCTTCCTTTGTCTCAGCTTAATTTGATTTGGAAGTGGAGTAAGATAAACCACAGAAACACTCAGTGATATATCAAGGCTTTTTCCAGACTGACCTTGAGCTTGTGGAAGCCAGGGACATGGAACAGCTCTTCTGCAACAGCCTTGCCAAGTTGTTTCCCCGAGATCTACTGTTTGTATATGGTCCATTTCCCAAATACCTGCTCATCCCCACCTGGTAGCTCTGCATGAGCCTTCCTGTGAGGTTGATTTTCTTCCCTTGGTGTTTGAATACACAGACACAGTCTTCTTAAACATCCACAGTCACCAAAGCAGGGACCTGCAAAGTGAGGGCAATAAAACCAGCAAGAAATTATACATCTGAATTATCATGGAGAAATACACCAGTCAGCTTCGATCTTTAAAGAAAGAATTCAGTCAGCTGTAATAATGCTTAGACTGGGAATTTTGGTTGTGGGTCTGCAGTACAAGCTTGATCTTGTCCAAACCTGAGTGACATTCTTGGCCATGTGTGATGTCTTAAAAATCCCATCAGAATAGTTGACTTGGGATGCACATGGAAGCTCCTTTATTTACAGTTTAAAGATGACTGCCTTCAAATTTGGTCCCTGTGCCCAATTTGCTTTCCTCATGCTGCAGAAGCCAGAAGCTATCTGTTGAAGCGGAACAAACTCTGCTCCTTTGAGGAAGGGAGCAGTAAGTTTAGTCCCTGTAGAGATATGAAAAGAGAGAGTTGGGCTGGAAGTTAATTTATTCCATGCAGGAATGCCACAGTATCACTTGTGGGATCCCCTACATCAGCTGAACTGGGGTGTACACAAAAAGCAGGTCACTGCTGTCAATGTCCTCTGCTACCAACCCCTGACACCTCTGGTATTTTCAAACTGTGCATAGGCCAGTTACCCTCAGCTGCAGGGCAAAGATGCCTTGAATGGTCATTCACAAAAACTTACATGGCTAGCAGTGCCTGCTACAGCTCTGCTGAGAACAGCACTTTTGCACTTGTTAAAGGAATGACAAGGAAACATAAAACTGCCAGCTACAAGATGAAGCTCATTTCCATTCGGTCATTTTTTAAAGCCAGATGTCTGGATTCAGATGCCAGTCCTCCAGAAGCTGCTAACAACAAAACAAAGCAGGTGGGGAATTGCTGGCCTTGTATTTTGGGTGAGGGGTTGTAACTGACTTTGGCCTTTCACTTGAAAAAGCTTGCGATTAGGCTAAAATTTTCCTCTTTCTAGTGCTGCTGCCTCTCCTCCCATGCCTCCTGTTGCAGCTGAACCACAAGGTCTCTAGTAATGAAAGGCATCTTTTTATTCTGCCAATACCATTGTTTATTTTATCTCTGCAGCTCACACTAGGTCCTTGAATGAAATGAAAAAACAGCCCTGCTCTTATCAGTACAGGGCAGAACCGGACGGGAAACTTGTGGTATTGCTCTGACTAGTGCTGCGTCTTCATGCAGCTGAAGTGTAATGCTGGGAGGTGCTGGGCTGGGTGCCTGCAGCATCCCTTCCACTCATCCGACAAAGAAGAGAAACTTCAATGCATTCCCCATTTCCCTGGAGGTGTTCAGCAGCCCGGATTACTCAGCCGTGGCTGGTCAATGTGGCTTCTGCAGCCGACCTGTCCCTCTGCGCTGTCGGTCGGACTGACTCGGAGCTTGTTTAGGCAGCAGCTTTCCTGAAGTCACTGGAGGTTTCCATCAGCTCGACTCAGGGGCTGCCACACACTGCATGAGTTTGCACCTCACCCACAGGCTTCTCATTGCCCAAGTTCAAGCATTCAGAGCTTGTGCAGCAGAAACAGAAAGGGCAATACCGCAGGCTCTCCACCGGCTTCTGCCCTGGGCAGATAAGAACAACACTTCTGTAAGTTGGCCCAAGGCATCGCCATGACTCAGTTCAAAGCTGTGCAGATAAAATAAGCTACAGTGTTGTTGGAAAAATAAAGAGCACTGGTGCTGGAAAAACAAAGACCTTTGTAGAAGCTCGAGAAGCACCAAAAGAATGGAACATTTGAAGAGAATAATAGTATAATGCTATTATTACTGTTATTATTATTGTTTTGTACTGTGCCTGGACTCCACAGCCTCCCTCTAGGACTGGAGCTGTTACGCTGGGCACTGGAAATGTGTGAAATGAAGAGACAGCCTGGGCTTTTAAAGCACCAGAATGGGAAGAAGGGAAAGGAAGGGAGGTAGGGGGAAGTAGCACTGAAATGCACACGCTGAGAGGATGAGTTTCAGGACTCATCTGTGAAACAGTAAGTACATTCATGGGCACACAGGGGATAAGGTAGGGCACAGCATCATCCTCAGATCATAAGAAATTCTTCTCTAATTACTTTTTCCTTTCTCAAAAGCCAAATACAGCATCTGGGATTTCTGTTCAAAGTTGCAAAGGCGACTGAAGCTCCCAGATTATGCTAACTTTCCACAGGCGTCAGACTCCTAGCTGCTTTTACCCAAACAGGGCTGCATTATCACTCCCTGCTTCGCAACTCCATTTTTTGCTGCCTTCACAGCACATCATCCCTTTCGTTGTCTGAACATTGCCTCTCTTGGAGAGACAGCATCCATTTGGGTGGAGGGGAGGACACAAATATTGAAAAAAGCCCCAAAACCAACAACCAAAGAAACAGCAGCTGTTTGATTTTGCTCAGACACTAGCAGCATTTGCAGATGTCCCTGAGGAAATGGCTGAGTGGGCTTGGATCAGACAGAGCAGTCCAAGGAGAACGGATCTCATCACTTGGCCTTGCCACTCATGACAGGGCAAGGACGTAGCACATGCTCCGGGGGAAGACAAGGTTTGCACAGCTGGCATTGCCTTCAGGGCTGTGCATGGAGAGGGCAGCCCGTGGTGGCTGGCAATACCGTGAAAGGACCTTTGCAGTCCCGCAGGGTGAACCACATCTCAGGCTGCCTCATATCGGTGTCTCTCAGTGCTTGATTTGTCCCCGTCTTTCCTCAGGCTGTTGCCATGGAAAGTCTTTAGCGTTTACGCTATGTCAGCTGGATGGGGATTACAGGGAGCAAAGTAAAAGACCCAATGAAAGACTACTCTCAGACCTAAGACAGAAATTTCTCTTTCTTCCTAAAATTAGTATTTCACAACCTAGTCAGTAAGCAGTACTTGGAACACTTTTAATGCTTTTACAAAAAACAGCCCAAGACCACTCTTGAGTCACCTCAGAAAAGAAAGCCATGATATCAGCTTGATCATAGTTGATAAAAGCCTCTGCCAAGGTGGCAGGAACCAAGGAGCAAGTCTGGAGATCACTACAGGGGGCCAAAGATCCAAGAACATAAGAAGTTATGCTTTTGTTGCTACCGGGTGTCATGGGACAGTTGGATGGAAGCAAATGTGTTTTACCTGTGGTTGAAGTTCTCTGAAGGACAAAGGAAATTCAGATTAGAGCAGCTGCAAAACCCCATGTAATGCCAGAGCTCTTCCCCTGCCCTTCTTTGCTGGAGGTCTGTAAAGGTGGTGGCAGCACAACTTCCAGAGGCTGGCAGACCACAGCTTAGCTCATGAAACTCAACTTCTGCAAGAACAAAGTTTCACACAGCATCCTTTCTTAGCATGGCCCCAGTAAAATGCCACAGCAGGGTTAGCATCGTGCTGCTGCTGAAACATGAGACGCAATATTTTTCCTTCCCCTGTGTAAATTCAGCTTGCTTTGGGGTGTCAACCAATCGTGGCTCTATCTGTTAGCATCCATTTGTGTCCTGTAACTGCTAATTCTTTGAGAAATTATCTGTGTATAGCCAGGAGTGTTTTGTTATTTTTCTTGGAGATTGGAAAGGGTATTTTTTAATTGTTGTGCTTAACCTCTTCTTTCTCTAATCCACTTTCAGGTATCTCCATGCCTATACCTGTCTTTGGACTACAAGATGACTCCAAAGTGTTTAAGAAAGGCAGCTGCTTACTTGCGGATGACAATTTTGTCCTAATAGGCTCTTTTGTGGCATTCTTCATCCCTCTAACCATCATGGTGGTCACCTACTTTTTAACTATCAAGTCACTGCAGAAGGAAGCTATGCTATGTGTGAATGACATTGGCCCAAAGACCAAGTTTGCCTCATTTAGCTTCCTCCCTCAAAGTTCCCTGTCCTCAGACAAACTCTTTCAGCGCTCTTTGAACAGAGACTTTGGGACTTCTGGGAGGAGAACCATGCAATCCATCAGCAACGAGCAGAAGGCTTCCAAGGTTCTTGGCATTGTCTTCTTCCTGTTTGTTGTGATGTGGTGCCCGTTCTTCATCACCAATGTGATGGCTGTAATTTGCAAGGAGTCATGCAATCAAGAAGTCATCGGAGGACTACTTAATGTATTTGTTTGGATTGGCTACCTTTCTTCGGCTGTCAATCCACTCGTATATACGTTGTTCAACAAAACCTACCGCTCAGCTTTCTCTCGTTACATTCAGTGTCACTACAAGGAGGAGAAGAAACCTTTCCAGCTGATTTTAGTGAACACTATCCCAGCGCTTGCGTATAATTCCAGCCAGCTTCAGCTAGCACAAATGAAGAGTTTAAAAAAGGAGGCAAAAATGATGGCTAAGGATTATTCGATGGTCACGATAGGAATACATCATTTGGATGGTACCTCCAAGGGAAGTATCAGTCCAGCGAACGAAAAGGTTAGCGGTGTGTGACGGTCGGCAGCTGCCATGACAACCACTGTGCGTATGCTGAAAATTTCACCTGGCTGTGAGAAGCTCTGATAGCTTAGGAAAATCAGCCCTGTTCAAGAGACCCTCCAATAACATCACATACACCTCATATTATCCTATGGATGAGAAGCAGGGTTGAAATGGTATCAAATGTGTAATTTTTTTCATACAGGACTTTGGCTGTTTTAAGCACAGGCTTTATTAAACTTATTTTTTTAATATTCTAAAGGATATATTTCTTAAAGAAAAAAAAATGCAATTTCTTGTATTATAACATGGGCTGTGAAGAAACCTACGCATATCTTTTCTCTTTGCAAATCAAAGCTAAGCTGTCCTTCGATGTCCTCGCAGAGTAGGCTCCAGCTAGTTTGTCTTGCTACAATGGAATTTGATCATTAACTGAATGAGCACTTTATGGAATTTTAAATAAAATGATGATTAATTTACTAACATATATTTAAAGTAAATTTTAAAGCATTAAAAAACCTATTATAACCTGTATAGATTAATTATATCGAAATTTTGGTAACAGTGTTTTTATGGCTATTTTTTTCTTCTGAATGACCATTCTGAAACGTGACTGGACTTTTCTGCCTTTTGTTCTATAGTTCAAATTAGCAACCTTCAACGGTAAATTATACTTGAACAATCCGTTGTTTCTACCACCGTTCTTAATTTTTATTTCCTGTCTTGTACTTTATTTCAATTTCAAAAGTTTCATCTGTTCTGCTTAAAACTTGAAAGTCATTTTTTCAAAAGTAATTATTGGGCTTGATTCCCTGCTCCTTCCCGCTGGTGTTGACAGGGAAGTGAAGTGAGAGAAGAGTGGAAAATCAGACACAACATTGCTAACTAATTTCAGGAACGATTCCACATTCATGCCTCTGTTCGATTCCAACAGTCTAATTTAAGTAATGGCAGTGGAAGTTTTGCACGAGTAAATCCTTCAGTAAAAGATTGCAGCAGATGCTCTCTCATCATTTCTCTTGGGTTAAAAAGGCCATTATGAAGATATCCTTCTGGTTTTGTTAAGGGCTTGTAGAGCCAGAATTATTAGAAAACTGTTACTTGCTCAGAATTGTTTTCCCTGGTTTCGCTGTTTTGCTGTTACGGTAGATTGCTCAGGAATGATAGGTAGCTTGCACTATTAGGACTCAGCCTTAATGAAATACGTATGGGTAAAAATGGGGCCTGCTTGAAAAATAACAGGACTTACAAGCAGCACTGTATTTCACCCGCATAGCTCCAAGGGCAGAATACATTACATAAAGAACATCAAACACATTGCTTGACAGAAACGCCTAGTCATGAAGCTGTTTCTTTCAGGCATCTTAGACAATTTCACCAAAGCCAGTGGGACTCTGCTGGAGAGCAGAAATACAAAAGTTGCACCCACCTGTAAAACCTAAATCCAAGGATTTGATTCGTTCCATGAATTTTGCAGCCATAAACGTGAGAAGCAGGATGTATTCCAGTTTCAGGTCCTGTCCACTCTGAAAAAAACACGGCCTACCTGGAAGCCAAACTCCAATGCCTTCATCTATCCTCCTCTTGAAGTTGTTCAGTTTTCACAGACCAATTAAGCTTCCATCAAGGCAGAGAGAGACAGAGAGAAACTGAATCTGATTCTAGCCTACCAGCTGCGGGTCTTTGGAAGAGGAAGACTTCTAGCTTAGNATACTGATCTGTGGTAAAAGAGGACTTAAAACTTGTCTGGGTATTTGGCTGATTTCCAAGAAACTGCTTTTATTGTTCTCTTGCCAGTATGATAGCTAAATCTGCCAGTATTATGAGCCGTTTCTTCCAACATGGGATAGGTCAGAGCCACCGTGCACAGGTGACACAGGAGCTCTGCATGCACATGGTGACTCTGACCCAATCCACAGCCCTCAGTCTCCATGCCTGGGTCAAAGTGTCATGCTGTAGCCCTGGTGCAGCAATGCCATGCATGTCATCCATCGGCTTGTGGCCATGCGTTGTTTTCCTCTCAAAACTGGGAGTTTAGGATCACCTGATAAATCAAGTGGTATAAACGCTGTGCTCACCGGGGTGGTTTACATGGTCTCTCTGGCTCTGGGTACGCTTGATCACCACAACCAGACCGAACAGCTTCAGCAGAAGAAAAAATGAACTCACTGCTCCTGCCTCCCTGTGCACACCCTGCTCCCATACAGCGCCGCATGAGGGGTGCGACCCTGCAACTTCACACAGGCACAGAAGGGATTTCAGGGGGAATCTGCAAAATGCAACTGGGCAAGAGGATCACTGTAGCAGTAAGTGGGAGCAATGACTTCCCACTGTTTTCTGAGGAGTTTGACATAGACCCTAAATCAGGGGGTTTGAGCTACGGACAACAGACAGCTCTTATCACACAGGCTGCTCAGGCAAGGGATGGAGCACTGATGGAGCATAAGTGGTTCAGGGCATCCCACGGAACAGGGTATTCAGGTACCTCCTGGTCCCCAGATGTCTCCACTCCACAACTGGAGTGACGGTTTTGA
>Ga0065711_1049543_pt1 | contig 11250 bp, 8 predicted proteins | sample Hoacrofraction12_FD_59098 | JGI IMG/M metagenome (GOLD analysis project Ga0065711, IMG submission 59098) | Hoatzin crop microbial communities from Cojedes, Venezuela - Epithelial fraction 12 v2 (version 2) | ecosystem: Host-associated > Birds > Digestive system > Esophagus > Crop | place... | reverse complement strand
TGGAGATATTCAAGACCCGCCTGGACAAGGTCCTGTGCAGCCTGCTGTAGGTGACCCTGCTTGGGCAGGAGGGTTGGACTGGGTGACCCACAGAGGTCCCTTCCAACCCCGACCATTCTGTGATTCTGTGATTCTGTGATTTCCCTTGGACATGGTTTCTTTTTCAAAATTGAGTATAGTGGTTTAGCTGGAATAAAAGTAACCCAAAGTCAGGTTGAACAAATTCACAAGCAAAAAAAAACCCCACCTCAAAGGCTTAAAATATAACTACAAAAGACCTCCTGGCTTTATAGCGGGATAATTGAGAGCGTGTAATAATCCAGTGACAGCGTGACCAAAACAATACACGTTTAGAACAAAGGAGAGAGAATGAGCGAAAAGAAAGAAAAAATTATGAGATAAGAGACTTTACAATCATTGCCTGTTGTTTTTGTTGCCGTGGTTGTTTTCCTCCTAGTACCATCAAATTATGTTTATACTGGATTATCGTAAGGAAAAAGGTATCATAAAGTTTTATGATGAGAGTCTTTGAGAGGATAAGCATTTGCAGGAGGCTGCTGTTGACTGTCTGAGCAATTCATTTCGTGGTGGTTGTCTGAGAGGACCTGCTGATAGAATTGCTGCTTGTAGGAGGATGCCGGGGAAGATATTTCGGAGAGGACGGGCAAGGTGATAGCGCCAGGAGTGGCAACCTCTCGTTCTGGGTGAGAACATAATTCCTGTGCACCTTACGACTTGACCTCATCGAAGTGATGTAGCTTTAAATTACAAGGAAGATTGATCTGCCTGTGAGCTTTAGTGATCACTGGCCCAGGAGATGTGGGCACTGTCACAATGAGGCCCCACAACGCTTCTGTGAGCCGTCGTAAAAGCTGTTGTAAAAAGTAACTGGCAGTTCTCCATCAGTCATCCATGGCCAATGACAAGTTTCTTATCACAGGGCTCTATTTACTGGTCAGCTCAGGCCTCCTTTTGAATGAGCAAAGATCCCTGCAAGGTCGCAGTGGGGTAATGGAGAATTACTGCTCAACAAAGACCTACCCTCTGCTGTGCCTCACAGGTGGATATTGCTCTTTAAACCGTGCATCATCATGATCAATCATATGATAAAATTCATGACACTCAGCTTCCTGATACCCTTGAGATTATCAGCAATTGAAGATTGATTTGGCTGCCCTTGTCCTAATGGCTCTCCTCCTTCCCGTCTCGCTGCAGAGGACAGAGATGCACCTCCAAGAATGCTTCCAGTGCTGCAGCTTGGTGGGGATGTGCAATGCCGATTTTAGGGGCCGTTTCTCTGCACCACTTGGAAGAGCTGAAAATTAAAGACTTCAGAAACCACAAGAGTTTTTGTCTTGAACTTGGCTACCTGTGATTGTTCTGCCCGGGAGCAAATGGGGAGGGCAAGACGGCCGTTCTGCAGAGGGCCGCACTCCAGCAAGGATGCTCCACGGGCACAGGAGCCCCTTCCCGTGGTACGCTGAGCATTAACTGCAGCGGCTGTTTGCCTCCCGGGACCCCACCACGCTCCCAGCAGCTGGCACGTGAGACTGAGAGCATCGAATGGGACGGTCTCTGTTTCTTTGAAGAGTGGGGGTGCAGCAGGAGATGTTGACTGGCGGATACATTATCCATCCCGGGTTTTGTACTCGCTGTTTGTTCTTTGAGAGTCGGTGAGAACAAACCAGATTTTTGTCACAAAGGTGGATCCCCAAGGTAGGAACAGCCGCTTTTGAGGAGAGAGGAAGGAGTGGCCTCTTCAATAATAAATGCCATCTGAAGGCAATAGTGAGTGCTGAAAGGTTGAACAAATTTGGGAGTATTTTTGTAGGCAGCATCTGTCGTCCAAAGGTGCAGTCAGACCGAATTATGTAAATCAACGTGTTTAATGGTAGTTTTCTGTGATGATTTGGAAAATAAATGCTACATCAAGTGGACTTTGAACAGTACAACTGTTTGTCACATCCTGGGTTTCATAATTGCAAACTAAGCACATCTATGAGAAGAAACAGGAGTGGCATGACCTGGTCATACCTTGGAGTTTCAGAGGTAGCATGTATTTTCCTTTCCTTAGCTGGAGATTTTCTGCATTTCATAAACAGCAGTTAAAAATCTCTTGTTTTTAGTTATTCTTCTTGCTCCCTTCATTCTCCATTGGGCTGGGACAATCATGCAACGAGTGTTGAGGTTAAAAAGTTATTTCCATTAGTAGCACACGGCCAACAGTTGAACCGTGCACCCAACACGCAGTGCTGGGCGCCGCGCACGCCCAGAGCAAGACGACAGCCCTCGAATCGGTGAGATTATGGTTAATCCTGACAAAAGAGCATAGATAAAAAGAATTGAGGTTGATTGGCACCGTATGGGCTGGGCTTATCCCACCCAAATAGTGTTAGGGTTCTGTAGCCGGCACGGCCGGGGAGGGTTTGAGGAGGGCGGGAGAAAGGCCGTGCGGGGCGGCTGACAGCACGGCTCTGCGCAGGGGCTCCCCTGCTCCGCTCCGTGGTTCGGCACAGCCCACGTGTTACACGCACGAGGTGTCTTCAGCAGCCCCCAAAGTGGCCAAGAGGATGGTTCAGCTTCCACTCAAGCAGGTCTTTGGGCCTGATCCTTACCCCACAGGAGCTGCGCTGCAGTCGGTGCATCTTTACTGGTGTCACTGGCAAAAGAGCAGGGCCTCCATACTGGAAAGACAAGAGAGCAGACTGGGTCTGCTTAAATTTCAGAGAAATCGCAGAGTTTAAAAGGCGAGACCTGAAAGAGAATCTTCTAATAACCTGGTTGTCAGATTCCCCTGCGGGGCAGCGGGCAGGTAGCGGAGGCCGAGAGCAGCATCACACGTCCCACAGAGAAAGCCATCGTTTGGAGTTGTCCCATGGCTTCCAGATTTTCCGCATGAGAACCGTTTCCATGGACACAAAATTTCTTCTCCTGAGTCCTTTACAGTGATGAGCTCCCCAAAATACCACGCGTTTAACTTGCAAGAATGATGCCTGGAAAAAAAAAATAAAATTAAAAATCCCCCTACAATTGCAACGACTGTGAACTTACCGAGGAAAACAAGAGAAGCCTGCCAGGTTGCCAACACAGTTCTCTAATGTGTTGACACAGAGATCACAGGCAACGTTTCATTTCGCTCCGTACATCTGCGCTTGTTTGCCGTCTGATCCGCTCTGTAATCCAGCCCTTCCGCGTCGGGAGGACGGCTCGGTGCCCTGCCCGGCTCTCTGGCACCGGGCTGCAGCTGGCAGATTTCACCTTCGGATTTTGAAGCTAATGGACCTTTTCCGCCTGCTCTTCCCCTTCCCTCTGGCCGTGCCCGTCCTCCTGTCGCTGGCCAGGCCCCACGCTGCCCCGCGCTGACCGTGCCCCCGGAGATCTCCGCCAGCGTGGCCGTGCGAGGGGGAGCGGAGCAGAGCGGTCGCGCAGTCTCCTGCCCGTTGCCCAGGCGAGTTCGCCTTCCAGAGCCGGTTTATCAGAACTCCTTTCACCGGTGCCCAGCTGACACACGGGGCTGGATGTGGTTGTTCCGTCTCAGGAATAATCTCATTTGGCGTGAAAACATTCTGATCTTAAGTTTTGTCTCCTGACCTATGAGTAACTTGTGTGTCACAGTGATATTTTGTTCTTTTCCGGATTCTCTCTCATACATATCCTTTTGGTGACCTCTTTAAAATCACCGCTCACCTACGCCACACCACATTTACTCCTTTTAATCTTCCTTCACGAGACGATATCCCCAGTCACTTAATCATCTTGTTGCTTGTCTCTGAATTTCTCCAATTTGTCGGAATGAATTGGCGATGAGGAGAGGAGGGAGGGTGTACTTCATGTGACAGTTATTTACTCCGCTGAGAAAACAGCTTTGTTTGCCTTTTCAGAGGAACAGGGCTCTACGTTGTCCTGGCGTCGGGGGCACAGCTACCGTGTGTGCTTGCAGACGTTGCACAGAAATGCTTTCTCCTGCCGTTGCTTATTCCTTGTTCTTCTGTCGCACCCGCCCGGTGCCTGGCGGCGGGGAATGTGTGAACTGTGGGCATGGATTTTAACGGTGTGGAATGTTTGTTTCTCCACAGCTAAGGTTTGGGATCACTATTTGATATTTTGTTAAAAATTATCAGTGTATCATCACCTTTCAGTGCTGGATAAGTATCTATTGGAAGCATCTGCCAAGTAAATCTCAAATTTAAAAAATATCTCGTTGACTGTCAAAATCTGAACGTAACATAAACGTGTGTCCAGAGAAGGACCCTCACTGTGTGTGCACTCAGAAAGGCGAAGAAAAATGTTTTCAATTAGAAACACAGCTTGAAGGTGTTCCAGCGTGTGGTTGCTTTCACCGGCACAAAGCTGCGTCGTCTGTGCGCAGGGGCAGCTCTGGATCAGAGCTTCCTCACCGAGCAGGGCCTCGCTTTCAGGAGTACCCTGTAAGAAAAACCGAGGGAACAAATCTGGGAGACTTCCTCCTGCTGACCTGTGCCCGGGGTTGGTTGGGTCTCCAGACCCTCTGCAGCTGGGAGTGAAACCATTTCCCACCGCCGGCACACAAACAGCTCTTGGCGTCTGGGCGTATCCACACCGTTGTCATCTGGGTGGAAAAAACCTTGAAAAATGATGAACTTCATTAATAGGATAAGGTGTTTTCTGAAGCAGTCAGTTCACTAAGGGCCAGGTTCAATTAACGCAACATACATCTGTCCAAACATTTTTGGGTTTTTTGATCGCTTCCTAAGGACATTCCACTTCATTGACCTCAGTTTGTTATTCAATCTGTGGGGGCAGAATAAATAATCTGACTGCCACAAAGAGCTGTCTCGCTTTACATTAATAAACTGGAATAACTCCAACTTTTAAAAAATGGAGGATGATGTTATTTAGAACTCTAAAGATTTGTAAATAGCCCTTGCCCAGCGTGAATGGCACAGCCTCCAACAGCCAGCAAGGAAAATGAGCGTGGAAGTCTGGGATCTGAGATCTGTCGGCAAGTAACCGAAGCTCACCTAAATATTCACCTGCCTGGAAGCAGTAGGCAGGAGGGATGTCACAGAACCATGGAATGCTTTGGGCTGGAAGGGACCTTCAGAGGCCAGCCAGCCCAACCCCCTGCAGTGAGCAGGGACATCTCCAACTGGATCAGGCTGCCCTGTCCAGCCTGGCCTTGGAGGTTTCCAGGGATGGGGCATCTCCCACCTCGCTGGGCAACCCATTCCAGGGTTTCACCACCCTCAGTGTAAAAAATGCCGTTCAGAGCTGCTTCGTGTGAGCGGTGCGGGAGGTGCCATGGAGGCGAGGGGCTCCGTGTCTCCTGCCAGCCGTGCCGCAGCCCCGACCCCGTAACCGACCCGATGGAGTTTCGGCTTCCCAGTGCGATACGGTGCGTTCAGCAACTCTTTCTCTGGTGGCGTGAACCCCAGCAGGGTGCTGTGAAGAGTCTTAGGGCTTCTTTATGGTCCTTACTCATAAATGACCTCAAATGCTTCCTCCTGGTACCCGAGCAGTGTCCCTGAGTGACCTCTGCCTAGGATGTCTCTTCCCTCCTAGGGTTCACCAGAAGCTTCCCAGCACTGGGGAGCTGCATCTTACTGGTAGATATTAGTTCAGGTTGTGGAGTGACTGTTCATATGAAGAGCTGCAGTAATAGCTCGGGTTTTTACAAAATGAAAACAGACTTTAACACTGTTTTTGTGTTAAATGTTTGATAAATGGAGTCTTATGTCTGTACCATATTTTGTGTTTGAAAGGCAATGTTTGTTTGGACTTCCTAAAGCAGGGGATTCATTTTAACGGCTCATTTCATAGCACTGAAATATTATTACTACTACGACTACTATTATTACTACTACTACTGACAATAATGTCACTTAATTGTTAAAGTGCCTCTCATCTTCCAGAATATCAAACCGTTACACAAACTCCTCCACCCCGGACAGCTTCCAGAGTCCCTCCCCACCGCTGCGGTGTCTTCTGGGGCAGAGACGAGAGCTGTCCTTGCCGGAGAACATCGCGTGGGAGTTCCACGCCGGAGGGTTGAAACCGCGCCCGCGAGCGCCTGCGAGAGAGTGGTTTAGGAGATGCGGTTTCAGAGTTTTGCAGACATTTGCCGTGCTTCCCTTGGAGTTGTTTGTGTGGCAGCTGTGAGGTTTACTGCCCCGTACCCTCTTCTTGCTGTGCTGCAGGGGTACGTCTGATGGAGCTGCTCGCCGTTCTCCCGCGGCCCCTGCGCTACGCTCGGTCCCCTGCGCTCTGCTGCACGCCAGGACAGGTGACGCCGTCGGGGCAGGTCTTGGGCGCCGGTGCCACTCTGCTCGTCATTACTGGGCTGGGGAATCTGCCCTGGCTCGAGGCCTGCTTCTGGGGCTTTCTCTTCATGGCTCAGTGAAGCAGCGTCCATTTGTTTTGTTGATGCCGAGGTTGGACCTCGGCGATGTTCCAAACATCTGTGAAAATACAGCCAGTGCCTTCCTTGTCCAGAAAACCTCAGTTTTGCTGTCTGATTGGAAGGATGATGTCAGACCAGAGTATTTAGGATTTCCAGATTCCCTGCCACAAAATAGCAGTGAGCTAATCAGAGGGACAGACAGGCTAATTACAGCAGAGAGAGCGCTTCTATTTATTCCCAAGTATCTTGTTAATCAGCAATAAAGGAAAAGGAAATAGCAAGAAATTACATGGCAGTTAAGTGAGTTTTTGGTAAAATATATATTCTTAAATTAACCAAAGTGTCTTTGAATCATGAGAATGTAATTTAATTTAATCCATTAACAATATGAAACGTCAAGCCTACTTCCAATCATATTTTGAAGACTGGAAGTAATGAAATTTTTAGCGGCAAGTAGGTGGTGGTATTATTAGACACCTAGGTGCTCAGGGGTGGAATAACGTCCACCCAAATATATTATTTTGGGGGGTATAGTCTTTTTTAAAGTCACAGTTGAAAAAGGATGGGAAGGCAGTGCTGGGCAGTTTGTAGTGAAGTGTGATGACGTAGGTCACGGTCCGACGCGTGAGCTGCAGCGAGGGTTGTTGAGGTAGGAATGGAGGCAGAACCTGTCCGGCAGAAATATATGTGCAGGGCTGCTTGTTCCTGATCTGCGTGGTTGTGCCATGAGAACATTTACACAGACTTCAGAGAAAGCAATTCCATTTCAGCCAACATCTGATCCTTCCACAGAAAGGGATCTGGGAGCAGCAAGAATATTAATACCCAGGATAGGTGGCAAGAGTGCGTCGGGCAGTGCAGTTGCTCTGCCCAGCTCTGCGCATCGCCAGGACCGGCAGTCGCATCGTCGCTGGCGTTTTATGAAGCGGTGAGTTTTGTGACGCTCAGTCCTGCTGCTCCGAACCGTCCCCATCGCCCTGCCTGGCCCTGCTGCCCGCTGCTGGCTTCCTCCTGGGGAGGGAGGGAGCAGACGGCGCGGGCTGTTGGCACTGCAAACAGCAAACACCTCTTCTGGGATGGATCTTGTAACACCCAATGCTGTGATGACCTCCCTTGTGGGAAAACTCCCTTTTGGGATCAAGACTTCAGTCTTCAGTACGGGGCAGGAAGGAGTAGGATTTGATCTTCATTCTGAGTCTGTTTAGGGAGGTTTATGTTGATAAGCATCTATGGTTTCCTGATTGGGGAAGGAAAAACAGCACTGTTAAAAAATCAAACTTTGATCCCCTTGAGTCACATAGAGACAGGCACTAACAAGCATCTTGTGAGCTGAAAATTGAATCTTTATAGCACTTCAACCGAGCGGTCTTGGAAAATTAAGATTAGGGCTAGAAATAGGAGAAATCAATATTAAAGCTTACGTATGTATGTCTATATGTCTATATGTGTATATATTATGTATCAGCCATGGTGACCAAAACCCCTGGGTTTTTTCAAACTGCAGATAAATGTAGTTTTAACTGTAGGGGGCTGGCCTCGACCCACCACAGAGAGGGCAGGCACTGAGGGGGGGAAGCGGGGAGCTGGGGCTTGGGGCCGGTGTCAGGGCGGCCGGCTGGGCACATCGCGGGGCTGGCACCCACCTCTGGCTTTCACTGGGCCAGGGGGGTTGTGTTTGCATCTTGTGTTCGCATCCCTCTGGCTCTTCTTCCCTTTTCTGAGGGGCAGAAGGGTGGGTTGTTTGTTAGCGTCCAGGCAACAAATTATTTTTCTGCAGTTTTCTTGGATTTTTGCTGTCATCCCCACTTCCTTCGGTGTGTGTTTGTTTTACAAAATGTGGCAGATTCCACTTGACCTGCTGTGATTTCTGAAGAGCAGTGTGGCGTGTTACCTGGCTAATTATGGTCTGATGTTTATGTGGAGCTTCTTTCAAAGCTGGTACAAGGAGAAGGTGCTGTGGGTTTTCCCGCTGCAGCCAGAGCGGTGCTGTGCATTTGCCTTGACCCGTGGGTACGATGGAAGAGGGCCCACGAGGCTGTGATGCCCTCCTCTCCCCAGCCACACAGACATCTCCAGAAAATAGTTCTTCAAATATTCATGACTTCATCTTTCCCCTTTCATTTCTGACGGTGCGATGCTGTTTGGAATAACATCTTTTACGAGGGTAACCTTTAAAGTGCAGTAGAGAAAGAAGAAGAAAGAAGAATGATGCTTACAGAGGTCCTGAAAGAAAAACTAGCGCAGGCTCTTATTTATTTCTAACAGGTTGGACTTTTAAATACCCTACACATGTTTTCTAAATACGCATGCCTAAATGTCCCGATGCTGAAAAACGGGCTCGTCTGCCCCGGACGCGGAGCGAGACGTAACTCTGGCATTTCGGTGCTTGCGTCTGCAGTCCTGTGTTTGGGAAAGGGCAGGAAATCAAAGTCCCACCAACAGACACCCAAGGCAGGGCTGCTGGGGGCTCCAGAGCTGACGAGCTGCTGCCTCTCTCCCTTCTGCGATTCCTGTCCTGCTTTTGCCTGTGCAAGTATGTCTGGTAGCGTGCTTTCCTCGTAACCCTTGTCCAAGTCATGAAATATTGTTTATATCGTTAATTCAGGTAGAGAGCCAAGAAATGTGCCCAACACAGTCCTGCCTTTGCAGCCCAGTAAGCAGCAGTGAAAGCTCCTTGTAATAGCGGAGCCTTGCCCGTTATCGTCACCCGATGTACGACACAGGGTGATTATAACTCTCTGAATCACAGGCACGCCAGGGACTGGAGGGCTAGAAAATGTATTTAATCACTGGTCCCTTTAGGATTAATAGAGGAGGCGAGGGATAACAGTTGTAGTACATTATATCTTTCTGAGAGCAGAATCCAGGCAGATTAAGTACTGTATTCCTCAGTTATTTTTGTTCTCAGGACATATATTTGGGTCAGAAAGCTCCTTAATGCTGTAATGGAAATGCATTACATGGTAGCGAGAGCTGTAGTCCTCGCTGGTAAAATCAGAAGGCAAGTCCCCTCGCTCTGTTCCCGTTAGGTACCTGGAGTTGAATTCCATCACTGCTCAGAGCGAGTCGACGCGGGTGGGTCGTTAAACCGGAGGAACACAGGTCGGGAATTTCATGCTTCCCAGGTGTTCAGGGCTGTTCAGCTCTGTCTCCCTCCGGACAGCCTTCTCCCGTCCCCGGGAGCTCCGCCGCAGGAGCCAGCCCCTTGCAGAGCCCTCGCTGCGGGCCGGGCGCTGCACGGGGCTCCGGAGCGGTTGTTTTGCAGGGTGGTAGGGACGATTGGAAGCGCTCCGTCTTCGGGGCCTGCTCACAGTGTCGTGGGCTGCTTTTTAATGTGTGTCTGCAGCTGTCCATGCTGGCTGGAAAATTTGCTGCCGGGGGGAGGAAGGGGAAGGGGCCCGACAGCAGACGTGTCCAGCAGCAATCCTGAAAATGCTGCCTTCACAGAATCACAGAATCACAGAATGGTTGGGGTTGGAAGGGACCTCTGTGGGTCATCTAGTCCAACCCTCCTGCCCAAGCAGGGTCACCTACAGCAGGCTGCATAGGACCTTGTCCAGGCGGGTCTTGAATATCTCCAGAGTATCTTCAGCAAGGTCACGGAGAGGAGCTACTCCACGGCTTGAGACTTTTCACTACTGAGCTCTGATTTCGTTCCTACTGCATGAATTTCTTTCATGTTATGTATAAAGTAGCACAATTCTTGTACTGAAAAGCTCCAGGAGAATCACAGAAAATTGGTCGAGCACAGCTGGCCGCACAGAGCTGGAGGAAGCTCCTTCCCAAGCAGAGGAGCGGTGCCCGGCGCCCAGCCCTGCCGCAGGTCACCGTGTCCCTCGGCTCGCCAGGCACGGCCCTGCTCTCCTGCGTGCCCAGGGGATGCTGCAGTGCAGAGCAGCCGGTGTGATACGGAGAGGGGCTGAACCGTGAAACTCGGGGTCGTGGTAACACTGGTGACAACTCGCGCCCAGCAGCAGCAGAGCTGGAGATGCCCCTGTTCGTCACTGCACCGGGGCTGGGGGCTTGCAGGCAACGCCGAGAAACACCATGGGCTCTGCGCTCCAGAAACATCCGCGTCCCGCGGGAGCAGCTGCTAGCACAGCCCCGATTCATTCCCTCTGTGGAGGGGTTTGCTTCAGGCTTTCTCTGGAGTTAGGGACTCCGAAAGGAAAGACTTGCCTTCCTGCATCCCCGCCGGTGGTTGCTTCCGTTAAGGTGCGGTGGTGTTCTCCCGAGCTCTCGGCATGCCCCAGCTCTGCAGGAGGCTCAGGAGGCGGGCAGAGAGAGCAGGCACCTGGATCTTGAGGGTGTCTGAAGCAGCAAAACACGCCGATCCAGGTGTGAGCCTAAGGGGCAAATCCTGTTTTCCCTCCAGGGCCCCTATAGGGATGAGCTTGCAGGGCTTGGAAACTCTGCCAATGGCTCGCCGCAGCCCCAGGAGACATCCACTTCTGTCATCGCGACACGGTGTCAGTGTTTGCTTGCCACCGTGTTTTCTTTGCCGTGCCTGTGGGTGCTTGTGGAGGGGCCTGCCAGGGGCCGAGAGGTGTTTCAGAGCCCGTCCCTGGCGCAGGATTAGCCCTCGGCACATCAGCTGGCGCTGGTCTCGCCCCCCGAGTTAAACAAAGCGGCGTTTCTTACCCCGTAAGCAGCTGTCCCCACGCCTGGCTGGGATTCAGCCGCTCACCAGCAGCAGCCTGAATCACAGAATCACAGAATCACAGAATAGTAGGGGTTGGAAGGGACATCTGTGGGTCATCTAGTCCAACCCCCCTGCCGAAGCAGGGTCACCCACAGCAGGCTGCACAGGACCTTGTCCAGGCGGGGCTGGAATATCTCCAGAGAAGGAGACTCCACAACCTCCCTGGGCA
>Ga0065711_1049542_pt1 | contig 11250 bp, 1 predicted proteins | sample Hoacrofraction12_FD_59098 | JGI IMG/M metagenome (GOLD analysis project Ga0065711, IMG submission 59098) | Hoatzin crop microbial communities from Cojedes, Venezuela - Epithelial fraction 12 v2 (version 2) | ecosystem: Host-associated > Birds > Digestive system > Esophagus > Crop | place... | reverse complement strand
TGGGCAGCCTGGGCCAGGGCTCCGTCACCCTCAGAGGGAAGAAGTTCTTCCTCGTGTTCAGACGGAACTTCCTCTGCTTCAGTTTGTGCCCGTTGCCCCTTGTCCTGTCGCTGGGCACCACTGGAAAGAGCTTGGCCCCATCCTCCTGACACCCACCCTTCAGATATTTGTAAGCATTTATTGTGTCCCCTCTCAGCCTTCTCTTCTTCAGGCTGAACAAGCCCAGCTCCCTCAGCCTTTCCTCCTAGGAGAGATGTTCCAGTCCCTGCGAAGCGACTCGCCTACCAGCCCAACTGTGCTGAGGTAGCTGCACCAGGAGCCTGTTCGGTGGGCGCTGGTGTGTTGCCCAGCATAAAAATGCTATAAAAAGTCCCGTGACTCCGACTTCTGAGTTGTAACGTCCTAGTTGTGTTTCCACCTAGCAGGTCTCCCAAGGTGACACATCAGTGCACTGCGTGCAGTCCAGCCAGGTATCTCAGCCCAGGGCCAGGAAGGGAAGGCACCTTCATCTGAAGTCCCAGGAGGTATCCTGGCAGCTCAGGGGACCCAGAGGAACGGACTTAAAGCAGAACATTCCTATTCCAGCAAGAAAATGTTTTAATTTTAAGTCAGCCTGACCCAAAGCAAAATCTGCAGTTTCAAAACATGTTCTCACAACAGAAAAAATGAAACTGTGAAAAAGTTTCTGCTTTATTGTGTGGTATTTCATTTTGAAGCAACTCGGTTTTGCCCGAGCGTATCTCAGCCATGGTGACCAAAAATTTGTGCCTGCCTCTATCCACCAGTTACCTTGTTCTCTGCAAGTATTAACGTGGTGTCGCTGTTCAGGTGGGATTTCTGGCACCCACGCCGACCCGAACCACCTCCCCAGCAGCCATCCCATGCCCTCGGCCCTGTGCACACAACCAGCTCTGTCTGCTCTGGTTTGAGCTCCTGGCTAAGCAGCTCAGAGTCTTAGCTCGGACAGTCCTGGGTCTGATCCTTGCAGACAACCAGCCAGTGGCTTTTCTTCCCAATGCAGCCTACCCTTCCCTGCTGAGGGTTAGAAAGTACGGGATTATCTGCTTACCACAACTGACAAAAACCCCTCTGTGTCCGGATTCTTGCAGGGTGAAGCTGAGACCGCAGAGGGTTGCCGCGCCTGCTCCTGGACCGGGGACGGGAAGGACCGACAAACCCCGAGTGCCCGCACCAGTCCCGGTAAGTGACTGTATCTTGAGGTACCCGTAGATGCGATGGACGGTGGGAGCCATCCCTGCGATTCCCGGCTGCTGCTGTTCTGCTGCGCGAGGCGGGACTCGGCGGTGAGATTTGGGGCAGCGAGGACACTTTCTACGAGTGGGCTTCGTCCTCCATCGGGCTGAAGGTTTTCTCTTTGAGCCTGCTGAAAGCGGCTTCGTGCTGGCCTGGTGTAAGGGTTGAGGAAGTCAGAGGTTGATGGGTGTGCTGAGAATCTGCCGGTCCCTTGTGTGCTGTTGGCAACAGAAACGGGATTGCTTTAATTACAGCCAGATGGGCAGATCGCGATCGTTTTGGACACAGTGAGTTTCAGCGGGTTTTCATTTCTGATCCATTGCTTGTGCTTCTTCTAAAAGTTAGGTTTGCAGTTTGCTGTGAGTGAAGGTGAATGCGCTTGTGACTTCTGGGTAGTGAGGGGGTGGACTCTGCACAGGGTAAACAGAGCATCCCTTGAAGACGGGCTAGGAGAAAGCACGCCCTTGGTATTTCCTTGAACACCAGCAAATCAGGGCTGTGTTTCTTAGCGCTTCGATCAGGACAGAGCAGTTCCCCCATCCCTAAAAGGTACAGCAGTGTCTGCAGGCCACAGTTTAGGAAGATAACCAACTCTAAAGTGCTGACAGACGCTGTCAGGACATGAGCTTTAGCATCTCCCAGACCCACCTTGGCCAGGTAGGCTGAGCTGGAAGCACCTCTTTGAAGAAGAGGTTTTGTTGGAGGGGTGGGAGAGGATTTAGGGATCAGTGACAGCGTGACCTAAGCATTGGGAAGTGCTGGGCCAGGAATCACTGCGGCTGTTAGAAACTTGCTGTGCTTCCTGAGCAATGAAGACCTGAGCTTGGAGATCTCCCTGGTTTTGTGTGATTTTTGTTTCAGTAAGACTGGGGTAATGGGGGTCTAGGTGAATAAAACCTAGAGTTTGCTTCAGCAGAGAGTGAAGATTGGAGGATGCTGTCGTACCGTGCACAGTTTGTGGCGTGAAGATGGAGCGGTGTAATGTTTCTGCAGTAGACTTTTCCCTGCCGGTTCCCAGACAGATGGATAAAAGCAGGTCCTCTGTTTCCAGTCTGTTGGGTTTCCAGTCCTGGTATAAAACATTTGTGTTAATTGGTATTGTGGGTAAGTTTTTCCTCAGGAATTTAAGTAGGAGAGAGAAAAAATAAATGCGATCAGGTGACACGTCTTACCATTTGGGTAGGAGCTCTGCAGTTGCTTGGTGGACCCCAGGAGTTACCACACACAGTAAATAACGATCCAGCGGTTTAACACCGATTGTCTTGTTTGGAAATCTAATCCAGGAAACTCCAGCTAATGGGGGGGTAAAGACTCAGCTGAACTTTTTCAAACCGAAATCAGGAATTGAAGGAGAAAGGGAATTTGGGTTTGCTTATGATTTGTCTAAAACCATTTTCTGCTTCTAGCTTCTTAGCTACTACCTTCCTTTTGTAGTAGTGAGAATGTCTTGACACAAAGTAGGACTAAAAAATTCTGACATACAGATATGTTAAACAAATGAGCTGGCTAAAAACCCTTTTCTGCATGAATAAGAGAACTACTGTGCCCTAATTCCACAGACCAGGAGTTAACTCGGCAAATGAAATTATGGGATTCAGCAGCATTGAAGAAATAGCTTATTTTTTTTAATATTCAAGATATTTTAAAAAAAGAATACTGCCAGAAGTTTTTCAAAGTTTTGTTTTGGCTGTTGGCGTATTAAACGGTGCTTTAAACTCTGGAGCTTGCTTTTCGTACAGGGCATTTGCTGTAAGTGGAGGAAAGTGTCTTTTACCCTGCGTGTGCAGGCTGCGGGGCTTGAACAGCAGCCCCTCCTTCAATCTGCGAGTTCTTCACTTTCACAGGACTTCTGAACTCTTGAACGCTGCTGCTGGTTGATTATTTGCTTTTTCATTTTTCACTTCTCCCTGCAATTATTGGGAGCGCACAGAATAAAGGCTGATTCCAGAGGGAGCTGTGACACTGCCCATTTCTTGGGGGGTGCAGAAAGAGCTGTGAAAATATCTGTCATTCAGAGAATTGGAGCAGAGCGTCGAGGGTAACTCTAGAGAACGAGGAAGGCTGCTGAAAATGCCCGGTACTCCGGCAATGCAGGGAAGGTCACAGAAATAACTGTTATTGAGTCCACCCACACAGGGTTGGAAGCATCCCGTACTGAGAGGATGCAAAGCATTCTCAGGTAGCTCAACAAAAGCTGGGCAGATGAAATTTTCTTTGTGTCATCTTAGAGAGAACCACAGTGCTGGAGAGGGCCATCACAGTGTCTAATCACAAATCAGTCCAGACTGTAATCACTTGCTCAGGTCATTTATCAGCTCTGGCAGTTCCTGTCCTTCCAGGATTAGGACGGCGCTCCGTAGCCCTTTAAGCTACGGTCTGGTAGTGACCTTCTTAGCACCCCGTGGGCCAAGGAAGGAAGCGATGTAACGGGTTTCTTAATTTAGAAAAGAGGATGCGAGTCAGGAGGAGGTCGCAGGTATCGGTGCCTGGCGCGGGTGCCAGTGGGTACAGGCTCTGGTTCAGGGCTGCGGTGTCCGGTGCAGAGGAGGTCGTGGGACATGGATGGTGCTTTCATGGGGTTCGTGGTCAGGTCTAAAACAGCCCAACTGTGGGACCGAGCTACCCTCCGTGCCCAGGATACCTTTGTCAAGGAAATGAATGGGCAGTAGGGTAACTGGTGTATCTCGCTATAAAGCTGTAATTCTTTCCAGAGGCTCTGCAGGTCATGAACCATCAGAAAACAACTTCAGCACTGCAGGAGCAGCAGCAGCGTGCAGAGCCGGGAGGGATGGGACAGCCGCCCCATTCCTGCTGGCTTGGCTGCTTGCAGTGTGCATTCTGCAGCTCTGATGTTTCTACGAGAGTGGGCAAGTGCTTCATGCCTGGCACAGACTGACTTTGCCCTTTGTGGCTTTTTTTTTGTATTTTTTATTCCCTTGTAGGCAATTAGATGGCAGGGTTTCTGCAGTGTGGATTCTGACATGTGTGTGCACAGGTCCTGTGTTTCTCTTCTTAGTTTTGCAAGCATGTGCTGGGAAGATTATTGACTGCAATTATCTCATCAGCAACATCCCTTCGCAGCGCAGGGATTGCTGTGGAGGAGCAGGTGAAGATGGCAGCGTCGAGTCGTTCAGAGCAGGGCGCGGTGTGCTTGGCTTTCTGAGCCCTGCCGCCAGCCCCAGGTGTTTCTGACCACGGACAGTCTGCTCTCTGCGGAGTGCAGTAAACTTCAGGTGTCCCCAGGGGCTTGTGTGTTTCTGAAAACCTCGTCAGGAAAGAAGAAACCCAAATAATTGACAGTGCTCTCAGGCAATTCCCAAAAACAAAGTGTGGGGGGTTTTTTAGCACTACAAGGGAGAATAGGCTTGTGACCTGTCACCCCTGTCTGCTGCAGGGTGTGGTCCTAGCAGTGAGAGTGATGACGTGGAGATGCAGAAGTTGGGATACGACGCCCATTCATACCGTCCCGTCTGGAGATGGCGTGCTGGACACACATGCTGTCACCTGCAGCCCGCTTCGGCCATTGGTTATGATGCAAACTGCTGGGTCAAAATAAACGTGTGAAATACGGAAAGAGGCCCCTTCTAGGTGAACTAGAAAGTGGAGGAAGGGAGAACTGGTTAAAAAGCTGCCTGGAAGGTGGACCCAGGGTCTGTCACACCCATGCTGTCTTGTCATAGACCCAGTGACCCCAAGCTGTCCCCAGAAAGTGAAGGAGGACCATGAGGATAAGCAGATTCAAGTGTGCACACTCCCAACATATTCTAGCAATGGGACTCTTGAGACCACCCAAAGAGGACTAATCTGTCTTGACCCTCTGTGCCAAAGTCCTGGGAATCCTGGTGCCTCTGAAGAGATGGGTTTTTCGCTGTAGATTCAGCATAGTGAGATCCCCTATGAAATGAGGCCATAATTCGTGTCTCAAGAGGCACAGCTGACATGGCTATGAACCATGGGTAGGAAAAAGGGTGGTCTGGGCTGTGGAGGACACAGAAATTCTCTCCAAACCTAATGCTCCCCAGTCCTTGTCTACAGTAAATAAATGCAAAGACCTGGTTAAAAATCCTTTCTGAGTAGATTCTCTGGAACGATTGCCCACATGTCTGTGCTGGAAATCATCTAATGGTGTGTGCAGTATTTGTAAGCAGTTGACTGGAGGATGTTCCTGGCAGCTGGTTTGTCTTCCACAGGTTTCGTCTTGAGTAGGTTCATGCTTGCGCAGTGAGAGCGTGCTGTCGAGCCCGTCTAGCAAACACAAGGTGAGAGGAGCGCTCTCCTCATGCAGAGGCCCCAGTCCATGACCGCTCTCTGCAGGGAAACAGATGAGTTCTGGGCTAGAAAAGCCATGTTCTTGGCACTAAAGTTTGTTGTGAAAACAGAGCATGTTGGGGTTTGTTTTCATTGAAGATGTTCAGGAGTCATGTAGCGGTTGCGAGCACCAGGAGTGCGGTCTGCAGACTCAGATCCTGGTGCTGGCCAGCTCCAAAGTTCTCTGTGATGGAGCCGTCCCCTCCCTTTGCCCCCACTTGCATTCTGCTGACGTGGAGCTGAGCTCAGCTGGCTTTGAGTGGGAACCTAAGCAGTTCCGATAAAGGATCAGGTTTTCCAGTCAGAGCCAAATCCTGACACGCTGAGCTGCCATTCTTCACACTGGAGCCCCGCAGACGTGCTTTGAGAAGCTGTTTCCTCATTTCTGCCCATGCCAGGCTCTCGTGGCTCTGCTGGGGGTGAGTTAGTGGAAGATGAGATGCTAATTAACCCTTTATAAACAGCCTTATTGCTCTGTCCCTGTGGTTACCTGTGCTTTTGAACAAGTAAATTAATTGCACAAAGCTCTCGCCCGCTCTGCCAAGACAGCAGGAAAGCTGTGGTGGCTCCAGATGCCAAGCAAAGGATCGCATGACCGGCCATTGCCAGCAGCTCGGGCTGGGAGACCTTCCTGCTCCGGACCTTCCAGCTGACTGTGCAGTCTGCAAGCAGCAAGTTGTGTGGCTCAATCATTTCTTGGTATATGAGAAGAGCAGGTCATCTGGTGTTATTTAAGGACAGTAAGGCTGAACAGAAAATCAAAAATAACTTTCACTTAGCGATTGTGGTCTAGTGGATTGTATGGCATCTAGGTTGAGATTTAAAACCTTGGTAAACCAAAAAATCCTTAAGAATATGTCTAATTTTAAACCTGAAAATTCAGTCGAAACTCGTATGCTCAAAGAAAGCCATGGGTTAATAATACCTTCCTGAGTCAACGATTAATTTCTAGAGCTGAGCTACTTTCCTGAGATCAACCCAAATGTTTGATTCTTTTAAGAGCTGAGCAAGCGATTCCTGATGAGTGCTGTATCTGAGAATTAAGCTTTCTGCAAATCTTGATCTTATCAAAATAACATGTCAATTTAAATTATCTGATTTGGGGATTTTTGGTTTTTTCATTTTTGGATTTGTGTTTTAATACTATCTGTTTCTCAGAGCTTCTCAAGATTTGAAGGTTAATTCAGATTAAGGTAGTGCACGAATGGAAAATGTAAAGTCTTTGCAGCACTGGCTGACAGATGATCACACAAGTCATTTCTGCCCCTCTGCTCTGCTGAAACCCCCCTGGGAGTCCTGCATCCAGCTCTGGAGCCCTCAGCACAGGACAGAGCTGGAGCTGTGGGAGCGGGGCCAGAGGAGGTCCCAGCAATGATCCGAGGCTGGAACCCCTCTGCTGGGAGGAAAGGCTGGGAGAGCTGGGGCTGCTCAGCCTGGGGAAGAGAAGGCTGCGGGGAGACCTCAGAGCAGCTGCCAGCGCCTGGAGGGGCTGCGAGAGAGCTGGAGAGGGGCTTTGTGCAAGCGCATGGAGTGATAGGACAAGGGGTAATGGCCTCAAGCTGAAAGAGGGGAGGTTTAGATTAGATATAAGGAAGAAATTCTTAATGACAAGGGTGGTGAGGCCCTGGCCCAGAAGAAGCTGTGGCTGCCCCCTCCCTGGCAGGGTTCAAGGCCAGGCTGGATGGAGCTCTGAGCAGCCTGGTCTAGTGGAAGGTGTCCATGCCCATGGCAGGGGGGTTGGAACCAGATGATCTTTAAGGTCCCTTCCAACCCAGACCGTTCTATGATACTTCTGCTGTGGCTAAGGATAATGCCTGTGCTCAAACTTCAGGTGGAAATGTTTGCAGAATGAAACCTGAAAAGTTTCTGAATTGCTGCAGAGGGAACACCAGAGCTGCCCCGGGTCACAGGCGCATCCCCTGGCTTCAGCCATCAAAGTCGTCCAGTCAGCGCTGGATTTCTCAATTCTCAGCCTCCAAAAGGGAGCAGTCTTTCTGCTCCAGCTTGAACTGGTGTTACGACTGTGAAAATATTACTCCATGAGGTGCTCAGACACCGGGGACAGGAGACAACAGAGTACCTCAGTGCTGCTTGCTCACTGTGTCCCCCTAACCAGATGCAGCTTTCTGGCTGAATACTGGAGCTGAAAAGTAGGTCAGAAAGCAGAAGCCAAGAAGATGCCTTAAAATGAAATTACGAAAATAGAACTTTCTTTGCACATCTTTTCTCAGCTTCCGTTTGCAAGGCTGTGTTGGCGCATGCTTGATGGGATGTGATGGCTCTGACCTTGTCAGATGCATCAAAGATGACATGTGGGCATGGATTTTTTTTTTTTTTTTTAAGGAGAGAAATAAGGGGTAGCAAGAAATGCAAGAAAAGACAAACAAACAGATGGCCACATTCCTTCATCAATAGAAATCCAGGCCTGAGACTGGCTTCCAGCTTGGCTTGAAGTGGAGATTGTAGGAAATGAGCCAAGAAGTTGCTTGTATTACCACCCCCGTTCTGTAGCGTTTCACTATCAATCACGTGCGTTCCTTCTGCGAGGCCCTGACTTTCGCAGGCTGTGGTGTGACACAGAGACGTGGCACTACTGTAAGGGACCTTGTGCTGCCGGGAGAGCTGAGGCTGGGTTCCCTTCCCCGGCGTGCTGCCACGTTCAGAGGATGCTGGGTGCCGTGCGCCCTGCGTTTAGGATGAGCTGTGTTCGGTAGGGTGGGTTTTTTCTTCTAAAATCCTGTCTTTTTTGTTTTCTTCCTGAGGGTGGAAGTTCAACTGAAAAAAAAAAAAAACAAGGCCAGAAGGTCAGCAAGGGGGACCTTGGGATGTCCTGGGTGACCTTGGGGTGTCCTGGGTAACCGTGGGGGCCTTATCTGGGTCCCCAGCTTTTTGCTGGTAGACGAGCTCTGCAGGGTCGAGCTCTTGGTGATGGGCTGTTCTACCCCTTCACAGGAGAGGGACGAACGGGGACCATGGCAGCCTCGGTCCTGTGTTCACCCATTCTTTCCTGCATGCTGTGGGAAAGCCTGAGAGTCAAACCCTGTGGTGTCCCTCTGCATCTTTCCCTAAAAGCTGGGTTTTGCCAAGCTGTCTGGGAACCAGGACGGGACACCTGCGCCCTCGATCTCCCATGAGTTTTCTCCTCCTCCACATTCCCTACATTTCATTTGCCCTGTTGCATCCCATCTCGCCTGCAGGCTGTGATTGCAGGTTGAACGCGTGCCTGGGTTCCATCAAGCACGGGGACGAACCCGGGTTGTCTCTGGGGTTCCCCAGGCAGCAGCAGAATAGCTTGGAGCCTCGGCGCCAGGAGGAGCGTGGCCGGAGAGAGGGGTGGTGGTGGCAGTGGCACCTCAGTGTGCGTGGCCACGGCTTGGATTTTTGCCTCACACTTGAATTTCTTCCAACACAGCTAAAACCAGAAAATAGCAAAGATTTTGCGTGAGTCCTCGGGAGTGACAGCTTGCTGCTGCGGAGGTGCTGCCTGCAACCCGCTGGGCGATCTCCGGCCTCTCTGAAGCTGGAGGGGTTGAGGGTGCCCTTAATACCCTTGAACAATGACTCTTTGTAGTTAGGAGGGTTAGTAATTATAGGAATCAGTGTTTTAAACAGCAAAAGCTTCAAATGTGGTTATATTTGGAGAAGCAACTTGGGAAGCGAACGTTGTCCTGCTCAGCAGATCTGCCTCCCGCGTGGCTTCGGGGCCGTGCAGCTTAGCGCGATACAGGTCTGGGAGAAGCATCGAGAACAGAGTGGAAGAGTCTGTCTCGCAGCAGCCGAACGAGTCGCCGCTCGCCAGGTAAGCTGCAGTGACCGGCGGTGCGCCGACACTCGGCCTGCGCCGCCTGCGCTCCGTGGGGCTAATTCAAACCACCATGGAGCTGGCTGCCAACTGATGGGCTGTAAGTGATGCCCCGGTGGGTGCTGAACCATCACCCCCCAGTAACCCAGGGGCTCTCAGTTGCTTGCTTGTGCCTTCATCTAAGAGAACAAGACAGCTTTTGGTTTCGCTGCACGCAGAAATTCCCACTGAATCTCAGTAGCAAAACTACTGCTACTACAGGGAAGTCCTGCGAGAGGTGGGAAATGACTCCAGGGGTTGTGTTTGCAGGCTGAGTTCGTTAATTTTAAGAAATGCACACAAAATAAGGACAGGTAGTGTCTCGGTGGAGACACGGAGTGGGGTCTTGGGAGTGGTGTGCTCGGTTGTGGGTACAGCGCAGGCTCCCTGTGATCAGAGCCCTGCGGCTCCTGGCTCTGCGCTGAACTCAAACTGATGTTTTGTGGGACCGAGTCCTAATAGCCCGTGTGTCTGCTCTGGTATGTTAAACAGGTGTGGAAATACATCCTTTTACTCCTCTATTTACATTACAGCTTCCCTGAGACCTTACCTGCTTCCTGTTATGCACAGGGTACAACAAACTATCACTTAGCTGTCTGTGGTCAGTTCAAACAGAAGCCCAAGAGAAGTCTGTTAGGGCAGAGGGAGGTTAGGGAGCCCATTTAGCTTTCTCTGGTGTTAATTATCTGTTACTTCTTGTCCTGCTTCCCTTACGAGCATTCACTGGAGTGCCTGAGCGGTGGCCGCTGAGACCCGTGGAAGTCCTTGTGCTGTCTTCTGGCTTTGGTGACTCAGTCCCACGGTGATGCTCTGAATCTGTCCCTTGGCCAACTTGGGCTGCCGTTGTCAGTGCAGTGATCTTGCTTGTACCCTTCCTGGTATATCCAAAAAGTCTGCTTTACTCTATTTTATTCTCATTTGCTTGTCGTAACTTTGAATGCCTTTATTTCTTCTTCCCTCCGCTGGCATAGGTATCTTCTGCTTATAATGTTCTTAGCTGCCTCTGAGCACCGCGGCAGCCTGTTCATTTCAAAGAATGCTGCTTTAAAGGCAAGTGTGATCCAAACTTATCCAATTCTTTCTTTTCCCCTCTGATTTGAAGGGCCTGAAAATATTCGTGTGATCATTTCCTCCACACATGCCACCAACCACTCTCCTGTTGTTCCTCTAAAAATTGCATCCCTGCTCCTCATGAGAAATCCTCCAAAAGCACAGCACCACCTGCCACGCAGCTCAATTAATAGCCCCCTAATGAAATACTGATCTAGGGAGCTTCGTGGTGATGGGCAGTAGCAGCTCCTGCTGACGTGGTAACGGGGGGAGGCCCCTGTGGTCTTGGGCAGCCCTGTCAGCACACCAGCGTCCTGGGCAGCCACGGCGGAGGCCAGAGCCGGGACTGCCTGTCCCTGCGGAGCAGCTGGTCCCATCCGGGCTGCCTGAGTCCTCACCGCTGCAGAGCTGAGAGCGGGACCTGAATCACAAACAGAAAATCTGCTGGTGGTGTTGGGACACTCCATCCTGCTCTGCATAGAGCTGATGAGCTGCTGCCTATCCCCTCTGGCACACAGCAGTAAATCCCGTGGAAGCCGCCATACCCCCAGCCCGTGGCCGAGTGCTGCCTTCCTGGCAATACGCCGGAGGCTGGGAAGCAGTCAACGGAGCACAGGGTTTTGGGCTGACCCCACGCAGCAGCCCCGGGCCCCCATTGCACAGAGATCATAGAATGGTTTGAGTTGGAAGGGACCTTAAAGATCATCTGGTTCCAACCCCCCTGCCATGAGCAGGGACATCTTCCACCAGCCCAGGTTGCTCAGAGCTTCATCCAACCTGGCCTTGAACCCTGCCAG
>Ga0065711_1049541_pt1 | contig 11250 bp, 8 predicted proteins | sample Hoacrofraction12_FD_59098 | JGI IMG/M metagenome (GOLD analysis project Ga0065711, IMG submission 59098) | Hoatzin crop microbial communities from Cojedes, Venezuela - Epithelial fraction 12 v2 (version 2) | ecosystem: Host-associated > Birds > Digestive system > Esophagus > Crop | place... | reverse complement strand
CCCCCCCCGAATAGCTCAGCTTAAAGTAGTAAAGCATTCTTTCTCATTCACAAAGACCTCGAGTAACTTGTCCTTAATACACCTGTGTTGTTTTTCTTTGTATTCAGGGAAGCAGTGTTTCTTAGTCCTGCGTCAGCAGCAGTTTAATATCCAGGCTCTTGTGGCTGTGGGACAGCATGCAAGCAAGCAGATGGTAAAGTTTGCTGCCAAGTAAGTAAGCAATTATATCCTGTTGTCAGAGTAAACAATGGTGGGAACCAGGACTCCCAGGGGTTGGGACCATTTTCACACATTAGCATCAATGCTTCGTTTGTTTTAAAATGTAGTTATTTAAATTGTCAGCTCACTATTGCCTTGAATACATTACACTGACAAAAGAGAAAATAGAGAACAGGCTTGAAATTCATTCTGAACTGCTGAAGCAGCATTCTCCCGCCATAGACAACCTACATTTACTTTCAAGCTGGCTAACAAAAAGTCTGGCGAGCTGAGCTTAGTGGGACACTTCATTTTGTGTGTGGTGTTTGTGTGTTTTGTCTGCACATGTTCAGGGTTTTCCTTCTACAAGATGTGTGCTGTAGTAATATGTTTTGTAGCTGGAACTGGTGTGAAGAAGTGCCCCGTATTGCAAGTGGCTTATTGAGTTGAAAGAATTACGAGTTGCCTCTGTGCACTGAATTAATCTTATTTACGCCTTATTTTTGGCACTAGAATGTTTAATGAGGGATTTAAGTTACTTTTAAAAATATTTTTTGAGGGGGCAATAGTTAGACTTGCCAGTTAACAAATGTTTGTTGCAGCAATTTAAATTCAGTTACTTTGTTTGTTTTAAAGATGATAAAATTACCTTCCCCTGCTCCTAGCTTTGGCTGCTTTCAGGTTGTCCAATACTAAATATGCTTGCATGAAAAAGGCATTTTTATAGTAGAACTTTTAATCACGTATGTCTGCTTGTTTACAGATAGAAATGTGGATCAATTTGGTACAATAATAAGTTTAACATGTGGTACTTGAGTTGCTTCTGTGTAGTTCTTGGCACTACTCTCATGCCTGGGAAGGGAGCCCCTACTAATGAGCTGCAAAAGTGCTACAGCCTTCAACCTTCAATATGTCAGGGAGAGGAGGGATTCATTATGGTATGGACTTCCAGAAGCCAAGTTAAGAAGGTTAGGATAATGCTTCTGCTGATGAGGTTCAAGGCAACGGGAAAACAGAACCAGCAGTGTTAGTTGTTTGGCGGTGCTTAGCGTTGGCAGTGCCAGTGCAAAGCATGCTGTTTGCAGGTGTTTATGAGCCAAAGTGGAGTGTTCTGTTTCTTCATGAAATGGTTTGTTCTCTCCAGCGCTTAGAATCTTTGAAAAAGAATTAAGTGCATAATCTACTCGTTCCCCAATTCATCTCCCTCTAACCTACCACCAGTCTGCCTGTACTCTCTCAATGAACTTGTGCTACGGAACAGTGAAACAGCTCTTGTAGTTGGAATGCTCACTTGCCTGTTCCCCAGTTCTCTCCCACATCTCTCGGTTTTCTTCGTGGTTCTTTCCTCCACAACTGAATTTCTTACACTTCATGAGTGGTAGAGCTTGGTGGTTAGGAGCTCATCAGAGGGAAGTTGGTCCTTACTCTTTGCTTCCATGTGCTGACTCTCCACTTGTAAGCCTTCTGTGACTTTTTTTTTTTTTTTTGATTCGCTAATCTTTTTTTACTGGGTTAGTTTTCTGGTGGGTTAGCGGTTTAAACTAGGTCATGGAGGTCTAGAGCTAACAAGGAGTGGTAAATGGAGGAAAAGGGTATCTGGAAAGGGTAGAGGGCAAAGCTTCTTTCTCTTCTGGCAGAAGTGAGCTGTTAAATCAGGTGGAACCTTGTTCTTTGGTTCTTTCCAACTCCCTGTCGTCTCCCCACTTTTCTTCGTGTGACGGACCTGATTTCCTCTGAGTAGCCAGACTCATGATGTTTGTACTGTGTTTTGACTTTTCATTCTGCTCCTTTTTGTGGTAGCATTTGCTAGCTAAATCCTGATACTTCAGCCCCTCTAATTTATCGCATGCATGTTTTACTCATTATTTGTGCTTCTGAAATGCTTTCATGCTTATCATCATGTACTTTGACTGATAGAACTTTCTGTGCTACACCCCCTGGGTTTTCTTTTGAGGGTTTGCTTTTGTTTTTTTAACACCGTTAGTGCAATCATCTTCTCATGATTCCTTCCCACCATCAAACCTATTTTATGAATATCCTGCCATACTCTCACTTTTTCCAGTGTTTTATCTTCTACAATTTTGTCTGATACCACCATTGCAGCTGCCTCTTGTCCTTCAGAGGCTGCTGCTGTTCCCTGACTCTTCTGAGTGCACTTGGGGTCACCGTGTCAGAAACACCTGAAGCACAGCAACAGTCTGTGCCTTCTCTTCAGTCAATTCCCTGCTAGTTTTCACCTGCTCTGGAAAGATGCCATTATTGCTAGCGGATGAGGCTCGTCTTAGATGTCTAAAAATAACTGCACTGTTTCTCTGCCTTTCTCAGTGTCTTTTTTCATCGTATCCTCTTGTTTCCTATGCATTAATTGAGGAAATACACATTTATTGAAGAAAACATTTAACTTAAATACCGTATGGTTCAATTAAATTTTCAAACAAAACTTTTTCAGTGGTATAAACAAAAACTTTATTTTTCATGTGCAACTTTCTCATATTTTGATTCTGTGTCCAAAACTTCCTTTAAAATAGCTTGTGAAATGCTGAATTTTGAATTTTTAATAAGAACTGATTAAATAATGACCATTTTTTGTACAAATTTTCATAAATAATAAACAAACCAGTTCCTCTTTTAGATATTGGCACATGGAAACCGAAAACTTTCATAACCTTCTGTGGTCTAGCAACATTCATGTACTAATTATCTCCATTATCACAAGAACGTGAGTTCTTTTTAGTGAAAGATAGTTAGTACTGGTTTAACTCAGTTTTATGAAGAAATTTTTCTGAGTTTAACTATGAAAAGTTTCTAGTTGAACTTTAAAAATATACACAGCCAACAGCACAGAGCCAGTCGAGATAGTGGATTGGCAGCTGTGAAGTTCTTCTAATGTCTTTCGTCAGAAAAAAAAAATTCAGCTTAGTCCTACAAGGGCTGCTGTGTAAGAGAAAGAGTTAATTGTCTCTTTCAGCCAGGAGGGGTGCCAAGTGGTGCAATTAGTAATTTACCAACCTGCTTTTTTTCCATAAAGTATGGGGTGTGGTCAGTTTTGGTTTTCTTTCTTTTTTTTTTTTTTATAGAAGCACTGAGCTTCCCCCTCCCACCCCAGCCACGTGATATGATATAGCAGTTAGGAGAGGTGGTTAACAGATTGTAATTTAGCTGCCCAAACAATGTGCCCTCGCTCAGGAAGTAACTTGATGGCTCTTTATAGTAGGCTAGAGAATGAAAATCCAGAAAAAAGATTAACAAATGGAAAAAATAAAATAAATGGTGGGTATAGCTGTATGGAAGTACTTCACACAGCTATTAAGTTTGCTGGTGACACAGAAATTGGAATTGTAAACTAGGAGGTAGGAGTATATAGTAACCAGGGTTCATTTAGAATGATCACTTTGATGCTCTTTAGTGTGAATTTGTACCTTTGTGATCATTAGTTCAGATTTTGTGTATTTTCAGGATTAATATGTAGGACAGTAACAGATGAGAAATGTGAAATCATGATAGATAACTGACTTAACAGGAGTCCATGCAGTTCTCTTACCTACTATGCTAGGAAATCTCTTTGAGTTTTGAGAAGGAGGAATAAAATGCCATGAATGTAATATATGCCAGCCATTAGACCATTTCTGGAATATTTTGTCCACTTTTGTTGTCTCTGTGTCTGAATTTGTGACAAATTGGAATCAGTTGATGGTGAAGCTGCAAGATGAAATGATAGGCAGTCAGGCAAATCTGCCTTACTGTGAGAGCTAAAGAAAATTATTCTATCCAAGAGAAATTTGCAAGTAGTGTAAATCCCAGTCTGATGGTACCTATGCAAGATTTTTCTGCCAGTGGAGGGTTCTTTACTTTGCAGATACAAAGGTATGACAAGATGCAGTGAACAGATGGTAAAGCTAGGTAAATTCAGAAGGGAAATACAGTGGAATTCTTTTCAGTGCAAATGATTAAAAATGTGTAGTGGGTTTTGATACTTAAAATCTTTAAAAGAAGATAGAGTGGGGTTTTTTTTCCCCAGAAGATCTCCAGGTTCATCTAGGTGTTAGAATGTTGGTATAGGAAACATGATTATATTTTTAGAATGAAGAGAATAAGGGTAGGTGTTTACCTGGCTTTCATGTGTATGATGTCAGTTAACTCCCCTTTTGGAGGGCTTAATGGATGCTTACTGTATTTTTGCTTCGGCAGGAGGGTTGGACTAGATGACCCCCAGAGGTCCCTTCCAACCCCTACCATTCTGTGATTCTGTGCAGATAGTTTTACAGTTGCTCTTATTGAGTATAAAATGCCTATACTTTCAATTATTTACAAAGTGAGGACATTTTTTCAAAATAAACTCTACTGCCTTCAGCTTTCATTGGCATTCAGATAAAGGATTGTTGCTTATTATGTTTTATGATGATGATTTCATATTTTTAGATTTAATAATGTATTAATATATTAATTTGTGCAGTCTGCTTATAGAAGACAAAGTTGTAGAAAAAAGAAAATGTCTGAACAACTATAGATGCTTCCATTAAGTAAAACATTTTCTATTTGAAGTCTATAAATAACCAAGTTTCTTCCAATTCTTCAGACTTTTGATCAAGAAAATGTTGATTGTGATTCATTTAGGGAGGCCTGCATGGGGTTCAGCTTGCAACATGAAGCTGTTGATGAAAGATGTTGTCATACAGACTGCAATAATGCAATCCTGTGGTTGAAAGAGAAAGTCTTGGCTAATAGACATGCAGATAATTAAGAGGGACATAAAGCATCTAGTGGACATTTTAGTAATTATAGTCTTGAGTTTTTGGAAGGAACATTATATAGAAAGAAGCAGTTTGCTGTACAGAGGAATTTTTTAGCATTGGACTTTATGAATCTATTACTAAAATAGCTTCTTTAAGGATTAAACAATAGAAAGATGTCATCTGTCTTAATGCATCATGCATCCTAATGCAGTTTCTAGTCCTTTGTAATATTAATTACGGGTAGAAAGATTGTTGTCTTGAATGGAAATGGTGATAGCTTTGGCATGCTTTTCTGGTACTTGTTCACTTTTTTTGGTTTGTTTGGGGTTTTTTTGTTACCCAGGGGAATTCTATCAAAAAACCACCTAGATGACTTAGTGCCATTGCTGCTGAGAACACTTAGCTGTAGTTACCAGCATGTAATTAAAGCATCTTGTTTCTTGTTGTAACTTGAACTGAAATTACCATTTCAGTAATGTTCTTGGAATTACGTGTTGGGATCAAAGCAGCACCTTCTAGGTTTCTGTAGTTTACATTTGATGCGCTGTGTGAGGGACTTCAGGTTTTTCCAGCACTAGATCTTGCTGAGCACAGTTCAAACAGAACTCAAAACACGAGCTTTTACTTCCATACCAAGTCAAGTATGTAGTCTGAACGAGCAAAAGCACATTTTCTAACTATCAAATGAAAGTTTTGTGTAGATGGTGTTTGTAAATACCAGGATAGTCACATGCAGTAGAAAACTTCGTAGTGCTTTTGTGTGCCCAGGCAATTATTTGCATATTTGGATACAGGGATCTACATAGGTAGGAACTGAGTAGAAATACCTCTTAATGTCGTGGCAAATTTAATGACTAAGGGATGTTACAGTTTTAAAGTGTGTTCCACACCAGGAAACATACCATTTTAATTCCAAATCCAGTTTAGAGAGAGAGAGAAAAAGCATATTTAATCACAAGTGCAAAGTTTTAAAGCTCTGTTATGCAAGTTTGCAAAGCGATATTACAGTTACAATGATGTAAAAGTCAGTTTCTTCCTGTATTTTTAAACTCATACCATTTTGAATGTCTTAAATTCTGTGCATGTTGTGATCAAAGCTCTGTAATGACTTCACTAACACCAGTTCTCAGCCATGGGGTCAGTAGTCTGATTATGAATCCATCATACAACACATTTACATTTAACTATTATTTTCTTTTTCACAGTGCAGAGAATTTGCTTCAATTAGTTTAAAACATTATTTTTACTTGCAGTTATTAATGAGAGGGCTTTTATTCAGCAGATTAGAAACTTGTATTTTTATGAAGACACTGCTATTTGTGCCATTAGTAGTGTTTTCTGGGCATTTGCCAAAATGGTAACATGAAAAAGGAAGCGGGAAAAATAGAGAACTGTTTAGGGGGGAAAGAAGTAGCACAAGAGTTAAGTTTTATTCTTTTAAACATTCATGTATTTGAAAAGCAAAGGGAATTTTTAGTTATGCCTAACACTATTTTAGCATGATATATTCTCTCTGCGTTTATCATCACATTCTCTGGCATCCAAAGCATTGTATTGCTGCCTCAGTCTTTTTTTAAGGAGTTTGAAACAGAATTGTTTGTAAGAGATTGTACTTCAAGCACTTCCTGCCATTTCTCCTTGTCTGTCTTGAATTTATTGCCTCTGTTTAAGTAATGGAAATGAATGGAGGCTCATCCTTAACTAAATGAATTCTGATTTAAAGCATACTGTTGACCTCTGCTTTGCACAAGTTTAGTCATTTGCTCATTACACTGATTTGAGCCACTGTAGCTCTTTTAAAGTGTAAAAGTACCAGAAAAACATACTATTCACAAATTTTATGCAGTATGTGGAATTACCTAATGGTTAAGCAAGCCAAGCATGTGAAGCACCATGGTCTGTATAACTTCTAGAGCAGCTGCCAGTGAGTTCTATCACCTGAAAGTATTACCATCAAAGGAATAGTGTAATCAACCAAAATGCTTTAATCGGGCTTCTTTTTAGTTACTTGTGACGTACAGTGATGCTGCTGGGTTTTGAGAATTTTGATGCTTGAATTTTCCACTGTTACTTTAATATCATCAGATCTTTCAAAACTTTGACCATTTTTATTCAAGAATTCTGTTGAATAAGTTGGATTTGAACTCAGCTTTATAGCATTAAAAAGTTTGTCTCAGGTTAGACCGAAGATCCATCTAGCTTTTCTTAGGGCTGGCGTGGGTGCTTCAGGAATAGTAGAAAGCAGGGCAAGCAAGCAGTCATAGTCGGCAACACTTGATGATTTGTATCTCAGCTGGTTCTGGGTCACACCGCTTGGGCTTTATCAACTAAAAAGATAAACTTATTTGTTTAGCCGGGTAAATCCTACTTTAAAAATGTAAGAGAATGACTAATTCCAAACATAGATATTTCTAAAGAGAAACTTCTCAATCTTATTAAGTTTCTGAAGTGGTTTTACCGCAGCTGTACAAAAAGACTGTAGGGCTAGAATACCTAGATTTTATTTGCAGCTCTTACACTGACTTACTCCAGGCAGTGCTAAATAAACTGATGCAGGTGCAAGTGATTAGGACTGTAGTTAACCATCAGCAGTTGCTTGTACCTGCTTGTACTCTGTCCTTACCTCCTTTAGCTGGGGGTTACTGCCCCTCAATTACACCTCCTGTGCATATAAATATTTATCTCGCCACCCTCCAATTTAGCTGTATGGGTTTTGTGGGTTGGGTTTTTGGGGGTATGGAGAGGGGTTTTACTTAAAAAAAAGCCAACCTTGTAAACTTGAAGATTGTTAATTGCTCTTTGCTTTACCGAGATCAGTAGTGGTCAACTTCTGCAATACCCTCGGACAAGCATCCTTGCTCACTTATTTGCTGTGAAATTGTGGGCCTGCTACTTTCCTGCTTTCTATGGGCTTATGTAGTCAAGTGATGTACATGAAGTGCTTTCCAGTCTTCTCAAGAGGACCTGAGAAGTGAGAGATAAAGTTAATTGTAACAGTTATTTTTCATAAAAAGGAAAGAAATATTTTCTGATATTTGGCCTTTTGTAAGCAGGCTAGCAAAGATACAGAGTAAAAATAATTTCCAACGGGGGTGAGATCACCTGTAGAAAATTGCTGGTTTAAAGTCCGGTATCTTAAATACCTAAATAGAAACCGCTCGTACAAATTTTCTCACCTATGACTCTTGAGGCTTTTGTTATTGTTTGCTTACAGCACACATACTTTATATCATATTTTTGGAAGACTTTCAAGATGTTATGTGGTGTTTTAGTGTACTATTAATGACTTTTAGTGGAGAGCAGTTAAGATGTACCCTGTCGTAGAGAAATGACTTACAAGCATCTTGTATCTTTCAGTAACAACTCATGTAGTTTAAACAAGCTTCATCAGTTTTGATTTTCCTCTCCAGACCTAGGGCTTCCTTTCAGTTTGTTGTTCTGCTGGTTAAGACACATCTTTCAGATAATTGCATCAGCTGACACATACAAGAGTGTATGTGGCCTAGAAAAAGAACTGTGCAACTTGTCAGTTTATGTATACACACACAAAGAATGAGCGAGCACTAAGCTTAATCATGAGCCTTTCCCTCCCAAGTGTGCCATCCCAGTTTGAGTTTATTGTGGCTGGGAATATTTTGTCGAAGTCCTTCATTACTCAGTTATTATATATATAATAATAATTTTACCTAAATCCTTAACTCTTTGTTGTTCCAGCAGTCCATGTAGTACATGAACATCCTAGTGCTCAGTGCAGTGTGCAATGACATTTAGTAAGCCTGCTATCCTCTGTTTATTGACAGCATCAACAAAGAGAGCATTGTGGATATAGAAGGCGTTGTGAGGAAAGCACATCAGAAAATCGGAGGTTGTACTCAGCAAGATGTTGAGCTTCATGTTCAAAGGGTAAATTTTTAAGCAAATAGAGCACTGGTTAATTGTTTTGAGAGATTATCTGTCTAGGCTGTCTGTCTATCTACATATATAAACTTTGTCAGTAAGCAGTTCCATACCAGAGAAAGAAATTGCTTTAAACTACAGATTTCAGTGTATCATACGTCAGCATGAAACATTTCTGGTTTTGAGAGATTTGATTTTTAGAATTTCCTATATTTCTCTACCATTTGAATTAATTACAGTACCAACTAAAAAAGAGTATCTCCCTAGAAGAATTTGGCTAGGAATGCTTATAATTCTAGTTTTTGATTCTTAACTGCAGCAGATACTGTAATAAAAAGTCTGCTTCTTTTTAAGTGCAAGTCAGAAGTTTCTTCTTTATCAGAAAGTTATAATCATCACCTTAGTACAATGGAATGGAATACGTAACTCTCAGCAAAAGTAAAGCACTGGCTTAACAGTATAGAAGCTCTTGAAATCTAGAATTCCTGTTGCTTGTGCTGTAGGGCAGGAGGAGGTACAACTTTATAATTTGTTTAAATAGAAAGTGTATTTAAATCTTTATGTAATATCGTTTCCTTCTAAAGGTTTTCAACCAAACTGTATGCCTGCAATACAGCTGAAACACAGTCACCTCAAGAGTAGAGTATAGTGGCTGTTACAGTTACAGCAGTAAGATGAATTTTATCTAATGACGTTGGGGAAAATCTGCAGATTTTGAAGAAACATGTTTTAATATATGTGCAGATTATAATATGCTTAATTTTTCTGAAAGAATATAAAATTCACTGCACCTATGACTAGACTGTAGGGCAAGGTAAGGTGTTTTTCATTCTCTGATTCTTTAGTTATCTCATAAATTTTCAGTCTGAAATGTCTTTCAGATATAGTCAGATGAGAAGTAAAATAATACCTTAACAATGAGAAGAACAGGATGATCTTGCTGGGATCAGAATTTGAAACTTTTGTGAAATCTAGTAGTTTCAGACCTGGCATTCATGCCAGTAGGCTTGTCCCTCAGGCAGTATGTACTTGCTCAACTCAATGCTTCCCAGAAGAAAAAAAGATATTTTTAATCTTTCGAAAGGAAAATAAGAACTAAGCACTTCCAGTATTGTCATGAGAATGCACCCATGTATCTCAAGTATTAGAATAAAATCACAGTCTTACAGCTAACATCCTATGCAAACACTGTTTCAAGTCTATGCCAAAAATATCCTTTTGTAAATCACACCTCCTTTTGAGCTGAGTGTCGTGCTATTTCTGTTCCTGTCTCAATTTCAGATCTATGTGATCAGTTTAGCTGAACCCCGACTGCCCTTACAGCTGGATGATGCTGTTCGGCCAGAAGTGGAAGGAGAGGAGGTGAAAATTTTGCATGCTCAAATACTTTTTATTGTCTTTGTAAATGAACAAAAGCATGAAAGTCAGGCAACTTCCTTAATGCAGTGATTTAGGGGGTTTCTTAGGCATGCATTTTACTTCCTTTATGTTATCCAGAACGGTGTTAGAAATCTCCATAGCTTTGATGTCTGCTGAACTGCAGTAGAAGGTCAAAACCAGAGGGTTTGCAGTCGTGTGTGTGTATCTTCTGGATCTCCATAGTTGGGTTCTGCCTGTGACCTCTGGGAGAGGTTACACCTCAAGCTTTGCTCTGCTGCCCCTTGGCTGTATGTTCTTTCTAGAACAATCTAGAAATTTTACGAAACTTAGAAGTAGCTTTTAGCCAAAGGATGTTTTTCTCCATTGATTTTGTTTTGTTTGGTTTTTTTGAGGGGGGAAGGTGTATGTATTCATTATGTATTTTTTCACAACTGCTTAGGATGGAAGAGCTACTGTAAACCAAGATACAAGATTGGACAACAGAGTCATTGATCTGAGGGTAAGGAGCGTGTTGTGTTGCATGCTTGCCTGCAAGTGTTTATTCTTCACATTTCTAATCCAAGAAGCAATAAAAGTTGTGGATTTGATGGAAGTGTATTGTTGGCCAAAGGAAAAATAACCAACAGATTTTTCTGTTTGTGAGTGGCATTGTGAAAACACAGGGGGTTTTAATCCTAAATGTTCACCTTTCCTGACATTAATCAAAGAACACATATTAGTAGTTTAAAGGTGATCATTTAGGATTTGTCATGTCACCATGTACATCTGGGCTTTTGTATTTACAAAAGTCAAAGGTGACTGAATAGGGACAATTTAGAGACAGTGTTTCTTCTCAAACATAGTCTTTGATACCCAAAAGACTGTTGTAAGATCTCGGTTTTGAAGTATGGGATAGAAGTTTTGAGTTTAATGTGTAACTGAGGTACTGTAATACATGTCTCGCAAGTGAAATTGTACCAGGCCATGATACCAATCTCATTCTCTTTGTTTCTTCCATGACATTCATCATATCTCTTTCTTTCTTTTTTTTTTTTTTTTTTTT
>Ga0065711_1049540_pt1 | contig 11250 bp, 8 predicted proteins | sample Hoacrofraction12_FD_59098 | JGI IMG/M metagenome (GOLD analysis project Ga0065711, IMG submission 59098) | Hoatzin crop microbial communities from Cojedes, Venezuela - Epithelial fraction 12 v2 (version 2) | ecosystem: Host-associated > Birds > Digestive system > Esophagus > Crop | place... | reverse complement strand
GAGCAGGTGGCAGGGCCCGAGGCGGGCGATGCCCCCCCAGACCCCACTGGGCAGGGAGCGGAGCAGGGAAGGGGGAAGCAGGACTTCCTCCCCCCCCAGGACCCAAACCCCATCTCCGAGCGGCCGCAAAAGGGGCACCTCAAAAAGGGCTGCTCTTGGCCGTTGCCATCGGAATTCCATAATTCCTGTGCAGCGCAAAATGCATTGCCACGGGCGGGGGAAATGACCCGGGGAAACACTCTGTCCTCTTCCAGAGGCACTGCCACGCCGGGCAGCTTCCTCCTCCCCAGGCTCTGGCCCTGCGCTGCTTGTAACGCTGCTCTCTGCACACCAGCAAGGGCTGCTAGCTCAGAAACAGGGTTTTTCCACGCTGGAAATTCCAACATTTCCCATTTTCTTTGTTCTGTTTTGTTCTGGTTTTGAATCTCACATCAGGACAAAAAAAAAAAAGAAAGAAAATAAATAGTTTGGAAAATAAAAGCTCGTCAAAGGTTTCTGTTCCTCACCTTGGAAGGGGGGTGACACTAGCAGAGAAAGTCGGGAAAGCTGAAGCCACATCTTCTATTTCCACCCTAAATAGCTCTGAAAATTTTCTGCTAAAATGCCAGCTATCAGCACGCTCCCAGAAAGCACTCGTGTTTCAGGCACAGTGCTCGCTGCCAGGCGCCGCGCCTGCTGACAGCATCGCCTGAACACCGGGCTGTTATCGCCCGCAGCTCCCAGCGGGGGAAACTGAGGCACGGCAGCACCGTCTGCTCTGCCGCGACGAGTCCCACCCCCGGCGCTGGGGCGGGCAGGGGAGCACTGGGCACCAAGCAGAGGTACTGGTGCCCAGGCCAGAGGACAAGGGGTGGCCTTGAGCTCCCACGCCTGCTGGGACAGTCCCCGGGGCTGCGAGGGACAGGGCTGCGTCCCGGCGTGTCCGGACCCCTGTGACGTCTCCGCTGCCCTTGGGGACGCAGCAACGCTCCCTCACTTCCCCCTCTCCCGTGCTCCCCGCTAATTAATTGCCTGTTCTCTCCCTCTTCCTTAATTGAGACACAGACATCTGGCAGAGGTTTGCTTGCGCACGGCCCCGGTCTTTAACTTTCTGCTTCTTCGGGGATTTAACGGCAAAACTCCCCCCGGACAGACACCCCCCGAGGGACCGGCCGCAGGAGCGGGGATGGCCGGCGGGTGGGACGGTCACCGGGTTTCTCCGGACACCCCGTGTCGTGCAGCCCTGCCGGGATGGTACGGGGAGACGCGGGCCGTGCCGCCTCGGTGGGAGGTTTGCAGGGGGGTCCAGGGCAGAGCTCGCCCCTTCCCACACCGCTGGGACACCCGCTCTCACCTCGGCAAGGGAGACACCAACTCCCTGGAAAAAGCACCGAGCCAGAACGCCAAATCTTTTAATCAGGCTGCTAGCTCGCTGGTCCGCCGCTTTTTTGCTAGAAATGACCCAAAAGGGAATTGAAACATTTTGTTTCATTTTGAGAAAAGCATTTTGTTTGATCTGAAAAGAACACGGGGTTGGGAAGGGGGAGAGGGAGAAGGGGTCATTTCAGCAGCCAGGAAACAGTTCATTTCGGCTCAAATAAAACTTAATTCTGTTATTGTTGTTGCAGCGTCCGCTGTCCGGGGGCCTGGGGAGAGCCGGCCAGGTGGGGAATGCCCGGCTGAAGCAGCCCGGGAGGAGGTGAGGACCCGAATCCTGCGGCCGGGTTGCCCTTCCCCGGGATGGGTACACAGCTCTTCTCGCAGCTGACATCTGTGCTCGGTTTTGGGGGTCTCCTGGGCTCGGTGGGACTTGTCCTTCAGCGAAAGGACCACCCAAACAGGATCCTCCAGCGCTGGGTCAAGCGCCTTCACCAGCAGCAATGCTGCGCGCACCCCCGGGGCTCTGCCGCCAGCCTTGACGCTGCGCTTGGCAAACTCACAAATAGCTCCACGACAGCCAAAGCCACATTTCCCAGCGGGATCAGCAGCTCTCCCTCTTCCAGGAGGTCCCCCGCGTCACGACTCCTCTGTGCCCACTCCTCCGTGCCCTCCCACCCGGGCAGCCTGGCAGGAGAGCGGCGTCGGGGGCTGCGTGGGTGCAGCCGCAGCCGTCCCTCCTCCGGACCGACCGGAGCGGCTGTGACTAATTGGTAGCAAAGCCCTTATCAGGCCAACTTTAGCCTCTCTTCCGGTTCACGAATTGCTCATGAGCTATTTATGAATTTTTGGACGTTAATTGTTATCCTAAATTATTCATCAAATAATTTCAATAACTAGTTCTTGGGCCAGATTACATTTTAAATGAGCTGTTTCCGTGTCTGCTCCTGCCAGAGAACTTGCTGTCAAGCAGCCACAGAACGGGACACGCAACGCGGGGAAGCAAACTGCAGGAAAGACGGAGGGGACGTCCCCACGGACAGAGCTGGCGGGGATGGGGGCACCCGGCCGCAGCTCAAACCGCTCCCGAGCCAAGCAGCCGGGAGAGGCTCCACGCGCAGGGCAGTCGGGCAGCAAAGCAGAGCTCTGCCCAGCCCACGTCCCCCGGCCGCATCCCTGGCACGGGGACCGTGCCCCGGACGGAGGGAGCCACGTTCCCGCACACCGAGCCGGTGCAATTTGTTCACGGCAAGGGGTTTAATGGTTCGCCACTGCACAGGGGAACGCTGCTCACCGTCTGCCCCGGCACAGCGCGGCCGTGTCACCGTCCCCTGCCATAACCCCCCTGAAATGGCCAGCAGCTTTAACGCAGGCACTCAGCAGAGATAACACCCAGCCTGGGCCACCATTCGGCTGGAAGCAGCGGGGATGGAGAGGGGCCGGGGCTGCGTTCTCCCTGGGTGCCGCGTTCCTGAGCACTCAGATGGACTCGCCTCATCAGCTGATGTTTATCTTTCCTGCTCACTTGACCGGGCGTAAGCGTCGCGTCCTGCCCCAGCGCTGCGCAACGACGGAAGAATCAAAATCACATTGTAGGCTCTCAACCAGCTACTCTCCTGACCAACCTCGGGGAGCCTTTTGGGCAAGGCTGCGCAGCGGGGAAGGCACAGGAACGGGGTCGGAACACCGACGGGGTCGGCCATCGCCTCGCTATTGTGGGACCCCAAGACGCTGCTGCTGCAGCCCCATCCTGGCCACCTCTTCCCACCGACATCCCTGCACATCCCAGTTCAAATGATTCAGGCAAGCTTTAAGAGCACGTTTTGAACACTGGATGATCACAGCTACCTCTTCTGGTTTAAAAGACAGGAATAAAAACCTCTTCTGGTTCAGAAACCCCTGCTCCATGAGGCAGAGGCTGCACGAGCCTTTCAGGGAGAGCAGCCCTCTGCCCTGCCAAGGCTGAGCTGGGTGGCTGGAGCCTCAGCCCAGCTCGTCCCAGACCTGTCCGAGCACTGGGGCACAGGCGCACGCTCAACTGTGTGCAAGCACGGGCTGTGGCCCTCACAAAGACAAGGTGGGAATCAGGGAGGAGGCCGAGAACTGACCCTGTCTGCTCCTGAGATAATATATCTCTGAAAGCCAGCTCCGGTTTCCTGGCTTCAGCACTGCTATTGAAAATTTATGGTTTGAGAAAGTTCTTGGAGCCCGAATCCCTCGACCTATCACCTTTTCAACCTTGTGTTTACCGAGACACAAGTTCCTCTTCCTCCCACCCTTTGTTTTTGGCTCTTGGAGCCCAAGAGGCTCAGTCCTGGCACTGTCCAAGCCATGTGAAGGTGCGATAAATCCTCCCAGTCCTGTCCTTGCCTCCGCCCCTCTCGTTTTGTCCCCATTCTGCTTTTTCTGGGGTGGAAGGCTGTGCTGATATTTTCTCTTTGCCAACTCCAGACGTTCTCTGCTGCTTTCCTGCTCTCAGCTTTGCTCCCTTCATCTCTGCAAAAGGGCATCCAACACCGCAAGTTGCCACGGCGACCGGAAAATCGCGGTGACCCTGGGGATGGGCGCTGGACCGGCATCCCGCAGCGCCGGCCTGAAAAGCGCATCGCCGATCAATCCCAGAGACGTTCCCGGGCTGTCGGCTTTCACACCAACGCGGGGCACGGCGACGGAGAAAGACAGCCTGGGGCAGGGCATCTCCCCCGGCCCCCGCCACAGCAGAGGAGTTTGTTTCTGTTGCATTTGTTATCGTTGTCACCGGGAAAAAACACTGTATACGCAGGTTTATTGCCAAAGAGCTTCCCCGTCTCAGAGATTTTTGGTCATCTGCAGAGTAAAATTTCGTGGCCTCAGCAGGGGACCTTCCAGGCTCGGCCGAGCAGGAAACGGAGGAGGGCAGCACGGTCCCCACCGGGAAAGGAGCCCGTCCGTCGCTGGGCTTGGCCGCGGATCGCAGGGGAAGTCCAGCCCCACGTGCGAGGGGACGGCCGGAGCCCAGGTGAGGGGGCGGAAGACACTCGAGTGCCAGGGATTTGTGGAGAAGGCTTATAAAATTGCTGGAAGTAATGAAAGGAGAGAAGAATGACCAGGACAACAGAGCGGTTTATTCCAAGAGGAGCGAGATGGCTGCGGAGGAAAGAGGAAGAAATATGAGAGAGTTCAGTAAAACCACGGACAACTGAGACGAGGTGAATAAGCAACAATTATTCCCATTTTCTCAGAACGCAAACCCCCCAGGACATCCAATAAAGTTATGCAGCAGCAGATTTAAATCAAATCAAAGGAAGCCTTTTATGGTGCAGAGCCCAGATGCGCCGCGGATCGCTCCGCCGCAGGATGCTGCCCAGGACAAAGCCACCACCCGGGCGGCCAGCACGAAGGGACAGAGACGTGTGAAGGGCTCTTGGAAACAATGATACGGATGAAACCTCTGGCTCAGAAAATCCCTGGATTTGGCCACTGCCAGAAGTTGGAAGGGTGATGAGGGGAGAGGGATGGCTGTGCACACCCGATTTCTGATGCTGCTCCCTTGGCAAAGGTTGCTGGCTGCTGCCAGAGAGGAGGCACCTGTGGCTGGAGCCCCACGGTGGGTCCTTCCTTGCTGCCTGGCTGTGCCAGCGTTCAGAGAGGACTCAGTAACACAGCCTTGCTGCTGCCCCGGGGCAGCTCAGCGCTCTTAGCATCCTTGGGGCTGATTAAACCGTAACATGTCAGCTCAGCTTCCCTCCCGCACCTTCTGTCATGCTGGGCTTCCTGGAGCACAGAAAGAACCAGTGAATCACCAAAGAAAAGAGAAAAAGATAGACAAACTCCAACCCCCAAAATGCTGACTGCTTTGCCAAACCAAAGGACAGACAGGCAACGCACGAGAGAGAAGTTCAATGCATCCCTGGCTGAGACTGAGCACAGGGACCCTGGGACATCTCCCTGATGCTTAGCTGGGGACAACGGCGCAAAACAGGCAGCCAGGGCAGAGGACCTGAAGTTCATCCCTTGGCAGGGAAGGAGACTGCAACGAGACCTGGGGGGACAGGCCTGGAAAGGGGAAGACACATCTGCCTTGGATCTGTTCTCCAGCTGGTCTCACAACAGCCTGCCACAGAGGACACACCAGGCGGCTCGCACCAGTTATTAAAATCTGATAAAATTCCACTCCAGTTAATTCTGCCAGCAGAAAGCTCCAGATCGATGCACAAAAGGCTGTCCCTCCTGACTCGGCTGCTCCTGCTTATTTATTTATTTACTCCTAACGTGCATCTCGTCTGCACGGCAATGAAAATTGGGGTTTGCAAGCAGAGGAAAGGCTTGTCCGAGGCAGAGAGGCAGCTCGGGATGCAGAGCTGGGGCTGGGGAGCACCCATGGTGGCACGGCACACAGACCACCCCTCTCGCTGGGGTTCAGCCTTCCCTCAGGGGACCGGCCAAAGACTGGTCTGTTGCTCTCGTGGTTCTGATGGTATTTTTGCTCGGGAGGACATGGGATGCTTCACTGCACCCACCACCAACCACCCTGGCTGGTTTCCCACCCCAGCCTGGCCTCAAAAGCCACCGTGCTCTTGCACTCCCTGCACCCCCCCACTGCCATCCACAGCCACGGTTCCCAGACGGATGCACGCAGACAGCCACGCTCGTCTCTCCTTCCCACGCAGTTTAATAGCTACTTTGCTGGTGTTTCCTGGGTTTTATATAGCTTTTACAGTCTGTTTTTTATGATGTTTGAGTAATTGCTGTTTGTTTATCGTGGATTGTGTGTCAATGGCTGGGTCACACCCCGTGCACTTCAGCTGGCAAGGAGCCACTTGATATATTCAATTAAAATTTCTTCTTCTTGTGCTGCTTGTTACACTTCTAGGAGCGCAGCTGGAAGACCTGCAGAGGAGGTGGATGTAGTTCAGCCTACATCAGCAAAAGCAGCAAACCTGCGTCCTGCACCCGTCCTGCTGCACCATCCCATCCAGCCCAGCCTGGAAACTCCTGGATCCCCCTGCGATATTCCCACCCAGGAGGACTTCGGGCAAACCCAGCCAGTGACAGGAAAAGCAAAGGGTGCTTCAGCCCAGACAGGACTCGGAGATGAAAAACGCCCTTTCCCTGCGGCTCTCCCCAGGGGCAGCTGACCCGACACCCTCGCGGGCATCACGAGCCGCGCGGCAGGAGCCAACAACAACTCCATCGCACCAACCTCAGCCGCCACACTCGCACGTTCGCCGGCCGCGCTCTCCTCCTGATTCCTAAAGCAGCATCCGAGCAGAGCACTTCTTGGGAAGTGGTGAAATGAGAGATGAGTCCATCAGGGACCAGGATTAGAAAAAAAAGAGAAAGAAAACTCATTCTGCAGCCACGCGGCCGAGGGAGCAGCTGTCCCCCCGCTCCGGGGAAGCCAGGCACCAGCATCCACTCACTGGCACATCCTCCCCGCTCCAGTCACTCATTTCAGCATTACCCACTGACAAGGACTGCGCAGCACAAGTGAAACAGATTGCTGTCACCATTTCAGAGCTGAAAAAGGGGGGAAAGCCATGTGGGGAGCGTGTTGGAAAAGAAAAAGCAACAAAAAAAAAATTCACATACAACCAAAAAAAGCCTTCCCCTCAGCCAGGGCCCTGCATATGGGCTGTGGATGCTGGCGTGCAGAGGGGCACAGGCAGGATGGGAACAGACGGGTGCTGAGCAGATGCTCTGGCAGAGGCAGCAGGCAGATGGGTGCTCATGGAGAGACACCCAGCCCCAGCCTGGGCGAGCAGGAGCCAAAGCTTTTGCAGCTTGGGGTGCTGTCTGACCTCACCTTGCACCCAGCCAGGGGGGATGTGGCCGGCAGGATGAGGGCAGGAGCTGCCTCTCACCCATGCCCCGACCAAGAGGACCACAGGGAAAACCACCACTGCCCAAACATCCCATGAACTGCTCACCTGCCTGCACTGCTGCCTGCTTTACACCCCTCCTGGTTCTTGTGGCTTTTATTGCCTCCCTCCTGGACAGCCCAGCTGCCCTGGGATCCTGCTTCCTACCAGCTGGGAACAATTAGGCCAATTAACTGAGATCATTATGCCACCTCCTCAGCAGGCCTGTGTGGGAAATGTTGGGGGTGAGCTTGGGGCAGGGTTCTTGCCCCTCTGCTCCTGTGGAATGTCCCCTGGTGCCCAGCAGTGTTTAAGGCAGCACTGAACCCCCCTGGGCACTGGGCTGGTGGCTGGCTGCTGCAACGGCTTGGTTTAGCCCTGATGGAGCTCAGAGCATCCCCCGGCCACACCAGGCAGGGACATGGGGGCTGCAGGCATCACCCACCCCCCACAGCCCTTGCAGGAGGCAGCGGGGTGCCCCGGGGTGCCGGGGGTGCAGCAGGACCGAGGGGAGATGCTGTGCACAGCCGCGAGCAGGGGCTCGGAGGGCAGCCAGCAGCCCGAGGCAGGCGGTTTCTCAGAGAAGCCCGTAGGGCTCCATCGCTACAGTGCTTCCTCCTGGCTTTGCCAGCACCCGGAGCCCCACGGAGCGAGGTGCGGGAGAAGCAGCGCCCAGCCCGTCGCACAGCCCCCGCGGGGACTCGCCGCCTTCGTCGCAGCCGCGGGCTGTGCTCGCTCAGCAGCTTGGCGAACGCTCCAACGATTGAAAACTACTGGAGAGCGAAAGGCGGCACGCTTGCCCTTTGCAGTCAGAAGGGAAAAGCTGTCCCAGGAAAAAAGGCAGCTTTTCTTCGGAGCTTACTGGGAGAGGGGACCCTGTCTCCGAGGCAGGCACTCCAGCTCTGCAGAAGAGCGTGGCAAGAGGGATGAGTGGAGGAGCTGCAGGCAGCTCCTGGGCAGGCAGGAGGTGCACCCTGCAGGGAGCGATGGCAGGGTGCTGGCGTGGTGGGGACACTGTCCCCGGGCAGGGTGGCTCCTGGGGCGCTGGGGACAAGGACTGTGTGATGCGCAGGCAGCGAGGAGAGCAGCCTGTCCTAAACGTCTCTGGGAGCTTCCAAGCCAGAAGTTGCTCTGGGAGCTTCCAGCCCCGGTTCCTTCGTATCTCACGGTGGTCAGGAAGATGCTGGAGAGGCGGAGCGTGTCTCCGGCCAAAACTCTGGCAAGGCTCTGGAGAAGGCACCGGGAACCCACCTGCAAGTCACCCCTCCCGGGCAGACACACGCTCTGCCCAGCCCAGGCCCAGGCAGCGGGTCCATGCGCTTCTGCTCTCTGCTTATCCCAGGAAAACAAAGACTAGCTCCCCCACTCACCCCCCCACCGCCTTGTTTGTACATGACAGCATAGATTTTGTTTACTGCTCAGATTACGTTACTCCTCTCTCTAAAATCTGGGCCGTTTATTTGAAAGAAAACCAGTGATTTAACACGGGGAAAAAAACCCACCCTTACAGTATTGCATTTCAAAACATTTTGGTTATTTCAACGTCCCTGTCACTTCCAGCGGGGTAAGAACTGCTGGAATTTAACTCGCACTCACAAAAGGTTTTATTTCTCTCCTCGCATCGCAGCTCTACTTCTTAGCAAATTTGGTTTCGGGGAAGTAAAACCTGTCAAGCTCTGTCTAGAGCTCTCCAATCCCAAAACACCTCCGGCGCTGCCTGCCGGGATCGGGTGGGCACCCACCGCCTCTGCAAGGAGAGGAGGACCCCGGCCGGGCGGCAGCACCCCTGCCCCTGGCCAGCACGGCTCAGGCTCCTTGGAAGGAGCGTGCTGGGAGGAACGACCTTGGCCAGGCTGCGCTGTGCCCCGCGGCACGGCCGGCAGCCCCAGCAGCCGGGGTTTAGCTCCTCTGATACCTTCCCTCCCAGGTGGCTTAATGCAAAGCGGCATCCAGATTTGGGATTAGGGAAGGGACAGAAAGGTCAGCCCGGCTCAGTGGTGATTAGCTGAAAAGGACCTAAAGAGCCTCTTGTTTGCTCTGCATTAACGATCCCGCCGCCGCTGAGCCCAGATTCCCTCCGACCACTTGAGAAACGAAAGGACAAACACCCCGCGCCGGGGATTAAAGCCCCGAATCCCGGCACCTGCGCGCGAGGCAGCGATGCCGGGCTGGCCTGCGGGCATCACGGACGGGGCCATCGCCGGGCGCGTCTGCCATCGGGAAAAGCGGGAAGCGAAAGCGAAGGAGGCTTGATTGCAGCGAGGAAAAACGGGAGGGAAGGCTGACAAAAATGTGCTGGCGGAGGGAAGGCAGGGACGGCGTCAGGGATTGCCTCTGGAGGGAAACAGAAACACGTCGCGGAGGTTGTTGGATGTGGCTCGGCTGAGGAGCACCTCGAATGCACCCTCCTGAGCAGGCACAGCTGGGGCCTGGCCCCGCTGCCGGACCTGCCGCAGGACAGCGGGACGGGGGACGGAGCGGGTCGCGGCGGGGGGCACCCGCAGGGCTGAGCCCAGCTTTACAGGGGGCTGCCGGGGCCGCGCGGCCGGCTCGGGGCTGCTGCTGCTGCTGGGGACAACCCCCAGCCAACACCATCTTTCCTGGAGCTGTGTGAACATGAGATCAAAAATCCGTCCCGAGTACAGGGCGCGGGATTCTCTCAGATACGTAATTTTGAATGCAGCTCAGTGCCCGAGCTCCACTTGCTTGCATCTTCCCACCTTTCTTTCCAGATTTCCCTTAAAAGCTTCATTTAGATGGAAAATTATATTTTCAGCACGTTAATTAAGTACTAATTGCTGATTAGAAACATATTTACCGAGGTCTAACAACTATGTAACAAGTGATGTCTTACTACACCCTCATTCCCCGGGATTTAGACCTGCAGAAAGCTTGTTCTCATAAGCGATTGGCATTTGGGTAATGTGCAGTTAGCAAGCCGCGGAGCCGCTCTCCCAAATGGGAGAAGACAGCTATTTATGTTAATGAGATGCCAGCTGATTATTAGAAACACATTGATACAGGTTTGGGCTGTGGTGTAACTGATACATATCTACTGTGTTCAGTAGCTGTGAAACCTCAATCAATATGTTTCTCATAATCAGCCTGCATCTCGTGCACATAAATAATATCCTTGACACAGAGAAGAGCTCCAGCTCCCAGAAGTTAATAAGAAATCCCCACTTCCCACCCTCGCTCCCCTCCTCGCTGCAGATGTAACAAGGGGATGGGGCTTTGCTGCTCGCCCCACCACCCACGTCTGGGCTCCAGGGCCCCCAAGGAGACCTGTGGCCACGTCCAGCATCCCCCGGAGATGTCTGGGCTGCTTCGGTCTCCTGGGTTCAACACTCAGTGAACCCCTCACATTGCTGTTTTCAGGTCTGAGAGCCAAAGGGGTCCTGGGACCGTCTAGCCGAAGGATGTCCATCTCCCCCGACTTTCAGTGAAGCCTATCAAAGATTCTCCATGGTGCAGAAGGTGGAGATGTGCCCAGTGCCTCAGTGGCGGAGGGACGGGAAGCCGATGGCTGTGAGCAGGGTCCCCACAGGGCAGGGGGACAGCCTGGGCTGGGACATGGCGGAGCCTCAGGGAGATACCACAGCATCTTTCCCGGCCACAGCTCTCCTCCCCTCACGGCCAGGACTGTGCTCCCAGCCCTGCCCTTCTGCCGGTCCCACGATGCGGGCGCTGCTCCTGCGGCACCGGCCCTGCTCTAGCAGCCTTGCTGGGTCACTGTGTGCTGCAGCTGGTGAGTGTCTGGGGAAAGCGTCTCCGCAGATGGGCAGGGTGGGGAAGGAGACCCCAAGAGATGGAGCGTTTGCCACCTTCCTCCGTCTGGAAAGGAGCGTCCTTCACTAATATTCCCACTGTGACCTTGTCCAGGCTCAGCCTCTGCTCAGTCCTTCCACTACACTTTCCCCTGCTAGATAAATAGACTTTCAGGATCCCCTCTAATCCCCCTAAACCCACGCTGATGCACCAACACACGCTTGCACAACAAAGGCATTTTTGTCAGCCATTTTTGTGGCTCTTTTCTGAACCTTCTCCATTTCTC
>Ga0065711_1012239_pt1 | contig 11250 bp, 8 predicted proteins | sample Hoacrofraction12_FD_59098 | JGI IMG/M metagenome (GOLD analysis project Ga0065711, IMG submission 59098) | Hoatzin crop microbial communities from Cojedes, Venezuela - Epithelial fraction 12 v2 (version 2) | ecosystem: Host-associated > Birds > Digestive system > Esophagus > Crop | place... | reverse complement strand
CAGCTCTCTCACTGCCTTTAACAAGATACAGAGATGTCTGAGGAGAGGATCTTAGCATTCGGGGCCAGGCATAGCCTCCTAGTGTGATGTGGTTGTGTCACTCATCAGCAAACTGTAGTAAGGGCATGCACGCCCAGAAGATAGGGTCAGGGAGCATTTGTCTCAAGTGCTAAGGTATATTTGCTAAATTCACAACCTGCGATACTTTGAGAGAACCTGTTAGTGTGCTTATATCCTGAGGTAGGGTCTGACCCTCAGAACTGTGTCCAGCTGGGCTTTGACTGTCTCTGAGGATGGAGACTTCTTGAGGTTCCTGTGGGCCATTTCTCCAACCCAGGTCACTCTGAACAATAGCACAGTTCTCTGGTGTTTCAGCCACTCTTCTCAGTTTTCTGTCATCTACAAGCTTGCAGAGCGTACACTCTAGCCATCATCCAATTCGGTAATTAAGATGTTACACAATATTGTCCCCAGCATTGACCCCTGGGGTAGACCGCTATTGAGTAGCCTCCAGCTGGACTTCATGTCACTGATCACAACACCATGACCCCAGCAGTTCTGCCAGCTTTCAGTCCACCTCACTGTCCATTTATTTAGCCTGTACTTCATCAACTCGTGTGTGAGAATTTTGTGAGAGACTGCCAGAGACCTTACTGAAGATAAACAACATCCAGAAGCAGATAAGTGAGAAGCTGCCTCATCCACCAAGCCAGTCACATGCTTGGAGAAGGCTAACTGGTTGGTCAGACAGGATAGCCCCTTTGTAAATGCGTGTTGACTCCTCACAATCACCTTCCTGTCCTTGAGATATTTGGAAATGGCTTCCAAGATAACTTGCTCCATCACCTTGCCACCAGTGTGTAGTTCCCTGGATTCTCTTCTTGCCATTCTTGAAGATTAGGAGTGACATTTGCTTTTTTCAAGTCCTCAGAAATCTTCCCTGACCACCATGACCTTTCAAAGACAACAGAAAGCGGCTTTTCATTGACGTCATCGAGCCTCCTCAGAACTGCTTGTTTGATGAGAGGAAATGGCCTCAAGTTGCATCAGGAGAGGTTTAGGTTGGGTATTAGGAAAAATTTCTGTACTGAAAGAGTGGTCAAGCATTGGAACAAGCTGCCCAGGGAAGTGGTGGAGTCACCATCCCTGGAGGTGTTCAAAATCCGTGTGGATGTGGCACTCTGGGACATGGTTTAGTAGGCATGGTGGTGTTGGGTGGATGGTTGGACTTGATGATCTTAGAGATCTTTTCCAACCTTAATGATTCTATGATTTCCTGCTTGTTGGGATGAACTTTTCTTAAGTTTGGAGGAGGTGATCCTTGAACATCAACCAGCTCTCCTGAACCTCACTGCTTTCTAGGACTGGATCTCATGGGATTCTTCCAAGCAGACCATTGAATAGGCCAAAGTCTCCTTCCCTGAATTCCGGGGTTGGCATCCTGCTTTTTTCCCTGCTCCCTCCTCTCCAGATTCTGAACTCCACCATCTCATTATCAGGGGCAAGGCTGCCCCGACCTTCACATCTCTGACGAGTCCTTACTTTTTTGTAAGTATGATTTCCAGTGGAGCTCCCATGTTAGGAGGTTGTTGTTAACACACTCCAGAACCCTCCCAGATTTCTGGTGTGGTGCTGTCCTGTCCCTCCAGCAGATACATTGTGCCTCCCCCAGATGTGGGGTAAAGTCTTTTACTACTTTGAAGTAGTAAAGTACTCCATGAGCACCGGGGACTGTGAGCGCAAGGCTTCTTGCAGTTGTCTGAAGAAGCCTCATCTACTTTTTCCATAGCAGATACCCACCACAGCATTACCCATCTTGGTTTGGCCTCGAATACTGATATACAAACTCTCAGCTGGCTTTTCATCTGTCCCTGCGCAGAGCTCCATGCAGTCTTGCTGCTTTCTCTCGTAAAGAGCAACTCCCCTTTCCGCCATCCTACATGTCCTTCCTCAAAAGCCAAGTATCCTTCCATGGCAGTACTCCACTCCTGTGAGCTATCTTAGCATGTGTCTGTGATCCCAATGAGATCATTGCCCTGTCACTGCACACAAACCTCAAGCTATTTGTGTTATCAAGAGTGCTAAGCATCCTAGAAAAGGGATGAGAGCTCTCCTTCTGCTGTCCCATGGGTGCTTCCTTATTCATGAGCATACACTTGAAATGGGCCCTATTTCACAGAATCACAGAATGGTAGGGGTTGGAAGGGACCTCTGTGGGTCATCTTAATCCAACCCTCTTGCCGAAGCAGGGTCACCTACAGCAGGCTGCACAGGACCTCGTCCAGGTTGGGTTTGAATATCTCCAGAGAAGGAGAATCCACAACCTCCCTGGGCAGCCTGTTGCAGTGCTCCGTCACCCTCAGAGTGAAGAAGTTCTTTCTCATGTTCAGACGGAACTTCCTATGCTTCAGTTTGTGCCCATTGCCCCTTGTCCTGTCGCTGCGCACCACTGAAAAGAGTTTGGCCCCATCCTCCTGACACCCACCCTTAAGATATTTGTAAGCATATACTAGGTGCCCTAGTTACGTTGATTGTGAGATTTCTCTTGTCCATATCACCCTGTTCACTTCACTTGTCTCATTGGTCCACTACTTCCTCACTTGATTGTTGTTTATCATCTCCCTCCTGTTGCTCCTAATTTAAAGCTCTCATCACCGATTGACTAGACTGTAGGTAAAAATGTTTTTGCCCTTGTTAGTCAGGTGGATCCCATCTCTTCCAAGAAGGCCTTGATTGTGGAAGATGCTCTTATGGTCATAAAAGCCAAATTCTTGTGGCCTACACCAGAGGCACAGCCAGTTGTTGACCTGCTGGAGCCATCCAGCTCCGCAAGTAATTTCCTCTCATCAGCAGGATTGAGAACACCATTTGGGCTCCATGCCCTTCACCATCGACCCCTTTCCAGGATCTTCCAGGATCAAACTGAAACTTGTTATGAGTATGATGGACAGCAGTTTTTCATGGATGTACTCCACATGGTAGAAAAAGCCATTTCTACTGCCCACTCCGCTTCTCTCTCATTTCATCCCCATGCAACAGATGAAATCAGGGTTGGAGTATTATGCTTTATGAATGAAGGGCAGCACAGCCTTTTGCTGATCTTATGCTTACCATGCTAGCAGAGAAACTACAGTCCTGCTAGTCCTCCCAACCAGATCTGTCCCTGGAAATCATGGCTAAAGGCTACACTTTTCCAAGCATATGGAGGAATGTTGTCCTCGTTCAAGACATGGCATCCCGTCTGTATGGTATTTGCTTTTCCTCTAGAGAAAAAGAGATATTGAAGCACTTTTTCTTACACTTGTGTGATATAAATAAATATTTTTGGATGCAGGAAGCTAACCTTTCCCTAACCCTTAGGAGTTGATTTCCAAACTTTGTTGGATTTGCCAGAGTAATTGGAAAGGCAAACAAGCTGACGTACAAGCTTTATTCATTGACCTGTCTGCATTCCTGCCTAGCTCTGCATTTTCACTGATTATGTATTTTGGGTCAGCAGATTTATACAGTTCACACTTCATTATCCAACAAACATAGAATAGTCAGAAGTGATCTGAAGTAGTGCAGATCTTTCTGCAGTTTCTGAGTTGTTCCTGAATGGGTCATAAAGCTTTAAAATGTAGTGAAAGTTAATCAGCATAGACTGCTGCTAACAACCGAAGTAGTCCTTTGCTTTTAAGTTAGCATGGAAAGAGGGGATGGCGACAGTGGGTTTCCGTCTTCTCTCTTGGAAGTGGTCTGACTGACATATTGGGGAGCACTTGAGTACATTTGAAGGCAAAGATCGGGACTAGATAAGTGACAGAAGGTTGAAAAACACTGGTTTTTTGCCAGCATAAGTCATTCCCACACTTTGCTTTGGGATAGATATGTGATCAAAGGGGATTCTTCTGTCATTAAATCTTCCCTAGGCAAATATGGCTTAGACCTGAAACTGGCTGGGGTGTGCACCCTCTAGCCTTCACGTGGCCATTCGCCGAGTTTGGGAAGACACATCTTCCATCTGGCCCAGGGCATTTCATTGTGTTCTTCCTTTATGACAGCTTGTGGGAACTGTTACAAGCAAAATATGAAATATGAGCAGTGAATGCATCTTTCGCAATAAGCGTAAATGGAAAATAAGGCAAAAACAAACAGTGCAAATCGCTTCCCCTTCATGCCTTCATTTTATCATTATTTTTTGTTTTGCTTTTGGGGTTTGAAGTGTGTATAGTAAGTGGAATGCTTAAAGTATTAGCTATTTTAATTTGTTTTCACTATGGACATTGTTGAAATCCTTTAAAAACAAAGTCCCATAGCTTGAAGACAAATTGCAAGTAATTTTTTTTGTGCTAGGTAAGAAACTGTACCAGGAAAAAGAGTGACTGGACTGTTCTCATAGAGCAGTACTATTTGACATCAGGGAAGGAAGTGGTTAAATACCAGGGGTGATGTCTTCTTAGAAAAGGTGACTGATACAGAGAAAAATAAATGATACTCACATAGCTCAGTGGCAGAGTGAGGAGGGAAAATGTAACCCTGAGGAGAGCCATTTTGGAAAGAAAGCCAACACAGGGGGGTGTGAGCCGCTTAACCAAGTGTCTGCACTGGCTTCGGCCACACAGAGGTGTAAGCCTCTGGCACGGGGACATGGGGCATGGTGCCTCCACACTTCCTCCAGACTGAGTACTTTTTTGGCTCTTTTTCTCTTTGCAGGAACCCAGACCTTTGTACAACAAAAGGTGTCAGTTTTATTCAAGTGGAATAGGATTCCTATACGATGCCTACCAGACAGAGGTAAACAAACTCACCTCAACATGTGTTTGTTTCTGCTGTGCTTTGAGGGGCTGGGGTGGAGGGAAGCAAGTGTTTGAGAGCGTGTCTGTGCGTGTAGGTCACAGGTTGATAGAAACCCTACTGTTTTTTCTCCTACAAGTGACTCCCTGCTTGTCCAAGCCTCTCATGGCTACAAATCATTACAAACAGTGAGGTTTTGAGTCATCATCAGTGTTTCTATCCAGTACATTACTCTGCGACTGGAATGATTCCTAGTCCATCTATACTGTATAATAGCTGTCTGGAATGTATTTGTCACATTGGCATCTTTTTCTAAGGAGGTTTTTGTAGACTTCGAGTGGGATAAGAAATACCTAAATGAATCCATTTGCATTGTCCAGATTCAAATCTCTGTATTCATCCAGCACAGGCCAAGAATGTCAGCAGTTTGAATGCAGCTTTTTTTATTATCTCAGTGACATTAACATGGTCAGAAAAGTGCCTGTACCTAAATGGCTAGCCTCCTGAGAAGTCCAGCTTTAGTTTCTTTTCCTATTTTTCATTTTATTATTGTGGTAAATTGGTGAGAGTGAAAAGGAAATCAAGCAAAGCAGGACTGAAAGCAGCTAAAGAGCGGTATAACTTACAAGAAGCCAGATGTCCTTCATCACCGTTCCTTCCATGGCTGAGAAAAAGTGTATGGGGAATGTTACTGTTACTAATTCTAGACAGCTTAGGAAAGTGTATTACCAGATTAAGCAACTAACACTGCTTAAGTCTTGCTGCTAGGGCACCCTGTTGTTGATTCCAGAAAAAGTATGGCAAAAAAATTCCATTGACCTCCTTGCCTAAAGACCTACCCAGACAAACTTATGATCTGTGGCAACACCCTGTCCTGTAAGTTTTACTCCATCCTCTTCTGAAGTGTGCTTGAATACTCAGACACAGACATGGCCTGAGAAATGCTTCTGATTCCTGCAATAAGCGTGTAGCTGGCCTCGCGCTGACCACAACTCCCTGCTGGTGACTCCGGCTTCTGGTTTCCCAGCTCTGCAGAGTCTGGCAATGTCTAAAGTTGGGCCACCCAGAGCTCCTTCCTCTACTCTGGCAAAACCCCCATATCTTTTAAAAGTGTAGTTAGTCTATAATAACATTCTTGTCTGGTTGTCCACTGATCTAGAGTCAGCATGTGCTAATTCAGAGTTAATGATCCATAGCATTTGAACTTGGCCTTTGCTTTTCCAGACTTAGCCAGCTAGTGAACATGGGACATGCTCTGCATACCAGGTGAACATCTAACTAGGAAGGCACATTGTTTACTGAGTGCAAGTTTCCTTTTGATTGCCATCTCTTACCTGTGAGTGGTCTCGAGTTCATGTAGTTTGCCCGTTGCGGTTCTTCTCTTTGCTCAAAGCAGAAAAAATTTGATTTTCTTGCAATTACTATGAGGTGAGAACATCTCTGCAGTTGGAGCTGAGGGGATAGACAGGCACAGACAGCCAGAACATGAAAAAGCTAAATATCTGGTCACTGAAGTTAAACAATAGGTCTTGACATGCAGAATACCCACAAATGGCCTGTTTCCACCACCCTTGCTCACACCACACAGTAGTTTGTTTATTTTGGTTTATTCACTGTTCTCCTAAAAAGGAGTGTCTTGCTCTTTGCATGTTTTAAAAATGCAGTGATAAAAATAGACAACTACAGTAACTCCCTTGGCCAATAATTTAATACATCTTGTAGCCTAGAAGCAGCTAAAAACATGTTTAAGATCTTGCTGGTCTCCCTCTTTTGTACTTCTTACCTTCCACAGTAAAAAGGAGCAAACTGGCCTTATGGATGCTCGAAGAGGGAGGGGAAAATTACTTTTATTTCCTGTCAGAAGCAGTCCCCAAAGCCAAGCATCAGAACGAACCACCTTTTTAGCAGCCCACTCCACTTTATGAAGCCCTCCGATCCAAATCACGCATGTGTAATGGGAAAAGCGTATTTTAACTATGCATGTTGTAGGCCATTTTGACCGCATGCAGGGGGTCAACCCCAAAGTCTTATGTTCCACTCAGTGCAAAAGCACTAGGGCGTCCCAAGAAAATGGCTGTGGTGGCAGTGCTCTGAGAAGTGGCCAGGCGTGACGTTTCATTTCCTTCTGAGCTGGATATTGATTAAACCAACGCAGCTGTTGAGGGTAGCACACTCCTTTTCTGCAGTAAATTGCAGCTCNGGCTGAGGACAGCTGCAGCTGAATGCAACTTCAGGCCAACAAAGNCCTTANGTGAAATTCCAGCAANTTCAGACACAACAGAATGAGGCTGATGAAACAAGGTCCTGTCTCAGNGTGAGATATTCTTGTGACAAGTGGGATGTGTCTGTGTCAAGCTGTGAGGTCTGTTTCCAGATTGCAGCCTAGACTGAGACCGTCCTTTTATAACCTACCTAACTTCCATTTTGGGTTAGAAGAGCTGATTTGTATGAGACACTATCTACAGGTACAGCCTTGTGCTGGCATGCAAAGCAATCCCAAGGCATCATTTTAACTTCCTTTTAACTTGTAGCTTTATCACCCTTGCAACTTCCACTGCTCAAGCAAATCCTGCTAAGGACAATAAGTGTGCCAAGTCTGAGACCAGCTGCAAGATGAATTTTCTCTGGTGCTGAGTGTGTGTGTGTTTAAGACTTTCCTTTTTGCTGGGAACAAACACGTGAGGACTACAGCCTCGCCAGCAGTGGCAGTTTTCACTAAAAAGAATGCACAGATCCAGAAATGAGGAGCTGAGAAACATGGTTTAACATCTCCTGCGGAGACTGTCCCACAGACTAACACAGTCATGGCTAAGCAGAACTGTCTGATAGAAGCTTTTCAAAAGCGGGCATGTGTTCCCAAGCATGCTCCTTCTACTTTTTCATAATGAGGAATTTTCCATTCAATAATACATTTTATTTGCATTTTGTGAACTAAATACTTCTCAGTGGTTAGAGCACATTTTTCCTATCAAAATGAAAACTACAGAAAGAATGTCTTTTCTGTCCTGCTACATTTTAAAACCTGACAGTTCTCCAGGATTTCAAAGTCAATAAGCTAGAAATCTCAGGAAAACTGAAGTCTTGCATATAAAATATTTCAATTGGTCTGTAGGACCAAATAGAAGTGATATATGCTTACCACACTTAAGGAGTCATTTCTTGTCTGCACGGAGGGTGACCTATGTGTGCCTACCTTTATTTTTCTAACATCTATCAATCCCTGCAGTTCCTGCTCACACAAATAAACCTTTTCAGTTTTATATTGAAGAGCTTGGAGTGCTTGGATCTTTCCTGAGCGGTTTTGTCTGTGGCTTTGAAGATTGTTCTTCTTGTTGTTGTTCCTGATTGTTTCCTTCTTCAGGAGGGTGCTACTGAAAGGAGAAGCTGTTCAGATAAATTGGCGTCTTTGCCCATTTCCTCACTATAATGGAGTGGTATTCTTACCCACTTCAGTGGCTTGCTGTGGTGTATCTGTCAAGACCCGTGGTCCCAGCGTGACATGCAGGGATCTGCACCTCGCAGCTGCAGACACTGGGTCTTAGCAAAATAGCACCAGGCAGTGCAGCAAAGCGCCTGAAAACTCTGGCAGCCCTGGCTGCCGGTCGGTGCTGGGGGCTCCAGGCTCCATAGTGCAAATGCCCCGAGACTCGGGGGCTGATGTCCCGAATGAAACTTTTGGGAGCTCAGGGGTGTCTTTCTGCCCTGCAGTCATGGATTTTGGAATCTCAGGACCTTTCTGCACAGCAGTAAATCAAACCTGATGCTGCAGTAGCTGCTTCTTTGTGGTCAGTAGGATGATTCACACATTGCACTGAAATACTGAGAATAAAAGTCAGTCTCTTCTTTTTCGGCAGGTGACGTGTTATACCTTAAACAGCAAGTGCCAGCTGAAAGTGAAGAGTAACACATGCTATTGCTGTGACCTGTACAACTGTGAGAAGTAAGTACCTGTGTGCAGTTAATGGCCTCCAACAAATCCTTGGTTGGTTTGTTGTCCCTGCTCTTAAGTTATGGGGGACATTTGCCCGTAGGCCTGGAGAAGCAACACAAGGGGCTTGTATGCTGAGCAATCCAGTTCCTCTGCAACTGGAGTCCTGATGAATTTCAGAGAAGAGGTCAGGGGTTGCATATTGCTGTTGGCATTATTTCATTTTTTTTTCTTTAAATGCATCCATAAGCTCTTTGCCGTGTGATCAAAATCAACCACTCAGTCAAGATTTACTGTTGATCTTGCAATGCAATTTGCCAGTTAGATTTAATTAATCCTTTTTTTTTTCTACTAAACTGAGGGAAACAATAGGAACATAAGTGTCCATGGGCAGAGATCATGCCATAGGCATATGCAGAGCTCTTCTGTTAGCAACAGGCTCTGTAGGTGTAGTATTTTGCTAAATTGTCATAGGATAGATACAGAGTCTTGTGAGTATTTTCTGAAGCTGTCCACTCGAGTTCATCATTACCAAAGCAGCAGATGTCAGAGGATAAGAGAGGAAATGTCTGGATATGCTTATGAGGATCAGCTGAAGGTTAGAACAGGATTGCCATGCAGCGATTTAACAGGAGTAAAAAAGGTGATTAGGAAAGCTGCCTCACAGCCAAATCCAAGGGTTTATAATGTAGAAGACAGATGAAATGAACTCGCACAACTGACTGGCCACCTGGCACATAGAGATTTCAACTGCAAGCAGCACGATGTCTTGCCACGTAGAAGAAACTGGGGAGAATTTCCCAGAGCAGATCTTCTGCCTGAGTCACCTTCTGCATACCTCAGTATTACCTTACCATGCGCTCTCATGCAACCTCTGCAACCTTCTACAGTTCACCCAGTGTCACTCTTCTTTCTTTCCCTCTATGTATTTCTCTTCTTTCTTTCTTCCGATGTCTCCTATTTTGTTTTGGTTTTGCCTCCTTTTTGCATGCCAGCAGCCCTGAATAACCCCAGTCCTCTGTAAGCCTTGGCTAGCGTGCTGCCAGACGTGAACATTTTAGGTGCAGGGGTAGAAGGCTGGCACAGTGAGGCTTCTGCGCAAGGTTTCTGCCTAAAAGAGTAGCTCTTGCCCAGATCCTGCCTCAACTAGAGAAGCAAAATGAAATTTGGCACTGGAGGGTAGTCATCTATGCACGCGTATTTCTCATCCACATAAGAGACACAAAGTGAATACAAGTCTATGGAGTGGATTAAAATCCCCTGTGAATGTTAGAGTCTTTTGCTTGTGTAAGAAGTGTTAAATTTGGACATGATGTAGGAATGTAAAACAAATGACACGGGAAAGGCAGAGTATGCACAGCTTTGGCACCTTTTCTATGATAGAGAGCACATCATAGCTACAATGCAGTGTCTTTACACTGAGAATGCTTTCTTCCATGGTACACAACTAACTGCTGCACATTAACAGCTCAACCCAATACAGAAGAGAACAGGGGTCTTAAAGGGTGAAAGCATTCAGAGTTACCAAATAAAGTGACTGAAACTCTGTTGTCTAAAGCATAATGTAACAACAAATGGAGATCAGGAATACTGCCCCTCCAGATGGAGATCCTCAGTGACATTTTTCTAAGACACTGGGTTTGTTTGAAACACCTGGGACTGATCACTGCTGTGACAGTATTCAATGATATAGTTAAACGTGTGTGTTCTGCCGTTGTCAGCAATCCACAGTGGACAGCAAGATCTTATGGCACTGGCATGGGCAAATCCAGAGTAAAGAAGCAGTCTTGCTGCTCTACAGACTTGGCAATTCCAGTTCATAGGACGGCTAGAGAGAAGTGGGAGGTGACACAGTCACACCAAGTGACTTGGTGTCAGCCATGCAATAGCGGTACGCAGGCAGGATTGCAAGTCGGATTTCCTCAGCCTCATGGCACCTGAAGCTGTAGGTTTATTTAGTTGAGCAACGTCTGGGCTTATGAGAGGGCCCAAGTGAACTCAACAGTAGCAGATCCACAATGCTAGAACCATGCTCCACAACAAATGGTTGGACGTTTCCAGGAAGTACTACGCTTTCTTCCCAGAAATGTTGTGGGTTTCTCCAGGCTACTACCTTCCTCTGCAGAGCTTTCCCTAACCATCATCTCCACTGCTGCCCCATGCGCTGGGGATGGACGTACAGAAGAGTGAGCACAAACTTCTCACTTCTGGTTTCCACCGTAATCTGATGGCAATTTCCTAACAGTGCAAAAACAGACTTGGCATTTAAAAAATCTTTCCAACTCAAATAGCTGCTCTAGGAGCTCATTAGTGGGCTAGCATTACCGCAGGTGCTGGAAAGGACTTCAGGAAACTGTGGTTTCAGATTTTGCAGTAGGATGTTTCCGACTTTCGGCAAGGCAATGCGGATTAACTTCACAACATGCCTGATTTACAATAACGTGTGCCGTGTAGAAATATGAACAAAGATTTCTGGATAGTACAATCCATAGTGCAAAGGCACATCTTTATGCTGTACTGTGTTGATGGAGCACTGGAACAGGCTG
>Ga0065711_1049539_pt1 | contig 11251 bp, 6 predicted proteins | sample Hoacrofraction12_FD_59098 | JGI IMG/M metagenome (GOLD analysis project Ga0065711, IMG submission 59098) | Hoatzin crop microbial communities from Cojedes, Venezuela - Epithelial fraction 12 v2 (version 2) | ecosystem: Host-associated > Birds > Digestive system > Esophagus > Crop | place... | reverse complement strand
GGGGGGGGGGGGGAAGAAGGAGCGGCAGGGCTATTTGAGAAAATGTGGAGAGAGACGAGAGGGTGCAGCGGAGACTGTGGAGCAGGGGGTGCGTATGTGAGGAACATTTACCCGGACAAGGAAGGGCTGAAGAGGACTGGATTAAAAATACAAGTCAGAAAGAAAAGTAGGGAAAGATGAAGCAGAATATCTGGATATGATTAGCATTCAAAACAGTTATTTAATCTGTGATGTTAACAAAAGTATGTTCAGGTAAACAGAGAGGTTACTTAGAAAGCTTCTTACTATTCAGAATAGAATCTTGTTTTTAGAGAAGTTAAAAAAGTCACCATCTTCAATGTTATTAACGCACTGTAAATTGAGCTTTGAAGTAACAGCAGCCAACCACACCACAATAAAAACTACAAAATCACTAACTCTCCCTAAAACAAGAAAAGACTCATAAACTAACTTTTCTTCCATGAATAAGCTGAGTTCACTAGTACTGTCTAAGTACAAGTAGTCATGTATACCATGAAGACTATTACTGCACTAACCTATAAAAATCACTAAAACCAAGAATAATGTACTGCAAGTACTTCATTCCATTACTTTACCTGTCTCTGACATACTTAATTTTTCTCTTGGTAATATTAAATACAGGTCTTCCAGGGATAATAAATTCTCTTTGGCCAGTAATTCAGAAAAATTGTACTGTTACCTTGGCACAGAGCACTTCAAAAAATCTGATTTTAAATTTCTGAGAAAAACATTCCTCCAAACCTTTCCAAGATCTTTGCTTGCAAATTGCAAGACCACCATCTACAAATTTTTCATAATTTTATTGGCTTCCGAGAGAAGTAATGCCCCAGACGTTTGCATGACTTCTGCTGGATCTTGTCCCATGCAAGAGCCTAATTATGGACAGGCATAGGAGTGATTGCTGAAATGAGTAAGTTGGAGTTAAAGAGTCTATTGATCTGACTGAAATTACTCACACAAATGTAAAGACAGGTGCAGAACACCTCCTGCAGATATTGCAAGGAAAATTTCGATGTATTCCTACTGACAAGTCAAGGTGTCCTTCCATTCCAGCTAAAGCAGCTGTTCTTCTCACAGGCAGCTGAAACATGCCCCACTGAAGAGATGTTACTCCATTTTTGAAAGCAACCAGATTTAACAATTTACTTTCATACTTCTCGTGCTCCCTGAGCTCATCCTCCAGTTTCAGACAGTCCTGATGATTCTGCTCTTCACATTTAAAGCTCGCTTTCAGGAGCCACAGTTCTTTCCAAGCGCACATCGCAGCACCAGGAACAGAGATTTTCAACCCTTGCCTATTTGCAAGGGCTGAGCTCCCCTTAAAGAGAGGTCCTTGGCTAACAGGACTTCAAGCCTCAACAGTTCTGCATGAATCACAAAACTACTGTCTGTGCAAGAGTGAGTTACCTGACCTCACTTTAAAGGCCCTTCCACAAAAGGAGATCTGAAATTTTTCTGGCAATTTTAATCAAATGGGATACTTCTAGCCACCAATTAGCACAAAACTGTCTCTTTAGGTCTTCAACTTTCATGCACTTGATACTGCACAGTTATCAAAGTATTGCACAGATATGGCAGTTATTAAAAACACTAAAAGTGCATATATAATATGCCTGTAACAAAGACTTCAATGAAACAGAACCCCTCCCCTCCACCACCCCATTTCTGGCTATAACCTAATACATACAGCTGAGCTAGATTTTTTTTACATGGTATGCCTAATGATTTACAGCTGACTGTTAGGAAGTACCTTTCCAAGGTTTAGGTTTTTAGCCAATTCTATTCATTATACAGGAGGTTAAATGGCAGACCATTAAGTGATTTCAAGCCACCTCTCTTATCAAATGCAGTATCATTAAGCAAGCTTTCAGTACATCTTCAGAGTGAGGAAAGGTATAAATAAAAAATGCTTCACTTCCCAGGTGACACTTAACAGATTTCAAATATAGTTAGCACTTACTAAATGGCTACACAAATCCCAAACTGAAGTTGCAAAGACGGAAAACTGTTAATCTTACGCACATGAAAATGTTTTAAACAATTTTAAAAAGAGCAAACAGATCTTCAGGAACTGGTGACTGATGAATACTTAGCATTCCTAAGAATGTATGGAAAAAATACGTTGAAAATTTACATTAAAAAAAGCCATAATACAAGAATGTAAGAGTGGCTGTACTAGGCTGCACCAAAGGTTCACCTAGAAGAATGTCTTGCGTCCCAGCAGGCCAACTGGATGCCTACGAAAGACTGTAAGGACAGACCGAGCACGAATGTTTCCTGAGTTCTCCGACCGCTGGTGGCTCCACCGCTTCCCAAGCCAGACGTGGTTTCCACACAGCATGTAAACCCCAGTGGATTTGTTTCTGTGAACTTGTAACAAATTCCTCCTGAGCCTCTGCAACCGCTCGGCACACACAGCATGCCACAACACACAACAGCCCCAGAGCTAACTCACCACTGCATGAGGAGCAATGTCTGTCTCCAGCCTGCTTCTTGCCAACCCGATTCTCCTGAACTTTTGCACTGGAACTGATCATTCATTGTCTCTTACTGTTTAGCCTCTTCCATGTGACACATAATATTTTAAATGTTCGTCATATTTGCCCTTCATTTTCCCTTTTCCAGACTGAAGCATCCTTGTTTATTCATGTCCTCCACGTAAACTGTTTCACATCTCTAACGAATTTCATCGCCCTGCTCTGAACCTTGTTTTCTGACCTACAGGATGGCAAGTATGAATTGCACAGTTACTCAAAAGATGGAAGCTATGGATTTATACAGTGGCATAACGATACCTCCAGTCCTTTCCTAATTATGAGGATGGTGAGGGGACTTGAACATCTCCCCTACGAGGACAGGCTGAGGGAGCTGGGCTTGTTTAGCCTGAAGATGAGAAGGCTGCAAGGGGACCTTATAAATGGTTACAAATATCTCAAGGGTGGGTGTCAGGAGGATGGGGCCAAGCTCTTTTCAGTCGTGCCCAGTGACAGGACAAGGGGCAATGCGCACAAACTGAAGCACAGGAAGTTCCGTCTGAACATGAGGAAGAACTTCTTCCCTCTGCGGGTGACAGAGCACTGGAACAGGCTGCCCAGGGAGGTTGTGGAGTCTCCTTCTCTGGAGATACTCAGGACCCGCCTGGACAAGATCCTGTGCAGCCTACTGTAGGTGACCCTGCTTCGGCAGGAGGGTTGGACTAGATGACCCACAGAGGTCCCTTCCAACCCCGAACATTCTGTGATTCTGTGATTTAATTTGCTTTTTTGACCACTAATAAACATTAAGCTGATGTTTTCAGGGAAAGGCATCTAACACAGCCCTAAGATTTCTTTCTACCACATACTTACGTCACCAGCTTTTTTCTGCAGCAAAGTTTTCTTAAAAACAAAACAAACCCAAACAAAACCCCAAAATCCCAACCCACTAAGTATTTAGCAATAACTATTACTTTTTAAAGAGGACAGGCAAAAAGTCTTCTCTAACAGTCTGATTTGTCTCTTTAACTGTTACAATACATACAAATCACCATAAGTAGAGTATATATTCAGTGGATAAGCTTGCTTGCTGCATTCCTGTTGAGCATGTTAGACTTCCTGAAACAGTAGACTCAAAAATCCAGCAAAGGATTCTCAAGTAGATTCCTGAGGCCTTGAATTCCTCTACAAAGAAGAAAAAATACTAGTTTCCTTAAACCTCTGGAAAAAAACAAATGCTCTGCAAGAAGGCAAATTGTGTGCTCATGCATCACTGCCTTCTTACTTCTAATTATTTTGAAATCTGACACTATCCAGAAACATACAGAAAAGGCCACAGTTTCCTGCTATCACTATAATAAATGATACATCCATTTATTAAATTATGTTCTGGCCAGCTCTGAGAAAGTATTTAATTTTCTGACAACAGATGAAATGGACACAGTGATCTGCAAATGAAACATCACAACATCTTCTGAAAGAGGAATTATTTTAGTTGGAGACAACTGCATTCATAATCTTAATCTAACTGATTACCATAAATACATGATGAAAGAAATATAAACATAGTAAAAGAAATGTAAATGTAATTATCTACTAAAACTAAATTATTATAATAAAAGACTGAATTTCCTGACAAGTATCTGGTCTGATGCCTTTCAGTTTTGCCACTACAATTACTCCTCCTCCCACCGAATAAGCAAGTACATAACCTATCAGACGGAGGTGATGAGCAACAGCTTATCTTCTTTACACACAGGATGCTAGAAACTGAAATTAGCCAATAACAAATATTAAGAATTCAGATGCACTGCCAGTTTGCTTCTTGCAACCAGCCCTGCACAAGTCATTCCACAGCATGACAGCACTTCTTCAGAACTAGAAAGGAGTGAGTTATCAGACACATAACAGTTGCAGTTATTCTGGGGCAGCGACAGAAAAAAATTACAGCCAATTATCACTCAACATGAAGAGAAAAAAATAACAAGAGGGGTATGAATAAACTGCTCCTTGCTTACACACACAGCTGGCAGCAATGAAGGAGTCCTGTGGGCTTTAAGCAGATGCATGGGGCAAGAACACCCTTCCCTTGAAGATTCCATCAAAGGCTGGTGGTTAACTCCATGCAGACAGGCTCTGGGCTCCACCAAAAGAAACCACCTCTCTACAGTGACTGTATGGACAACTCACGCATTTGATGTGTTGTGACTGCTTTGGTAGGTGCAACTAGGTGGAGTGACTCCATCCCAGCAATTTTAAAACTACGTAATTATTAACTAATGTGGGTCAGGATGTTAAAGGAGGATGGCAAGGATAAAGAAATTGGTAAGAATATCTGATAGAGATGGTAAAAAATTGCTCTCACTGAAAAACAGTCATCTAGCGTATAAAAATTAAAGATCTGCACTTCGACAAAATCACGTAATTCTCAGAAGAAAAAGTATGGAATTCAGCAATATTAGTATGCTGAAACTCCCATCTGTTGTTTCTGTCTCCCAAACCCAACCACAACCAAAAAAAACCCCAAAAACCAAACCCAACAAAAAAAAACCAACACACAAAACCTCACACAAAATAAGTGTAAATTTCCTTTTCCACCAAGTTCTGTAACACCTTTCATCTACAAGGTTATTTAACCTGCAGAAATGGGCAGAAATTTGTGTTGGAAACACTATGGAAACATTTCTGTAAACTGGATCTTACATAAATAATGTATTATTTTTATACATTTTTATTATTATATACATAATTCATTTAAGAGATGCATGGGCACAAAAGATTGTTAGTGGTTTTTAGATCAGCTTAAAAAAGAAAACAGACACCAAGCTCTCTTTTCACCCTTCTGCCAACTGTGACACCACACAATGTACTTTAACTTGGGCACCGAACGAGCATGTTGAGAGAAAGGTATGTTTTCTGCTAAACAAAAGACAATGTCCTTAATTCAGAAATGGAATGAAAAGTCAAATAACGTTGTGTGATTTTAAGAACCAGTCTTTCAGAGGACATATCCTGTGGTGCATAACAAGATTTGAACATAAGACACTTGGAGCACATGCTATATCAACAATTTACCAGTTTATCAGCTGAGCTCTAACTCCACATTAATGGTTAAATGCAAAGCCAAACTATTGAAAAATACATCCTTAAAACACGAATTTGCCTTGATTCAATTAAAACAGTCCATAAGAAAAGCTCTCAACATAGTGAGCATTACTAGGGTTCAACACTGATTTACTTTGAAAACAAATTTTATGGCACAGTGAATACAACAGCAAAATGATTTTGCAAGTATGTAAACTTCAAATACTGTCCACACTTCTTTTGCCCTGGAAACATTAATTCTTCCCATTCTGCCCATATAAAGATCCTGGTATGCTCCAGTTGCCTTAAAAGGCTGCAGTCAAGGCAGCACAAAGTGTTAAATTCGAAGAGCATGGTGGTGAAACCAAAGATTGGAAACCCTGAATTGCTGAGAGACAGCACACTATCAAATGTCACAGGAATTTTAAGAAGCCAACAAATCTCACAAGCATTCTCAAGAGGGAAATTAAGATAAAGACACTGTTATTTACCTGCCAAGAAACGGTCCCCAAAACAGCAGTCGCAACAAGGCTGAAAAATACTAGCTGTTCCGAAATCAAACAGAAGTGACGCATTCCTTTAGATGCCATCACTCTGTCAAGGCTGTTGTTTTCTGCACGGTGGGTATAGTATACCTTGTGACAGTCATTTAGTTTCGTGTGAAATCCCCAAAGTGTTATAAAAAAAATCACATGACAGATCATCCAGAAAATTCCAAAAATAGAAAAACCAGGTATCACAAAATACCAGAGATCCAAATCACGTAGTTTAAAGGCTGCAAGAATGAAAAAGATTAGTTCAACGGCTCCAACTGAGATGACAGAAAGCCTTCGGCAAATTTTACCACGGTACAAGTAGGGCTTCCATCGTTCAGTAACTGAAAGTCCACTGAAGTAAACGTCGAGAAGGGGATCTGAAATCAGGCAGCTGAAGAAACACGCCAAGGCAAATGGGTTTGTGGGGATTTGCAGCGATGGAAAAAAGAGTAAGGAAGCAATGGCTCCAAAAATTGCCAAATTTGGAATTGCCAAAAAAGACTTCATACGTAAGTCAATAATCAACATGGCCAAAGCCATGACCAACAGAATAATACTCACAGATTTTTCTACCAGCATAGTTGTGCTGGCAATTGCAAACCCAACTAGTTCCAAAAATTCAACTGTTGTCAGCAGAGTCGGTCGATGATGGATACAACCACAAATCCTCTCAACCAAAGCACACAATATCCTTAAAACAATGGCAGAAAGGAGCAAATACTTAGTAGCTTCTTCTTTCACATCTGTTTTGAAGGCAGAATTATTAAGAAAACAGAGAAGGCCAAGCAAAAAACCAAACCAAAGATTGGAGAGACTCAGACTTGCTGTTTCCATTGAAAAATAGTAGTACAGTATGCTGGCAATTCCAAGAACAAAAAGCCCCAGAATAAATATTACCAAAATCAGTGCATCCGCAGTTTTTTCCCATCTGACATAAAGGCCCATGCAAATGGCAACCAGCAGGTTGATTCTGGCAAGATAGCCAAGGTATCTGACTGATGAGTGCATGTTCACTTCTCTGTTCACTTCTTCTAGCCTTGTCATTGCTGCATAGAGGCAATGACTAACACAGTAACGCAGTGACCTACACATGTAAACTGCAGTTAGGGGGTTTCACCCACTCCACTGGTAGTAAATATGTGGGTTTCATCCAACAAACACAATGCAATCGCCGCCTTCTGTTAATATCATTTCAGTAACAGCGGTCTAGAATCACTGAAGTCCTGGAAGAAGAATTCAAAAAGTTTTAGTGGCAAATAATTCCTTGACATGATATACAGCATAAAATGACACATTCCCTCCCACCAAGGAGTTTAACATCTAAATTAAAAAACACATAACAAAGACCAATCAAGTGTGTTGTTAAAGATCATTCAAATTGGAGTCCTTATTAAAGCCAATATAAACTGGGATCTCAATAAATCTTATTTCATAATTTGAATAAGAGGAAATGGTAAACCAAACCTGGATTGTGCTGTTTATCCACAAAACCCATCCACTAGGTATCTATATTAGCTATCTACGGGTATCTAAAATATTCCTATGATATCCATTACTTTCTATAATAGTTTAATATTGTTTTAAAACACTGTTTTGCTTCATTGTTACATCTGGTAAGTTCTCACTTCATAGTAAACCTTTTCCGTATGCTTTGCAAGACTTCTTTTTAGTAGTCAAATAGGTACAGGATTTACAAAAAGAACTTCATAATCTGTTAACGAGCTTAACTGGCAGTAGATAATGAAAAAGGATATTATCATTATCTCCATTTCACAGATGGGGAGTGGACACACAGATGTATCAACTGATCTGGCAACATTTTCAGAGATTTTTCTTAATATAGAAATAAAGCCTTCATTATAACCCCTCTCAGCCACTTCTTCCCCCCACAAAAAAAACCCCAACAAAATGACTGAGATAAATATTATATTTAGAATGTAGGCACGTCCTACCCACATCCATTTAACCGACATGCTTTTCTTTTTAATATAGTATAGGAACAGAGAGCGGTATTTTTAGGGGAAATTTGTACAAAAACGTGGCTAGGCAGATTTCCCTGGAGATCTTTACTATTTTACGGGATAAGCTTCTTCCTGGTCTGAACTCAGTCTTGACACGTGAGGACCACTGTAATCCTATTGGTGTTTAATCTTACAGACTTTACACATAAATGATACTACTAATTGCTACAATTAGGAAAAAAGTTATTGAGGAAATTCTATTTCCATTAAAATCTCAATTTCACTGTATTTATATACGTTTCTACAAAGTTGTCAGAGGCATAGTTAAGAGCTCTCTAGTTAAACGTAAAAAAGGTTTTTACTTTGAAGTCACAACCATTCTCTCTACACAAAATGTGTCGTGACAAATTGACAATAATTACTCAGAGAAGCAGCTTTCTGTGAAACTGCAAGTAGAGAACCAAATGTACTTCTGATTTTTGATCCTTTTGTGCCTAGAAACTCTAACTCAGGAGTCACTAACAAATAAAACAGATCCTATAGCTCCAGAGAAAGTAAGGCAGAAAACAACAGATTGATCACAAGAAAATACAGAAATAAGAAAATCAGTATCAATATTTTTTTGTCTCCGATTTTCTTAAGTGTCACAAATCACACAGTCCCAGAACAACCAGCTGTCCAAATTCCCTTACTTAAAACTTACAGAAATCCTGTGTAGTATTTATACTTATGTATAATTTTTGGTTTTAAAGTTATTAATGAAAAGTTGATCTAAGATTATGATTATACAGGTTAGGGGAAGAGTCCTCAACAAGTAAGGAGACTCAAATGTAGCCTCTGTAATTTTTGCAGTAATTACCTAATTGCCCATCTTGCAGAGACTTCTGATGAGTTAATGGTATCAGAGAGCAGCCAGTGTGCCAAGAACATGCAGCGCTAGGTTATCGCTCACTGCTTTCACTTATAATGCTGGGAGAAATATGAAAGGACACCTTGACTGAAACTGAGAGCTTAGACTTTCTTCTCTCTTGATTTTTAGACTCCCACTTTTTAAACCAATGAATAACAAAATAAAAAGCGAACTGACTAATCTGTCCATAAGCTTTAGCTTACTTTTTAGACTGACACCCAGTGTAAAACCAGCTTAAGTAATTGGTGTAGAGACAAACTAGGCCTAAGAAATCGTATTGTTTAAATTAAGTTTGATAACGTATTTCCAAATTATGTTAAACACCTAACAACACTGCAGATACTACTTTGGAAAGAACTGTGCACTAAAAATCTGTTTAACTGAAACACAATACGTACCATATACTTACAGTAAATGGTTATTACATGACACCGTTGATTGTTTGGATTTCAACTGTGCATTTTCATAGTACTCTTTATTATTACTGTTTTATAGATATAAATTTAATTCTGAGTTGCCTGGGTGCTAAGATCTCATAGTATTTCTCCCCTCGCTCAGTAATATACTTACTGTTCCTCTCAACCTTTCTTTGGTTGTTGCTTCTTACAGACAGCACAGCCCAAAGTCAGCTGTCATCTTCCCTGTCGCCATATATTGGGTATCATAGCACTGTCCACAGTCTCACTGCTTCACGTACTACAATCCACATTCGCTTTACAGATGACTGGAGCCATTTATTTCAGCTCCTACACTTGCCCTTCCCCCTAGAGCTATCTCTTGATCAAGCCATGAACAGAATCATAGAGTTGGAGCAGACCTTTAAGGCTATTGAGTACTGAGGTATGATTTCACATCTCCTTCCAACCCACAGCACTGCCGCATGGCTACTGCTATGCCAAGGTGCCTCTGCCATCCCGTCTCGTTATCTTGATTGCCAAGCCCGTCTGGAACCCCTCCCAGCCCAGAGGCTAACACTGTACGTCTGCCCTTGGACAACAGCCTCATGAAGTCAGCAGGCTGGCTGGAAGCTCCCGCCTAACGCCCGGCTGAAAATTTTGCCACTGTTGCTAAATTATTCTCTGGTGGGATCGTTCCACTAGCCAACTCCCTTGCAGGCAAGCAGCCACTCTGACAGAAAACTTCTCTGGTTCAGCTCGTGCCAAGCAAAGTTTCGCTGCCATCATGTCGTGAGAAACATGACAGAGAAGCTCCTCCGCTGCCGTTCCCACCTGCTGCACCGGTGCCGGGGTGGGGGGACGTAAGCACGAAGCGCTCCCAAAATGACAGCTAGGGTGGGGAATGCAAACCTCCTCTTCCTGATCTTCTCGCCAATTAGCAAAACGGTGTACTACTAAACCACATTCTTAGTCTTTTTCTAACTAAAAGACACGGTCGGCTTTTTGGGGAAAAGAGGAAAAAGGCAGCGTTTTCATGATTAATGTCTCCCATCACGCAGGTATTACCAAATAAATGTAGCCGAGCAACTCAGACAATTTTAATGAGAAATTTCAATATCTCATTTATTATTTAAAACATAGCTGTTTGTTACTCATTTCTGCTAAGATTTTGACTGTTTAGACAGAGTGCTCAAAGTCAGAGGGACAGTGCTGTACTTGTTTTTCAAACCAACACCCTTAATGTTTCAGGTTGCAACACCCGAGCACACCCCATTTATATCCCAAACAAGCAGCGTGCATACACCCACTTTTAAATACCCGTCAACTTTCGCAAACCCAATTTCAAGCAAAACCTGGAATCTAAGTAGAGATTTAGAGACTAAACTACCCGAGAGCTTTCCTGTATGTAAAGGAATGGCATTCCCAAAGCAGTTTTTACATAAACTGCCTAAGAAAGGAGAAAAAAGGAACCCAAACCCAACGACGGGCCCAACAGTTTAACTGCGGCTGATCTCATGCCCAGGTGAGGCCTATCTAAAGGGCCAGACCCGTTTTCCATCAGTTTTATTTTTCCAATTTACTGCATTTCTTTTTAAGAAATAAGCAACCCTACCAGACATTTTTTAAACAAAACCTCATGTTTAGATAACACGTTAACACAGCAGGCAGGAGCCTCCGACGAACGGCCCCATTAGTTTCCAGACGCCAACGCCGAGCCCGCCCGGCGGGCTCCCATTGCCGGCCGCAGGCAGAGCAGCCGGCCGAGGGGCCCACTGCCGGGCCGGCCCGCCCAGGGGAGCTCGCCGGCGGCACTCGTCCCCGCTCACTGCCAGCTGCCGCCCCGGGAAGCCGCTCCGTGCGGACGGGC
>Ga0065711_1049538_pt1 | contig 11252 bp, 12 predicted proteins | sample Hoacrofraction12_FD_59098 | JGI IMG/M metagenome (GOLD analysis project Ga0065711, IMG submission 59098) | Hoatzin crop microbial communities from Cojedes, Venezuela - Epithelial fraction 12 v2 (version 2) | ecosystem: Host-associated > Birds > Digestive system > Esophagus > Crop | place... | reverse complement strand
AGAGAGGTGGTGGAGGCCCCATCCCTGGAAACATTCAAGACCAGGTTGGACAGGGCTCTGAGCAACCTGATCTAGTTAGCGGTGTCCCTGCTCGCTGCGGGGGGGTTGGACTAGATGACCTCTAGGCGTCCCTTCCAACCCAAAACTTTCTATGATTCTATGATTTTATGTTTTTTTGCCTGACTCAGAGCAGGCTATTAATTCTGTAGCATGTGATGGGAGTCAGTTTTGCTCTTGCGTGTTTGCGAGAGACAGTTACACGTAGCAAAGGAAATTAAACAAGCCACACATGGGCTTGTCGCTTAGCAATGGTGGATGCTCTTACTTGCCCTGTGCTGAGAGATCTTACGTACCACAGTGAAGGGGGAGCCAGCTGAGATGTATACTCATGAGACTGGTTTACCAAGATTTCAGTGTCTGCTTTTCATCTGCTTACCAATTGCTCCTGGAGCTCAGCTTTGAACCAGTGCATTGACAGTATACTCGGAAGCACAGTTAGACCCTTGAGAAATGTCTCCTTCCTGCTGTCTGAAAGGGAAAAATCATAGCTGCAAATAGAGGGAGAGGGACAAAGTGGAGGGAGGGAGGGAAAAATAAGTGTCCATAAGTATCACAGAAAGAGGAAGTATAAATTAGTGGGGAGGGATAGAAGAGGTCATGTTCTCAAGATCTGAGCTTAGAAGCTCTTGTTTACTCACTGAACAAGGCCAAAATGAAGTGACCCAAACTTGGTGGATCACTGTGGCCTCCTTAAAGCATTACTGTTTCAATGGAGTTGTACTCTTGGTAGACTGCACTCATCGTGATGGGCTTTTCCTCCTGTTACAGGTGAGCCAGACGTTTGACATCACCATAAACCCTGTGGATGACTCCTTACCCATAGTGCAAAGCCTAGGGATGACAGTTCAGGAAGGTGTGAGAAAAACTATTACAGAGTTTGAGCTTAAAGCAACAGATGCTGACACAGAGGTAAGGCAGGACTCCCCCTTGCCTCCTTCCTCGCCTCTTCTGCTGTACATCTGGGCTGTCAGAAAAACAGGCTTGTGTTCAAAGAGAAAGATTATAGTGAGTGTCATCTCTCGCTGTGATCATACCCTGTCTGATCGCAACATCAAAGAAAGAGCTTGTGGGAGGCCCAGTTTCTATATAAATAGATGAATGAGTGTTTGAGCAAAGCAAAGCCCTGGCTTGAGAAATGGCTTCATCTGGAATGTCTCCCAGACACATAAGCAACAAACCTGCATGGAAAATGTTTAGAAGTTGTGATCAGAGCTAATCCTTGCCCTGTCCCACCTTCTCTCTGGACACTGTGGATTTGAACTGAGCTTATGCCTAGCCTTGACACTGAGTTTATGCCTAGCACATATGAAAAGTGACATTTCCTCTTCCTTCTCCTGGGTCTGGCTAGAGGCTAAGCGGTCTCATGTTGGCTCTGCCTCACTGCACTGCAGTTGCCCTGCAGCAGGTGAGTTCCTGGCTGCCTGGAATTGCCCTGAGCCAAAGATCCTGCCTCAAAGGTTATCGCTGCTTCCACCCTGACAGAAGTTACAAGGGGCACATTGCTTAGAATGGCTGCAGAATGGGGAACTGCTCTTGTGTTCAAGGGGTTGTCACAAGGGTGGGAGCCATCTCGGACCAGCCAAACCAATAGTTTGCTGTGATGTGTCTAGCCTAGCTCTCCCTGATTGGGGTTGATTTGTAGATAGGCACCTTGGGAGAGGGGTAAAGACAGGGCAGGGCCCAGGGTGAATCAATTCAGTGTGCAGTGCTGCGTTTCAGCCCTGGGTTGGAAACACTGTGCTAGGAAAGCTGTCTGGGCATAGAGTCCTTCTCTAGGTATCTCAAGCTGGAAGGACCTGCCTGTCCTGGTCCTGGGGTGACATCATCGGCTTTGCCACTCTGTGTCGTTGGTGCAGGCGGAGTCAATTATGTTCACAGTTGTGCAGTCCCCTCGGCATGGCCTGATTGAACGCACCAGCAATGGGCAGCATTACCACCAAGCCACCACCTTCACAATGGATGACATCTACCAGAACCGCATCAGCTACAGTCATGATGGTAGCAACTCGCTGAAGGATCGCTTCACTTTCACAGTGTCTGATGGAACTAATCCTTTCTTCATTATGGAGGACGGGGGAAAGAAGGTAAGGGGAGGAGAAGGGATGTGAGGGAGACCTTCTATAGCTAATAGAAAACTACCTCTCAAAGAAGGGGAGACTTAACCGCTGTGGCTCCACTGACAGTAAGGGCTGAGTATTCTCAGTTAGGTGATGCCAAATGCTTCTTCCCAACCTTTGTGTGTGCAAAGTCACCCCAGGACCTTGATCCCAACAGAGCTGAAGCAAGCAAAGTTAGCAATATGGTGGATGACGCTCTGACTGCCAGAGAAACAGCAGTCTCTCTGAACTTTTGTCAGGTTGTGACAGCAGCACCGCAGAGATTCAAAGTGGATATTCTCTTTGTGGATGATGGGACACCCAGGGTCATCACCAACGTGGGTTTGCAGTGGCTGGAGTACATGGATGGCAAGGTAACTGCCTGCCTGGGTTTAGCTTAGATTATTTCTCAGGCTGTTTCAGGAGGAGGAGTTTCACAGGAGAACTGCTTGATCCTTCAACATTTTTACTTTTGTGATAGAGAACAGGTGTCCCTTTGTGCCCATGAAGTGTCTCGGAAAAGGCAGAGGTGTGCAGGGATTCCTGCGCTGCAGCTCCATTAGATAAACCAGGCAACATAGCTCCAGGGCACTAAATTGCTTCCTGGACCATCTCCTTCCCTTACATCAGCAGGACCACCAAGCCTGGCTCTTCTTGGCTCTAGCATGGCTGTGCAATGCAGTGCAGCTCCTGCCTGCCTTCCTGGGCGGACATGTCCTTCCCATTCTCCCTCCTCCCCACAACAGTATGTTTTCAGCTTTGCTGGTGGCAGAGAAGTCTTGATTCTGTGCCACAGCAGCCATGGTAGAGATACACGGCTTTCAAAGAAATGTGGTATAGGAATTTCCTGCTGTGATGTGCTTTTGTTTTGCTGAAGTCCAAACAAAACCCCAGGAGACTCTCTCATGCTTGTTTTTGAGGACCCAGCATTAACTGCAAAGCAATACTTTGGTTCTTCCCAGGAAAAACAGTTAGAAGACACTGCAGTAAGAAATTGTATTGAGAAGAGGCTATCTCAGCTCAAATTCCTGACTTCAGAAAAAGCACTCCTGCAGCCTCAGGCAGTTCAATTCTCTCTTTTTTCTCCTGCTTGTAAAGGTGTTTTATTTTTTCTCCTGCTTGTAAAGGTGTTTTATTTTTAAAGACAAAGCAAAATGTGATGGAGGTGAGGCACATCCGTGTAAGGTCATTTGAAAGATAACTAGTGCAGGCTCACTAAAGCAGCATGAACTGTCCTGAGTGAATCATTCAACTTGAGGCTGTTTGCAAATGTTTTGGACAAAGCCAGGCCTCATGTGAGCATCAGCACAGTTCATGGAGTAGTGGTTTCCAGGTGAAACCAAAAGATTTGTCATAGCTTTTAGCCCCAGCTAGAAAGGGCTGGGCAGCTTGTTCTGAAGTTGTTTTGGGGGGTTTTTTGGGCCACTATGTATTTTTTATTAAACAAACCAGATGTGAGGCAGAATTTCAATCCTTCCTGTGCTGTCAAACACCTTGTGGGGCATCTGTCTGTTCAGGGCCACTCTGTGTGCTCTGTGCTTTTACATCCCCTAGCTTTCCCCTGATGGAGAGAATGACAGAGGTATGGTTGCGCTTTTTGGATGAATAGTTAATCAGACTTACACTGCTGGATCTCCAGAGTTTTACTTCCTTGGTTTGGCTTTAATTCAGGCAACCAATTTAATCACTAAGAAGGAATTACTGACGGCAGATCCTGACACAGATGACGAACAGCTGATCTATGAGATAACAACTGGTCCCAAAAATGGTTATGTGGAGAACAAGCTGAAACCAGGGACAACTGTGACCACCTTTACACAGGGTATGGAGTTGGGCTGTATACTGTTGCCTTTTTTCTTCCTCTGCTTCAGTTTGTCAAGACAGCTGGGGGGGGTGTGTGAAGGTGGGAGGAGAGAAGACAAGGGGCAAATCTCAAAGGTGTATCAAGAATAAGAACTGAACTTTGCTCTCAACTGCAGAAATCCTGTAATTTCTTACAGGTGCCAACCTGTGTGCTGTAGCACACCCAGGTTCTCCAGACTTGTTAGAGCTGGAGATTTGACTTGGGACAGTTAAGAGGAGTTGTAGATATTGCATGTGGATCTAATCACAAGGTCTGGTAGATGTTTAGCCAGCAGTGCTGAGTCAACAACATGCGGAAAGTTCACTCTTGCAGGACTGAGGGGGCCCTCCATTAGGAGGGAGAGGTGAGGGATTAACTGCTTCCTACACTGCTGTGCTCCTGCTGAGTGCTGCTCCCTCCAGACTCCCCCAGGCAGGCTGAGAGTGAACTCGCAGCGCGGCCTTTGTTAGCGTTTCTGCTACTGCTGTTCTCAGAGCCTCGCACCACGCTGCATTAGGTCCTGTACAAACGCGGTCAGCAGTTCCGCCTGTCCCTGCTCATCAGGTCCTGCCAGCCACGCCTGCCCTCTCATGTGCTCAGGAAAAAAAGAAAAAGAAAGAAAAAGGAAGAGACCTACATAGTCTTAGGGCTGAAGCTTGGGAAACATATACTGGAGAAGGTCAGAGAGCCCAAACCATCTCAGCAGTGAGAAGGAGCCCTGTTAGGACATGCCAGCTTATAGGACGGAGATGAAATATGTGCTGCCCTAGCAAATGCTTGCACTTCCTCAAAGCTACTCTAAATTTACCTTATTTTTATGTACAAGCCATTATGGATAAAAACTAGGCAAGGGAATGCCTTGTCACAGCTTGTAGGCTGGCTTCTACCACAGGTAAGACCAAGGAAGTTAGAAAAGCTGCTACAGCATAAAGAATGTGTGGAGAACCCGATGCCCGCGGCTGTGCGGATGCATGTCTCTGTCTCCGCATTGCTCGTCTGTAAAACTACTGTTGAATTTCTGAGTTGGCTCATTGGATGTCTCCTCCCGGCAGAGGATGTGAACCAGGGCCTCATTCGGTATGTGATGCATGAGGAGAAGGTTCAGGAGACCATGGATAGCTTTCAGTTCCTAGTGAAGGACAGCAAACCCAATGTGGTCAGTGGCAACATCTTCCATATCCAGTGGTCTCTCCTCAGCTTTACTTACACCAGGTAAATGGCATGGGGTTCACAGCACTCTTCTGACAGATGGGGTCTTATCTGGAGTGAGGCAGGTTGAGTTCTGTAGTATGTGATTGGACCTACAGCACAGAAATTAAGTTCTGGGGCAGCTACCATCATTTCTGCCTGTGTTTCAGTGGCATCCTGTCAGAATTGAGGTCTCACTGCTGTGCGCTGTATCACCACACATGTCAGTGCCTCAGGTTGCACCAGGGGAGGTTCAGATCGGATATTAGGAAAAATTACTGAAAGAGTGGTCAGGCATTGGAATAGGCTGCCCAGGGAGGTGGTGGAGTCACCATCCCTGGAGGTGTTCAAAAAACGTGTAGATGTCGCACTTCGGGACATGGTTTAGTAGGCCTGGTGGTGTTAGGTTGATGGTTGGACTTGATGATCTTAGAGGTCTTTTCCAACCTCTGATTCTATGATCCTGTTGAATTAACACTGCTGATTTCTAGGGGCCGGGGGGCAACAGCAGCCATCGTGGAGGTGTGAATTCATGTGCGTGTCAGTGAGGAGAAGTGCCTGCTGGGTTAACCCATGGAGCAGGATTGCTGAACAGCTGCCATCTCCCAAAGTCCCTGATTATTCGTGTCCCTCGGATTATCCATGGAAGCAACAGTCAGCCTGAGTCTGTGGTGCTCAGTGTCAGTGTAAGCATGTAGGGTTTGCTTCCCAGCCTGTTATTTGTATCTGCTTGATACGTTTCCAGCTACAACGTCAGAGAGAGCACAGGCTCTGTGAGTGTCACCGTGAGGCGGATTGGTAACCTCAACCAGTACGCGATTGTCTTGTGCCGCACAGAGCAGGGCACAGCCACCTCCAGCTCCAGTTCACACCCGGGAGAGCAGGACTACGTGGAGTACGCAGGGCAGGTAGGTTGGGGACACCAGGACCATTCATGCTATCAAGCCTGAATGAAAGAACTGGTAAAAACTGATAAAAACACAAAGGAGGCTGTATTTCCTTTCTAAAAATTTGTGGTTTATTTGCTTTCAGAGGAGGGTCTCTTTTTTCATCAGTTTTTTATGTTGGCAGATACACTTTGGAGCAGTGTTCTGATGCACCACAAATGTTACAGGCTTGCCTGAGTAGGAATGTCACTCCTGATCATGCAAAGGGCTAAAACCATGACTGAGATCAGAAGGGGTAGGGCCCTACATACTGCATTTGCTGCTGTCTTTGACCTCCACTAGCCTTTTGTCCTTGGTTAAGGTCGGTGTCTGATGCTGTCCATGCACAGGGTATGTGACTCAGGCAAGGGTAAGGTAGGAAGGACAGAAAGTTTCAGACCCAGTTCCAAAGACATCAGGCCACTTGCTGCCTTCCAGGTGCAGTTTGAGGAGCGGGAGGACACCAAGGCCTGCACCATTGTCATTAACGATGACAACGTCTTTGAGAGCACAGAGAGTTTCACTGTGGAGCTAAGCATGCCAGCCTACGCTCTGCTAGGGAACATCACCAGGGCCACTGTCACCATCACGGACACAGAAGATGAGCCCACCCTGCAGTTCGACAGGAAGACATACCATGTCAGCGAGAGTGCTGGTTTTCTCTCTGCTCCCGTTGAAAGGAAAGGTGGGTTGAGCCAGGCAGAATGACTTTCTGTGCTCCTGTGGGCCTCTGCGGCACGGGAGGGAAAGCAACTCCACAGTCACTGCTGTGGGTGAGATGTGCAGAGTCCGAACCCACAAAGCAGAGGGCACAGAGGGGGAGCCCTGGAGACTGGACAGGAGTAAAGTGGGGACAGAGTTGAAGCACCTGTGGGCAGACTGTGAAGTATGTGTGGTTGCCTAGAGCTTGGATTTTAATTCTGTACTTCTTAGATAATGGAAGCAGTTTAGTGCCTGTATCCTGCAGTCTTTTATCACATGACTAGGATTACTGCAAAGCTGCTGGGGAGTTTTTGCAGTCTATACCTCTGCCAGGCTCAGGTGAATGACTGTTTCTTGTCAGCAAGCAAATAATGATGACCCCTGAAACAAGTGGTGTTCCTTGGGCTTTGCTTGTTTATGATTTTGAGGTGATTCTTTGATTTTTTGGAAGTAGCTTTGTGGCGCAACTGAACTGACAAGCGTCAACACAGGGCAGATGTTTGGTTTTGTTAATCTTTCCCAGCCCTGCTGTAAGATTTGCCAATGCAGTTAAAGCTCCTTACTTTTGGATTCAGTTCTCCTCCCAGCATGAGCAAACCCTTGTATTTATTTTCTGCTTCTCTGATCTAGATACTGTGTTTTATGCGGACCCTATCACTGTACTGTATATGCTTTAATAGGCAAGTGCCACCCATTTCCTGATCATAGTAGCCAAGGGTGCAGATCTGGAGTATGCCTGGAAACCAGACCTAAGCCAGCTTTTATGGAAGTTTAGGAGAAGGATGCTGTTCTTTTTTACTCCTCACCCTCTTTTCTGAATGCTGCTTTATTATTTAAGTGAATGGTGTCTCCACCAAATAGAGTAAAAGTATTTCTGTAGAGTTACAGTTTTTTTCTGTTGCGTCTTAGGGGATACCAGCAGCACTGTGTCTGCCATCTGCTACACTGTCCCCAAATCAGCCAAGGGAAGCAGCCTTTATATGCTGGAATCCGGCTCCGACTTCAAGTCCCGGGGGATGGCGGATGACAGCCGCATTGTTTTTGGTCCGGGTGTCACCATGACGACATGTGACATCACGCTGGTCGATGACAGTGAATATGAAGAAGAGGAGGAGTTTGAGATCGTATTGGCCGATGCCTCAGATAACGCACGCATTGGCAGCCGGGCTTCAGCCAACGTCTTCATTGGTGGTCCCAACGATGCCTCTACAGTGTTCCTGGGGAATGCTACTTTTACCGTCAGTGAGGCTGCAGGTGAAGAGTAGCAGGGGGCTCCCCCTGGGCGGCTCCACGCCGTGTTGGGGTGCTTACCGTGAAAGCATGCTTTCACCAGGAAGAGGGGTCAGAGGGAGCAATTCAGGGCACAGCAACAGAATTGTAAAAGATCTTCAGAGGGTTTTTGCTTTTCCCTCTGCCCCTGTGGGGAAGGCCGGGGGTTGTTTTCTGCGCTAGCCTGTGCTGGGTGCAGGAGCAGTGGTGAAGGGAGAAGGGCATGCCGAAGGGAAAGGAGCGGTTTTGTGGTCTGTGGCTGCTTTTCCATTTTGGTTCTCTCTCATGTGCATGATGATGCAGGAAACATTCAGATTCCAGTCCTCCGACAGGGACCTGATCTCTCAACCCCCATCTCAGTTTGGTGTGCCACTCGGACATCAGACCCTCCATCTGCTAGCCCAGGAATCGACTATGTCCCCAGCTCCAGAAAAATAGAGTTCAGGCCAGGCAAGACAGAAGAGGTGAGGAGCCACTTTGACTCCTGATGAGTCTGCTCTGTCTGGTGACACTTCTCTCTTGTTTATGTGCATACTCTGTATTTGCCATGTACCTGTTTTGAAAATCCTCGCAGGGCCACGTAAGAATTGTTAACGAAGCTGCTAGGCACAGGCTTGCATCTGATCAGCACTCCAGCCAGAGAAGATTCGGTCAGGACACCTCTCCCAGGATAAAGATGGCTGCCTATTTGCTGAAATGAATGCCGGATTTATCTAGAACATTGTTTCCATTGATTAATGAATTCAGAAGAGGCCTGACCTAATGACTTTACATTAGACACCCAAATGTGAGTGCCAGGAAGGATGTAAGCCTTGCATCTCTAAAAGCAGGACTTCTGCTTTCCCTCTAGTTCTGCACTCTGACAATCCTGGATGATGCGCAGTACCCGGTGATAGAAGGGCTGGAGACGTTTGTTGTGTATCTCAGCTCACCCCATGGAGCTGAGCTGACAAAGCCATTCCAAGCGATTGTGGCCATTAATGACATCTTTCAAGATGGTAAGTTATCCACGGCAGCTCTATCCGGTCCATCCTTAGCCTCTTCCTTAACACTTCCATGCAGCAGGAGGCTAGTCCAAGTTAGGTTATTTCTAGGCTGGATTAAGCCTATTTTCCTGGGATCCTCCCATTCCATTTGGCTGCCCTGTTGCTTTCCATGCTTCACTGTCCACAAGAGCTTGGAGTCTTCAGAAGTGCTGAATGAATTTCCCCGTAGTGTTCCCTCACTTTCAGCCACGCTTTGCATCTCTGCTCAGAGCTCACTGCTTGTTTCGTGCTATCTGTGAACTAAAGTCCCCCTTACTATGTGAGAAAGTCTCACTGCATATTTACTTTCTCTTGTGTTAAAATGTCTCTTGTGTTTGCTTGCCTAAGGAAAGCACACACTATGTAATCTAACTTTGTAGTAGCCTATCATAATTTCTGCCTTTGTATCTTTTATTGAGGTCTGCCCTCTTTGCTACAAGCTGTTTGTTCTGTGTCTGTCCACAGGCAGTAGAATAATGCTTTGAGAATAGCATCCATTTCAGTGCCGAGTCCTGATATAATCCCTTCCTGACATGCCTCGCAAACACACCACCCTTGCACCGCCAGCCCTGTCGTGTTCTCCAGCACATTGCAACAGCACCAAAGTGATAGGGAAGGAACAAGTTTCGTCAACTGTTGGAGTTAGGTGACTGAGAGGTGACAAGGAACGATTCCTTCTTTCTGAAGCACCGCAGGGTCTGCTGATCCTGTGCTCTACAGAGGTTTGGTGGCAGTAACGGTCACTTCCTTGTTTGAAACCAAATCCTGTATTGAGGCACAGTGAAGCTGCCATGTTATTCGCTGGCTGTTGGAGTCCATGCAGCAGTTCACCCAGGGTGTATATGCCGCAGTTAGCTCTTCTCTCTGTGTGGAGCTTCAGCGCTGCTTGACTCTTTTTATTACCTCCTGCAGTACCGAGCATGCAGTTCACCAAGGATACGTACACGGTGAAGGAGAAGGAGGGTACTCTGCACATCCCCATCTTCCGTGTCGGGGACCTGAGCTATGAGTCCTCTGTCAGGTGCTACACCAAGAGCCAGACAGCAGAGGTCATGGAGGACTTTGCAGAGAGGAGAGATGCAGAGGAGTCTCGCATCACTTTCTTGAAAGGGGAGAAGGTGAGCTGAACCTGGCTTGTAGGGAGAATGAAGAACCACTGATGGGAGAGGTTCAGATCTCCTCCTCGACTCTGCATTGTCAGAAGGAGCTGACAGAACCTGTTCAAACTGCTTTCATATATGGTTAAAGTCACAAATTCTGCTGGTCCTGAAAATATGACTTGACTCTGAAAGGGTTGTTTGTTTCATGATAAAACTCGTTAAAACTTGAAATGCAAATCCTCTGTGTCAATAGGACTCAAGTTTGTTGCAGCAGAGAGCTGTCAGTTTGTGGAAGTAGATGTCTTCACTGCCTTGCCTCATCATGTAGTTGTGTGGTTTGTCCACGCTGAAGCAGCAGCCTTAAAAATTAGAAGTGTTTCTTGCAGGATTGACAGTAGTTGGATATTAAACCCTAGAGAGTGAAGTACAGTGTGGCCTTTAAGTGGCTTCATCGGATTTGTGAATGTTTACTGTTTTCTCCTGCTTACTTGGCTTTAGGTGAAGAACTGCAGTGTTTATATCAGTGACGACTCTGCCTTTGAACCAGAAGAGCAGTTCCAGGTCTATCTTGGTAGCCCGCTTGGAAACCATTGGAGTGGAGCTAGGATTGGGAAGATGGACATGGCAACCATAACTGTCACCAATGACGAAGACGGTAAGTGAGGACGCTCAACAAGGATGTAGTTGTAGTGTAGGGTGCAGGTCCGGGGTAGTCAGCACAGTCCCATCAACAGTTTGAGGTTTGATTTAGCACACGTGAATGCCTTCAGTCACATGGTCACAGCTCTGTGTGCAGGTCACTGACGTGATGGCTTTGTGCACTGAACTGGTCTTAAGGGAGGGGCTGAACCCACTGTTTGTCTCATTTCCCATTCGCCTGCAGCTGCACAGGAAGTTGCTGTGCTTCCCCTGGGAGATGTTGCCTTCCCTTCCCAGTGTCACACAGAATCACAGAATGTTTGGGGTTGGAAGGGACCTCTGTGGGTCATCTAGTCCAACCCTCCTGCCGAAGCAGGGTCACCTACAGTAGGCTGTAGAGGACC
>Ga0065711_1013673_pt1 | contig 11252 bp, 5 predicted proteins | sample Hoacrofraction12_FD_59098 | JGI IMG/M metagenome (GOLD analysis project Ga0065711, IMG submission 59098) | Hoatzin crop microbial communities from Cojedes, Venezuela - Epithelial fraction 12 v2 (version 2) | ecosystem: Host-associated > Birds > Digestive system > Esophagus > Crop | place... | reverse complement strand
CCTCCCTGGGCAGCCTGTTCCAGGGCTCCGTCACCCTCAGAGGGAAGAAGTTCTTCCTCATGTTCAGACGGAACTTCCTGTGCCTCAGTTTGTGCCCATTGCCCATTGTCCTGTCACTGGGCACCACTGAAAAGAGCTTGGCCCCATCCTCCTGACACCCACCCTTCAGATATTTATAAGCATTTATTAGGTCCCCTCTCTGCCTTCTCTTCTTCAGGCTGAACAAGCCCAGCTCCCTCAGCCTCTCCTCATAGGGGAGATGTTCCAGTCCCCTCATCATCCTTGTAGCCCTCCTCTGGACTCTCTCCAGTAGCTCTTCATCTTTCTTTTTTTAATTATTTTTTAATTCTTTTTAATTATTTTTTCTTTTTTTTTAATGAGGAAATGCACATTCTTTGCTCAAAGAAAAATAAAAATAAAATTTAGTAGGTTTTAAGACATATCTTGGGTACTGACAGTCATACTCCATGCTATAGACTTCTGCACTATGAAGAAGACAAGGTAACACCTTTTTTACATCAAGGTCTTTTTTTCAAAATGCTCCTTGATAGCAGTACCTTCTAGATTAGAGAAAATATTCAGAGTAATCTTGGGTGTACTTGGGGATTTGGTGGAAGCACAAAACAACTAGTTATAGCTGAGATTAGATAGATAGATAGATAGATAGATAGATAGATAGATAGATAGATAGATAGATAAATAGATAGATACTTTTATATATATAGAAGAGCAACAAAGGTGGTGAAGGATCTAGAGAATACATCTTATGAGGAACAGCTGAGGGAGCTGGGGTTGTTCTGCCTGGAGAACAGGAAGCCTGGGGAGACGTTATTGCTCTCTACAGCTACCTGAACGGAGGTTCAGGTAGCAAGGTGGATGTCAGTCTCTTCTCCCAAGTAAGAAGTGACAGGAAATGGCCTCAAGTTGTGCCAGGGGAGGTTTAGTTTGGATATTAGAAAAAATTTATTCACTGAAAGGGTTATCAAGCATTAGAAAAGGCTGCCTAGGCAAGTTGTTGAGTCACCATCCCTAGAGGTATTTAAAAGACATGTAGACATGGTGCTTAGGGACGTGCTTTAGTGGTAGAATTGGCAGTGTTAGGTTAACACTTGGACTTGATCTTGATCTTAAAGGTCTTTTCCAACCTAAGTGATTCTTTGATTCTACATTGATATAATGCATATGTGCAATATGTAGCTACTCCATTTACTTCTCTTAGATGGAAAACCAGAATTAAACTAAAGAGACTAGCTATGAACAAAATACAGTTTTCTGGAAATACTCCCATTTGCATAAGCTTATTCTTTCTGGTTTCTTTTTTATGTAAAAGATTTGCCACTTTCATACTGGTCTATCCTTTCTTCTACAAAAATCTAGATCAAAACAAGAATCGTGGTCAGTATTCTTCATCTGAAATAGGTGAGAATTACATAATCACTTTTAATGGGATGAGATAAGGATCAATATCTGGATGACATTTACACTATTAATTTGTTTTTGAAATATGATCAGAGATTGCAGTTCCTAACCAAGCATAAATGGACTTTGCTCATTGGGGCACAACAACATTCTATCAGCAAAAGCTAAAAATCTTAAAAGGGCAGACTATCATAAACATAAAGGTAAGGAAATCGCATGCTGCAGTCCACATGTGTATCGGGTTTGCATGGCAAGGTTTCGGTAGCAGGGCGGCTACAGGGGTGGCTTCTGTGAGAAACTGCTGGAAGCTTCCCCTAGGTCTGACACAGCCAGTGCCAGCCAGCTCCAAGATGGACCTACCGCTGGCCAAGGCCAAGCTAATCACTGGAGGTGGTAGTGCCTCTGTGATAACATATTTAAGAAGGGGAACAAGAAATCTGCAGCAGGAGAGAGGAATATGTGCAAGAAACAACTCTGCGGACACCGAGGTCAGTGAAGAAGGAGGGGAAGGAGGTGCTGCAGGCACTGGAGCAGAGATTCTCCTGCAGCCCATGATGAAGACCAAGGTGAGGCAGGCTGTCTCCCTGAAGCCCATGGAGGTTAATGGTGGAGCAGAAGTCCAGCTGCAGCCCATGGAGGACCCCACACCTAAGCAGATGGATGCCTGAAGGAGTCTGTGAACAAACACTGGAGCAGGCTTCTGGCAGGACCTGTGGCCCTGTGTAGAGAGAGGCCCACACTGGAGCAGGTTTGCTGGCAGGGCTTGTGACCCCATGGGGATCCATGCTGGAGCAGCCTGTTCCTGAAGCACTGCACCCCGTGAAGGGACCCTATGCTGGAGCAGTTTGTGAAGAACTGCAGCCCCTGTGAAGGACTCACGTTGGAGAAGTTCCTGGAGAACTGTCTCCCATGGGAGGGACCCCATGCTGGAGCAGGGAAAAAGAGTGAGGAGTCCTCTCCCTGAGGAATAAGGAGCGGCAGAGACAACATGTGATGAATTGATCTCAACCACCATTCCCCATCCCCCTGTGCCACTCGGTGGGGAGGAGGCAGAGAAAATTGAAAGTAAAGTTGAACCCAGGAAGAAAGGTAGGGACAGGGAAAGGTGTTTTTAAGATTTGGTTTTATTTCTCATTATCCTATTCCGATTTGATTGGAGAAAAATTAATCTAATTTCCCCAAGCTGAGTCTGTTTTGCCCATGACAGTAATTAGTGAGCGATCTATCCCTGTCCTTATGTTGACCTACAAGCCTTTTGCCTTATTTTTTCTCCCCTATCCAGCTGAGGAGGGGGAGTGATAGAGCAGCTTTTGTGGGCTCCTGGCATCTGGCCAGGGTCAACCTACCACAACTCGTCACCTACAAACCTACAACCTCTGAAATGATGGAGGTTTATCTGACATGCACACAACTTGGATTTGATTCCCAAATACTTCCTGGCAGAAGCTCAAAAAGCCATTTTCAAGCAATCCAACAAGACATATAATGAGGAAATGGCAACAGATTTCTGTGCTAGTGAGTACACTTACATAGCATGTGGAAGTTACAGATACCTTACTATAAAATAAAAAGAAATAAGGTGGCAAAGTAAAACAAAAGAAATAAATGAAAAAGTCTATAGCACATACTTTTTAAGCTGAAGGCAAAGGAGACTTGAATGCTAAATTTCCAGTTGCAACAGGATAGTCCCAGTAAATGCCAATATTAACACAAATTTCCTGAGAGCAAAAAGGTTTTTGAAGGTACAGAATTTTGTTTGAAGCTCCTCACAGTTATGCCTCAGTAGAAGAAAATGTGTAGAAACATACTGAAGATCAAAAGTCTAAATAATTATCTGCTTTATTAATTCATTCTAAAATTATGTTTTACCAATGTCCTTGCAGTACATACTTCAAGGATATATTGCCAATAATTTAATATGTTCACTTCAGTGCAAATAGTATTCACCCTTTGGTGACTGTTAATTGTTAGCACATCAAGAAGCCTCTGTCTTCCTTCACCCCTTTGGCAAAAATAACATTCCATTTTGTTTTTTATTTAGGCCCTTACCCTTCAAAGAGGTAACACAGAGCATGATCTCAAGACATTTATTAAGAGGAAACTTGACTTTTTGAAGTACTAAATTGACCAACGGGATTTTGTAAGAAATATCAAAAAGAATTATACATTATATTAACGATAATATTTAAAAGCCTCCCTGGATTTACTTATGTATTCACCTTTATGCTAGAGTTAAAACTAATGCTATGTTAAAGCTTCTTTTAAAATCTAAAAAGGATTATGTATACTGAAGACTGCTGTCCTGTAAATTTGTTAAAATGTATTAAAATTAACAGTAGCATTTAATTTCTGCTCTTTTTCCCTTTTGGGTTATGTGTGTTTTCCCTTATTGTGAAGCATGCAAGATCTATTGTATTGATAGTTGTCTACATTTGGTATGTTAATTAGGAAGCAACCTTATCACTGGGTGAGCCAGAAAACGCTCTTTTACTCCACACATTAGAAGTCTTCTCTAACTGAGTATTTCACAGATCTATGTTAAAACCCAAAAATGACTTGAAAATTGTTTTAAAGTCAGAAGGACGTGGGTAGGGTTTGTTTAGGCACTTTTTTTACTCAGACCCTAACCCAATCAGATCCACTGATATCAGTAAGCTACTAGAATAAATTAAAAAAACTAGCACATTTAGTACCCTCCAAAGTAGTAAAAGAGAGATGATGGTCCCTCTCCCTTGTATATAAGCCTAATTTTAACCATTCTGTTCCTATCTATCACATATATCTAGGTAGCAAACTAATATGAGCAAATGAGTCAATATGAGGCTTACCATTTTAAATACCACTTTGTACTTTTTTACTTTCTAGTCTTTACTCCTCTATTTCATTCCTCCAACTAATTTCTGAAATACAAATGATAAAGCTGTTCATGTTATTAGAACTCTTACAGGAAAAGTAGGCAAAATATCCCTTGGAAAATATTAAAGAAAATTGCACAGAAGATAGCCCCTAAAACACACACCCACAAGACACCATTTATGAAACAGTCAACACAGTCCCTCACAACAACCTTCTCTCTAACCTGGAGAAATACAGATTTGATGGGTGGACTGTTCGCTGGATAAGGAACTGGTTGGAAGGTCGCATCCAGAGGGTAGTGGTCAATGGCTTGATGTCCAGATGGATGCCAGTGACAAGTGGTGTCCTTCAGGGGTCCATATTGGGACCAGTGCTTTTTAACATTTTCAATCAGTGACTTAGACAGTGAGATTGAGTGCACCCTAAGCAAGTTTGCAGATGACATCAAGATGAGTGGTGCAGCTGATACACCAGAAGGATGGGATGCCATCCAGAGGGACCTGGACAAGCTGGAGAAGTGGGCCTGTGTAAATCTCATGAGGTTCAACAAGGCCAAGTGCAAGGTCCTGCATCTGGGTTGGGCAACCTCCACTATCAATACAGGCTGGGGGATGAAGGGACTGAGAGCAGCCCTGCTGAGAAGGACTTGGTGGTACCGGTGGATAAAAAACTAGACATGAGCCACCAATGTGTGCTTGCAGCCCAGAAGGCCAACTGTCTCCTGAGCTGCATCAAGAGAAGGGTGGCCAGCAGGTCAAGGGAGGTAATTCTGCCACTCTGCTCTGCTCTGGTGAGACCTCACCTGCAGTATGGTGTCCAGCTCTGGGGTCCCCAGCAAAAGAAAGGCATGGACCTTTTAGAGAGGGTTTTGAAGAGGGCCACAAAAGTACTCAGAGGGCTGGGACACCTCTCCTATGAGGAAAGGCTGAGAGTTGGAGTTGTTCAGCCTGGAGAAGGGAAGGCTGAGGGGACACCTTTCAATACCAGAAGGGGGCCTATATGAAAGATGGGAAAAATATTTTCAGCAGGGCTTGTTGTGACAGGACAAGGAGCAATGGCTTTAAACTAAGGGAGGGTAGATTTAGACTAGATGTAAAGAAGAAATTTTTTACCTAGAGGGTGGTGGAACACTGGAACAGATTACCCAGTGAAGTAGTGGAGGACCCATCACTGGAAACATTCAAGGCCAGGTTGGACGGGGCTCTGAACAACNTGATCTAGTTAAAGATGTCCCTGCTCATTGTAGGGGGGTTAGGCTAGATGACCTCCAAAGNTCCCNTNCAACCCAAAGCATTCTATGATTCTATGAAACCAAANGGAGATAAACAGGCCATAAGTTNGATTCTAAACTGAAGCTATTCAAAGATGCATTTCTAAATAAATTTAAAAAATATAATTCTTTGAGTTTTCATTGTTCTAGGTAGAAATATTTTTTACAACTCACATATCATTGCTATTTTATTAAAAACAAGTAACAATTATTTATGCATTTTTGTGATTGTTCAGGACACACTGCAAAATCGTAACCAAATAACTAAGAGATCATATAATTATTTTGCCTTAATATCTTGTCAGTGTCAGATTTATGCTATGGTATTGCATCATCAAGACTCAGTTTTGTCTCTTTATGTTACATCACAATGAAACACTACACGCTCATGCACGGTTTTAAAATTAATGTTAATCGTCACTCTGTTTCAACTCCATTTAATTTATTGTCATTTCTTTTTTGCGTGAGTGACAGGTCCCTTTCCTTTGCACCAAACCCTTTTCTGGATCATGGACGCAGACATGGCTAATGAGGGTTCAGCCTGTGACAACAGCGGTGAAGACCAGTGCTTGGCTAGCGGGTTCCACTATGCTAATTGCAACGATATTGTGGTCAACCATGTTCTGATCTGACCCTAGGCCTAGAAGAGGTAAGGAGATAACTCAGACAAAACTAATTTGGAGTTAAGATAAATGTAAGTAATTCAGACCACAAGTGTGAAGGTCCCCAGAGTGGATCACAGCGCCTTTAATGCTCGCATCTGGGCTGCAGGTTGAAATAGTACTACTATGAATCATTTATAAAGAAAAAGCCATAAACTGCAAACCCGGGAAAATGTAAGGAATGCATTTCTCCATTATCCTCAGGCAATAGCTCTTTGTATGATTTTGCATATGCTGCTTGTTACGATGATATTGATTAGTAAGTCAACAGAAGCTTTCACAAGGGACTGCAGATCTCTTTACTACTGCTCTGTAATATTAAAATGTTATTACTGAGTCACCAACTTTTTGCCCTGCTGTAATGTTATTCTCTGATGATTGCCTGCCTGAGCTGAAATTTGAAACTGTCACCCACAGACTTGTGTAAGTGATTCATTTTCACTTATAAGGAAAGTGAAATTAAATATTCATCCCTGGACTGCATTTCAGGTTCAAACTGACTGAAGTTCCTGAAGGCAAAATGTACTTAAGTCGTAGAAGACTTTTTTCTGTTTCAAAAATTCAGGATGTCTATTTATCAGGGCTGGACAGTCAAACAGACATTTATCTGGAACTTTTGTACACGGATATTCTTTTCCCTCTTTCGCAGCATGCTTTTTATTGTTTTAGCTAGGTAAATTCCTCCAACATGGATTACTTTTAGCAAACCAAACATCCAGATTGATCCCCTATCTGCTGTTCAAATAAAATTACAGTAAATTGTAGAAGAGATTAAGTCTGGATCATGTGAACTTCCTTACAGCAGTAAGCATTTCCAGAGGTACCAGCCTTTGAAATTAAGGTGAATCACTTCTGCTAATAAGTGATTACAATAACGACTGAAGTCCAGTTAAATCCTCAGACGAATGTAATGTCTTGCAACTGAACTTCCAATTTACAGATTCACTTCAGTGTTTACCCACTTTGGAACCAATAACGTCTGAGTAAATAAAGACAAAATGTTAAATTCCCCCCTAGACAAGATTTCCTCTGAATACAAGAAGTAAGAAAAATCACTGATCCAGGATGAAGCAGCAAAGAATTCTTCCTCACAAGGGCCATTCTTTTTTGGGCAGTTGCAGCCAAAATATTGGAAAATGGCCCACAGACTTGAAATTTGGTTCATTTACAGTGCTGAAAGAGGGAAACACTATTTTATATAGCATTTTCTTGTTTTATTCTCAATATTCTTGCTCTTAACTTTGTGAATCTAGCATAGGATTGGGTATTTTTTTAATGTCATATTACTAAATTCTTCTCAGAGGAAATTTTATTAAATATAAATACATTATATTTTGTGAGTTCCTCAACACCATATACACTCATATACAGAAAGAGTGAGTCAGGTACTGCAGGTACCAACATGGGCAAGGCCATTAAAAGTCTTAGTATACTGCTAAGTTCCAGGCAGCAGCAGACCAACCATATCCAGACAGCAGAAAAAATGGGAGGCAGACAGATATGGGAAAAAGCTTACTTCATGGCTGTCCCCCCAGGACAGCTCTCAAAGGACACTGAGACAGTAGTAAAAATGATAATATTNAATACCTTCCCTTCTTTCATTACTATCACCATGAAATGGTCCAAATACTCACAAGTAAATACGCATTTCATAAAATTGTGAAATCAGAGAAATAATAATGAGACACAAATGCAAATAAAAGTGCATATGTTTATACATTCACATATTTTTCCAAAAAGTAGAACCATCTCAGATATTCACCTTGCTATATGTAGAAGGTCTTTCCCTTTTATAATTCATTAACACAACATTTCTTTTTCTCTGTGTAAGATAACTTTGTATTGTGTGTTAAAGATACTTCTGGACAGATTTTATGGGGTTCCCCCTTGATTTAAAACAGATAAGGTGTAAAGGTTGAGGTGGGAGATAAAATAATTGCTGGTAGAAAGACAATAAAACTGGAAACATATTTTTGAAAAATCAGTAAAATATATGGCACATATTCAAGGCCCAGGCTGGTGCTGGATTTAAATGAGAACCAGTGGCTATAATGAATAGTTGTTGCCTTCAGAGAGTACTGGCCCCTTTATCTTTAGAGTAAAGTCCTAACTTTCAGTTAAAAAAAAAAAAAAGTCAAAACCACATCGACCAATAGCCTGACTCAAACATAAATTCCAACCCTTGATTTGGGACTTCTAACTTAAGCAACGAGACATTTCTGCTAACATTGAAGTAATGGATTTTCAGTTTCTCTTGTTTGGTTTGTTAAGAAGACTAAGACAAGCACTGAAAACTAGCCTAGGAGTCTTTGGGTCAACTGGTCATGTATAAAGGGATTTTACTTAGTCTTTTAATGAATGGCTCATTTTGATTACATAACATTCAGTTTGCAGGTAGAATTTCAACCCAGTAAGACAGCATAATCAGCAAGACTTTTCTTCTAGATAACATTCCCTTTTTTACAGGAATTTCGAACTTCTGTTACATTAATGATCTGCTTTGTCTTTGATCTATATCATACATACAAGTTCTGCTTTTCTAAGATTTTAAAATGCCAGACAGGCTTGTGTTTAAAGCTATGACATTCATGCTTATCTTCCTTGTATGATGTAACAATATTTCTCTTGCTAGACTTCTCATCTACATGAAAGAAGGTCTTGGCCTCATGCTTTTCCTCCTGTTGCAAAGTACTGTGTAGGACAATTACTTCTAGATTAAACTTGGCTTCTGCCTAAGCGGGTGTCAGAACCAAATTATGAAAGGACAAACTCAAACTACTAATTGCAGAAAACACATGTTTTATCTCTGCTTCTTTTTCACGCACAGCACAGCTAGAAATATTTAATTATTGTTTAATTATGTTTATCAGAAGTATATCCGAAAACTATAATCTTCCAGGGATGAATTCTGGGAAAGAAATTTTAATCAATGCTGTCAATGAACAGAATGCAATACTGAAACTTTTCTGTCATTAGAGATACTTTTTTTTCTATTAATTTATATTCATAACAAGAACAAAATTTGTTCATTGTTCCTTATGGATCAAAACTCCTACTTAAAAGAAAGGGAAACTAGTTGAAGAGGATACAAGTATAAGTAATGTGATTGAATTTTTTATCCCCTGGCATCATGAATTGCTCCTGAGTAATGGCTCAGGCTTTGTCCCTAAATCATTAGTACATTCTCTTAGACTGTGCATGTATCTGAAATCCCAACAGATTTTTCATCTCCAAGGAGAGATAATAAAAGCAACAACATCTAGCTATTAAATGCCCATTTCACATGCCAGACAAATTAATTCTCTCATTCTGGGGCTAAGCTTAAAGTATCTAAAGATAGGTACTTGGAAGAAGATTACTTATTTATCACGCAACTACTTATAAATTCCCTCCAACTGATTCAGAGACGTTCAGCACAGGACAGTACTTTACCTTGCAACAAGAAAAAAAAAAAAAGTTACAAAAGGATTAGAATTTCATAAAACGTAAGGTGATTCAGAGTTTCTGAAATTCATAAATAGTCTTTCATAATGTACACACTTTCTTGGATTTATGGAATCATCTTCTATTTCCAGTCCTTTAGAAGCCCCAGAGAAGATATGCTCAAACCCAGTGGTGAAGAAAGCTGGGTACTTAAGTATTATAAAGACACAGTTTATCAGTGTTTTATGTAGTTACCATATCCTTCTCATACCTACAACAACTCTAAAATACATTTTGAGGGTCCCAGCAAGTTCCTTTAGAAAAACAGGAAAAATAGGGGATCAATTTTCTTTGAGGTTTATATCAAGAAGCCCAGGGNTTTTTTTTGCAATTAAGTTAAACCAGATNATGTTAAAAAAAAAAATAAATCTNNCATGCTTGATAAAAACATTATTATATCCTTTTGTGTGTGTCTATTTTATCTCTCGGTATACTTCATGCTCAGAGTAAACTGATAAATACTTTTTTTTCTATGAGGGAAAATTGATACATGTGCTGCCATTTTACTGACATGTTTGTAAATTGAAAATGAAATTCATGCACATACGGATTCTCTGCTTTCCAGAATCTTACAGCAGTTTTATTAGTTTTAAATGATAGTTCAGGACATAAGGAAAGAATCATCTTACTTAACTTTAGAACTCTTAGAAGTTACATGTTTGAGTGTGCAGTAGTGATGCTAGTGTCCTTTATGACCAATGCAGAGAATCAGAAAACAGTACAGAGGTGTCTTAAATAGTCATCTAACAGATAGGAAGGGTCATGTGCTCCTGGTGTCTATGTCCTTTCACTTAGTACAAATATGACAGAGTATGTCTCGTTCCACGGATGACAGCTGATTTAAGAACTCTAAATTAATGTACATTAAGCTATCCCATGGTGTATAAAACATTTACCCTAATGCAATGTATTTTTTCTCCAGCATTATAAATGTGACAAAAAAGTATAGATTTCCAGCTAAGTCAGTTTTCTAATGTAAATATCTGAAACAGCAAACTGAAAAGTAATGAAGAAGTAGTGCACTGCACTTTGCTTGTAAAAAAAGTCACTGTTTTACCTTAAGAAAAAACACCACTGAAATCAGTTGAGCTATTTAAATTAGCGTTACAGCCTTTAAAAAAGGGTAAAACAAAGTGTGTATGAAGTGGCATGGACTCATCAACACAGATGAGAGTTACAAGAGAACTCACAAAAGCCATGCACCAATTCTTCAGTTCAGAATCATACCAACTATCCTAAACAAGGTCTGTTTGATTTTATGTATTATTTTTTATAATGATTTCATTATTATAATAAATAATGTATAAATTGACATAACAACTTGAAAAAAAAAAAGGTACCTGACGTAGCTCTAAAACCTTATTTTCATGCTAGAACTAGAGAGCACTGTGATTTGAAATAGAAGGAAGAGGCTTCCCCTTTCCTGGAATGTGGTGGAATGATCATGCTTAATGAAAACACAAGCAAGAGTCAGCTTCATGTAGAAAAGTAATACATGGGGATTAATGAACCAGCCAAATTCCCTAAACCCTGCTAATAAAATGTATTTTGCCTAAGCAAAT
>Ga0065711_1049537_pt1 | contig 11253 bp, 7 predicted proteins | sample Hoacrofraction12_FD_59098 | JGI IMG/M metagenome (GOLD analysis project Ga0065711, IMG submission 59098) | Hoatzin crop microbial communities from Cojedes, Venezuela - Epithelial fraction 12 v2 (version 2) | ecosystem: Host-associated > Birds > Digestive system > Esophagus > Crop | place... | reverse complement strand
GCGGTGCGCTCCCTGCGTGATCGGCGGGAGGGTGGGCGAGGGGGGGACCTGCGGCTGCCCCCGGCTGCGCTGCTGGTCCCGCCCCTGGCAGTTCTGGGAAGAGATCGCTTTGTAGCGGTCTGCGAGGCTGTGCAGGGTTGAAGGAGGCTGAACGTGCGCGACTTGGAGAGGATTTAGTAGTCGGCAGCGGTGAGCGCTCGTACTGGCTCGGGACTGGTGCGGTTCAGGAAAGCCTCCGCTGGCAGAGCCCTGAGCTCTGAGGACCTGAGCTCCCGAAGAGACCGCACGAGAAAATTAAAGTAACCGGTGTTTGACCGTTTTGAAAAACACTGATACTTAAAAAAAAAAAAATGTCTAAAATAATAGTTTTCTTAGATGTCTCACGTGGGACAGATCCTTAAAAAACAACGGGGAGTATCGAGGGGTAACTGTCAGCTAGTGCTGTGATGGTTTTTTCTGTGAAAAGGTAGTTCTTCAAGCCTCTACGGTGGAATTATGTGGGGATAAATTAGCTCCATCGGTCGCTTGCTAGAACGGAATACTTCCATCCTGTGTAAGTGATGATGCTCGATGGCTGCAGTGAAACTGCTGGGAAGTGACTGGCGGTGGTCCTTTCCTAAGTGGCGGCTGCTTCGGAGCACAGCTTCACGCACCTGAAAGGGACCTGCTTGTCTTTTTGGCAGATGGAGGGGGTTTTGCTGAATTTGTCCAAAATAGGATATCTTTGAATTGTCTTTAATTAGGCATCCGAGCCCGCAGTCTTTTGGTTTTAATCTGTCCTCTGGATTTTCCCAAACAGTACGCTTTTTTCTTATAACCATCTTAGAGCTGTTATTACAAACCTAAGTGTCAAATACTTTAGAGTCTGGCTGTTTTATACACATATGAACTATTTTCCAACATACTGTGATCCAAAAAAATCCAATATTTCACATGTTAAAAGCTTAACTAATGGTTAGCATTGTAGATGGTTTAACAAGGCATCAAATATTTATATTGCAGCATACTAGAATGTATTACTTTATTAGCACTAACATTAATTAAATTTAACAAAGTTGAATGTTAACACATGGTCACTTCACTCTTTTCAAATTAGCCTTCCAGTGTGTGTCATGTTGCCTTGCAATGTGTGGAATAGCAATGGATGGTAATTTTTTGCTATATAGAATTAGGTGATAGTAAAGACGGTAGTTTTACTTAATTTTTATTAAATTTCTTTTCTAAAGATCTGCACTTATTGAGAAATGTAAATAAAAATATTAGTTCACTAGACTGATTTAGCTGGCTTAGGAGTCTGCAGGAGTTACTCAGGCCATTGAGGGGTGTCAGGCATATCTCATTGCCACAGCAATATGTGATGTGAAGTAGTAAAAATGGAGTGTAGAGGTTAGAATTCATACCAAGCGTTATGGACACGGAAAGCTTAGTATAGTCTGAAGTTAATATGCAGCCATATATTTTCGCATGTAAACAATTCTATTTTCATAACACTTCCATTTCCTGCTTTTTAATTAAAATCTCTTGCTATGGTTTGAAGTTGCAGGATTTAAAAAATCCTGTGTCATTTTTAGATGCAAATTCTGTTATGATGTCTTCTCAAACACTAGATCTTAACATGAAATGCTAACATTGTAACAACCTGTTTCAGCTACTATTTTTTTTTTTCCAGTTTGCACTGTTGATGAAGTGTATTCCGGTTAGTGTTAAGCTTGTAGAACACTGAAGGCTGAGATTTCAAACAGCCTGCTACTTCTTGGATAACAGGATTCGTATTTGTATTCATATGACATGTTTAAAATTCTTCAGTGTTCTAGCAACTGGCTTTTTCTTTTTTTTAAAGTACTTTCTTAATGTGACAGGGTAGTGTTGCAGAAAGGCTTGACGTTATGGTATTTGGAATGCTGGAGCAATTACTACTTTGGTCATTCCTAAGAAAGCCTCAAGACTTTTGTAAATATTAATTAAATACTGCTGTATTGTTCTCCTTTTACTAATGGGCAAAAAGAGGCATTTGTATATTTGAAAAGGTTTGTTGGTATGTCTGCAATAGAAAACTCATTTGGTTGGAACAGTTTATATTGTGGTTTAAAATCAGGTATGCTGGCAGAATGATTTGTCTAGTCTAATTATCTACTTAAGAGCTTTCTTCAATACAGCGGTTCTGACAAAAAGTGTTTTATGTACTCGTCCTCCTTTCTGTATTCCTGATATTGCTGTATGACAATGTTGTAAGTATAATTCAGAACAAAGTATGAAGTAGAACTCTAAACAAAAAGAGGAAATTTTAACTGCAGAAGTAGTTTATATACCAGGCTATTTTAATGTAACTTTTTTTTTTTTTAAACTGGAGGTAATAAACTGTATGTCTGTTGGTAAAGACTTGTTTTATACTGCAAGCGTGTCTAATTGCATACTAATACATAGCTGTGTGGGAAGAAAAAAATGCTGTAACTCCCAAAGCTTGTATCAGTTAAATTAGAAAGCAAACAGATATATTATTAGTAATGCATAATTGTACAAGGAATGCTTCTATTCCATGAAGCAGGAAACACAGAAAGGCCTAATCTTGCACACTTCTGTGTTGGCAGAAAAAGGATGTGATGTTGCATTTCTGTACAAATGGGTAAATGATTGAAGTTCCTGCCCAGTATTTTGAGATTTGGGTTCAAATCTCTCTGCTTTTTGGTAGAACTTGAAACCCCCATCTGTCAGTTCCCAAAGGGGATGCTTTAACTGCCAGGCTGTGGGGTGTCTGGGTTTGAGGTGCTTCCAGACACCAGCCGGCTTCGCTCTTGGGGAGTAGAATTCACTTGGGAAGGGAGTGAACAGGGTCTGTAGCCCAGGGACTGGCTGGGAAGAAACGTGATCAAGTACGATTTCATGATTTGAACCCAGGTTTCCTTGTTGCAGTCCAGGTGTTGAAAGAGTAGATGAAAGGGATTGCCCCCCCTCCCCCCAGCATCATGTGAAATTCTGGAGACTTAAACCTCTGATCTTCCTCTGTATGTTTATTCTTGGATGACTTCGCCAATTCCTACTCATGTTGAGTATTAGACATTTGAACAATTCCCCTTTTCATTGCAGTGCGGAGCTTGGTTGCTTATCTGTGGGTTGTGAAGTATAATAGGTGGCATGGCACTTAGATTCTCTTGTGGATCTAATTCTGCTTTCTTATAAGATGCCAAATAATTATATACAAAAATGAAATTTTTTCAACATACCTATAGTTCTTATCTGTTATAAAAAGATCACCTCAGTGCCTTGTGTTTCCTTAAGTGATTTGCCTATTGCATCATGTTATCTGTTCTTGTTGGCCATAATTATCTTCTGAAGGAGAAGAACGAGTAAGAAATAGTTAGTGTGATTTTATGTGAACATTTTTAGTGCTTGATTTTGCCTCTAGTCTTTATTTTTTTTACAGTTCTTCGCTAGAATTACAGAAAAGGTTTGAGGGTTGATACATGTGATAGTGCAACTCATGGTTGTTAATCATAAACTTTATTATCTTAATTTGCTATACTTATCAGCATAGACAATAAACTACTCATCTCCCACAAAGTTCTAACAAAAGAATAGATGATATAAGAGCTAGAAATTCTGGAAAAATATAGTTCTTGAGAAAAATAAGATAGATACCAAACTGTAAGTTCATTCATGTCTTGCGTACGGATTCATCTTCTGGGGAAACTGTTGGAAGGTCGTACTTGGTTACTTGGCCATAGCAGATGATTCCGAACCTGTGTATGTTCATCAGCTGTTGTATGAATAGTCAGTGTGAATTGTCTTATTTTCATTGTGTGAATTGTTCAGTGGTATCTTCAAGCTATCTGGAAAGTTCGGCAAAAGTAAAAAACTTTGATCAGTGGGAAGTGCCAGTGAAACCTCAGCAGCTGCTCTTTGACCTGGCCATGGCGCTGGGAGGTGGCTGTATGCATTCCACGTCTGTTTCCAAGGACAAGTGTATATTTTTTAAGTCAGGAAGGAGAGGATGGAAAAGAAGTATTCATTTAGATACTGGGAGTGTAGAGTGGAGTTCTGAGTACAAGCATGTGTGGTCGAAGGAGGACAAGGTATACTAGCGCCTAAAAGAGTTACTTCTCATTCGACAGTGTATTGTAAAGATTACCAATGATACATGTGTGAGCTGTTGTCACTGCTATGCCATCACACTGCTAACTTGTGTTTAATGAGGTGTATACGAAAGAGTAATGAAAGTTAAAGAGTTTGTCTTGTTCGAGGCTGAAGGCAGATACAGAACTGGTATTGATGCCTTGGTAAAAACACTATTCAGAGAAATTATTTCACTTTTGATGTTTCCCATCATCTATCTGTTTCCCTGGAGAAAAATCTTGATCTTTGGGTGGCAGAGAGATCATCAGAGTCAGCTCTTGTCTGAATATTCAGATGTAAACCTAAATGTTCTTTTAACTGGCGTGATCTTCACAATTAAGGTCAATGAAGGTAGTAAGCTTTGGTAACACCTTCTCTATTAATCGTTTTTAGAAGCTGGTCTTCAGTGTGGCAGAGGAGAAAACTAGGGATTCTGTATTTCTGCATGGTGGTTGTGGCTTGGAGTGAAGTTCTTCAGCACAGCTGTGTGCATAAAGCTAAGGCTTGACCTTGGTATTGGATCATCCAGTGTCCCTGCAGTGTTGTGGTTGAGAACTTGTGGTAGCCCTTGTTCGTCTTGTTGTGTCGAATTGCCATTTACTTGTCAGCTACTGTTAATGAAACTTGAGATACGTTAATCATGGATTAATGCAGTGGACCCTGGCTAAGAAAATTAATGTTGCTTTTGTAGAAAAACTGTGTTACAGACATCTGCGTTGTGCACTGTAGAAATTAACTGCATGTCTTGTGTGGGCTAAGAGAACGTGTTGTTAATTCCTCTGGTATGTCCTATTTTCTAAATGTTCTGTCATCTCTGAAGGCAAAGCTCATGCTTTCAGGTGAAGCATCCAGAAGTTTCAAACAGATGAGGGTTTGGATTGTATTGGTTTGTATTGATGTACTTCCTACGTATGTATATGCTTGTTTTCAGAGAGCAGTTCTCTTCTTCCTGATGTCTGCAACGGCATATGATGTTAGAAGACAAACTTAGTCCTGTGTTAGTGGGAGAATACAGTATTAGTGGATATCACGTGCTTTCTGCAGAATCGGTTCCTGTAGGATCAAGCGATGATGGAATTGCTTAGTGCCACTAAGCTGTGGCATTTACATTTTATTTGAACAGTATCAGAAGCTCTGAAGTGCAGGAGAGAGGGAGAGCGAGTTGAAATGCAACTGGATAGACATATGTAAAGGTGGTGATTGTTATTGCAGTATAATTAAAACCAACATAATGCAAGCGCTTACCATTTCATTTTTTTCTAGTAATCAAGATGTGTTCTAAATTAGTAACCTAATTACTGGCAGGAATTACCACAATGTCTTAGAGTAAAGTGAGGTAAAAGCTGATCAGCTCGACATTGTCTTGTCAGGCTGACTAAATGACTTATGAGCCTAGCAGTATTGGTTTTGACCAGTGGAATGGTCTGTTTCACGTCTTTATTTTATGAAGAGTATAAACAGCACTCAAAATCTGTTTGAGCCCAAGTTCTTGTTAGATTTGTAGACTTTTTCTACTGGATTATCAGTTTAGTTTTTGACTGTTTGTAGAATATTCGTTTAGTGTGTTGTGATCTTCTCTTAAGACTTCAACTAGTGTCATCAGCCACTTCCTGACAAAGTGTGTTGCTTCAAGCTGAGATAATGAGGGCTACCTAGAACTCTGAAGAGGCAAGTTACATGGCTTCAGTGAAAAGAGGAGGAAAGTGGCAATCTGAAGATTCTGCGGTTGGGTAGACACTTTTCTACCTTTTAGCCTGCTTAAATTTCTTCTTTCTTCATTGGCTCATCAAGCGAGATGTAAAGATTAAGAACTGCAAGTGTATCCCAAAGAAAGCTAGGAATCCAAAAAGTAAATGTCACTTGTCGTTCCTCCCAAAAGAAAAAAATCCTGAGGATTGCTCTAAGGTAACAGAACAAGCAAAAAGCTATTCAAGACTGGTTATTTTGATGGATTTTGTAGGTCATTACTTTCTCTAAGATTTTGCCAATTTTCAAGTAAGGAGATATAAAAATGAAGTGCAATGCAGAATAAAACTGTACCAGACTCCTAGTTTCTGTAGAACTGTCAAGAAAGTTATCTTTAAGCATAATATCAGTTTGCTATGCTTTCTGTAGTGTGAGCGGCAGCCAGAAAACTAACGAAATGCTACATGTATTAAGAAAGGCATTAAGGTGACAGAAGACATCATATTGCAGCTATGCAAAACCCTGCGGTCTCCACTGTTGTGGGCAAGTCAGGCCTCTACATTTAAAGGAAGTACGTAGCAGAACTAAAAAAACTAGAAAAGGGCAATAAAAACAGTTAAGGAATGGAGCCTTACAAGAATAGACTAGGAAGACTGGAACTCTTCAGTTGGAAGGGGATGTGATGGAAATTTTAGGAAAAAAGCCATGGAGGCTGTGGATCTTACACATACAGAATGTGGTTGATTAAAAGGGTAGGTTTGAAACAGATAAAAGCAGCTGGTACTTCACGTACTGGGTGGTGAACTACTCGCTTTTATTGCCATAGGAGTTTGTGGAGGCAACCAGTGTCAGCATGTTCGAAAAAGGAATTATACAGACAGCATTGACAGATGTATTTAATGGTTCATAACTGAATGGTAAGGGATGTATCATCTGATATCCTTTAACAATTGAACAAGTTATCCCTAAACAACATCTCTGGTTGTCACTGTCAGATGGAGAGTTCTGGGTCCGACAGACCATTGGTCTGACTGAGTGAGACTTTTCTGTGTTGTTCTCCTAAACAGCCAGAAACCATGTTTTACAACTTACTGAAATTTGTTTTATAAAAATGTGGTAAATTATCTCAACCGGGTACTGTGGTGCACTGGGCTACAAGCATGTAACAAGCTGTTGTTTTTGGAGGTTGGTTTGTTAGTTTTTAGAAAAATGGGAACTGAAGAGCTGGAAAAATCTCGACAAGGGATTAACAAAATAATATAACATAGTACGTTAACTGTGAACTCCTCTCTACAAAAATACCATGTTTAGTCTCATTTGGGATTCTGTGTTGATGGCTTGGTTCTGATCAGTGGACAGTGTGCAAAGCTGGGTGCCCTTTTATAAATGCAACTGCATGATGCTGAACTTGCAATTTGTATTCTGTACTTGTTTGGAAAAGCAAACGAATTTGAGAAGCTAAAAACTTCAGTTAAAGGTGGGTGGGAGGGGACACCCTGCAGAAGTGAACAGTTAGGTCTGCTTATTATGTACAAGCTGTTTTTGAAGCCTTGAGTGTGGTTCTTAGTTTATAAACCTTATATGGAGTAAAGTGTTATATGTGTTTACTCCTAATAAAAAGTGCTTGGGTGATAACTGCACAGTACAAATTTCAAGAATTTTACTTAATAGGTTGTATAAAATCTGAAATGCTACTTCTAAAGTAGTAAAGTATTAAATATTTTCAGGTATGTTTTTTTTAAATTTAACAACTTGAGTTGCAAACTTGAATTTGTATATACGTTGACCCCTAAGCCAGTTTCTGACTTCTGTTGGTGAGAACTTAATATGTTTCTCCTTCTGTCAATATTTTAAAAGTCTTTTCTATACAAATATTTAATGAATGCAGCTGCATACCTGAGTGGCTGAGTAGTAAACATAGGCGGGTTTGTGTTCACTCTTAAGTGCATGCTCTTGTCAAATCTTAGAACCATACTTAATGCTGTTCTTTTGGTATTACGTGTGTTAGTGCTCCTTATAACTTCTGTAGTTGGGACTTCATGTAATAATTAAAATTCCGTGCAAAACCTCAGTTGTTGATTTCTTAAAGCTAATTTGAATTTGAGTGTTCAGCCTTTAAGGTACAGAACATGACTAGTCAGTGCCTGTTAAACTTAATTACTAATTGTTTAATACTTCATGCTGTAGTTCTGACACTTTTTGGCAAGAGTGTTTTTTATTCTTGGATGGATTTGTGACAAGTGACGCGTGATTCTGGCTACTTCAGAAGAAATATGGATTGCAACTATAGCTCTGTGAGATCTTGTCAGATTTGGTGATGTCTGGTTTTTACTTTTCCTTGCTCAGCTCCTCTGCTGTAGTTCATTGTTTGCAGAACTGGCAGCAGTGCTTGTTCCTCAGTCATTTCAGTTTGTAGTGTAATATCTGACTCAAACTGAGATGCTAGTCTTAGCACTGAGGTGGCTGAGGTGTCAGCACATGTTCCCTTCTGCCAGCTCTGCGTTTGGGATCAGTGACTTCTGACAGGAGCAGTCTTCAGCTGAGGATAACAACTTAATCTGCTACAATAAGATTTGCTAGAGCTTGTCTACCAACATCTTTAATTTAAGCTTGCTGTCCCTTCCCCTCAGCCTCTTATGCAGTCTTATTTTCTTCTTTATTTGAAAAAAAAAAAACCAAAACACAATGAGAAATAATTTGCCGTATTTGCAACAAATCCTGTGTCTAACTTCTGACTCATAATTTGAGAAACCCATAAACAGTCAAGCATAGTATTGCTGACCATTACACCGTTGTAGGTATCAAGGATTCATATACCATTATATTAGTATATTCTTACAGGTATATTTCTGAAAACTTTTATTTAGCAGGTAAAATTTGCACTGGCTTTGGTTTCCAGACTTGCAGTGTAGAACCATCCAGAAATGCACTGCATCAATTCAACATACACAATCACAGGGTGTGCAGAACCAAAAGTAGAGACATTGGTAAAAAAACTGGTAGGACCAATTACTCAGACTTAAATATTATGCATGGGAGCTATCTGAATGGGTGCTTGAAGTTCAGAGGAATAAGGAAACATTAGAAGTATGTTTATGGGTTTAGCTTGTTAAAGCTTAAAATTCTCTAATAAATACCCCTTGTTTGTATTCAGAATTCTGGAACTGATCTTGAAAGAATATAGGTGCGTTCTTAGAATAATTTGAGTTAGTGGAATGCAAAGATATTCATAAATCTTACTGACCTCAAGTAACAGATTCTGATTTCAATACTTAATTTGTTAGGTGATTTTTTTTCTGGAACTCAGCATATTTTTAATCTGTGAATATTGACTACATATCTAGAAATAGTTATATCTCTTTTCATAAATGCAGAATTAATCAAGAACAAAAAGGTTATGAATACTGATTCTGTTGGATGTGCTTCTCTAGATAAATCTGAGTAAATAGTTTTTTTCTCTAATATAAAATGTCAGCTGGCTTGAGGTTGAAAATACATCCCAGATAGAGAAGGATCATCCAACCGACTGGTCAACCAGAAAAAGGGCATGTGAAGTTTTTGGTTCAAGTTCCAAAACTCCTGGAAGTGGTGGGTGAAGTCTGACCATCTGTGGGGTACCTAAAACTTCGCAAACTGTGGGATGCCCAAATCTTCCTAGTTTTGCTCTATTATTTCTGCTTTGAAAAAATAAATTTTGTTATTGCAGGCGTTGTAGCCTTGGTAGTGCTGGAACAAAAGTATCTGCCTGTGTAGCTGAGATGATTTGCAGTCTCTGGGGACGAGAGAACTACAACTTTTCTCCAATGCTTTCTTCAAATTGAGTGGAATAAAACCATTTTATTGAACAGCGTGTCTCTGGTAAACAGATATGTCAGAAGGATAAAATGGTTACTTTGAAATCAAAAGTTGTAAATTTCTGCAGATTCAAAGCAAAGATTGTAGACTTGACTTGGAAAATTGAGTGCATTATTGTAAGCATTGGGGTTCCTAGGTGATTAATCTGTTGTTTCTACTGACAAGCACTAATGGCTGCTGCATTGATTATTTTCAAATGAATTTAAGATATAACCTGACCTAAACTGCGTTGTAATAATTCGATCTGAAGTGACAAAACAGAAATAATGGACAATTGGTAATCTACGTCTCAAAATTTGTTTCTGTTTCCTAAGTAGCTGGTAGTAAAAAGTAATGATGAAATTCAGAAACTCCATCAAAACACACAGAAAATCAAACATACCTGCTTTGATTTACTTCACTAACACAGTTGGTTGATTTGGCACTAAAGATTAAACCCAGTGACCAGACTTGTCAGTTGATTGCTCCGAGTAATTGGCATGTGAACAGTGTTGCAGCTCTTGTTCAGGAGGTCAGTTTTCTTCTAACATTACTTGAAAAAGTGGCTGCTCTTTTATATGCTCAGGTTCCAAACAAAATGGTAAAGTTGCTGTAGTGTTCTTGGCTTGTTCAAGAAGTCTCTGGTTTTTAGGTTGGTTTGTGGATTTTCTCCCCTACTGAAAAAATCTCATTTTTAAATGCTTCCTTAGGGCAAGAGCTGATGTTCTCACTCTGCAAAATTAGAAAGCATGATCTTGGAACCTAGTTTGTTTCCTAGCATCACACAGAGTGCACGTAACAAGTGCTCAGACGGGTGATGGAAAAGAAAGTAATGTGCAGAGTTGCTAATAAAAAAACCTCTATCTGTGATGCATTAGTGCAATCATCAGAGGAGCTGCTTTCCAGTAAGGTACCAGTGCTGTTCATAGTGTACCTGCTGGGTTAGAAGTCGGGCTAACCTGTTGGGCTTTTTAGAAAACTAACATTGCATCATATCTCTGCTACCCTCTTCATTTCTAGGCTTAGATGAACTCTAAAGCACAAAGACTTGCTTTTCTACATCTGACAAATAGAAAATACAGGACTGCAGCATCTGCTGTTACTTTTTGAACTTTCTTACTATAACAAAATTTAAATATTTCCAAAACTGATTTTACTGCCATAGAATTTGACATTTCAGTTCTCAGTTAAAATTCTGTATTAATAGTATTTTCAGTCTACTCAGCTTTGCCTGAGACCATATTAAATGGCTTCATAATTAGACTGTGTTATCTGTAGGAACAAGAGTTGCATGTTCTAGTGAGTAAAAGAATTTAAGGCTGGTGCCCAGACAGCAGCCTGCCACTTGGCCAGGACCCTGCAGAACCATACTGCGGGCTGTGCTGGAGTGTCAGAGAGGTAGCACTCTGTTGCCAGAGGCCCCTGTTCTCTTTACTTGTGATTAAAACGCAGGTATCTGAGCTACTAAGTCATCAGGAACTTGGAGAGCCTCATTAGCGTAGCACAGACAGAAATTAAATTCAGCATGGTTTGTTCATTTCAGGCCACTGCCAGTTGTGCCAGACCCAAGACCTTCAGTGTCACTTGATTTTTTTTTTTTTTTTTTTTTTTTGAATGGGGGGG
>Ga0065711_1009559_pt1 | contig 11253 bp, 9 predicted proteins | sample Hoacrofraction12_FD_59098 | JGI IMG/M metagenome (GOLD analysis project Ga0065711, IMG submission 59098) | Hoatzin crop microbial communities from Cojedes, Venezuela - Epithelial fraction 12 v2 (version 2) | ecosystem: Host-associated > Birds > Digestive system > Esophagus > Crop | place... | reverse complement strand
CTTCTCTGGGCAACCTGGGCCAGGGCCTCACCACCCTCATGGGGAAGAATTTCTTCCTAATCTCTAATCTAAATCTGCCCTCTTTTAGTTTAGAGCCATTCCCCCTTGTCCTATCACTACACACACTTGTGAAAAGCCCCTCTCCATCCTTCCTGCAGGCCCCTTCAGGTACTGACAGCTGCTCTAAGGTCAGCCCGGAGCCTTCCCTTCTGCAGGCTGAACAGCCCCAACTCCCTCAGCCTGTCCTCGCAGGAGAGCTACTCCAGCCCTCGGATCATCTTCGTGGCCCTCGTCTGGACCCACTCCAACACATCCATGTCCGTCTTATGTTGGGACCTTTGCATATCAAAAGTAAGGAACACATAGCTATTTAATCCTCTGGCTAATGGTTTTCCAGACAAATCAGTGCTTAATACTTCCCACTCTTTCCAAAGACATGAGCCCTGCTTTGTAAAGGTTGAGTAGCTGCATTCCCCCAGTCGCAGCTAGCTTCTCAGAGGAAATTTGTGGGTGTCTCAGCATTGGCTAACCAAGAAGTACTGATAGTCTGTTCGAAACAATAATTTAGGTCTTTCAAGCCTTGGATGCTTGGGAAAACTTTCCGACCTGTGTGGTGTGGTAGCACCTTTCTACCTGTCAGATCTGGAAAGCGATCCACCACTAAAGCTTGGAGAAACTTTGCTGTTCACCTTGTGGGACCATGAGCTTGACAGTGGTCAAGGAGACAAATTCACCTTCACTCAGATCAACTGAACTCTGGGTTTACAAAAAAATAAAAAATTAAAAAAAATTTGGCATGCTGTGTCTGTCCAAAGTCTGAATGAATAGAAACTCCAAAGGAAGCACCTGCTGCTAAAGGAAATCCAGGACAAGTTTTATTATCCTTTTTCACAGGTCTATTCAGGACTACATTAGGGGTTTCCTCTTTCCTTTTCTGGTACTTCACACTCATTCACAACAAAAAACATATTGTGCTTATGAATTATATTCCAGAGAATATAGCTGGAGCTTATAAAGGCCCTGGCCAAAGAACTTTATTTTTAACCGTACTCCCTTGTGGATTAATTTCTGAAATGAAAGCTTTGCAATTGTTTGGGGTTATTTTTCTCTCTTTTTCTTGGACGGGGCACAAGGGCAAATCCTGCCTGTGCCGTGTTAACAAAAAGTGCCTCTCAAGGAATGAGGAGCAAAGGAGGTAACTGAGGGTCTCGACGGAGCTCAGCTACAGGGAACAAATGGAAAATATTAATGCAATTCTTCCTAAACCAACAAGGTGTTAGAAGGCCTCGTATTAATGATGCCCTGACCACTCTGGTGCATGCAGAAGCCAATGGCGGTTTTTCCATTGCTTATGTGCTGTAGCTGCCCAGCATGAGGAGCAAGAAAACCCCACTCCACTGCTGAAGGTTGTCTAAAGAGCTCCTTTGGGGTATGATCCTGAGACCATTTGAGCCGGTGATGAGGTACCCAGGAGGCACTGAGTAGTTTGCTTATCAAACACAGCTGCTCAGCCTAACGTCGTCCAGATATAAAGTACATAAACACTGAAGGGCTTGCAAACAACCCAAGTGTAACCCATGAACCACTCGTGAACCAACATGTTTGCTTTAGCAGGTCATTTTGCACCTGTGCGAGAGGGATGTGACCTGATCCCTGAGTAGCCTACGAAGATTTTGAACCCTTCTAAATTGGAGTGGGTGCTTAAAAAGTAGCGCTGGGCCCTCTGCGTAGTAGATACTGTCCCCTGTGAGGCCAAGTATCTTGCTGTGCATGCACACAAAGCCTTTTCTCATTCTCCTAATCTGTCCTTAGAAGTCTCATTCTTGGTTCTAAATGCCCTTGTCCAGCCCCCTGCCTCCACACCATCAGGAGGTCACAGCCCTGAGCTTGGCTTGTCATTGCTGCCACCTTCGCCTGCCCCTCTGGGTGCGTTCTCTCCTTCTCACAGGTCATATTTTGATTGGAAGCCCTGTTTAAGAGAGGAGGTAGCCCACTCTGCTTTTGAGCAGTAACCAGCACAAGTATTTCTTCTTCAGCCTTAGGCTCCTTGTTGCTGCTGCAGCGGAAATAGTAAATTATAGCAATTAATGGTGGCATAAATCAGAAACCATGACCAGACAAGGTCACCGAGGGCTCAAGGGCTGCATCATACCAGTAAATTACCCTAGACAGGAATTCCTTCATCCGCACTGCTAAATCGTTTGAGCGTTTCTTGACATGGTTTTGGCCCAGGCCAGCGATGCTGACCCCAGGAATGGCTCAGGCATTAACACAGGCCAGCTGGGCATCTTGTGTGGGATCCTTGTCTGAAGGGGTTCAAGGGCAGCCACCACAGAGGCACGGGCAGGCAGCAAGTCCTGGCACTGGTTAGTAGAGATGTAGCCTGTTTTTAATGAGCATGAGCCCATTTTTAATGAATGCGTTAACACAGAGATCACATTTCTATATGGGGAGAATATGCTCTGGTTCCCAGATTACCATTGCATTTCTCACCACCCTTGATGCTCTTCACATTTTTTCCCTCACAAGGGTATTTTAAGGTGTTGCCCCAGGGTCAAGGTGTTGGTCCTTGTGATTTCCAACTCATGTCAGACACCGAGTCACTCTGAGCTGAGGTATGGCATGGCTTCTGCCCTCACAGGTGGTAGTCTCGGCTGGTTGGAAAGTGCAACACACAAAGCCCTGAAAGTCCTTGCTGCAGGACGTTAGCACAACGGGGGCTTCTCTGTCCAGATGGGAGTGATTTTTCTCTTTCTCTCTTTCTCTCTTTGACTTTTAGGATGGTTTTCTGAGTGTTCTTGTGTGTTCTTATTAGATGGTAAGAATACTTCCAGACGTCACCTAATACTTTGCAATATAGGTGCTGAAGATGGTAGAATATACAGGTCATTTTCTGCACTGGCAAACTGTATTAATCCTACCAAAAGACAGCTACAATTTTTTACAAATTATTATGAAATGTAAGAACTAAAGCCAACGTTTAACTTGCATTTTAACTGGCCATGCTGGGGAAGAAATTGAAATCTGGGTTGCTTCTGAGCTGATACCTTGCATTAATATTTCTGTTTGTGGGAAGTCTGGACTTAGGCAGCCAATAAATCCCACTTCTCCTTGCAGTGCAACACGTCAGAGTCCTTTCTAGCTGACTCCTTAACTGTCTTGTCTCCTTGCCACACAACACTGCTGAAAAGGACCTCCATACTTTAGATCTTTAGGCTTTTCTCCATCTCTGAACTGGTTGCCCAGGAACATCAATGATGATGCAGGAAGGTGTTGGAGTCAGCAGATGTGACTTTTCACCCATGTTTGAACACCACCTATCTGTGTTTCATGGATGGGATGGGGCAGACAAGAATTTGGATCCTGTGTGCAAGGGGAAAAGCTAGTACCTACCCACCGAGTGAGAACCGATCTAGTAGTCAGATATATCAGGATGGGAGAAGTATAACCTCGAAGAGTTGTGGCTAGGAAGGTTTATGCTCCAAGAAGAAGGATACTGCAATAAAAAATTTTCAGTCCAGACTGACTCCTTTTCCTGCCCTGGATGTGTCAGTCAAAAGTGGCAGTCATCAGTCTCTCCCCACCTAGCACTTGACACACTCAAACTTTCTCCAAGACCATTGCTCTGGTGAGTGGTTTCTGTATCTGTGTGTGTCCAGAGACACCACCATCCTGGCTAGCCTTGACAGTGAGGCAATCCCCACCTATCCTACCTTGCATGGGGCCTAAAATAGTGGCCTCAAAACACATCCTGAAGAAAAAATCTCTTTGTGAAGCATGGTTGCTCCCATTCCCACACTCCTGCACATCCTCCTGCTCTGCAACTGTTTGATGTTTTGAGCTGTTGGTCAGGAAGGCAGAATAGCCAGTATGGGATTAATTTTGAGGCAGGAAAATGCATACCAGTTGTCTTGTACTTTGCTCCTTCAGCTCCTTGTCTCAGGATTATCATTTAGGGGGCCCAGCTCACTTCCCCACATGCCTTTTGTGATGTCCACTATACCCGGGGAGATGGGCTGGACATCCTCAGGGATGTCATACGGCACTAGGCTCTTTTGCCTTTCATCTCCACTGGCTATAAGGAGAGTTTAGATGAAATCACAGGTAGATATCTGCTTGCAGACACCTAAATGGATATGACCTCAGTTGCCTAAGGACAGGCCCTGAGAGCTGTCTGAGATACTCCAGCGATCTGCACAGAACAGATACTGAAAAGGGAGGTGCAGCTCTCTGGAATAGCAGCAGTGAGCCACCCAGTTTAGACCTCAGAGCCAAATGACACTAAAAAATTATGTTAGGGTAAATGAGTCTTTAATCTGGAGCTGAATCCCACTCACAGACATAGTTCCCCTCCATCCCACCGTCCTATTAATCAAGAAGTCAAAATGTGATGGTATGGAGCAGCTGTGCTACCTTCTTGCACGGTTCTCTGTTTCCTGTGCATTTTTACATCGCTTACATATTAATGACCGTGGGACTTTGGGTGTGGGGAAGATAAAAGATGGGAGATCTTCATTTTACAGCCAGAGGGGCCTACTGCTGTATATTATTATTTGTAAAACTGAAATGGCAGAGAATAAAATGGCTGGCACTGACAAGCACAGAACTTTGCACACCTTTCAGCCAACTGGAGATTGAGACCCACGTACCTCTCCATCCATGTCTTAGGCTGACCACATGCCCTAGCAGCCCTCCTGCAACAGGGTTTTGTTGTCAGTCCAGGCTAAGCAGCACGGTATGAGCATCAGGGAAAGGTGCCCTGATATCAGAGCCCAGCTCCCCAGACTATGGCTTTGCGATTCAAGGGTGCTTCAGTGTCCTCATGGCACACAGGTTATCTACTGAACAAGTGCCTCCTCCAGCTGTGCTTTCAAAGAAAACAACAGGCTTTGCTTCCCTTAGGAGACAGGGCACAGGAATCACACCTTGTGGGAGTGGTAGACTGTGCATCACTATTTCATAGGCATTCCTCAGCTATCTGGGGACACTTGGACAAGCTCTTGCCTTGATGTTATAGAATTATAGAATCATAGAAGGCTTTGGGTTGGAAGGATACCTTTAGAGGCCATCTAGCCTAACCCCCCTGCAGTGAGGCAGGGACATCTTCAACTAGACCAGGTTGCTCAGAGCCCCATTCAACCTGGCCTTGAATGTTTTCAGGGCTGGGGCCTCCACTACCTCTCTAGGCAACCCGTTCTAGTGTTGTCGTGTTGTCCATGTCACCAATGGCCTTGCTCCAGGCTGCTGACCTTGTGTACCCCAGCCACCACAAAGTCCAGCCTGAGATATGTTGTTCTACCGAAGCATGGCAAAAAGAACTCAAATACTTTCAAAAGCAATAAATGCTGTATTAAATAATATATGCTACCTCTGGTCAGGTATTGCATTTGGGAGGCAATCTTCCTGCACCCAATTTGCATGGGACAATGTCCACCCACCTTCACGTCTTCTCGTAGAGTGAAGTTTGAGCTGTGCTGCTGGAACTAGGATGTCCGTTTCAGAGGAAGCTTCAACAGAAGCTTCTTTGTGAGCGAGCAGCAGAGGCAAGGGCTAAAGGGACAGTGTTATGTCTTCAAGGAATGCTTCAAAATTTTCCATGCCACAGAGCATATCCTCATCTCCGCAAAGATTTCTGCCAGCCAGGGAGACCTTGTCATTTCTTTGAGAGCTAAAAGATGAAGATTAAGCTATCTACCTCCTGTCTCAGCTATCTCGGAGATACCCAAAAGGCTGTTAGGACACAGCAGCAGAATCTTTACTGCTTTGCTATAGGACGCAGAAAAAGAAGCGCCGCCCATGGGGGAAAGCTGGGAGATGCTGCAGAGAAGCTCACTGGGGTTGTGGAGGGGCTGGAAAATGGAAAATAGGGGAGCTGAGTAGCAGTGAAAGAGATCCCTCTCTTTTTAACTTGCAGTCACTTTTCAGATGCAAGTCTGTGCTCTGCACTTATTTGGTGGGAGGGTGGTGATGGGGAATAATTAGTATTATCTGAATGATTAATATTATCTGACATCTCTCCTGCAACCTCAGGAGAGATGCTCAGAGTCCCACTGTGGTGGGTGCTGTATGGAGCAGGGGAGGAAAAGAGGCAGCTCCAGCATCCATTTCTAAGGTCAAGGAATGGGGAAGAGGTTCCCACTATTTTCTGTTTTCCTTCTGGAATTTAATTCAGATCAAGGAGGTGAATTTGGGGACAAGCTAGATGAGTTCAGCAGCTGTGGCATTGAAATGCAGGGATCATAAATGGCAGGAGGAAGGGAAACCCAGTAAACAGTTTTCAGATCTCAACCGAGCGTTGCTTCTGAACTACAAAGACCTGCGAGAAAGTGGTATCAAACACCCATCTCCTACTTTGACCCCTGCCTGAGGGGAAATGAATCAATGTTGGGAAAATATGGAAAGCAGGATGAGATTATCTACTGTATAAAAGAAGCTGGAAGAGATGGCTTGGGATATTTGTGTATTGAGGCTCTTTCCACGTCCTATTCTTTTATGGGGGGGTCCTATTGTACCTATTGTGGCAGATCTTTATCGGCCCTGTTTATCACGTTGGGTGCGGGGAATGTCAGATTGCTGAATGTCAGGTTGTCGACTGTTTTCATAACAGGAAGCTGCCTGCTGTCTTGCTGTGTTAAGGAACTCCCGTATGCATAATATTTTCCAAAACAACAACAAAAAAATCTAAACACTCTGCTGTGGTTGGGTGGCCGCACGGATTCAAGTTTCTATTGTTCCTTGTAAGGCAAAATCCTGTATAGATAAATACACTTGATACACATATGCCCACTATTTCTTTTGTGTAAAGATACAGGAAATATGGCTGTTGTTTTGTCAAGACAAAACATTTCCCAACGCTAAAACTAAATCTTGACACTTTCATCAGTGCTTGGGAGCCTGGAGAGCTGCCATGTTCAGGTGCAGGTGGGACGTGGGAGAGAGCAGCACAAGAGCTGGTTAGTCATTGCAACACCGAGCATCGCGGGACCCAGTTTTTAAGTGCTTTCATCCCTCTGAGCTGGAGTTAGGCATTCAGCTTCCCCTGTGCACTGCAGGGAGGGGATGGCTAATTCAGATTTCTTGCTAGAAGACTGTGTCTGCCTCTCCTTACCTGGAAAATAAGTCACCCAAATACCTCCTTGTCTTCCCTGAACATCAAAATCACAATGACCGAGTCTGGGAGCTAAAAGTAGTCCACGTGAGCTGCCTGAGAATGCAATCCAGGGGACACCCTTGGCAGGGTGGAACATATCTCAGCTGGACAGTTTGGGCACAAGGTGTTGAAATTTGGTTGAGAAGAGGTCCAAAGCACCCTTTTTCCGGAGTTCAGAACAGCCTGCCAGTTGTAGGCACCTAAACCATTTGCTGGAGCAATGTGCTGACGAAGCTCCTACACAAGTGCCTTCCAAATGATAGTTACTCTGAATGATTCAAAAACATGGAAGCATTGTGTGTGAAATTAAATACCTTTGGTCACAGCCTGACTCACTCTAAGGTACGCTAGACCTTAGTTCAATTAAGAGGTGTCGGTCTGAAGCACCCCTAGGACAAGGAATTTGAACTTGTGTGTTCTGTAATCCCTCTGGCTGCTTTAATTGATGGGCAGAGATCAGGAAAAAGTTTTTCTACAAGACTGAAATAGTTCAGAGGAAGACAGAAGGAGCACCTAAGCTACAGTTCAGAGGAAGACAGAAGGAGCACCTAAACTTTGGACATGGGTTCTGTGTTTCCCAAGTGTTTTCTTTTCAGACATCAGGTAGCAGAGTGTTGAAACAGGGTCAGCTTGCTCTCAAAAATCAGCCAGAGTACAACCAGGCTGCTGGTTGCTGACTCCAGGTCCCCCAGAATTTGTCCCACAAGATGTGTGTCTTCCCATGAGAGCCCACAAGGCTGTGTCTCACAGACACTTGCTCTCTCAGATTGCTGCCTTGGGCTGTAGGATCGTGGCACAGACAGAAAGCTAGAGATATCGAATTAGCAAAGGGATTTCTTAAAAGTCCGTGCAAATTAAAGAAGCTTGGTACCAACAGAAAATGCAGCGTGCTTTCTGTATCTGCATATATCCCTTGTGGTCAACATACTCATATTTCAGCCTAGATAAAATCGCGCTCAGCTCTGTAGTGTAACCAGAATCACTGACTCAGGTAATTCTCAGCCTTTGCACAAAGCGCAATATACCTTTTAAAAGGCATCTTCACCCTGTCCAGTGACCAGGTAACCTCATGAGGCTGCCAGTCCAGTGCAGGAGATGTTGGCAGAAAGGGTGAGCAAGTCACCACGACTGGTTTCTAATTCAAAGGTCTGTGAGCAACAGGCTGGTCACTCCCCAACAAGGCATCAGCCCATGCTGCTGGTTCCCTCTCACTGCTCTTCTGTGGGAATAAATGTAAATTCTTCCTCAGAACAAAAAATTGCAGTACCTGAAGGAGGAAATTGCCAAATCTGTGCTTGGAAAGAGTAGATTTGTTTGGATTTTGATAATTTTTGGAAGAAGATTCAGCCTGAGAGGTCAGCTTTACTTCCTCAGCTTTAGCTGTGCTGTCCAGCGATGGGTCCTGGCAGCCAGAGCTGGGCCAGACTCTTTAGAGCTTCAGAAACTCTGTGAGACATCTGGCCAGTGGTGGTGGGGACCTCACACTTTCTGCTTTAGCTCCTGACGGGTCGAGAGCCAAAGGCTGCATCCATGCTGTCATGGAAGTCAACCAGTTCTTCAACTTGCAGAGGGATGGCAAATGCCAGGACTAAGCCAGGAAAAAAAAAATCTTTTTCAAAAAAAGTTTTAAGAAGATGGACTCAACTATAGCAATCATAATTCAAGAAAAATTGATTTTTGTTTTGAGTCAGGGCATGGTTTAGAAGCCCCTTCCACCCCATTTTTTTCTTATTTCATGACCATGTAAGAAAAGAGCTGCTACGGTTCAGTGGAGTTGAGTCTAGCTTTGAATAACAGCACTAAAGAGAAATATGATATACTCATATTTATCATATAGTCAGCAGAGGGCGTCCAATGCACGCGCGTCTCTCAACCCCAGTACAGAGTTGGAACACCAAATCCGCTTCGGGCCAACTATTCCTCCGAGCACGGCTGATGCTTCCCCGTCAATTGTGCGGCTGCCCCAGGTTTCCTTCCCTGCTCGCCGTGTGTGGTGCCATACGGTGGATGCAGACCTAATTGTTCGCCCTGCAGCCCCTGCAGACAGGATACAAGTCCAGTGCCAGGTGTTGAATTATTTTCTTGCGTGGTGGTATAGTGCATGGGAATTGTTGATAACGCTAACAATACAGCAAAGGAAAAGTGGGAGAGGAGGAGGACAATTAAGCAGCCTTGGAAAGCCCTGGGGACATGTAAAATACCCTCCCTCTATTCATGTGTCACCAAGTCCAAGTTCTTAAGTATAGAAAGGCGGGTGTCGTTACTAGGTGGATCTCTCTGAGAGCCTGAAACCTTTCAGTGAGGTCTGGTCTGTCTTGAAATAAAATTCACCCCACTGGTTTAGCAGAGTTAAATCCGATTTATCGCAGGAGGTTTTCAAGACGGATCTTCTCCCAGGGCTTAGCTACATATGCCCGCTATGTTTTGGTAGCACTGGAGACTGAGTAAATGTTCGGGTCCCAGCCCAAAGGGCTCACAGTGAAAGGCAGGTGGGGTAAGGTTGCTGCAACAAAGCAGTGAGGACTTTGTGAAGGAGAAGTCTTTTGGGAAAGCAGACCTGGGATGTAGATCTGGGGTCAGGCCCTGGCTCCAGACTCACTTTATAGTATTGAGAAAGTCACTAGTCCCTCTTCATTCCTGAATGACTTTAGAAACAGTCAGATTTTTTAGGACTGAAACTGCATACAGTGATATAGCACTTTGTAGAGCCATATTGCATCCAGGCATGCATGCAAGGGACTTGTCACCACCCTAGATGATATTACGTGGCAGCATCCTGCAGCTCTTTCAACAACAGAGTATTAAGGGTCAATTTACAGAAGAACAAGGGCCTGAAGACCTTTGTCCTGGGCTCCTGAGCTCTGCAGGGCTCAGGGTGAGCCTTTAGCCATGTTTCCAGGGCCTCACACAGCTCTTGCAGAGCTGGCTGTGCCACCAAGTTCTTCCACTGTCCAAGAGGCCATGGTGTCACAGTGAGATGAGGCCCCTCGATCTCGCTGCCATGAAGACACTTTCCTGGTGTCCAGCATGCAAACCCCAGCGCAAATCACCAGCACTTCTGATTAGGAACTGTTTTGTCAGCATTTGGCACCGTCCCAGCAAAAGTGACACCAATTATTTGTGTCAGCTCCCCTCTGAAAGCAGTAGATATATGAAATCTCACCCTGAGACAATCCATCACGGCTTGCAGTGGGATTTGGGACCTGTCACCCTGATGGGGTATTGACTGAGCGTGGCTTCTTCCAGGACAGAGAGGTTATGGAGAGCATTATATCATCGCCAGCAAGGCATCTCAGACTGAAACTGAAAAATGAGCCTCAGAGTCTCTTGACTTGGGTAAATGGTCCAGCGAGAGCAGCAGAAGTGAATTCAGGCATCTCTTGGTTTATGCTTGTCTGAGGAGTTTTAATAACTGATACATAATTAAATGGCAAATGTTTGTTTTAAAGCAAGCTGGGGCCAGGCCTTATTTGTCTGTTTGTTTTAAGATCAGCTTTGGTTGATGTTAAAGCCTTTCCATCAGCATACATGGTGAGCTCTGGCTTTGCCCAAGGGCCACTAGATTTTCCAAATAATCTTTTCTCTTTTTTTATTTTTTNTCTGACTGGTAGCAGCCGAGTTTTAGTGCTGATATCAGGCTTTGCTTGCAGATGGGATGGAAAAAGTGGGTGCTCAACTTGGAAGATGACAACTGCGTTCTGCCTGGGATTGTTTTGGAAAAGTCACATTGCACCCATGATTCCTTAGTGCCTCCTTGCAGCCTAATGACAAGAATATTAAACATCTTGAGTTCTTGTTGAAAGATCCTTACAGCAGCTAGGGGTTTAGCAAAAAGTTACAGCAAAGGTGCAGCAAGACCATGATCTCTGACTTGGTTTCAGCTGGGTTTACTGGGGAGTGTGGCTACTCAGTTCTTATACGCTCTTCCTAAAAATCGCTAAATGTTGCAGAGACATGGTAGGGGCTAGAATACCTCTGGTCAGACCCTGTAGCAAATGGTCCTCTTCACAGATACTCTTCACAGAATGTTAGGGGTTGGAAGGGACCTCTGTGGGTCACCTAGTCCAACCCCCCTGCCAAAGCAGGGTCACCCAGAGCAGGAT
>Ga0065711_1049535_pt1 | contig 11254 bp, 15 predicted proteins | sample Hoacrofraction12_FD_59098 | JGI IMG/M metagenome (GOLD analysis project Ga0065711, IMG submission 59098) | Hoatzin crop microbial communities from Cojedes, Venezuela - Epithelial fraction 12 v2 (version 2) | ecosystem: Host-associated > Birds > Digestive system > Esophagus > Crop | place... | reverse complement strand
CTTGTTCAGCCTGGAGAAGAGAAGGCTGCGGGGAGACCTGATTGCAGCCTTTCAGTACTTAAAGGGAGCCTATAGAAAAGATGGGGACAATCTTTTTAGTAGAGACAACAGTGACAGGACGAGGGGTAATAGTTTTAAACTAATACAGGGTAGGTTTAGGCTGGATATAGGGAAGAAATTCTTTACAATGAGGGTTGTGAAACACTGGAACGGGATGCCCAGAGAGGTAGTGGAGATCCCATCCCTTGAAACATTCAAGACCAGGTTGGACAGGGCTCTGAGCAACCTGATCTAGTTAGCGGTGTCCCTGCTCGCTGCAGGGGGGTTGGACTAGATGACCTCTAGGGGTCCCTTCCAACCTGAAAATTTCTATGATTCTATGATTCTATGAACTTAAATTCACTTCTAATCATTGTAGTAGCACAATAGACAATATTCATTATCCACCTGTCAAATCCTGGTGTGAAAAAAAAGGAGCAATAGATGAAGGATAATATAACAATAACTGTAACAATAACAGTAAAAACAAGAGCAGCAGCAAAACCAGAAAATAATCGTATCCTAAAATTAGTGGCATAAATCAATGAGTGTTTTCTCGTGTCAGCTCACATTAAGATACACTGTATCAGGAAATAACCCAGAGTATCCTAACACAACATGACATCCTGGGTTTATTTCATGAATTATAATTGAAGACTTGACTTTTTTCACCAACTGGACAGTTACCTACTGGAATACTTTCAGGGATTTTCCACAGGTTTCTTGGTAAGATACTCACCTTATAATAAAAAGCAGTTCATTCTTCTTGCCTTTTTCTGGTAGCATTCATCCCAACAGTGATACAGTGTAACAGGACTTCCTCTCACAAGGAGGAAGGTCTTTTGACGGATGTGAGAGTCTGAGAGCTTACGTAAATCAGAATTTCTTCTCTGTGGAGTTCTGGTGGTGTTTGCCTGCTATACAAACTATTTATTCCACTACCTGTTTGGCCCTTGATTTGTAGTGATAACATTACAGGGTCAGCCAATACGGTGTTGTGTTAGCTACAGAGGATTCCATCACTTAAAGGTAGGTGTCTGCCTTGCAGGTGTCATACGTGAGCTGACTTCCTGAGATCTCCTGATAGTCAGAGGGGATTATGGTCAATATGGACGCCTTACCCTAACATAGACTGTGACATTTCATTTTTTTCAGCCGAGTGGCTTTCTAGTTTTTTCAGTGCATTGACTGAATTTCCATTGACTGCAATAAGAACCAGCATATCATCATTACTGTATACAGGTTTCTGAATCTGCAGCTGAAATCCACCCTTAATACTCAGTCTAGCTGGCTAGACATTTAAGTGTGCAATGCCATCTGACACACCTCAGTGTATCTAAACCACTTGTGTGGGGTTGCCAGACGTAACACAATCTACACGTGGGTAAATTCCTTCCATTCTTTTGGAGTGGCAACCGAAAGGGACACCCAAGAGCATCTCAAATGACAGTAGATAATTCTCTCTAGGCAATTTTACTTTATTCTTAATGTGTAATTTATGACAATCATTAAAGATGTATCTATACCGAGAAATTAAAAGGGACCAGGAACATTTCTGGTCATTGAGGGCAAGCATCAACATATATATGGGACTATGCTGGTGAATTCTTTAAGCTTCCAAAAATGGTGAGAGCAGCGGGAATAGTTATTTGGAATGGGTAATTCCAGCTCCTAAAATGCTCCCACATGTTGGCATTGGTGAATTCTTAAGAACAAAAGCTCTTATGAGCAAAAACCGGATGAGAGATGGTCCTTCTATCTCACTAATATGGTCAGACATGCTTGAGCATCCTTCTGGGCTTCTAGCCATGTGGATAGGCGTTAACAGATAAATGTTTCTGGTTTAGACACTACAAAAGGTAAAAATTCTCATCTTCCCATCTCCCCACTCTTACCTACACTGCAGTATATCCAAAAGAATTTTAGCTCTTTTAGATAACATATGTCTAGATGAATCAGGTTCTACTGGATTTATTTTTCTCTCTTTCTTTTGAAGTAATTGTCATTCGGTCCTGGAAATGAGGTATTTCAACAGGTTTGTATGGGTTTGGCATTTCATTCATTCCTCTCTCTGTCTCTGCTTTTCTCTTTCCATTCAGACACATAGCACAATAGAATTGCCACTGCCAAAACCTTCTCTCCACTGGAGTGAAAACCATTCATTTGTTGCCTCAATTTCAAGATTCATAACTCCAAATACAAGGGTATTCTCCATGGACGTAATGGGACATTTAGCAATTCATTCATTTTCTTCACATGCTACTTATTTCGACACTCAGCAGTTGGCAGCTTTGATGTCAGTGGTGGAAATTATAAAGATATTAAATATCATAAAAATATAAATGAAAGAAAAAATAGGCCCTGTTTTTTATCAGACTAAATTGACTAGTGTCATACTCAGGATATTTTGTTTTATAAATTATAATCGTTAGAGGCGGTGTTGCCTTGAGTGAAACACTACCTGTCTGCTTCATATATAACATCAGCTCTTCACTTCGTCTCATGTAAAGAAATTGCTGTGCAAGACTTAGACACAAAGAAATAAATGTATAAACTCAAATAGTACACATACAAATAGAATAGAGTACGTCTGTGTTTTAGATCTTAAACATAATTAAGGTCTCTGTATGTCGGTGAAGGAAAAGAAATAATATTATATGGAGGGAGTGGTAAAACTCAGCTGGAGATGTAGGGCTTGTTTTGTTCAGAAACATTTGCATAGAAGGTGAAGAAAAACAAAGAAACAATTGACAATTTTTCGTGCTGCTGTTCCGTCCTGTTTTCTGGCTGTTTGTGGTGGGTTGAACCCACACAGCAACTAAGCATTCACACAGCTGCTCGCTCAATCCTACCCCTCGCAGTGGGACAGGAGTGAAAACAGGAAGAGCAAGAGTGAGAAAAATCATGGATTAAGATAATGACACCTTAATAAGTGTCTGTTATGGTTTGGCTGTGGCCGGCAACAAAAGCGCCACGTGGCCACCCTTCCCCCCACCAGGGTGCGGAGGAGAATGGAAAGTAACAGGCAGAAACTGGTGGGTTGGGATAAGGGCAGTTTAACAGAACAGTAAACAAAAGGAACAGTAACAACAACAATAGAGATGAGGAGAAAACACAACACAAACTGCACAGCCCACAGAGCCACCCTCCCGAACCGGACCACTGCCCACGCTCCTGAGCAGGGAGAGAGTTCCCATCGCCCCGACCCCCCCACTGGAACCCAGCGTGACGGAACATGGTATGAAATACCCGGCTCTGTTTGGCCAGGTGGGGTCAGACTGCCCAGCTGTGTCTCTTCCTGGATTCCAGTGAAAATTAACCCTGTCTTGGCTGAACCCAGGACAGTGTCAAAAAGAGGGTGACAAAATCCAACTACAAATTATACAAAGGCAATCCCTGTCTATCTCTGAGACACAGCGGCCTTGGAAGACACTTCCTTCCCCACTTCAATGTTTAATGGTGGAGCATGACATTGCATGGCATGGAATACCCCTTTGATCAGTTCAGGTCATCTGTCCTACCTGTTTGCCCTCCCAGATTCTTGCCTACCCCTAGCCTACTTGCTGTAGAGAGGCAAAGTGAGAAACAGAAAGCCTTGATGTTATGCAAATACAGTTCATAAATAAACAAATCTTTGGTGGGTTGTCAACACTCTTTTGGTCACATATATACAGCACAGCATCATATGGATTTCTATGAAGAAAGTTAAACTCCATTCGTGCCACACTCAGTACACCGTTGTAAGTGCTGATTTCAAAACAGTAACCCATTTTGACTACAGCACATAGATAGTGAGAGAAAATTGATAGGTCTGCTCTATGGAGTGAATCTTTAGAAGTTTGAAGTAAGTCTTGCACACTTGCACACTTCAGTTCAACTAAAACAGCATATTAAGCCAAGGATCACAGTGGGATCATGAGGTACAATAAACATTCAGCCCCCCAGAGCAAGTAAAAATGACATAGTCTGGTTATGCCTTTTTCCTTAATGCACTTCCTGATTCAGTGCTAATGGTCCTTCTCTTCACTATGCTTCTTTTTCTGTTTTCTATTAGTTTTCTTCAAACTTCCTTGCCCCCCTTCCCCCCCTTAATAGTTTCTCACTGTGTAGGCATAGGGTAGCAATTAGAAGGCTATGTATGGTTGTGTTAGATTACAGAAGTTTTTGAGGGGATAGAAGTGTTATGGGGATGAGTATAATTGTTGGAAAGATAATTTTTAGCATTGCAGGAGATTTAAGTTATGTAGATGGTCGGAGCCATGAGTTCGTGTTGAGGCTACAAGTATTGCTAGGCCTGTCCCTGCTTCACAGGCTGAGAAAGTTAACAAAAGTAGGGGTATTAGGGTAAATGAAGTTGCTTGGTTTTTGACTGGTCATGTTGATATGGTCATATATATGGATAGTACCACGCTTTCTAGGCAGAGTAGTGCGGAAACTAAGTGATTTCGATGGAAGGCTAGCCCTAGGCTGCTTAGGGTGAATGCTGAGTAGGAGCTTCGACGGAGGACTGACATGAAGGAAGTCATAGGAACTATTAGAACTATGGTTTGTTGAGCTGAAATCAGCTGACTTTATTAGACTAACTTCCTGTGTTTATTCTGCTCACTCTAGGCCCCCTTGTGCTCATTTGTAAACTAGTCCTAATGTGAGTAGGAGAATGATGATGGAGGTTCAGGTTAGAGTAGTAGTAAGGGAGGGTAGTTGAACGGCTCAGGGGAGTGGTAGTAAAAGTGCGATTTCTAGATCAAACAGGAGGAATAGGATTGCTACTGAGGAAGAATCGGTTGGAGAATGGAAGTCGAGCAGATCCAAGGGGGTCGAAGCCGCATTCATAGGGGGATAGTTTTTCTGAGTCTGGGTTGGTTTGGGCAAGTCAAAGGTTTAGGGTGGTTAGAAGGATGGTTAGTGCAAGAGATAGTGCGAGTATGAATATGATTATGTTAATTGCTCTTCTCTGGAGTTAGACCAGATTTTAGAGATTGGAAGTCAATTGTAATAAGTATACTAGAAGAGCAGGATCCTCATCAGTAGACAGTTATGTTGAGGAATAATCATATTACGTCTACGAAGTGTCAGTATCAGGCTGCTGCCTCAAATCCAAAGTGGTGGTTAGATGTGAAGTGGTATTTGATTAGTCGTAGGAGACAAACTGATAAGAACGATGATCCAATGATTACGTGTGATCCGTGGAATCCTGTAGCGAGGAAGAATGTTGAGCTGTATACGCCGTCGGCGATTGAAAATGGGGCTTCATAGTATTCTGTTGCTTGGAGGGCTGTGAAGTAGAAGTCTAAGAGAATTGTTAGGGCAAGTGCATGGGTTGCTTTTTTGTGGTTACTTTCAGTAATGCTGTGGTGAGCTCAGGTTACAGTTACACCAGAGGCTAGGAGGATTGCTTTGTTGAGTAGTGGTACTTCCAAGGGATTAAGGGGCTTAATTCCTATTGGGGGTCATTGTCTGCCCAGTTCTGGGGTAGGTACTAGGCTGGAGTAGAAGAATGCTCAAAAGAAGCGTAGGAAGAAGAATGCTTCAGATGTGATGAATAAGATTATTCCGTATCGCAACCCCTTTTGGACTGGGAGTGTGTGATGACCTTGGAATGTGCTTTCTTGTACGATATCTCCTCATCATTAAAGTATTACTAGAATTATAGAGAGAAGGCCTAGGGCTAAGAGTTGTGAGGAGCTACAGTGAAATCTTATGATTAGTCCTGAGATGGTTAGTAGGGCGGCGGCTGCCCTAAAGATAGGTCATGGGCTTGGGTCTACTATGTGGTAGGAATGTGCTTGGTGAGCCATTAGATGTTTTCTTGTAAGTAGAGGCTTAGTAGTAAGATGAACACATAGGCTTGGATTATGGCTACTGCTACGTGCAGAATGGTTAGAAGGAGGAGGATTAATGTGGTTAGGATGGAGACAGTGGGTATAATAGGCAATAATACAGTGGTGGCTGTGGAAATGAGTTGAATGAGCAGGTGTCCAGCTGCAAGGTTAGTTGTAAGGTGGACCCCTAGGGCAACTGGTCGGATGAGTAGGCTGATAGTTTTGATTGGAATTAGGGCTGGGATTAGCGGTGTTGGTGTGCCTTCGGGTAGGAGGTGTCCTAGGGAGATTGAAGGTTGGTTTCGTAAGCCTGTAAGTAGGGAAGCAAGTCAGAGTGGGAAGGCTAGTGCTATGTTTATTGATAGTTGGGTTGTTGGGGTAAATGTATATGGTAACAGGCCTAGCAGATTGATTGTTAGCAGGAATATTATTAGGGACATCAGGATTAGGGTTCATTTACGGCCTTTTTTGTTTAGTGGCATTAATAGTTGTTTTGCAGTTAAGTGGAGGAATCATGACTGGATGGTTAGGAGGCGATTAGTGACTCATCGGTTGTCGGGTGTTGGAAGTAGTAGTGTGGGAAATAGTATTGAGAGTAGGCGATTAGTGACTCATCGGTTGTCGGGTGTTGGAAGTAGTAGTGTGGGAAATAGTATTGAGAGTAGGATTAGGGGGATTCCTAAGAGGTATGGGATTGCGAATTTGTTGAAGAAGCTTAAGTTCACTGTCAGGTTCAGGGGTTAGATTTAGTGGTTGTGGGGGTAGCAGTTTTGTTGGAAGGGGGGCTCACAGGTGTGAATGAGAGTAATTTAGGTTGGATGATAAGTGAAAGGGTTAGTCAAGACAGTAATATGATGAGGAATCATGGGGTTGGGTTGAGTTGTGGCATCTCATTGAGGAGGATGGATGGACCTCTTTCTCTAGCTTAAAAGGCTAGTGCTGACACATAGCTTCTCAATGATTAGAATGACAGTAATGAAGATCAGTTCTCGAAGTGGATGAGGGGAGTAGATTCTACTACAATTGGTATGTAGGTGTGGGTGGCTCTGCAGATTTCTGAGCACTGGTCATAGAAGATGCCCGGTCGGGTTGTGATGAATGATATTTGGTTTAGGCGGCCTGGAATTGCATCTGTTTTTACTCCAAGAGTGGGGATTGCTCAGGAGCGAAGTACGTCGCTGGCAGTGATGATGATGTGGATGGGAGATTATATAGGGATAATGACACGATGGTCTGCGTCGAGGAGTCAGAAGTGTCCTGGGGGTAGTTCGGACATTGGAGCTATATATGAGTCAGGTCTTTGAAGTCTGTGTATTCGTAGGTTCAGTACCATTGATGGCCAATAGCTTTTAGGGTAAGGTCAGGTTCGTCAGTTTCATCTATTATGCACAGAATTTGTAGTGACGGAAGGGTAAGTAGAATTAGGAGAATTTCTGGTAGGATTGCTCAAATTAATTCTACTTCTTGTGCATTGACAGTGTTTGTGGATAGTTTTTCTATTAAGTACTAGAAGGTAAAGGACTAGGCTGCAGATTGCTAATGCGACTATTAGGGTGTGATCGTGGAATTCAACAAGCTCTTCTATGAAAGGGGATGATGCGTCTTGAAATCCAAATTGAGAGGGATTTGCCATGTGAGGTGTACAGGGTTTTCACCTGTGTTTTAGTCTTGACAAGGCTATGTAATTGATTTACTAATAGCTCATAAGAAAGAAGCATGAGTGGCTTAATGCGGTTGGCTTGAAACCAGCATATGAGGGTTCGATTCCTTCCTTTCTTGTACTTGAACAAAGGCAGGTTACTCGAAAGTGTGATATGGAGGTGGGCAGCCATGGATTCGTTCAATATTGGTGGTGGTTAGTTCTGGTTGTAGAACTTTTCTTTTTGATGCGAAGGCTTCTCAGATGATGAATATAAGCATGATTATGGCTGTTATTGAAATTAGTGACCAAATGGAGGATATCTTATTTCATAGCGTGTAAGCATTGGGATAATCTGAGTATTGTCGTGGCATGCCTGCCAGGCCTAGGAAGTGCTGTGGGAAGAAGGTTAGGTTTACACCTGTGAATATGACTCCAAAGTGGGCTTTAGTTCAAGTTGAGTTTAGGGTGTGTCCTGTGAATAGGGGAAATCAGTGGGTGAATCCTGCCAAGATGGCGAAAACTGCTCCTATTGAGAGTACATGGTGGAAGTGGGCTACTACGTAGTATGTGTAGTGTAGAGCAATATCTAGTGAGGAGTTAGCTAAGATGATGCCTGTTAGTCCTCTAATGGTAAAGAGGAAGATAAAGCCTAGAGCTCATAGTGTTGGAGTTCTCATTTGATAGTTCCTCTGTGCAGTGTAACTAGTCAGCTAAATACTTTAATGCCAGTTGGAATAGCAATAATTATAGTAGCTGATGTAAAGTATGCTCGAGTATCTACGTCCATTCCTACAGTGAATATGTGATGGGGTCTTACAATAAAGCCCAAGAATCCGATGGATAGTATAGCTCACACTATTCCTATGTAACCGAATGGTTCTTTTTTATCCCCGCAGTATGTTACTACATGGGAAATAATTTCGAAGACTGGTAGGATTAAAATATAGACTTCTGGGTGTCCAAAGAATCAGAATAGGTGTTGGTATATGACTGCATCTCCTCCTCCAGCGGGGTCGAAGAAGGTAGTGTTTAGGTTGCGGTCTGTAAAAAGCATGGTGATGCCGGTGACAAGAACTGGTAGTGAGAGTATCAGTAAAACGGCAGTGATAAGGACTGATCAGACAAATAATGGGGTTTAGTATTGTGACAGGGCAGGGGGTTTTATGTTGATGGCAGTTGTATTAAAGTTGATTGCCCTTGGGATAGAGGATACACCTGCTAGATGGAGTGAGAAGATGGCTAGGTCTACAGAGGCTCCGGCGTGGACTAGGTTGCTAGCTAGTGGTGGGTATACGGTTCATCCTGTGCCTGCTCCAGCTTCCACTGTAGAGGAGACTAGTAGGAAGAGGAAGGAGGGGGGTAATAGTCAGAAGCTTGTGTTATTTATGCGTGGAAATGCTATGTCAGGGGCTCCGATCATAAGAGGGACTAATCAGTTTCCGAAACCTCCGATCATGATTGGTATTACTATGAAGAAGATTATTACAAAAGCGTGAGCAGTGGCGATTACGTTATAAATTTGGTCATCTCCTAATAATGTGCCTGGTTGTCCTAGTTCTGCGCAGATAAGGAGGCTGAAGGCAGTTCCAACTATGCCGGCTCATGTGCCGAAAACTAGGTATAGGGTGCCAATGTCTTTGTGGTTGGTTGAGACTAGTCATTGGTTAATGAGAGTCACGGGTAAGATGGCTGAGTGTTGAAGTGTTAGACTGTAGTCCTTTTCACAGAGGTTAAATTCCTCTTCTTGTCGGCTCTGTAGTGAAGTTCTTATTGAGTTGCAAACTCACTGATGTACATTAAGAGTGTACCGGAGTCTGGTTTTAGGCGGAAGCCTGTTGGTTTAGGCATCTAGCTGTTAACTAGAATTTTATGGGATCGAGGCCCATCCGTCTAGGTTAAGGCCCTAGCTTAGTTAAAGCGTCTGGGTTGCATTCAGGAGATGTAGGTTAGTATCCTGTGGGTCTTAGCAGAAATTAAGAGGGCTTATCTATTGTTTAAGGCTTTGAAGACCTTTGGTTTGAGTATCCTAAGTTTCTTTTAAATAGTTGTCAGGATTATAGGTGAGAGCAGAAGGAAGATTGATAGGGAGGTCAAGATAGCAGTTGGAGCGCCTGTTGGTTTATTAATGTGCCATTGTTTTATGTGGTTTGAAGAGTTTGGGGGGAGTGTGATTGTTGAGTAGTATGTAAGGCGAAGGTAGAAGAATAGTCCAGGCAGGGAGAGTATAGTGATGATTGTGGCTCCTGGGGTTATTTCTTGTTTAGTTAGTTCTTGGATGATGAGCCATTTGGGTAGGAAAACTGTTAGTGGGGGAAGTCCAGCAAGGGAGAGTAGGGTTAATATTAAGGTTGCATTTAGCATGGGAGTTTTTGTCCAGGATATCATTATTGCTGATAGTTTTAGTGTTTTGATTGTGTTGAAGGTGAGGAAGACGGCAGATGTTACTAGGGAGTATAGGTAGAAGGTTAGCAGGGTGAGATTGGGGTTATAAATGATAATGATAGTTATTCAGGCTACTAGGTGAGAGATGGATGAAATGGCTAGAATTTTTCGAATTTGTGTTTGGTTTAGGCCTATCCAACCTCCTATATCAGCTGAGGCAATAGCTAGTGTTGTTATTAGTGTTGAGTTGAGTGAATGGGAGGTGAGCAAAAGGATAGTGATTGGAGGGAATTTCATGAATGTAGACAGTAGTAATGCAGTAATTATGGAAGAGCCTTGGAGTACTTCTGGAAATCAGAAGTGGAACAGGACTAGGCCTAGTTTTATTGCAATTGCTATTGTTAGTAAAGCGCATGATGTTGGGAGGGTTAGTTGTGTGGTGTCTCACTGCCCTGTGACTCATGCATTGGTTAAGCTTGAGAAGAGGACTAGGAAAAGGTTTTGGAATTTCCAGCATTGCAGCTATTCAAAATTTTGCCAGACAAGATGCTGAGCAACCTGATCTAAGATGGTTTGGCTTTGAGCAAGGGGTTGGAGTAAGGGACTACCAGAGGTCTCTTCTAACCAATGCCATATAGTTCCGCTCTGTCGTTCCACGCCAGTCCACTTCTACCACCGGCAGCAATCCTGTACACAGCTGCGACTGTTCAGGTCACTGTTTCATTCACATTATTTTGTGGTATCCACAAATACCCTGACTCTCAGTGAGTGGGTATCCTATCTGTGTTGACGTTCTGATAGCCATCTCAATTCTGTGACTCTGACCTGGTGGTGATTACTGCGGGGAAAAAAAGGTGAATAACAATGTATGTTAAAACTCTGGAGATGCCTGATTCTTGCTGTTGTATTGAACAGTGAGCCTTGCAGTAAGGCTGTCTTCAGATGTGGGTTTTGGGAAGTATTGAAGAAGTCCAACATCTACTGAATTTGCTTAAATGAATTTTACCTTCTGAGACTGGTGCCTATGATACCAGTCAGAACCACAGAATCGCAGAATCACAGAATGGTAGGGGTTGGAAGGGACCTCTGTGGGTCATCTAGTCCAACCCTCCTGCTGAAGCAGGGTCACCTACAGCAGGCTGCACAGGACATTGTCCAGGCAGGTCTTGAATATCTCCAGAGAAAGAGACTCCACAACCTCCCTGGGCAGCCTGTTCCAGTGCTCCATCAACCTCAGAGGGAAGAAGTTCTTCCTCATGTTCAGACGGAACTTCCACTGCTTCTGTTTGTGCCCATTGCCCCTTGTCCTGTCACTGGGCACCACTGAAAAGAGCTTGGCCCCATCCTCCTGACACCCACCCTTCAGATA
>Ga0065711_1010689_pt1 | contig 11254 bp, 7 predicted proteins | sample Hoacrofraction12_FD_59098 | JGI IMG/M metagenome (GOLD analysis project Ga0065711, IMG submission 59098) | Hoatzin crop microbial communities from Cojedes, Venezuela - Epithelial fraction 12 v2 (version 2) | ecosystem: Host-associated > Birds > Digestive system > Esophagus > Crop | place... | reverse complement strand
CGAAGCCTTGACTTTCACCTGTATAGCTGCCTGCCTTATATTTAGTGACATTACTGGTCCCACCACTACAGGCGACAAGGGATAAAATGATGAGACAAAGCCACATTCTTTTAAGTATTTTCATCTCATAAATTTTACCCCATGGGACCTTATTTAGGCAATTTTAAAATTTTGATCGAGTTCGTTGAAGCGATTGATGAGCGTCTCTTCACCTAAGGCTTTAGACATCGATTTATCGATTTCCAAAAGCATTGCTTTTAGATCATAGACATTTTGTTCGGGGTTACGAACATAGTCGCGAGCGACAATATTCCAGTCTTCAATGATGTAGACACCATTATCGTAATTATCGAGATCGAGGCGATCGATTGTATCGATACCAATGCTCATCCCTGAACAGCCAAAGAAGTTAGAGATGACACAAGCCAGTGCTGACCACCCGTAACAATCCTGCTCCGGTGGTCGATAACCCCGAATCTTGCAATAAGTTAAAAAGGCTTCAATACTATCCCGCCCACCATTCCAATGTAAATAGATACCGACATTGTGAGCTTGATTCTGCCACCCCTTCTTTGTGACGATTACAGCGCGATTTCCCATTTTGTTTACCTCCTGCTTATTTATTGCGTGAAAATAAAGAATTCCTAAAAAGTTTTATAATTAACTTATGTATTTGTGGTTTTCACTCTGGAATCTTACTTATGGTTGTTTACAAAGTTTAGTGGGTTTGCTATGTTTCTTATTTTGTATTAGCGATAAACATTTTTATTTTAAGGGTGCCTTAGTTACTAAATGGAAAAGCAATTATGGGCTTTCCTTAGGTTTCTTTATCTTCATACCAGAGATGAGTAACGAATTCCTCTTACATCATGAATATGGCCATTTCATTCAGTCTTTATTTTTAGGACCGCTATATTTATTTATCATTGGTATCCCATCATTACTTTGGAATCGAATCTTTTTTCCTAAACAAAAAAGAAGGCACAATTATTATCAGTTCATTACTGAAAGCAGCGCCAACTCTTTAAGTCGTAAATATTTAAAATTAGATTCTAATTTGCGTAGAAGGAAATTGCCGGATCAAGATTAATTGGTGAAGTATAAGTAGGTAAAGGAAGCGAAGGGCGATATTTGAAATAATTAGAGCTATAGATCATGCGTGAGATATTATAGCTGTCAGTTATCTTTTGAACGATTGTTTCGATTTCAGCTTCAGTTTTAGTGCCACCTTCATAGCTACCATCGGAGGCGCTATAGCGACCACCGGTATTATCGACGAAGGAGCCACTCGCAAAGACCGCAAGATGTTCATTGTCGCTGAAGTAGTCAGTTCCTAAATAAAGACGAGGCTCAAAGCTTAAACCGAAGAGGTTAGCGACGGTAGGCACGATATCGGCGGTACAGTTGACTTCGTTGAATTTGGTACCGGTAAGTTTGGGGGAATAGATGATGAAGGGAGTACGATCGATATCAAAGTCATCATCACGATTAACCTGCGAGCTACCATAGCGGTAGAAATATTCATAAGCCATATTTAAGGGATGATGATCCCCAAACATGACGATGACCGTATTCTCAGCAATTCCCTTTTCTTCCAGAGTATTTAACAAAGATTCAAAGCCGCGATCTAAATTCATCGCCTTGGAGAGATATCTTTTGACAGAACTGGGATATTCGGGGTGCACTTTATCAATTTCATCTAAGAAATAATCACCCCAGGTACTATATTCATCATAGGGGAAGTGGGTGGTGCTGGTTACATAGAAGGTAAAAAATTTCTCTTGATTGACATAGTAGGAATTAGTGATATCAAACAATTCCCAGTCACTGGGCCAACCAGCAACTAAAGAGAAATCTAAATCATCATGATTCATATATAATTCGCAACCACTGTTGGCATACATCTCTTCACGATCATAAAACTCATCCTTCCAATTATGGAAAGCGCTGGTATAGTAACCAGCATTTTTAAATAAAGAAAAGATACTATTGGTCCAGGTATTTGCGGAATAGGCATTGATGGAGCAGACATCGGAGCGGGGATAGAGGGACAATTGAGAAACAAATTCCGATTCACCTGTTGCACAGGAATAGATAGGTGTGTAATGGTTAGTGAAGTCCCAGCCTTCTTCCTTCATCTTATATAAGGTGGGTGTTAAATCTTTATCGATGGCCATATAATCAAAGGCTTCAATCATCACATAGATGACATTGTAGTCTTTGAAGACCCCGGTATATTCGTTGAAATCGCTTATTTTCTGATTTAAAAGATAAGCATCAATTGTCTTTAAATTTTCATCGGTTTCCTTTTCATAGAGCTCATACCAGGAAGTATCGCTATTTAGAGCGTCACTGCGTGAGCTAGCAACCCCATCCGTTTCACTAGTTGGGGTTGTAGTGGGCAGCGAAACGGTCGGGACATTGACCACTACTTCTTCTCTGGCACCGAAAGAGAATAAATCGAGGGCGAAGAAACGATTGACACCGAACTCGTTGAGACTGCGATCAATCATTGTCGGATTACGATAGAGCTCACCGATATCACTTTTGATGATAGCGATGTCGCATAAGCATTCGCTGATAATTCCCAGTAAGAGGAAGACTAAGGTAATCTTTCTTTCGATATTGGTATTTGTCTTATAATTTAGCTTCTTGTAGTAGACATAACAGAGGATCCCCGGCAGGGCAAAGAAGAGGATATAGCTCAAGCGGATAGAACTGATAAAGGGTGAGATAAATTGTAAGATACGAGTGGGACCGGTTGCCTCGAAGGCTTGTTTAATCGAGACATAGGCACTCATAAAATTTTTGAATTGACATTGCAGGAAGGCATAGGTTGGAAAGAACCAACAGGTAATTTCCATCAAGATATTATTTAATTTTCTACTTAAAAGGCCATAGAGCGAACCAAAAAGGAGAGCTGTTGAAACCATCAGGAAGAAGGATCTGAGCAGACCACTATAGCTTCCCAGTGACAGGATGCGGAAAATAAAATCAGTCCATAAGAGAACTAAGAAAAGTCGTACAACATTCACAAGCCCGACATTCAGGGCGGCATACTTAAAATAATTTTTCATAAACACCTACAAATCGTTTTATAGTATATCAGAAATTTTTAACTTGATTATGATTAAATGTTAAAAAAGTGGGTGATTGTCACAACTAATGAATTTGAATCAAAAAAATTCAGAAAAGGGTGATATGCTTGTGAATGGAATAATTATATGCTGTCACATTTGCCGTAAAATGATAAATATATTAGGATAAATAATAGAGGTAATTAAGAGATGCGTGTGCTATTAAAATATGTGAGGAATTGTTTAAAGAAATTCCCTAACGAATTTCTAAAGTCACTATTATTTTCGATTGTGATATCCCTGATAAATATATTCATCATCTATTTGATAAGAGAATTGCTTGTCAATATCTTTAGTAACTCAAACAAGGATTTAGGATTAATTCCCATTATCTTAATTATTATTATTGTTCACGCCATACTAGTGGGAATTTGGTATCGTTATCTTGATTATTTTGGCGGTCTATATTTAAAGGAACTAATTTCCAACGCTTATCAACATCTAAACCGCTTAGATATGAAAATAATAAATAAATATGGAAATTCAAAATTGAAACACATTCTCTATAATGATGTTTTAGATATCTTTCGGGTAATTGGACACCACATACCTTTATTATTTGGTTCATTTTGGATAGTTGTCTTTTCTTTAATTGTAGTAGCAATTTATGATTATAAAATAGCACTTCTATTATTATTTATCTTTACTGTTGGTTTAGTTATTTCCTTTTATTCCCGTAATAAAATTAGAAAGGTAGCTCTAAATTCCAATAAGGAATTAAAGAATTTATATGGAGCTATTGATGCGGATATAAACTCATTTGTTTCAATAAAGTCTAATAATTTAATTAATTATTGTTTAAAGGGGATAAATGAAAATATTGATAAATTTATTTGTGCCGCCAAAAGAGAGGACTTTACAATAAGCTATTACAATAAATTAATTATCAATTACAATTTGATTGCTTCATTATTATTTTCTTATTTAGTTTTGAAAATAGATAATAATTTAGAGGTCGGCAATTTCGCATCATTATTTATAATTTTTAATTCGATATTAGACCAAGCCCAGACAATTGAAAATTTATTACAGCAATGCAATAAATCACTGGTTAGTTTTAATAATTATGATGCTTTATTAAATGAACCTGCATTAAAAAGTGGTTCGTGCGCTATCGTTGAATTTGCGAAAATAAAGTTTGATGCTGTGTCATTTGGTTATGATGAAAAATTAATATTAAATAATTTTAATTATGAAATACACAAAGGTGACGCTTTATTAATTAAGGGTGAAAACGGAAGTGGTAAATCAACATTTATGCGTTTATTAAATTATTTATATTCCACTGATGCCGGATCTATTGAAATTAATGATAAGAAGCTAAACGAATATGACTTATTTAAATATCGTCAACAGATTCTATACCTCAGTCAGGATGAATATTTCTTGAATGGCAATATGCTTAATTATTTAGTTAAGGTATGTGATGTTGATGAGGAGAAGGCTAGTCAGGTTATAAATTATTTAGATTTAGATGCTGAATTTATAATTGATGAAAATGGTGCCAATTTATCAGCAGGGCAGCGTAAGAAATTATTGTTGGCTAAATTATTACTTTTAGGTGAAAAGCGCTCATTAATTTTAATTGATGAAGTCGATGCTGGTTTGGATGTTAAAACAAAACAATTATTGGTTAATGAAATTAATAAATTAATAAATGAACAGAATAAGATTATTATTGTCATTACACATGATTCAAATTTAAAGATTAGCTATCACAAAATATTAAGTCTTTAATATAATAGAAATATGAAAAGATTTTTAAATTGTAATCGTGAAGATTTTTTGGCGATGAGTAGTCGTGAATTACTGCAAAGCATCAAGGATAGTGAAGGCCGGATTTTAATTAGTGAATGTATTGCCTCGATGCCTAATATTTATCAGCCTTCATATCCGGAATTAGCCAGAGCGATGGGTGCGGATATGATTCTTTTAAATATTTTCGATGTGGAAGAACCATTTATTCAGGGAATTGGTGAAGGCGAGGATGTAATTAGAAAATTAAAACAATATTGCGGTTGTCCCGTTGGTTTAAATTTAGAGCCTACTGACTTAGTGGGCGATGAGTGGAAGGTGACCAGTGGTCGGCAGGCAAATGCTAAAAATGCTTTGAAGGCAAAGGAAATGGGTTTTGATTTTATTTGCCTGACGGGCAATCCTGGTAATTTGGTTAATAATAAAAATATCACTTCAGCCTTAAAGGAAATCAGAGAAGCCATTGGTGATGCTTTAATTTTAATTGCAGGCAAGATGCATGCCTCTGGAATTGATAGTGAAGGCAATGAAAATATTATTTCTCTAAATGATATTAAGGAATTTGTGGAAAAGGGTGCCGATATTATTCTTTTACCTGCTGTCGGGACAGTACCGGGAGTCGACTTAAATTATGTTAAGGAGCGCGTGCGCTATATTCATCAATTAAACGCTTTAGCTTTAAGCGCAATCGGTACCTCTCAAGAGGGAAGCGATGAAGATACAATCAAAGATATTGCCTTACTTGCCAAACAGAGCGGTGTTGATATACATCATATTGGCGATAGTGGTTTAAATGGTATGGCTATTCCGGAAAATATCTTTAATTATTCGAAAGTTATTCGTGGTAAAAGACATACTTATTCCAGAATGGCGAATCGCCGCTAATATAAATATAATTTAAAAATTGAATTAGAGACATCTGTAAAGGCTTTTATAAATATTTAAAAAGTTGAATCTTTAGTTTTAATAATGCTAAAATGTTAATAGTTGGTTAAACCATTATCTAATGGGAGGAAAAATGAAGCATACTAAAATTAAAATTGATGATTTTCAGAATTATCGCTGTCCCTCTAATGTTCAATTTAGTCCAAATGGTAAATTAATTGCCTTTAATGTTACCTCAGTTAATAAAAAGGAAGATCGTTATCAGAATGATGTCTATTTATTACAGGGTGATAAATTAAAACAATTGACGAATTCAATTGATGCCCATTTATTATTTTTTGAGAATGATGAAAAATTAATTATTCGTCGTAGTACCAAGGAAACCAAAAAGGGTGAAACTGATATTTATTATTTGGATTTAAATGGTGGTGAAGCCCAACCATATTTTACATTGCCCTTTGGCGTAAATCGCTTAATTGATCTAGGTGATCATAAATATGCTGCTGTCGGCATTATCGACAGTGAAAATCCTGATATATATAAATTGAGCAGTGAAGAACGAATTAAATTAATTGAAGAAAAAGAAAAACTAAATAAGGAATATCAGGTAGTTGATGAAGTACCTTACTGGTTTAATGGTGGTGGTTTCATCAATAAGGAACGCTCTGCCTTATTCTTTATCGACAACAGTGATGGTTTAAAGATTAAGCGTTTAACCTCACCGACCTTTGATACTAATGAAGTTTTATTCGCTAATAAGAAAGTTTATTTCACCGGTATCAGTTGGGAAGGTAAAGTAAAGCGCTATGATAATATTTATCAATTTGATTTAAAGGATGAAAAGGTCTCTTGTCTATACAGAGGTCGTGAATATAGTATGTGGAATCTTTTCTATTTAGAGAAGGATTTATACGTGCAGGCCAGCGATGAATTACATTATGGCGTCAATGAAACAAAAAATATTTATCGCTTGCGTGATGGTAAATTGAAATTAATTTATAAGCCTGAAGTCAGCCTCTACAATAGTGTAACGACCGACACCTTAATGGGTGGCGGTAAGAGCTTCTTTGTGGATGGTAAGCATCTCTACACCCTCGCAACCAACTATGACCATACTGCTATCTATGAATTTGATAAGACCTTTAAGAAAAGAGCCGTCTTTGATCGCTTAGGTTTAATTTCCTGTATGGATATTTATAAAGATAAGGTGGTTGTGGTTCGCATGGATGAAGATCATTTAGCGGAGCTTTATTTAATTAATAAGGTTACCCAAAATATCAAACAATTGACCCATTTAAATGATGAAGTATTAAAGGATAAATATATCGCTAAGCCAAAAAGAATTTCTTATAAATCACAAGGCTTGGATTTAAAGGGCTGGGTCTTGTTGCCGGAGAATTTCGAAGCGAAGAAGAAATATCCGGCTATCTTAAGTGTTCATGGCGGACCAAGGGTCGTTTATGGCGATGTCTTCTTCCATGAGATGCAGGTTTGGGTCAATAAAGGCTATGTCGTAATGTTTACTAATATTGCTGGCAGCGATGGCCGTGGTGATGCTTTTGCGGATATCCGGGGCCGCTATGGTGAAATTGATTACCAGAATTTGATGGATTTTGTGGATGTCGTCTTGAAGCGTTATCCCAATATTGATCAGAAGAAATTATGTGAGACCGGTGGCTCCTATGGCGGTTTCATGACCAATTGGATTATCACCCATACCGATCGCTTCTGCGCTTGCGTCTCCCAACGCAGCATCGCTAACTGGATTTCGATGTCCTTCACTTCGGATATCGGTTTACATTTCGGTATTGATCAATGCGGTGGTGAAGATGTCTATAGTGAATTTGATCGTTTGCTGAAACACTCGCCTTTAGCCTATGCCAAGACCGCCAAGACACCAACCTTATTTATCCATAGCGACGAAGATTATCGTTGTCCTTTATCGGAGGGTATGCAAATGATGCAGGCCTTATCTAATAATGGTGTTGACACCAAAATGGTCATCTTCAAAGGTGAAAATCATGATTTGAGCCGCAGCGGTAAACCTTCACATCGCATTCGCAGAATGGAAGAAATCTGTGCCTGGTTTGATAAATATACGAAAGGAAAATAATAAAGTATATGAAAAAGTTTATGGATGAAGATTTTCTTTTAGATAATGAGATCGCTATCAATTTATATAAGGTAGCTAAAGAAATGCCTATTATTGATTATCATTGCCATTTGGAGGCTAGGGATATCTATGAAGATCTTAAATTTGATTCCATTACCCAATTATGGTTAGGTGGTGATCATTATAAGTGGCGTTTGATGCGTGCCAATGGCATCGAAGAGAAATATATCACTGGTGAAGCTAGCGATTTAGAGAAATTTAAAGCCTGGGCCAAGACCTTAGCGAAAGCTATCGGCAATCCTCTATACCATTTTTCCCATTTAGAATTACAGCGCTACTTCGATATTGCAGAACCCTTAACTGAAAATAATGCCGAGGAAATATTTAATAAATGTAATCAAAGATTTATGGCTTATAGTGCTCGGAAATTGATTATTGATAGTAAGGTTAGGTTGCTTTGTACGACTGATGATCCTACTAGCGATCTGCATTATCATGAATTATTGAAGGATAGTGATTTTGAGACGGTGGTTTTACCGGCCTTCAGACCGGATAAGGCACTTAATATTTCGAAGCCGGGTTTTAAGGAATATCTACTACAATTAGGTGAAGTTGGCGGCAGGGAAATTAAGGATTTAGATAGTTTAAAATCGGTTTTGAAGGAAAGGATTACTTTCTTCGACCAACATGGTTGTCGTACAGCGGATCATGGCTTGGATTATGTAGCTTATAATCCGGGTACTGAGGCTGAAGTTGATATTATCTTAAAGAAAGCTTTAAATGGCGAAACTATCAGCATTATTGAAAATGATAAATATATCCATCATTTAATGCTTTTCTTAGCTGATGAATATCATAAATTAGGTTGGGTGATGCAGCTGCATTATGGTTGTCTGCGTAATAATAATGTTGAAATGTTTAAGAAGCTAGGTCCTGATACAGGCTTTGATGCGATTAATACTGAGACTAGTTCTGCTAAATTGTTGGCCTTCTTAGGTAGCATCAAGCAGTTACCGAAGACGATTCTTTATTCCCTAAACCCGACTGATAATGCCTCGATTGTGACGGCCATTGCCTGCTTCCAAAATAATGAATGCAAGGCTAAGATGCAACAGGGCAGTGCCTGGTGGTTTAATGACACCAAACAGGGAATTATTGATCAGCTGTCAACTTTAGCTGCTGGTGGTCTTTTAGCTAACTTTGTAGGCATGTTGACGGACTCAAGATCCTTTATTTCCTATGCAAGGCATGAATATTTCAGAAGGATTCTTTGTAATCTGATTGGTACCTGGGTTAATAATGGTGAATATTCTAATGATCAGGAGATGTTAGAGACCATCATTAAGGATATCTGTTTCGAGAATGTAAAGAGCTACTTTGGCTTTGATGAATATCTCTAAAATTACCCGGGATATTATTTTTGATAATTGGTAGCTGATGAAGGGTTCAACAAGTGATAGAATTAGAAAGATAAATAAGAGGTTTTTTGTATGAGTGAAAAGAAGACATATTATGTAACAACACCAATCTACTACCCTTCCAGCAATCTCCATATCGGGCATTGTTATACGACATGTATTGCCGATGCTTTGGCACGTAATAAAAGATTGCGTGGCTATGATGTTTATTTTCTAACCGGAACCGATGAACATGGCCAAAAGATTGAGAAGAAGGCGAGTGAAGCAGGCTGTAGTCCGCTTGAATATATCGATCCGATCGTCGCTAATGCGAAGGATTTATGGCAAGCCTTAGATATTTCTTATGATAAATTCATCAGAACGACTGATGCAGAACATATTCATTGTGTTCAGAAAATTTTTGAGCGTCTCTACAAACAGGATGATATCTATAAAGGTAGCTATGAGGGTTGGTATTGCACACCCTGTGAATCCTTTTGGACGGAAAGTCAATTAGTTGATGGTAAATGTCCTGATTGTGGGCGGGAAGTTAATTTAACTAAAGAAGATGCTTACTTCTTGCGTTTAAGTAAATATCAGTCAGCTTTAGAGAGCTATCTCAAGGATAATCGCGATTTGATGCAGCCTCAGAGTCGCTACAATGAGATGTATAATAACTTTCTGAAGCCAGGTTTAAAGGATTTATGTGTATCCAGAAGCAGTGTTAAATGGGGAATTCCCGTTAGCTTTGATGAGTCACAGACCGTTTATGTTTGGATTGATGCCTTAAGTAACTATATCTCGGCTCTGGGTTATGATAGTGAAAATGATGAATTATATCAGAAATTCTGGCCGGCTGATTTACATCTGGTTGGCAAGGAAATCTTTCGCTTCCATACCATCATTTGGCCCATCATCCTTTTAGCTTTAGGTTTACCCTTACCAAAGAAGGTCTACGGTCATGGCTGGTTAACCATCGGTGGCGATAAGATTTCCAAATCGAGGGGTAATTTCCAGGATCCTCGTAATTTCATCAAGGATTATGGTGTTGATAGTGTGCGCTACTTCATATTAAGAGAAGTACCCTTCGGTAGTGATGGCAATTTCTCGGTGGAGTTGATGTTAGAAAGACATAATGCCGATTTAGCTAATACTTATGGTAATTTAGTTAAGCGCACCATTGCGATGGCTAATAAATATTTTGATGGTCAAATTCAAAAAGGCATTAATGTAGCCAGTGATAATGATTTATTAGGAATGTTAGAAGGTTTGGATGCCAGGTGCGAGAGCCTGATGGAAGAGCTTGATTTACCCAAGTGTCTAGCAGAAATCTTCAATGTCTTAAATCGTTTAAATAAATATATCGATGAGAATGAACCCTGGAATCTAGCGAAGGACGAAGCTAAGAAAGAGCGTTTAAATGAAGTCCTATATAACCTTTTAGAAGGTATTCGGATCTGTACTCAGGAGCTTGAATGTTTTATTCCTGATAGCGCCAAAAAGATTTATGAGCAATTAGGTTTAAAGGACTTGACATTGGAAACACGAAAATATGGTTATATCAATGCTTATAATTTAGTTGCGAATCCGGAAATCCTCTTTGAAAGAATCGATATCGAGGCTTTAAAAGCGCAATGGGAAGCGGAGGAAGCAGCAGAATATTTACATATTGATAAAGAAGAGATTGAATATGATGACTTCGCTAAATTAGCACTTCATGTCGGCGAAGTGGTTGCCTGTGAGAAGCATCCCGATGCTGATAAATTATTAGTCTTAAAGCTTGATTTTGGTGAGCAGGATCTTCGGACGATCGTCAGTGGTTTAGCAGCCTTTTATAAACCCGAAGAATTGGTGGGTAAACATATCGTTGCGGTCTTGAATCTGAAACCGAGAAAGTTGCGTGGTATTTTATCCCACGGTATGGTCTTAACGGCAGAAAAGGATGGTCAGGTTAAGGTTTTAGAAAG
>Ga0065711_1049534_pt1 | contig 11255 bp, 5 predicted proteins | sample Hoacrofraction12_FD_59098 | JGI IMG/M metagenome (GOLD analysis project Ga0065711, IMG submission 59098) | Hoatzin crop microbial communities from Cojedes, Venezuela - Epithelial fraction 12 v2 (version 2) | ecosystem: Host-associated > Birds > Digestive system > Esophagus > Crop | place... | reverse complement strand
ACCCAGGGAACTACAGGCCGGTCAGCCTCACCTCCATCCCGGGAAAGGTGATGGAGCAGCTTATCCTGGAGGTCATCAACAAGCAAGTGGAGGAAAAGAAGGTTATCAGGAGTAGTCAACATGGATTCACGAAGGGGAAATCATGCCTGACCAATTTGAAAGCTTTCTATGATGGCATGACTGGCTTGGTAGATGAGGGGAGATCCGTGGATGTTGTCTGCCTCGACTTCAGCAAGGTTTTCCCATAACAAGGTGTCTCCCATAACATCCTTCTAGGGAAGATCAGGAAGTGTGGGCTGGATGAGTGGTCAGTGAGGTGGAGTGAGAACTGGCTGAATGGCAGAACTCAGAGGGTTGTCCTCAGCGGCGCTGAGTCTAGTTGGAGGCTTGTAACTAATGGTGTCCCTCAGGGGTCAGTACTGGGACCAGTCTTGTTCTGCTTATTCATCAATGACTTGGGTGAAGGGACAGTGTACCCTCACCAAGTTTGCTGATGACACTAAACTGGGAGGAGTGGTAGATACACCGGAAGGTTGTGCTGCCATTCAGTGAGACCTGCACAGAGAGAAGAGTTGGACGCAGAGGAACCTGATGAAGTTCAGCAAGGGTAGCTGTAGGGTCCTGCACCTGGGGAGGAACAACCTCATGCATCAGTACAGGCTTGGGACAGACCTTCTGGAGAGGAGCTCTGTGAGAGGGACCTCGGTGTCCTGGTGGACGACATGTTGACCATGAGCCAGCAGTGTGCCCTGGCTGCCAAGAAAGTAAATGGGATCCTGGGATGCATTAGGAGGAGTGTGGCCAGCAGGTCGAGGGAGGTTCTTCTTCCCCTCTACTCTGCCCTGGTGAGGCCCCATCTGGAGTACTGTGTCCAGTTCTGGGCTCCCCAGTTCATGAAAGATGAGGAGCTAGTGTAGAGAGTGCAGCGGAGGACTACAAGGATGATGAGGTGACTGGAGCATCCCTCCTATTATCAAAGGCTGAGGGAGCTGGGCTTGTTCAGCCTGAAGAAGAGAAGGCTGCGAGGGGACCTTAGAAATGCCTGTAAACATCTGAAGGGTGGGTGTCAAGAGGATGGGGCCAGACTCTTTTCGGTGGTGCCCAGCGACAGGACAAGGGGCAATGGGCACAAACTGAAGCATAGGAAGTTCCGTCTGAACATGAGAAAGAACTTCTTTCCTCTGAGGGTGACGGAACACTGGAACAGGGTGCCCAGGGAGGCTGTGGATTCTCCTTCTCTCGAGATATTCAAGACCCACCTAGACGAGTTCCTGTGCAGCCTGCTGTAGGTGGCCCTGCTTTGGGAGGGGGTTTGGACTATATGATCCACAGAGGTCCCTTCCAATCCCTACCATTCTGTGATTTTGTGATTCTGTGTGACACATATACTATACATCTGCTGTTGAAGGTATATTGGAAACTTAGCTTGGTACTATCTCTACAGAGGAATGAAGTAATTTTGGTAGTTAAATATTGCTTTCTTATAATATGAAATAAGTTGTGCATAAAGAGAAATGTGTATTTTCCTGTTTTAAAGAATATTAGAAGTTTTGTTAAGATGATAGAAAGTTATTTTTCTTGCATTTTAAAGTCACTTTCTGTACATCCACCATACTAAAACTATCTAAGTAGACTAAGTTTTAACTGAGAATTGCAAGGAAAGAATCCTCATCTCCTTCAGTTTTTTTCCAGTACTCTACAAAATAAAACTTTTCTGGGAAAAATGCTGTTCATTCTTAGCTATCGCCTGCAAGAAACCAATAAAGATATCTGTTGTTAAAACCTGCAGATGGACCTTTCTCAAATACTCTTTTACAAGATGATTAAAGTTGTTTATGAGATCAATTCTCTAGAGCAATAAGTATCTATGTACAAAGAATGGAGCTCGTATTTTTGGGTGTTGGAAAAAGTGAAATGAAAAGGCCTCAGTGTGATGATCTAACTAATAAACACTAAGTATTAAACGGAGGAATGTTGTGAAGAGATAGCATATATAGGAATAGATAGATGGACAGATAGCATCTTTGATATATGTCTTTTATTACACTAGTTTCTAAAAACAATGAGAAATTTTGGTAAGCAACAAGTAACATATGACAGGAATTGGAAGAGATAGATGGTGTAAAGGGTATAGCAGACCCATGTCAACTCCCAAATGGAACTCTACATACACAAAAGTGGCAAAGTCCTGAGTGACAACAGCTGTATTTCTAGGCTATTTCTGTGCTGTAAATGTTCATATAATGTAGTATTTCAGATGTCATTTAGAAATAACTGTTGATAAAGTGCAAAAAGATTTGTATACCTTCAAGGCAACCATAAATATTGAAGGACACAATTTTCAGATTGTAACCACTGACACAAGTTTTCTACCATGACAAAATTTGGAATTAAGTCAAAGTATATTTTTTTTTGAAATTTGAAACTAAGAAATTTCATAGGTTGCTCGCTTCATAGGAAGTATGTAGTATGGCACTTAATAACACAACTCTATAAATAGAACTTGAATGAAAAACTCACAGTGACATGCTAATCAAAGTAATTGCCTCTCATAGCTATTTGATTATGAATAATTGCAAAAATATTCTTTGCCTAGTTCCAGTGCCATTGTAAACGTGTTGTAGCAGACCATGTGAAAATGAATCAGTTATAAGTTTCTATTAATTATTTTTATTTAATCTGTGATTTCAAGTGATTACAGGAAGTGAAAATATATTTAAATATTGAATTGAAAAAAATATTTTAAATATACAATCATCACAAATTCCTCTATGCCAAGAAAAAAATAGAAAAATCAAGTAAACTTCTTGAATGGCCAAAGTATATAGCTCAGAGGTATGAAAAACAGTATTATTCTCTATGTAAACAAGATAAAGGGTTTTTTTCCAAATTACATATTATAAAAAGTATTATTAAAACAGAATGTATTTCCACGTATAAATTCTATATACATGTCTCATTCTCAGGATGTGTATTATGAATTTTGTTATTATGGTTACAGAAAGGGAAAAAAGTTGAAATGGAGATATTGCTCTTTTTTAAAGTTAAAACAGGAAAGAATGGATTTGACTAGGCTTTCCCATGAAAAATAAGTTCTGAATGTATTTATGCCTTCCTCTTTTCACAATATTGCTTTCACTATCAAACTATTGTCTATAATTCATCTCCCATTCAATTCCTTTCTATTCTAGTCCACATTCCTTGGTAAAATTATTTTATCCGTCTCTGTCCTACCTTTCTAAGGCTACTTTACTTATCTTGTCATAATTTTCCTTTTTTGACTTTACCATTTCCTATTTGTAGTCTCTATCTGTGAAATTGTCACTTCCGAAGACCTCTTTTTTTAAGAACTCAGAGTGGCCTTAACTAAAATTACAAAAAGCCCTCAACCAATAATTTTATACAAGTTTCTATATGTATCATCATATTATACCTGTAATAAGCAAGATACTGACAGGCTTTCAGCTTTGGGTATCTGGAATCTTGGAGTTACTTTTGACATGACTGCTCAGTTTTATGTGGAGGATTTAAAAATTACTTCTCTGTCCCTGTGTTTTGGGTGAAGTAGGCTCAATCTTTCTCTGACTAAGGTTTACTCAATGATTGTCTAGGGAAATTAAATTGGTTTTTTTCTCAGAATATTACTGGACATTGTTTTCTTGTTTAGAACCACACTAAGTTATTGATCAGAATGCTGTAATACCAGGTTTCATTATTACATTAATGTGATCCAGATTTATACGGCAGTGGTTCTTACTGATTTCTGCGGTGCAGCTGAAAAAAATTTTTGAAATTATGAAGCCAGGAAGGAGCTGTTTCAAAAACAGGGGAGTCACTGTCTTTTCAAAATAATTATAACCCTCAAAACAATTTTTTTTATTATGCTTTTCGTGGGTTATTTTATTTTTTTAATAAAAAATGTGTTTACTTAAACAAGGTGCTTTTTTCAGATTGGTATTTAGAGAAGTGGTCAGTTATTCCTGGTATTGAATTTAAAGGTAAAATTTCAAGGAAGATACAGGACCAGATCAACTTTCAATGTTCTAAAAAACCGTATTCACTGTGTACCCTGCTAAATGGAATGTGTCCTGAGAATAATTTTCTATTGGTTTCACACTTTGCATTATGTGTCTCAGTGGTTTGAAAAAATTATATTTAGCATTTTTATAAAACATATATCCAAACAATGCAGGGACAATTAAAATGTTTTAAAGTGCCTGTGCAGGTTGTTTTTTTACTCTCTTTATCAGTTAGAGTAGTAAAAAGTAAGAATTGTAACTGCTAGTGTTGGCGTGAAATGTGAGTAGCTCTCTTGTCCTCTTTTCTTGTGAGATGTCCTGCTTGCAGTAATGATTATTTCCCTTAAAAATCTTTAGTCCACTATTGAACTCTGTTTACTCAGAATCTTTTTCAATGTAAGTCAAAAGTACTCATATATGTAATTAAGATAACACAATCTAACCTATTCTTTCATGACCGCAAAACAGATTGATTAAATGCACTCATATTTTTATTATGCATTTACATTTATTAAATCCCCATTTATAAAAAGGTACATGCTAGATGTGGACCTGGCAGACCTGTTACTATTTACAGATGTGCATTTTATACATGCATAGTTATTATTCAGTCCTAAATAGAGAGACAAACACCTGCTGATTTTTCTTACCTCTTTTCAGCAAAAGTCACAGAATCTTTGAAAAACCTCTTTCCTGAAATTGTTGTGGTGCTCCATGTGTGATAATAAATGTATCTGCTAAAACAGTGGTTCTCAGCATGTAATCAAAAAGACTTTGTCATACTGGACTTTTCTTAGTAGTGTTTAGTGAAAATGTTGTTTTGTAAGGAAAAGCAGTATCAGATTTTCATAGAACGGTCTCTAACAGTGGAACGGTATAGATACTCACAGACTAGTGTGTTTTTAAAACTGTGAATATAATTCTTTGGTCCCTGCTGCAATAACAGTTCCAGTTATTCCATAATATTTAAAAATATTAGAAAAGCAATCCTTTATTTTTTTAACAATAGTACTACATTGTATGCTTTCATGCATAGCAGAATGGCATGCAGTAGACTACAGTGTTAAGGCATACAGAAAAAAAGAGAAGAATATTCCAGTTGTACATTTATTGTTGTAATGGGTAAACCGCATTTTGTCCATACCCTGGACAAACTTGTGGAATGTTTACTTATGTTTAGTATAACTGTCAGGAAAATAGAATGCACCTAAAAAAGAAGAGCTCTGTACTTCTGTGTGCCAAATGGTCTGCTTCAGATAGGTGCTTCTTTTCAGTGGTCCTTTATGTGGTTCTTCTGTGAAAGCCAAGTAAAAGCTTGGTTTTGAATTACTGAATAAATGTAGATCCTGTTCATTTTAGTAGGAATGTTCAGATCTGGATTGCAGAAGAGCTAAAGGTGTGACTCAAAGCCCATAGAAATTGGTGGGAAGATTCTAATTGGTTACAACACATTTTGTATTAAATCCATTGCCCAATGGACACTAAGAATTTCTATATATAAAAGTGGTGATGGGCATGATACAACTATTTTTTTACTAATTTTACATTGTTTTTAATTTTGGAAAGATTTCTTCTTCGTTAGATCAGTTAAGGGAAGGTTTCCAAAAGCAGAGATTAGAATAAGGTACCTGACACCCTTCCATTATATTACACTTAATTTAAAATGTTTCACTGTGTTTCATGTAAAAAATAATCCTCTCATACTTGCTGTTTTTTTCTTTTCATTTCATATCATAAATGTTTGAAGAAAGCACTCAATCTGAAAAATTATACTTAATTATTGAAATCTTTTTAAAGACAAATATGAAACTTAATTCTACTGTACAGAGTATTTGTCTTCCTAGAAAGTCTTCTCCTTTCTGTTTTATGGAGATGGAAAGGGAAAAAAACTCCACATGCACTGATTTTCTGTGGAGGAAGGAGAAAAATTAAAGCTTAATATCTACAACTTCTAAACTCAAATTTTAAATTTAGATATTTCTGTCTTTGAAGAGTGACCTTATTTTCTATTTTAAACAGAAATATGATTTTTTGAAAAGTGCTTTTCACTTTTGTGCTAGAAATTTTGCTACAGAATTTTAGATATGATTATCAATGCGCAATTAAATATTTACCCGCTATGAGACTGAAAATGACATATCTGTATTCTTTATGCTTATGCAGTATATACATTGTGCTTAAGTAGTAGATACATAAATTGACAAACCTTTTCTGGTTTTGTAGAGATCTTTATGGGGTCTCATTTATGTCTTCATGAGTTAAACAGTGTCTCAGATGTCACGGCTTTTTTCTCAGATCTGTCTGTCTCAGAATTTCATATCTGAAAATGAAAAATCTTTTCCATGACATCCTGCCTTTCTTCTCCTTCACTTTGTGTATTATTTGGTTGTTTCTGTCACTCTATGTTTTTTCTTTTTTTTTTTTTCTTGTGTTCAGAATCCCTTCCCATGCAAATATAAAGTTTTGCTGCTCCTCTTACCACACCCCCTAAGGGCATTTCAGAATGGATATGTGCAATTCCGAGCTTAATTTCTCAGAGCAGTGGTCAAAAATAAAATATTTATACATACTTCTTTCTCCACTGCAGTGGATCCAGGCTCCGCCTTGAAGCACCATATGCTCCACACTGCTCTGTAGAAAGATAGCAATACGCAGTGTTGGAGGAGAGACGCCTTCTGGCATCCTCTGGACTTCCTTCTGTTACTCTCTGCTGCATACTCTGCCTATATTTTCTCCATTAAACTGAACAGGGGCTTGTGAGAAATGTAGGTTGCTTTAGATTCAAAGTTCAAGTTTTCTGGAAGAAAACAAATGAAATAAAGTCCATGGACCTTTTTTTCTGAGCTATTGCTATCTGATTTCCAGTTAATTTAGCCAATGAATTGATAAGATTTATCCTGTTTGTTACTGTTACTCAGTGATGACATCATATTCTAAGACAGTGAGTTTTTCGTTTTAAAAGCGTAGATTCCAAAATATATGGAGATAGCCTTTCCTCCTTTACGTGCCCTGCTACTACAAGTTTATCTCTGTATCAGAACAGAAGTAGCATATGTGGTGATAATGTCACAAGCATTTTGCTCATGGATGAATTCCAAAACTCTACAGAATATTTAGTACAAGTTGTAGGTGTTCTGGAAGTTCCTGGCACCTATAACCACGATAAGCAAAACATGACATCTCTCTTTTCCATATTGTGCTATTTTCACACATTAAGGCAAAGTTACAAAAAGTGTTTGAGCTCATCTAAAAGCATGTTGACACTTCTAGACACAAATCCGTCTCCCATATTCCTCTGACTTTGGCTGTGTGATCCTTCCCTTCCCTTCCATCAGCTCTGGCACTCATCAGGCATATGCCTTTGTGGATGTGTTTCCCTTTGCTAGCTGAATTGACTTGGGTTTATTTTTAACGGATTAGTTCCTGATCAGGGTGGTTAAATCAACCAGTTCACAGGAGACAATCCAAATCACTAGAACCAGTGTGAAGTCGGTGTCAGAGTTGTGGGAAAATTGGGAGGAACAGGTTCTCCTCCTGTGTTTAGAAAGCTCCAAGACCTGCTAAAATATACTGTACATCTTTACTTAGCTTTAAGAAGACGAGGAAAATAAACTTTGTTCTCATAATTTCTAGCTGCTAGAGGCCAAAAATAAGTACTGCTTCCTCCATAAATTTTTAATTCTTCTTACTTTAAGGACCTAGAACATTTTTGCATGCTCTAGAAGTGATTATTTTGGTATATTTTGTTCTGATCAGTCTTTCTATCTAAGTAGTGGGTAAATCCTCACTCTAGAGGTTTTTAAAGACTGTATGATAGTGAGATACCCGGTTCTTCTTATTTACTGTTTGAAGTTCTACTTGCTATTTTTTAGGTATTAAAATAAATTGACTGTTACTAAAGAGATAATTATTTATAAAGTCTATTTCATTTCTGGTGCTAATAAAAAGTGGAGAGGTGTATAATAAAAGTTGCACACTCATAATGGATAGTAGCAGTTTTTAGAAACATGTTTTGTAAAGAATATAATGACCATGGCAGAAGCTGATGAGCAATTTATTGTTTAGTTCAAAGCAACTGTTCAATTAAAAATGTTTAGCCTGGACCTATGATCATTATTTTAAAATAATAGATTGCATGAGCAGTTTTGCATTTTGACAGGGAAAAATTAGCATCTGACAAAAATAAATTAGTTCATAAATCATATGTCTATTTGCTAATGAATTGTTGAATAAAGTATAAGATCTTTTTATTAATATTTTCAGTGAGAGTAAAATTTCAACCCAGTCAGCCACTTCTGCTCAATCTTATTTGCTTTGTCTTATAGGCTATTAAGACAAATTCTATTTACTTATTTTTAACTGATTAAATAGACATATAAAAAGTGTAGGAGTTACTCCTATTCATATTTGAGTTGGAATTGTTTTTAAAGAAGCCTTTACATTCCTTAATTTCTTCCTAATTCAGTGTGTAAGTAAGTGCTTCCTTGGAAGGAAAATTGGAAGATCAAACATCAGTCAAAATTTATCAGGATGCTGCAGACCAAGCTTGTAATACTCTGAGCTGCAGTTCATCACTTTTAGTAACTTCTCAATATGTAGAAGTGCATGTACACATGCACATACACCCAAAAAAATTTAAACACTAATTAGATTCAGACTTAATTTTCTGTTACTTAGTAGGGAAGTATTTTCCCATTCCAACACACTTTTGACATTTCAGAAATATTTGTTCTGAACTGGTGTGTAAGAATGAGTGTTAGATGTTGTGGTGGATTGACCTTGGCTGGCGGCCAGAAGCCCACCCAGCCACTCCATCACTCCTCCTCAACGACAGGACAGAAAGAGAAAATAAGATGAAAGAACTCCTGGGTCAAGACAAAGATGAGGAGATCACTTACCAGTTACTGTCACTCAACTTGGGGAAAATTAATTTAATTAATTTCCTATTAAAAAGAGAGTTGGATGGTGAGAAACAAAGACAAAAACTAAAACACCTTCCCCGCATGCTGATACTTTTCTTCCCAGGCTCAACTTCACTCCGTTATGTCCTCGACCTTCCCTGTTCATGAGCAGCACAGAGGAGACAGGGAATGTGGGGTTGTGCTTGGTCTGTAACAGTTCCTCTCTGCTTTTCCTTTTTCCTCAAACTTTTCATTGCTCCAGCTTTGGTTCTCCATGGGCTAATGCAGTGTGGATCTTCTCCATGGACTGCAATTATTTCAGGGACATCTGCTCTTGTATATGGTCATCCACAGGCTGCAGAGTGGATATTTGCTCTAATATGGTCCTCTGTGGTCTGCAGGGGAATTTCTGTTGTATTGACTGGAGCATGTCCTCCTCCTTCTCCGACACTGGTGTTCACATGTCTGTTTTTCACGCTTTTTATCCTCACTGCTTGTGCAGCATTTTGCCCCTTCTTAAACATGTGTTCACAGAGCTGCCACCTGTTTTGCTGATGGTCTCAGTTATGTCTTGCAGAGGGTCTGTTCTGGAGCTGGCGGGAATCGATTGTGTCCAGCACAGGGCAGCCCCTGGTCTCTCCTCACAGACCCTCCCCCACTACCAAAACCCTGACACCTGCACCCAATGCACGCATGAAATACACACAGTACAGAGTATTAGTTTAACTCACTGCCTAGAAATTGATTTCTTCAGTTGTGAGATTTTCATATCCCTACTAAAGCTCTAGCAATTCTTTCAATGATATACTGCTGAACTCTGCATTTATGTGTTAGTTACATGTCCAATCCCTTTCTGAATCCTTCTAAACTCTTGGGTTAATAAAAGAACGAATTCAACAAGATAATCTAAATTCATCTTAGGTTTAATTTACTGCTTTAAAATTCATATAATTCTTTCTTGTATTATGAAAACCTTTATAGCTTTTTAAATTAAAATAGTTATTATTCTAATAAAGTACAGCAGAATACTAGCAGAAAGAGCATGATGCTTGATTATTTGAGTACTATAGGAAAATATAAACTTGGTCAATGGAAAAGTTTGAAGTAGGAAGGATTAAAAAGGAATCTATTATAATTTTAATTATTCTGGACTATTTTAATTTCTAATACAATACTGGAAAAATAATTCAAACCTATCTGCAAAAAGATGGAAATGCAAAATTTAACTCATTGTTTCGCCCTCCAGAATTCATTGGAAAGTGTGAGTAGTGACTTGATTGCCATCATGATGGGTTGTGTGATCCAATTCATCAGAATACTTTTGGAGCATATTTGATCATCTCTCGGTTTAGCAACTATTGCTGGACGTGTTAGCCTTTGGCATTCTTGGAATCTGTTGTTCAGACATGATCTGTTCTGCTCAAAGGTCCAAAAGGCAGGGATGTATATGTGGGTGCATAGAATATGGATGTGAGAAAAGTCCACGGCATTGAGAAGTTAAAGGGAAACTAGGTTTGCTCTGACAGATAACAGAGCAGTCAGAAATATATAACCATGGAAATACTGTTGGTGTGATCCATCAGGTTAGACACAGGACTCTCAGATCTTCAGAAATTCAAATTCATATGTATAATGTAAATAGTTTTATACTCAGAAATGTTCTGGTGTACTCATTTTGAAACGTTCTCTTTTTCTTAGTGTGAAACTTGTTTTCTATAAATCTTCTATCTAACCAAGAAATAAAAAATAAAAATACAACTCTGAAAACCCACCCCAAACATATATCAGAAAGAAAAGTAAGGAAAGTAGAGTGTCTTTTTGCAAATGTAAATATCCTTGTAAGATCTGTACAAAGAATCAATAGCAATATGTACAACCAAAGGTTTATAGCTGTTTTACATGGGAATAAGTTTATTTCTACTGGAGAGATGGCACAGAATAAAATTAATTCATTTGTTCTAGAGTGAAGTTTATCTTTCACCATCAGACAGTTTTGTAGGTTGACATAGAATCACAGAATCACAGAATCGTAGGGGTTGGAAGGGACCTCTGTGGGTCATCTAGTCCAACCCCCCTCCCAAAGAAGGGTCACCCACAGCAGGCTGCACAGGAACTTGTCCAGGCGGGTCTTGAATATCTCCAGAGAAGGAGACTCCACAACCTCCCTGAGCAATCTGTTCCAGTGCTCCGTCACCCTCAGAGGGAAGAAGTTCTTCCTCATGTTCAGAAGGAACTTCCTATGCTTCAGTTTGTGCCTGTTGCCCCTTGTCCTGTCGCTGGGCACCACTGAAAAGAGTCTGGCCCCATCCTCCTGACACCCACCCTTCAGATATTT
>Ga0065711_1049533_pt1 | contig 11255 bp, 10 predicted proteins | sample Hoacrofraction12_FD_59098 | JGI IMG/M metagenome (GOLD analysis project Ga0065711, IMG submission 59098) | Hoatzin crop microbial communities from Cojedes, Venezuela - Epithelial fraction 12 v2 (version 2) | ecosystem: Host-associated > Birds > Digestive system > Esophagus > Crop | place... | reverse complement strand
GGGGGGGGGGGAGAGGTCATCTGGTACACAACAGCTGTTTAGTGTGGTTATTTCAAACCAAAATATAACTTACAGCCCTCAGTGACAGCCATACACTGTGTGAGTGAAAGTGACATCTAACATGGGAGATGATGAGGCTGCTTCTCTACTTTTTGAACATCTAAGCTGTTTCCTAAAAAACACACCTTGTTTTAAAAAATTATCTTTTTTTTATATTTTGGGCAGTTGGGGGTTAAAACAAAAGTATCAATGCTTACAATTCTGGATGTTTCATTTATTCTTTTTCAGTTTGGTCCAAAAGCACCTGTATTTTTCTGCAGCTGAGGCAGTAAGGGCAGTAACCAACACACGCCACATCTGATCAGGAGATTCTAGTCACAACGGGTCAAGCTCTTAGGTCCAGCAAAGCCAATGGAAAAATAAACCCATAGTTTTGAATCACGTGCCACGAATCTAACCTGACTACTATAGAGGTCATTGACAAAATTCTCATTTATTTCAAATGAACAAGAACACTGTGAAATTTATTTGATGAAGGATGACCAAATTGATTGCACCAAGGATGCACCTCCAGTGGCACAGAGACTCCCCTAGTGCAACACTCGCTCCAGCTAACTTCACTTCAGGATTCTCAGGAAATAGGACTGAAAACAACATTGAAAAGCACAACGGATACAACATTGGGAATTTTCACCTTGCCCTGCAAAGAAACATAATATCTCTCCATACCGATATTTGAACATTAATCTTTGCTTATTTACATAAAGGGTTTGCCAGAGTGTTGGCTATGCTGCGCTCTTTCACCTCCTTGCTTCCTGTAATTTTTACATTTCAAAAACAAGTATTTAGATAGCATACCATCTGTACATGATCCTGATGAAGCGTGTAACTTGAACATTGATTTTCACCTCAAATGATAAACATGTGAACACAGCAAAAAACATCATTTGCAAAGTCCACCATTTATGCCTTTAATGAAGTTCCTGAACACTTGGTACTGCTTAAAAATACCTACATGGAAATTGCTATCCGTAGGAAAAAAATAAAATACAAGACTGTATCATTGTATTTCATCTTGTGAAGCACAAATTTCAAAACTGAAACACTGTGAGATGCAATACATTTACCATTATTCTTGATTTTATATAAGGTGAAATCTTCACTTAGTATGTAAAATTTATACCATAACAATAATATTTCCTTCTTAATCTAAGGCTTTACTTAGGTTTCTACGCTAACTTTATAATCACGAAAAGGATTTTAAACCTTCATGCCTTTGACAACCAACCCTGACTTCACAGCTGGGCAAGTAAAAATGAAGAGAGGAGACTTCTTAACCACTGTTTGTTTGCTCCTGGTTCCTGGCTTTGTAAAAGACCTCTGTAACATGTATACCGCCTTTCACAAAACTCTGGCTAACATTTCAAAACTGTTGTCATTTAATTAAACTTCAATGACAAACTAAAGTTTCCCCCGTGACTACAGCGAGGTACATAAACCTCAGCCAGCATCAGCCTGTATCCTTTCTACCACCTAACCATAGGGGAGACAAAAATACACCTCCATGCTCCTCCTGACTGGCAAATTTCTGCTCTGATATACAGAAGACCTGAAGCCAAGTTTATACTGCAGTATTCCTTCCAATTTTCCTTCCAGAAAGTCCCAAGACCTTTGTTTGGGAGTTTTGCCTTCTCACTTCTAGCCAGTCTGAGGATTAGGATTGCTGCTTATACTTGCCTGCCACAGAAGAGGCTTTGGAGATTTCTAGACTGATTTAGTCAATAGAGTGGCAAGAGTTTGGCTCTGAAATTTAAGGCACATGAGTAGTTTTTAGAAAATTGCTTTTAAACACTTCTCCAATATCTTTAACATCTGAGATCCTTGCATAATATGGTATTAAAAGGACACTGTCAGGTCACATTTGTTTCATCACAAGTAATGTTCAAAAATTAAGGTTTCCAGAAGTAAAGAGATCACAGCATAAAATTCAGAGAAACACCTGCACCACTCATTTCTTTCAAACCCTTGGTGATGGGGAGCGAGAGCAGGCAAAATCTAAAATCCCTGCCTAGCACAGATGTAACCTGTCCTCCAAACTCTAGGGTTGCCGTCAGCGAGGCAAGCAGCCGTGCCACTGGGATCACCAAGCAGGTACGCAGTGCTTGGCTTGGCAGTCTCTGAGGATGGGGCGACGTGGCCTTGCCACCACCTGCCGTACTGGCGCCTGCGATGATTTCACCACCCACCGACCCACCCAGTGCAAACAGGTGAATGCTTCCATTTTTACTGCTGCTTTCTCCTGCCCCAGTCCACTCCACCCCTTCATAAAGGAGTTGCCAGAGTCAAAGCCTTTAGATGCACTGCACCAACTAAGCACTGGAAAGTAGAGGCTAATGTGCATTTGTCCTGCTCTTGAATTAGCTTTACTAAACCAAGATCTGCAAGAAACATTCAGCCCCTTCAAGACCAGACGATAAGCACTGTTCATCAGTTGAGTGCCAAACTCAGGAAAACTAGGTTACATTGCCAACACTAAAGTACAAATTTTTGTACCATTAGCTGTACTTATGTCCCCTTCGGGATGAAAGGCACAGATACACGCATTTTCTAATGAAACAGCATGCTGCTTCGGACACTGTTCAACTCCCTGCAAAAGCAAATTAAAGGCCACACATCTCTGTCTCAAAGTAATTTAATCCATTATTGAAATATAACCATTTATTGGACAAAACAGCAGTAACTGCTTTTAATGACACATTGTAGATCCAGACAGGGGCACATAATGAGAAATAATACAATGACTAGCCAGTTTAAATAATAGGCTAGTTCAGTTAGGCAAGTACAGTCCTGCTGGAAACAAGCCAGAACAATCGAGTTACAAGTCACTTACTGCAACTGCAACAAATGTATACTGATAACAGACAGCAGTAATTTCTATCTTGTGTCTTAGCCAAAAGACTACTTCAAGACCTGAAAAGTGCCGCCAAGCATCATACCTCAGCTCCGCATACACTGTGTGTGTAGTGAATCCACTACACACAACCACTTCTCTATGTCACTTCTCAAGAATTTGGGTTTTCCTAAAGATCTTAACCATCAGAGTCAGTGTTTTTGCATTCCTGAGTAGGTCTGGAAGAATCTCAGCAGAAAAAAAAAAGTACAGTTACACATCATATAACTCTTTTTACATTTAAGAAATTATTTGTGACCCTCAAAATGATTAGATGAAAGCAAATACTCATTAAACAGCAACTGACAACATTAAACTCTTGAGGCTAAAATATTTGCCTCAGAACTCCGGCATAATTCCACAGTACCTGTAAAGAACTTTTACTGCTGTTGGCAAGAAATGGACATACCCAAAAGATCCAAAACTGATTTTCAGTGCCTAGGCAGGAGGAAGACACCATTTTCAGGTGAAAGCATGTAGGTGAGAAGTCAGTGTAGGGCAGTGTGTGACCAACCCTTATTCAAACACACAGTGAGGGGAGGGAAAGAAGTTCCCCTTACTACAGCTATTATGAGAATCCAACCTCTGTGCTCAGCAGTGTCCTAAAATATCTTAAACCCTTTTAAAAATTAACTACACATAGTTCAAGTCACCTGCAAGAACAGGAGATACCTGAAGTGCAGCCAGAGTTCTTGTAATCTAACACTCAAGACTATTTCACAAGAGCTCAACCTATAAGCACATTGCTATCTCTTGAACTCTTACCCCCAGGAACTCTTCCCAAGCTGTAAAAGATAGAGTGGACTTGCAGATATCATAATTATATGCATAATAATTCCTAAGTGAAAAATAGGACTTCAGCAGTATTTCTGCATCCCATGGCAACTGGTAAACCACTGCCAGCACTAAAGAGATTTCCAACTTAACAGGCTGTCTTGCATAAGCTTCTCAGGGCAGGGACTTTCTGGTTCAGCATCCATTACATGCATGCTTATGGTATGAAGTCATATAACAACTGACTGTAACAAAAAACACCACCTTGGATCTACGTAGGGTAGAAGGGCATTGTAAAACTCCAGGGTCATGTGCAATAAAATCTGAACCCAATGTGAGGTTTTCAACAAACTCTCAGGTCTTCTAGAATGTCCTTGTGTTCAGGCTGTCAGAGGACAACAGCGTGGCTTTGTAACACAGACACGCTGTAGTTCCCCTCACCTCCATCACTACGGTACATAGCACATCTGCTACTAACTAGCACCTTTTGCTTTTCCAATCTTTCTTACCTACTCCCTTGCCCAACTGTTCAGGACTCTGCACATCTGTGGAAATCCTGCACTACAAGTAATTGAATTTACAAGTAAATTTCTGTTTCAAAAAGACTTACAAAAATGCTGTGCAAATAATACTATTTGAATGCTTCCACTGTTGTTCACCAGTTCACCATGCTCAATGATAAGACAACCACCCATCAATCCCAAATTGCCTTTGCAGGCAGACTGCAGATTCAATAGCACTGAAAAGTTACTCTGTTTTCCTCTTTTAAAGATAACATAACACCTCAGCTCACATCACAATTTCTGTGATTATTTCCTAGCAATTAATTCAAACACATCCACTGTAAACATATGCTCAGATCTTCACAAACATACTACCTAACGCCAACACAAGAGAAGTCACCTATGGTAGCAGGGTAAATGCAGACCCAAGTCATACAGGGATAACAGAACTTGTCAAAAATCTTCAGTCATACTGAAGACAGATGATAGATTATTTTCCTTAGCACAAAAGGAGCGTGTCAGCTTCTCAGAAATATATAAACTCTGTCTTAAAACAGTGTGCTGTGTCATTTTCTTTTCATTTAAAAGCTAAGTATGAATGCCTAAGTGCTTTTCTGGATTGGAGCCTTACATCAAAGGCTCCTAAAAATGTTTCCAACGTTTTGATCCCAAACTTGACCAACAAAAGAAAAACGCTTTGACTGTAATGGGCTTTCCAACATGTTGCCTGTGATCTCAAGAGCAGACCACGCAACACAGTTGGCACAGTATTTCTGAAAACAAACAGCAGACAACAAAACGCGGGAAATACTAAATACAAAATTCTTTCCTTGTCAAGAAGCTCCAGCTTGACCCTTGGAGCACAGAGCTGACCAGCTGACAGAAAGCGTGTCTCAAACACCAGGCCTTTAATTAATTTACTACTTTTTGAGTTCATTAACTAATCAGTTGAGCCTTTCTGCCACCCCTGAGCATGTAACGTTTTTGAAAAACACATCAAACAGCACTGCTCCACGAGCACGTCAAGCTCAGGGTGCAGGTGCTCACGGAGGGACCCCTGGTTTGCAGCTAGAGGGTCCGAGCAGACTGTCCTGTCACCCTGCACAGCCCATGGCACTGGACTAGACAGGGAAGGCCACAGAGGCCCTCACCTCAACACTTCTGCCAATAGCACGGGCTTTTGCAAATGAACTAAACACAAGAAATCCCAAATCACAGTTTATTTTCCCTAGCTCTGCCTTTGAAAAAGGCCCCTAAAGCATTGCTAAAAATCCTATATTGGCATTAGACATTTGCAAACTGCTTAAAAACAGGTTTCCTGGTCCATCCCCAACTGGAAATGACAAAAAGTCTCTGGGACATGGAATATAATTCGGCCTTCCGCCTAAAACAGGCCACACAAAAACCCACTGCTCTAGAAGCATGGCGATTATTGAGAAAGTTTGGATCTGACTGTTTTGTAACTGTGACCCAAACACGTAATGAAAAAATCTGCTCTTAAAGCTGACAGCAGCTACCTTGCTAAAAGCTGACATTTGTCTTACATTGGCAGCATCAGAACACAATATATTACTGCATGTGATCTCCTCTTATAAAGCCAATTCAATGATCAGCATAAAATGTGGATTATTTAACAAACTAGTCATACATAAAGACACAGAAAGACATCTTCTGAAGATTTTAACTGATGGAAAACAGTCCAAACTGCACAATAAATCATAAAAGACACACAAAACTTACAGCAAACAAGGACAGGCACCACTAATAGAGCAATAAATGGCAAATTAATCCACACTACATTTCCAAATTACTACAAAATCTTACATATAATGATGACCTTATTCTACTGTGTCTCTTTCGGAGACAAAAGTTGCAGGGTTGCCTTAATGAACACTCCTGCCTGTCCCTCTGACAATATTTTGGAAGTCAGTAGTACCATTCATAACCCAAACAAAATCAAGCATTTGGTCTTGTTTATTAACTAATGCAATATAATCAGAAAATACCACAAATTCAAGCCAAGTTACATCTCCCCTTTAAAATGATCTTGTTATTTTAAAGAAGTGAAAACTCAGGTAGCCATAAGAAAATGATCCTCCAGGTGTATCACTCAATACAATGTCAGGGGGAATACAGTGCTTCAGGTCTTGCTCAGATTTCCACTTTGGGATCAGTGGAAGCCAGTACTGCTTCTTTGTTCAGCACTTGACATTAGCAAAGAGCTAATCAATTTCCTAAGACTAAGTCTCACCTACCTGCCACTGAGCAATCACAGAGATCAGCCACCCACCCCTGTTACAAATGCATTCCTCTATCAAAGCACCCAAACTTATACAGCACAAAGCTCTTTCCGGTTTAAATCAGGAGGAGTAAGAGAAGAAAGTTACCGCTGGTAAATTTCAGAGCTTTCTTTTGTTTGTTCCATATTTACACAATACAAGGATTGATATTTACTAGAGAGGTGAACCTCTGAAGATAGGACATATCTAAAGCATCTAAACTGGAAAATAAATGCAGTTTGCAAAATTCAGCTGGAGGAAGCATGAAGGAACACAGTAAGTCACAGCTTGATAGCAATCTGTATTAAACTGTAATAATATGAAGTGTAAAGGATGTGAGTGACCCACACAGCTCACCTCTGGAGCCACATCACTGCTCACTGTCACTCCTGTCAGCATTGGCCTTTTTGCTCCATTGCTTGTCTTACACAGTAATAACATTGTCATGGGCTTGACAGCTGCGTACAGCAGCCCTTGCATGCACTGCAAAACAGGCCAACTGTCACAGGACTGAAATCCCATTTTCTGAAGAGAGATGGAGCACAGCTCAGGTGGTTTCTGAGGAGGCTGAAGGTATGGTCCCACCCGACCACAGCTCACCACTTTCCTCGGCTCTGCCCAAACTACCACCTTGCACAAAAAAAAAAGTGGTGCTGTCTTGCTTTTAAATGTAAGTCCTACCATTGAGCCACCAAATGCCACAGACCCACAAACAGCTGCCTGGACCCAGTGGGAAGAAGAGCCAGTCACAGCCTGGGAGCAGCCGCAGGGGACTGTGGGGAGGGAAACGTCCTCCTGCCCCTTTGCCACAGAGGCCATCTGGACACAATGCTGTGCTCTCCACCGTGTCCTTCCATGCCTCCAGCCTCATGCACCCAGACTCGTTCTGCGACACCAGCCCCATCACCTGGTCAGTTGCCGTGGAGATTGCAGCAGCAGCCAAAAGGACCCCGAAGGCTTGGGTTTCCCCAGCAAGCAGCAGCTGCGGTTGCCGTTTATGCCAGGCTGGATGGGACGACCTGGCAGCCGTCGCCATCACTCTCCCAGCATCGACCCAGGCTGCAGCTCCTGACCCCCACCACACCAGGCTGCACTCCCAGGCACACTCCCCCACCACCTAAAAGGTCTCTGCTCCATCCCACTGCCACCTCCTCTCGCCGGTGCGGCAGCCCCAGAGCCCACCCAGCCACCCAGGAGCACCCACAGCTCACCAAGCTGCCCGGCTGCATCTGTGTTCCGACGGTGTGGTGAGCCGCACCAGCACAAGGTGTGAGCGAAGGGCCAGGGCTGGAGCAAGGAGGGTGCTGCAAGGAGACGGGACGTGAGCCCATCACCCAGCCTTTCCAAAACGCTGGTGAGATGGCGGGCGGGGGGACGGATATATTTCATAAGCACTCAGGATGTACTAGTAGAAGCTCCTCTACCCTTCTTTAAGGGTTGAATTGCGCCAATAAAATGTAAACAAATGCAGTGATTTACAGCAGTAGGGCTGTGATCAAACCGAGGATCGTCCCACCCCAGCCTGACTAGTAAAAAATTTGTATCTGCTGTCCAATCTCAGCAATGCAGCCTAACCCAACTGACACTACAGTCGCAAGGGGCTACCAGCTCTTTATGGATGTGACTGAGTCCCTCATCACCCTAGCACTACATGCCAGCTAGGTGTATAATCCCTAGCACTACGTGGCAGCTAGGAAACCACTTTTATAATGAAAACATTATTTTTTTACACCGCGGGGGTAGCACCAAGGCGCAGCCAAGGCTGTTTATGAAGTTCCAAACCCTTACACCTGAAACCACTGAAGGATGGGAGGCAAGCGTCCACCCCGTCACAGGTCCTGTGCAAAGTTTCATCATCACTGATGGTGCTGAAGAGGGCTGAACTCAATTCTCACCACCGAAACTCAGGGAAAAAAAAGAGCATTAATTTCACTAGCAACCCAGTGACGTTTGATTTGGAAACAGTGACAACAAGATGTCACACCACCACTGGGTTTTAAAAACCACTTTTTCTGACTTGCATTTATCAATGTGCAGCAAAACAGCACTCAGCTTCTGTCCTGTGAAAAGAACAGCAAGAAACCCCAGAAACTTGTTTTTAGATGCCTCCTTCTGTTCCCGTATGAAGGACAGAGGGAACTGGACAACGCAGAACAGCATGTACCAGCAACTGCACTACAGCAGAGACACAAAGCAACACCAGCGGTAAGGAAAGGATGAAGACAAGTGCTTAATAAATATTGCCTTTTGTGAGGCTTAAGCACTTTACTTAGATCAACAGCCACTCAAAGGGGCCTCTCTTCTTTCAGTACTGGCAAGGGAAGGTACAGCCAGCTCTCAAAAACTGAGGTAAAATGTTAAGAGATGAGAACATAAAGCAAAATAACTGGTAATTCAAAGCATACAGAGTGGATCACAAGGGTTCACCTCATATGCATGTTACACAGAAGTATGTTTATGTATTGCAAGAATCAGGGAGGATTTACACAGCAGTTGACACAGCCAGTCTGAAAACAACACCGAAGGAAGACGAAAACTTGCTGCATCATGGCCACCTCAGCTTCACATTGGGCTGTGAACTGCCTGAAGAGTTTCAAACTCATTAGCGCAATTCTCAAAGAACTGGATTACCTAGCTTGGCCCTACCACCACCCCAGACAGCATCTGAGAGCCTGTACATCAGATTGTTGGGGGTCACATGTTGGGGGACCCACCTCTTCAGCTGACATGACGCTACTGAGTGAAAAATGAAGACAAACCGAACCATGAAAAGACAGGATGAAGGAGTGACTTCTTTAGGAAAAGAAGTAGGAGGAGTTTTGCACACAGTTCACACAGATTTTCCTCCCGGGAAGGTTTTGTTCAGCTTTGGCAGACGTAACCAGATTAGATCCATGCTGTCAGACGCTGTAAACGGGACACAGCAGTCCCACATGGTCTCTGCCATCCTATTTGTAACACCAGTCATGCTCAGAGTTGTGCTCATAGCAGTGCGAAGAGATTGACCGTCTCTTCCTACTGTCGCAGCCTTCCCCTGACGTGCTACCCTCAACCACAACCCCACTATAAAGACAATACTATAAACTGAGGACTATTCTGGCCCCATGACCACTGAAACCTGCTTTCTATCATTGCTAGGCACCTGACACTGTGGTTATGCAGAGGCGAACAAGAAATGCTTGGGATGACAGAGCAGTGACATGCTGCAGCTGCTGGGCCCCTGAGCTTCTCCACAAACACATTGGCCACGATGTACACAAAGTTTGACTGGTCCCAGAGGGACCTATGCTCTTCTGTGCCAACAACATTTCTGAAAACTGGGACCTAGGCACATAAATCGTTTAGATGTTTTCGTAAACATTAGCTGCAGCCCAGAGTCGAGTACTGTGTGCACTGCACAATTCAGCGCATGCATGGACAGATGTTTGCTGAGATCTCACTTTCCTTTACAAGCTGTAGAAATTTTAAACTCACCTACCTTCTACTCTTTAAAACTACTGCATGACCGTTTGCCTTCCACTTAGGTGGCCACAAATGGCATGGGGGGGGAGGGGGGGAGAAGAGGTAACAATTACTTTATCTGCTCCCTATCCCTGCAACATTAAAAAAAAAAAGCAAAGGTGGAGCTCAGAGAGAAATGTCTTTCTCTGGTACAGTTCTGTACAATTCCTGTATTTTCTTCCTGATACTGGTTACTTCCAGGGTCAACACACTTCAGCACGTTCACTATTGAGTAATTCCTGTGCCCCTGACCTTGTCGGAGCCAACAAAGCTTCAGCATTTGTCCCTTCTCAAGCCATAAAACAATTAAGGAAACTACTTAAGTTCAAACATAATCTAACCTATTTGCTGTTTATCATGGTTTTTAATAATACTGTATAATCCTTATGGTATAATATAAACTTAATATAAATACGCTAAATCTCTAAAAACTGGCCACTTCGTTTTGGTACCAAGAAAAGGAGTTTGTGGTTTAACTTCAGGGGTTCACAACTTAAAATGCTAGCTCGTTTTTTCTTAGCATACAACACCGCGTATTTTCAATATTACATTCGTAAACAGAAATACTCACAAGGCACGTTCCACCGTAATCATACTCGCTATAGCAGCAAGTACAGCAGAAATGGATACACAAGGTCTGTTGCCACAGCACAACCTGTGTGAAACACCACCCGGTCTCGCAGTCTTTATCTACAGTAGCAGAGCTCTGTTCTTAAAACCCCAGCATCTGAATCACAGAGGTTTCATCATTAAATCAAAAAAAAATTTAAAAAAAAAAAAAGGCTTCAGCCAGCATCATGGTTAAAAGGAATGAAAATTTACTAGGTCTAGAGGCATTTTTCTTACGTGTTACTTCCAACCCCACGGCTCCAAGGGCACTACCACAAAACCACCGTGCGCTGTCCCGCTCGTAGTGTGGGAAACCCGTTTTGCTGGAAGCCTGTCATGGCTCCTAGAGTAAAATCACTCGAGTCCCCACCTGCAGAAGTACTGGGGGGGGTATCGACCCAGGAGACACCAGGACGCCAAACCACTGGCTGCCCCGCGGGGAGATGCCCCTCTCCTGGGGCCGAGGGGACACGGACCGGGGTGAGGGCGACGAGGACCAGCCCTAACAACTCCCGCTGCCCCGGCAGCCGCCCTCTGAGGAAGATCTCGCAGCCCGTCCCCGGCTGCCCTGGTCTCCCGGGACCCCTGGCCGCGGACGACTTGCGAGGTGCCCTTCCGAGCGCGGCTGCCGGCGAGGCC
>Ga0065711_1009331_pt1 | contig 11255 bp, 4 predicted proteins | sample Hoacrofraction12_FD_59098 | JGI IMG/M metagenome (GOLD analysis project Ga0065711, IMG submission 59098) | Hoatzin crop microbial communities from Cojedes, Venezuela - Epithelial fraction 12 v2 (version 2) | ecosystem: Host-associated > Birds > Digestive system > Esophagus > Crop | place... | reverse complement strand
GGGGGGGGGGGGGGGGAGAGAGAGAGAAACAACCCATTTTAAATAAGGGAAATAAAAAGAGCTCCCACTGAACGCTTATGCTAAAAGAGGAGTGCTGCATGTCTTTTCCCTTTGCTTACTTTCTCACTTACTTATTTGAACCCATCTCCTACAGCCTTGCTGCTGTGGGATCAATTTGTTGGCAAGGGTTATTCAAACATTAGCAGAATGCATGTTCTTACTGTTCTTGTTGGACTTGGGTGTTGAAGCCAACAATAACAGCTCTCGTGTGGGAACTGATGCTGGCTATTTGAGTCAAACTGTTCTTGGTGGTCTGTACTTTACTGCAGTGAAAAAAATGTGAGGGGTTTCTTTTCCCATAGTGTTCATTTGTGTTCCTGTCGTTCATTGTTTATACAATCACTGTGCCTGTGGACAGTTGAAATAAATACTTTGAATAAATCCTGTGGTTTTCTTTACTTTTAGCTCTTGCTTTGTGTGTGCTTTTTGTAGGTTTGGGGGTTTTTCCTCTATGGCTTGATTTCTCTGTCTTCCAGTTGTCATAGGTATGTGGTTTGGGGTTCCCACCCCCCCCGAGGTAAAACCTGACTGTGGGGACCCTTTCTGGGACAAATAAGCCACAAGAGCAAACACACGGTGCCTCTGGAATGCCCCAGGAACTGGGGGTACGTGGTGTTTCAGGCTGAGCAGTGCTGAGGCCAGTAACGTCGAGAAGATGCTGCCATCTCAGCCTGGTGCTCCCCTCACCAAAATCAGACTGCTTTNCNAGGAAAATGTTAGGCTACTGAAGCATTTAGGGCCGTGCTTTGTAATACCCGTCCAAGTATTTGGTAACCACCACAAATTCCTTGCTGGTTGTGCTTTGTTGCTTAAGTGAAAGTCCAGAATGCAGGGATACTTGTGGGAGCTGAATGGTTTGAAGCTTTCTGTAATTTTTCCTATTACCCTCAGGGCACACTCTGAAAAAATTACCTCTTTGTAGAGTCTTTGGGATATGATGCAGTCCCAGATCAGACATTTCTCTATTAAATAAAAAGTATGATAAGCCTAAAAGCATTGAATTTGGTATTTTGAATCTCTCGAGGCCAATCCCCGTGCGTATCTATTTGGGCTAATTTACTGAACTATTTAGTTTCTTCTCCTGCATAACAACCATCCGCCCCCAGCATTATTGAAGTTAGTTTTGTCTCTGTGGCTGCCAGGAATAACTTTACATTGCATGGATAATTAACTGGATTGAGTAACGGGGGGTGGGGGGAGAGAGAGAAAAAAAAACCCAACACATTTTATTTCCACACAGTGGTAATAATAAATCTGTTACTACTTTTGGCTCTCCATGTTATTACCATAGTTGGGTATGTCTTAATGAGGAAGTGGCTTCCTTTCACTAAGTTCAAATACCAGCAAGGAGCCTGCCTCTAGAACATGGGTCTGGGTGTGTGAGAGTAGAAGGGCAGAGGGTGGGGGTTTTTTAAACTAGGCAGTCATTCCTGCACACAAATAACTTTTTTTTTTTTTTAACTGCGAGCTGTAAATTTCCAGTCTTCGTGACAAGGTAAAACTTGGGTGGGATTCCTGATTGTGTCGGAATCAAAGCTTTTCTGAGATGGAAATCTTTCAAAACAATTTTTTTCCTTTTTAAAAAAAAAATTGACGAACAGGCTTAATATTTGGTTTCTCAGGAATTCTGAAACTGGCCCTTTCCTGTGGGGATATGTGGAGCACCCAACTCTGTTTTTCCCAAAATACACAAAATAACTGTATGGGGATGGGACCTGCTGAGCTTACCACAGGAATTGTCGCTTGAGGGAAGGAAAAACTTGAGGCTCAGATAAGAAGTTACCTGTAACTCACGAGTACAATAACTCTTCCTTCTCATGACAGCTTATTTGATACTCTCTTGACCTTTTTCAGAATCCTCCTCCTCCTTTTCCCATTTATTTTCATCACCTATGTTTGTCTCATGTTCTGGAGCCTTCCATTCCATTTGCCCAAGAAGGGATAAACTTGTTTTCTTGATAGACTGTTCACACTGCTAACAACTGCTGAGAGCATTTTTTTATCTGGTTTTGGTTGGGAGGTGGGAGGAAGAGGCAGCTGAACCTTTCTCAATAGCAGAGGGAGGCAATTTGTCATCTCCTGGTGGCTCAAAGTAGAATGGCTGGACCATATGCGGCTCAGCTTTACGGTGAGGTTGGCCCAGCGTATCAGCTTGGACCTGATCTGGGGTGCCCAAAGATGGTCTTAGGCAGAGCTTGGCAGTATGGCTTAGGAGACTGCAAGTCTGGGACTCCTGGGTGATCTCGGGCGCTGGCAGTCCCAGTGCCTTTTCTGTAAGCTAGGGCTGAGCATTTGCCAAGTATCCGACATCTTAATGCATTTGCTAACTTTTGTGTACAGTGCTGTTGTTATTTATGAAAATGTACCAAACTGCAATTTCTCCTGGTTGCCCTTCAGCTGATTCCTGTCATCCTCATTGTAGCAGTGAGCCGGAAGGTCCTTGAACAGGGAGAGTGACGTAGCCTGAAGATCAGTTTGAGGAAGTTTTGGCATGAAGGGTCACACAATGGAAAGCTAAAAGCATCTGGGGAAGAAATGGGCAAAGTTCTCTGGTGGTAAAATAAGGGGGGGGTGTCTCTTTATATTATATTTATGCCTACTACCATTTCCTTCTGCCAGTCTAGCCTATGTCCCACTATTTTATTCCCTCTGTGCCTAATCCATCTCTTCTGCTGCTTTTCCATCATCCTCTCACCTCCTTACTCTAACCACTGGCCTGCAAAAAATAAAATGCAAAAATGAAGTCAGCTGTATTTAGTGCTGTAAATGGGTGGATTTTTTTAAAGGGGGGGAGGAATATGTAACTGTAGAATTAGAGTTGCAAAAGTTTGTAGGTTGTAAAATCAGTCACTGAATTTAGAAAAGACAAAAGGAAATTGTTGAAGGAAAACATTTAAACAATTTGTGGTGAAAAGTGCTCTTTGCCAAAAATAATTTCATTTTGTTGAATCGTTCAAATGGTGGGAGGAAAAAAAAGTCAGAAAAACAAGAACTTGTACAAATCAATGCCCATGCTCTGTTTTTTGGGGGGGAAAAAACCAAACCTTTGTTTTGAAGCATTTCTGTATATACAAATATTTAACTCCCAAAGTTTATTTCAATTCTCAAAAAGGAGTTGGTTTGGGCTTGGGGTTTTTTTCAGTCTATTTATTGGTGTCCTGCATTGAAATTTAAAACTAATTTGCAGTTTTACTCAATAGATAATTTCTTAGCACAATACTGAGTTTATTGGTAAAGTCTTAATTCGTTCCTTTATATACATTAGGGTATGGATTCAGCTAGTTTTGTTTTTACAAGAGGCTTGTGACAGAGCAAGAGATGAACCATGTTTTTTTGAGGTTTCTAGCCCAATGCTTTATATATTAGGAAAACCTTTCATTGTAGTGCTGTAAGCTGAATTAGATAGAAGTCTTGCACAACAATGCCATGTATATGACTAAAGAAAATGAATTAGGGTAGGACAGGGAGCCTTGAAGTGTTTCTGAGCTTTTAATGTTTGGTTTTGCAACCTTATTGACCTCTTAATGTGGACTGCTGCTCATTTTTCATGCAAAAATCAGGAATTTAAGGTTTTGCCATTCTCCCTCCGCTCCAGCTATGTTTAGCCCATTATTAAGGGTCATGAATAGAATTTCAACCCAGGCCTCTTCTGACTGAGCTTGTAGGTACGGCTAAATGTAAAAAAAGTACAGTTCATCTTCTCTGCAGAGCAGCCACAGCGAGATAAAGATGATGAAGTAAATGTAAAAGACTCTTCTATTTTAAATGGCCATTGTTATAAAACTGCAGAATGTCTGGAATTGAGACTCATTTGTTTTCTCTGCGGTGAGCAAAGTAGTGTGGTCTAGCAACTGCGAGACAGGATGGTGAAGTGCACGGATCTGGTGTCAGAGTCTACAGATGTGTGTAGTTAAGTACATCTTCTGCTTGCTGTGTTTTTATCTGGCTTCTGATACAGGCTATTGCTAATTTTTCCTAAATGGCACTTGCTGAAGCGCTTGTGAAAGATGTGAAGGATATTTGAGGTGTGCCAGTGTAAGACATAAAGCAAAACACAGAGGCATTCTAGGTGAGGTATACTGAGGAGAGAATATTTTTATTTTAAACGTAATATACGCAACTCTTAATTACTTTTAATTGTGTTTCTAGCTCTGTAATTGGAAATCTGACCTTTCTGACTCTGTATAAATCTGTATTTTATTTTTAACTATTAAGCTATGTTGTGTCAGAAATGAGTATAGATAGCAGTGACAAACTTGGGATACTTGTATCTTTCTGGAGATAATAAATACAAATAAATCTGTAGACACCCCAAGGAGAAACTTGCATCCTTAGATAAAGGGGACTTGTGGCTTGCAAAGTATCTTACATGAAGCTGTAGAAGTCAGTCTAAAATCTGATACTACTAAGTGCAAGACTGAAGAACACAAACTGGCAGCCTTTCTGCATGAGGTAGGCATCAGAGGAACACCTTCCAGCTCTGGTCACTCCCTTCAAGCGTCACAGCATTTTAGCTTGTTGATGTTTTGCAGATACTGGAAGATTCCAGTTCTGTGTTCTCTAGTCAGTTGGGATGACTTGCACTTGTTATCACAGGCAGAACCTGGCAGCTGCAGGCACGTGGAATGGCTGCACTGTTAGCTCTAGCTGACCACCTCCCAGCGATGGGGGAAGGTACGTCAAAGCGTGCATGTGTGACCTCACAGCTCTGCTGCAGACTGACGGACAGGTTTGTTGCATCTGCAGTACCTGCAGCAGATGGAGTTGTCCCTCCATGAGTTACCCGTTAAACACCATAGTTTGGGGCGCTTCGTCATTTGGCCTGGATCCTCTCTTTCATGCAGTATTGCTCCTTTTCCCGACTGCACCTCTTACAGTGTGTTTTACATGCTAGTAGTATTCAGCTTTGCCTCGTTGCTGTGAGCTGGCTGGTAAAATGAAAGCGTTGGTGATGGTATGAGATTGTATGAGAACTAGACAAGTCTGGGATAATGCTGGTGGATTGGAAGAAGCTTATGCCAGGATCTCAGAGGGAGCAGGACAAGCTGCTTGTAACAGAAGTTCTTAATTTATTTTTTGTTAGCTTTTATTCTGCTCCTGGGTACTTAACAGCCATGGCATGTGTGCTGGTTTCCCATCTGCTCGAAATGAGACAAATGGAACTGTATAGTTGCTTTCATATGTAGACCCCAGTTCAGTTACTTCAGGACGAGACAATTGAAATGAGCTGTAGATTGACCAACATCTTGAGGCCATCTGAAGAACATCTGGAAACTGAGGCGAATTCAGAACATGACAGCCCAATTATTTAAGAATTTCATTTGACACACCCTGGTTTTCTTCATGTAGGACTCTAGGGAATACTCCATACGCTACTATAGTGTTTGGGGGAGAGTTTGTACACACCTTTGTCTTTAGCAATCTTGTCTAGGCTTATTCAGGGAAAGGGTTGATTTTTTGTTTGTTTGTTTTTAATTAAAAAAAAAAAAGCTGTCTCCCTTGTCTATGCTGTTCTTTCTGTGTTTTCTTCATTGATCTGACTCTATGGTTGCAAAACCTAGAAAACTGGTAAAATGCTGAACCTAAACATAATCCAACAGAAGAGAGTCCTTTTCCTTTCTGAGTGTATTTATCCATTTACTTGGTTTCCCGGTGGGCTGCAGTGTGGTGTCAGTGATATTCAAAACCCTGAATACAGGAGATGTCATAACATGCCAGGTTTCAATCTTCATCTGCCCAGTGTCATAATTCAGGTGTGGGCGTGCTTAGGAGCAGGGCTAGAAAATACAGCTTGTAATCTCCTTTTTGTAAGGGTGGGAAAACAGTGAGATTTGGCTCTGCAGTGAGAAATGTTGCTATCTGGGGCTACTTTAAATCCTTAATTGTGGCTAAACTGGTACAAGAGTAAAGGGAGGAGTACTGGAGAACTTGCCTGTTTGCTTCCTTAGTTAGGAAACTAACTCTGTTATTACATTTCCTACCAAAGGAAACGAACTTTGTGTCAGCGATGTAATTAAAAAAAAAAAAGCACCTCAACAAAATTACAAATGCTTTATCTGAATTACTGTCCAACAAATGAATAATAAAAACACTTTGCTGAGAGTACAGCATCCTTCAGCCAACTACCACTCGGAAAACTTTCCATCTTTGATAAATTTGGTCTTTGACAATGAAAAGTGGTTTGCCATTCTTCTTTGCACTTTTCCTGCATAAACCTTCTCTGGCGAAAGGAGCTGCTTGCCATCATGTGTTTTTCCAAAGTGCCTGTTACAGGTGTACCATGTTCTCCCATCTTTGTTACTGCTAGTCTTTAAGAATACATTTTAAAATGTTCTTAATGTATTAACAAAGACTAGGAAAAGGACGCAGTTTAAAATCAATATTCAGAACTAACTGCGTTTAGGAAAATCAAGAGTAAAACTGGGCAGTACTGTTGCCCCTGGTACCTCTCTGCACAGCTGAAGAATGGAAGCATAAGCAGCACTGGCAAATCTACAGTGTCGATGGGCTGAGTGCGGATGTACAATGCATCGCCCCGTTCAGGGCTAGGGCTGGGAAAATCAGACCGCAAGGTCCACCGATACGACAGTCTGTCCCGAGGTAGGCATGGGGAACGGTGGTAGCAGTCTGAAATGAGTTAAGTGTCTCTAACTTTAGGCTGCAGACATAGCATGACATGTGCATTTGTATATTTAACTTTCTTGTAAAGTGGGGGCAAAAAGCAAATGTGAACTGATAAAGTAAACAAATCTCCAAACACTTCTCATCAAATCTGCTGTGAAGATTTCTAGGTTTTTTGAACAGCACAAGAACTTCAGCTTCTGCTGTTTTTCTTAGGGTCTGCAAAAGCTTGTAATGTAGTGACCAAACGGTGTTGTGGAGGAGGAGTGGAGTAAAGATGATAACCCAGCACATAATGGTGTTTGAGCAGCACAGTGTGTCCCTTCAACAAAGTTGCATTGAAAGAGAGTGCTTTGATTTTGTTGTTGTTGTTTTTATTATTTTTTAGGAGAAATCCTCTTTAAACTGTGAGTGTTTTAAAAACAAACAAAAAAACCCCAAGCAAACAGAACTTTGTAAGTTACACTGTATATAGTACTAAAAGCAGGTAAAAATCTGTATCTGTTTGTGGAGAACAGTGTCTCTTTGCCCTTTCTTTTCTGATTCTGCATTCTTAACAAATTTTGGAAAAAAACAGATTTGCAAAACCCTATTTATTCGTGTTAAGTCTGCTAATACTCTTGCTTTTCTGACTTTTCTGCCTTCTTTCAGTAATCATCCAAAGATCAGAGGTTGATAATCTGCTGACACTGAAACACTCTAATGTCTTCTGTTATTTTGATACACTTGTTTACATGTATACATGTAACCTGAGGATTTTTGAAAACTTCTTGATGCTGTAGGGTGATTCAAAGAGGACGACAGCAGACAATTACAGAACTGCTTTCATGTCCCGGATGCTTTAGAAGTGTGGACAGGAGATGCCACAGCTGTACCGTAATTGGGTAGTTCTTGATGTTCTGCTCCAACTAGACGCTCCTAGATGACAGTGTCAGAGTGGCTCATGCAATTCATGCAAAATATGAAGGTCCAAAGGCCAGCTCTAAGAAATTCTTAATCTAGCTGCAAATGTGGATGCTTGCTGAAGATTGACTAACCGATCTTGAGAGCTGAATTTCTTTATTCATTGTAGCTTTATGCTGTACAGGGGACAGGTACTTTTGATTTAGGACCAGTTCAGACCTGAGTGCCATTTCCTTGCAAGCTTCTGCTTTCTAACAGTGGCTTTTGTTTTCCAACAGTGGCTCATGTCTTGCTGTCAACTTGGCATGCTGGCTCTTTCTATAAAAGGCCAGTGCTGGATGAGACAATACCCTGTAGGATGTTCTGAGATTGGGCAGATCAGTGTCCTTTGCTACCACTCTGTGCCATAGAGGAACACGACCTAATTATTTAGAAGCAATGTTGCCTGCAAATCCATTTAACTGTACCATCCTCTTTATCAGCCTGACAATATTTGAAAGGAGATTGCCAACCTTAGGATGAGCACAGGAGCGAAGTACCCATGTTGACCCATCGCTAGTGGAGGTAGGGCTGGTCTGTGGCCTCCTGCAAGGGTTCAACCCACATCAATCTATGGACCTGGCTGAAATCCACCCCAGGGTGTTAAGGGAAGTGGCTGACACTGGTGCGAGGTCCCTGCCCATGATCTTTGAAAAGGGATGGAGATCAGGGGGTATCCCTGATGACTGGAAGAGAGCAAATGTCACACCCGCCTACACAAAGGGCCCAGAAGAGCATCCAGGAAACTACAGGCCCATTAATCCTTTTTCAGTCCCTGGGAAAGGAATGTAGTCAGTCCTCTTAGAAACCACTGCAAGCCAAATGAAGCAGGTGATCGGGAAAAGCCAACACAGATTTACCACAGGCAAATCATTCCAGACTGACCTAGTCACCTTCGAAAGCAAGGTAACACTTTCTGTTGACGTGAGGAGAGCAGCGGATATTGTTTACATGGCCTTCAGCAAAGTCCTGAACACTGTCTCCCCACAGTTTCTTCCTGACAAAATACAGGTTGGGTGGGTGGTCTGCGAGATGGGTGGGAAACTGGCTAACGGGCCACACACAGAGGGTGGTGACCAATGGCTTTTATTCAAGTTAGCAGCATGTCACAAGTGGGGTCCCCCAGGGATCGATACTGGGCCCCATGCTGTTCAACATCTTCACACATGATCCAGACGATGGGATTGAAAACACCCTCACCAAGTTTGACACCAAAGTGGGTGACAAGGTGGACATGTTAGAGGGGAGAGCCATCTTAGAGACCTGGACAGGCTGGAAAAGTGGCTGAGCAAGAACAGTATGACACTTAAAAAAGACAAGTGCAAAGTCCCGCACCTGGGACAACATAACCAGAGAGCCCAGTACAGGCTGGGGGTCCTGGTGGGTGGCAAGCTGAACACAAGTCAGCCATGTGCTGCTGCAGCAACAAAGGCAAATTGAATCCTGGGCTGCATCTGCAGGGGTGTCACTAGCAGAGATAGTTGTGGTCATCCCACCCTATTCAGTGGGTCCCACCTGGAGTGCTGTGTCCAGTTCTGGTTCCCACAATTCAAGATGCAGGCAGACTGGAGAAGGTCCAAAGGAGATCTACAAAGATGATCAAAGGGCTGAAGAGCCTGTCTTATGAGGGACGACAAAAGGAGGGAGTTAGGTCTTTTCTCCCTGGAGACAAGCAGGCTCAGGGAGGACCTCATCACAGTTTTCTAGTACGTGGAGTGCAGCTACAAAGAGGACAGAGGCCCTGTTTTCGCAGGGAGAGGACAAGAGGCAACAGGTACAAGTTGCACTAGGAGAGGTTTCATCCTGACATATGAAAGAAAGTTTTTACAGTGAGAACAATCAATCACTGGAATAACCTCCCAGGGGATGTGGTGGAGTCCCCATCACTGGAGGTTTTCAAGATGCAACTGAACACAGTGCTAGATAATCTCACCTAGGCTCCTTTTCCCATGAAAGGTTGGACCAAATGATCTCTCGAGGTCCCTTACAACCTGGGCTAATCTATGATTCTACATAATCAGAGCAATAATCAGACTGTTTAGAGGCTGGTAGAAGACGTATGAAAGCATGTTTGTCAGAAGTGGGGGAGGTAAAGAACAGAATCTTCTCGTAATTGGAATCTGTTTGCTCTCTCTTTTTCATGGCAAAGCAAGTCAGGCCTCTGTGGACTTTCTAAACCAAATGAATTATAGTCTTGAATAGTAATGTGGTATCGCTAATGATTTCATTGCTGACCACAGCTGTTGGCAGTAAGGCTCGCATTGTCATTTCATTTCTGATATATTTTTTGAGGCATTTTGCTTATTAAATTAGTTGACTCTTTTTACGTACTGTTCAAGCTACAGTCTTGAATTAATGAATTTAGGAACATGGATAGTGCAGGCTAAGGTCTGTGAGCTTATGTTCCTTTTTGCTTGGTGCTGATGAGGACACACATCAGATCGTTAAAATACTTGTTTAGATTACATTTCTGTATGAATTCTGAGGCCTGAAAGAGGCTGGGTGGAAGTGCAGGTAGCCTAGAGACTTCTTCATACTGTCTGTTTGGCCAAAATATAAGCCTGAATGGAGCAGCGGTCTGTTCTCTGGCACCACTGTTTGCAGTTGTTTGGCCCTAATGTGAATCTAACAGAGTAAATATCTGAGTTAAGGAATGAAGGCTGGAAAATTTTGAGCCATTTGAAGGTTTTTGAGGATCTATGAGAGGATCTTGATTTCCACCCCACCCCCAGCAGCTTTTTGTGCCTTGCAGTGTTTAAGTAGCAATGCGGTTAAACCGAGGAGTGAAATGTGGGCCATCGTCTACTAATGCACTGGCAAATTTAGGGTGAAATTAAACTATGGAAGAAGGATCATTTGGTTTTGCCTTCTCTTGAGTTATAACGAGGTTACTCTGACTCAAGTCCTAACTCCACAAAAATTTTTAATTAGAAAGACATACCTCTGAGATAGCTGGCCCTGAAGATGTCTTGAGCGGCCGTGGGTCAGCTGCTAATGCTGCTGGTCTGTAAACTGGGTTCCAGCTAACTTCAGTGCCTATGTTAGTCCTCTAAATCTTTTCCTTAATTGCTTTTCTCTGCAAAGAAATTCCAGCTGAGCACACGCTCTCACGTCACTGGCAAAGAATTTAGTGTGGGCCTGACTTTCTGCCCTACAAATAAACATCAGATAGATATGCTCAAGCCTAGCAGCGACGTGACTCTGTGAGACACCTCTGTGGTCAGCCATTAGGGTGGTATTCTCCAGAGTGCGGCTCTCCAAAAATAAGCCAGCTCAAAAGAAATAACTTGATTGATCTGAATAGTCTAGACGCTTTTGAAACAAAGGCCAGCTTTATGGAGGAATGGTTGGTTAGGCTGCTTAGATAAAATACTGGGTATCTTCAGTATTCCTGGAATGTAGTTTGCCTTGTTCTCGGAGAGCCACAAGTGAAAGTTAGTTGTTTGCAGAAACACTAATTTTCTTTGAATCTTTCCTGTTCCTGAACACACCTTCTTTGGGTCTGTTTCAGAGAGAACGTAGTAACTACCTCCTAGACAATTAACACAGGTGTGAGTTGAAAGCAGACTGTTCCTTAGCTGTGCTGTTCATGTGTTGAAGACTTTTTTTTTTTTTTTTTTTTTTTTTTTTTT
>Ga0065711_1049532_pt1 | contig 11256 bp, 6 predicted proteins | sample Hoacrofraction12_FD_59098 | JGI IMG/M metagenome (GOLD analysis project Ga0065711, IMG submission 59098) | Hoatzin crop microbial communities from Cojedes, Venezuela - Epithelial fraction 12 v2 (version 2) | ecosystem: Host-associated > Birds > Digestive system > Esophagus > Crop | place... | reverse complement strand
TTTTTTTTTTTTTTTTTTTTTTTTCCTGATTCTGGTAATTTTTGGTAGTTACTTGCTGCCAGGGTTGTCTTCACATGCTGCACAATTTCATACTACCTTCTTTTTGATTTAGATGACAATCACAATTTCCTTACAATAGCAGAATGTCAGTATATCATCAAACATGAACTTGAAAATTTGAGAGCTAGAGATGAAAAAATGGTCCCTGGATATCCTCAGGCAAAGCTGTATCCAGGAAAATCAATTGGTAAGCAATGTAGTTTGTTGTCTGTTACTCACTGTGTTGACATAAGATAGTGTTCATGGTGAAAAACCTTTGCTTTTCCTGCAGCGAAGAGAAATCGTTCAGACATTGAAGTCTCACTATTTGTAACCATCTTTGTTTTCTCGCCACTCCACAGTGATAGGACAAGAGGCAATGGATACAGAGTGCAACAAGACAAATTCTGTATAGCTATTAAGAAAATATTTTTCACAATAAGGGCAATCAAACATTGGAACAAGATTTTAGAGTGATCGTGGTAACTCTGTCCTGGGAGACTTTTAGATCTTCACTATACAAGGCTCTGAGCAGCCTGATTTAAGCTGGGCCTACTTTGAGCGGGATGTTGGACCAGATGACTTCCACAGGGCCTTCCAACCTGAGTCTTTCTGTGAGGCTGAGACTCTGGCCTTATGTTCTTTTCAGTTGGATAATTTTCACATATATTGATGCCGTAGATTATTTTTATAATTACTACGAAAAATATTTGTTTTTAAAAAATTACATAATGATATACTTGGATTGTCTCTGTATAACAATAGTGGAATGAGTAACAGTGTTCCAGAGCTATACATTTCACAGTATGAAGGAAGGAAGTCTTCTTTAATTGGTTTGATTTCATTTATCCTCCTCTTTGCTTCAAGAGCTCTTTCTTTTCATGGGAGGAAGAAGCAACGAGAACTAGTGCCATTTTCATGGTGTCTGGAACAAGTTCATTGTCGGAGATGCTACAGTTTCTTAGGAGGATTTATCTTAACGTCTGTATGTCCTTTTAGTAGCAGTGTCTTTATTCATTAGTGTTGGTCATCAGAGATCTGTGCATGTCAGTAGTTCAAGAAGTGTAAATAAATGTAGATGTCAGATGAGTTTACATTGGTAATTTTTTATACAGCTAAGGTATTTTTCTAGCTATGTCAAGTAAATGCCGAAAAAAGTAAAAACAGTAAAAAACTATCACACAGCTTCCAGTGCCTCACCTCTTCTGTTTTTGAATTTATTTTCTTTTTTCATATTGCTATGGTTGTAACTTCCAGAGCAGTTTGTTAATTGTTTATCGACACAGGTAGTATTGCTTTCCATAACAAAATTAAATACAAATTGTGGGATATTTTGTTTGTTTACAATGAATATGTGTTGTAATTAATGAATTAGTGTAAACTGATCATTCAAAAATGTCTTTAGTGTCTTTCCCACAATTCATACAACAATGGCTCAATGGCTCTTCAGTTTAGTGTTTGGTTTTGTTTTTGCTATGTCAGTTTGATTTATTATGCTTTTCTTTGCTCAGATGCAAGAGCCAGACCTCGCCCCACAAAGCTAAGCATGGCATTTCAGTTCTGACCTGTAGTGCTTTTTGTTGTTCAAGCTGCAACTGATTACATTGCAAACCCATGGAATAGTTAAATGTAAAAAGGCTATTCTTTCTCTTCCAGTGGGCTGTCTTTTTAGGAGTAGGTAGAACTGGTCTCTATAATGGAGAATTTTTAATTAACATGCAGACAACTTGTTTGCTTTTAGTGTGTAAATGCTAGATTTATTTCAAAGTAACTTTCAGCTTGCTGAGTACATAATGTGAAATGTTTGCTTGTATCAAATTCACTGTCCTTTGAAGGAGTACTAGGTACCTTTTTTTTTTTCCCCGTTTTCCTTCTAGTGAGAAGATTATTGACTAGTGGTGTTCTAGTTCAGATTTTCCCACTGCATGATAGAGAAGAGTTGAAAAAGCTCCGTCACAGCTGGTATGGCCGAGTCAAAGTCGGCTATCAACCTTTAGGTACGTGAAAACTTACTTCGCTACAAATAAAGTGCAGGGTTTCTTCTGGAGAAGTTTTCTCTTCAGTTTGTGTGAGAAGACCAAGGGTCCTTCCTAACTTCTACTCCAGCATTTAACCTCTTTAGAAGTGAAACTCCTGTGTGGAAGGTAAGTATTGCACCAAGAAGTCTGTTGTTTCACTAAGAGTTTGCATTTTCACATCCCTGAATACCTATTGCAGTTCACCTCCTCTACCATTACCTTTCTGCCCAAGTTGCTTTGTTGGTCATTGTGAACCAAAGTCCTTGTTTTACCCAGCTTTGCTTTTACTGGCTTGGAATCAGCGGAGTGGCTTAGGCTCCGGTTAAGGAAGCATCCACATTTCCAGACTTGTTCACATGCACAGTTGAGGTCTCTTCATTGAATTCTCTTTGATTCTAAAATGGCTGTAGGATAATCTTTTGCTATAATAATGGCTTGCAACACAACTGTTCTGGAGCAAAGCGCTGGATGGGCAAGCTGCTGTCTCTCAATTATTCTTTCCTGCGGCTGCAGGAGTTCTGTGCCATACAGGCCTTTGGTCATTGTTTCGAAGTTGGAGCTTGAGGGGCAGTGTAAAGGCGCAGCATTTGTACTGTGATCGTCTAGCACAGAGCCTTGAAATTGATCCAGTGCTCTTCTACCCACTAGGCAAGTTTTTTCCTCTTTCAGCATGTGCTGTGTAACCTCCTGAAGCTATTCAAGACTTGTGAAATTGGTGGCTCGCAGTCTGCAGATTCTGTGTCTGCAAGCTTCCGTGTAACAACAGTCTGCACATCACAAATTCTCCCTACCCATCAGCAAAGCAGTAATGGACCAAACCAAGACTGTTTTCTCAAACTGACTCTTGACAGGAAAGCTCCTCAATGTCTGGAATTTCCAAAGCTATTTGGAGTTGTAGGTGTGCCAAAAGTGTGTTTACAACTGTTTTTTAAAATTAATTGTACGAAGACTATGTTGTTGAGTGCCAGCTTCACTTGAGTTTATTTTACACACTGAATAAGCTTACAAAGAAAGTTAGTTTTAGTCTGGCAATGTGGAGAGTTAAGTTCTGGATTCTAAATGTGTAAACTTTACATAATAATAAGAAAACAAACATTGGGGAGTTTGATTCATTGTTAATCTCTGGGTCCTGTAGATGCATGAGATTCTTTCCTGAGCTACAGGAAGTTAAAAATCTGGCTTGATAATGCCTGTCTCCAGAGTATTGTGTTAGGGGTCTTATTGTGTGCTTGTCTTTTGTTTATGCAGGAGAGAGTTTTTTTCAACTGACATTGAATACACACAATTTCAAAATAAATCCCCAAAACCCTGTTATGTATTACTAATTTAGGAATGTCTTTTATCTTGTGTGTTCAGAGTGTGAAATTATGCTAATGGCCTACACCTGAACTTATTTTTGATTGAGAGATGCTGGAGTGCTGATTCTTCTGTCTGTTTGCTTTGCCTTCTTGCTTTCAGAGACTTACCTGATTGGCAGTTGGGAACTTGTGCTGTAGTGTTTTGTAAACTATAAGCAGTAAGAACATTCTGATATTGCACGGGAGTTTTTGATGTGCTAGTGTTTTATGGAGCATACATTTACAGTGTCAATTCAGAGGTCATGATGGCGTGGCTGTTTTCTTAAGATGGTGTATACCTAGCAGTGGCTTACAAGCAATCTGGTCCTCTAAGGAGGCAAAGACAAAACAGATTTCAGCATTCTAAACTCGGTTTGCTAGGCATTTCTGTATCTGTATGTGGTGCCATTTCTAGATTATGTTGGATAGTACTCCTACGTTTTTTTGTTAGCAGTAGGATAAGTGAGATCTTGTCTTCCTTGGAGGTAATACATCTGTCATGAAATATATCCGTTAGTACTGTACTTTTCAAGTCTTTAGAACACCTGAGCAGGCAACCTTGGTGAGTACAGCAAGTATGTATTTCATGTATCAGTTGTCTGCTGAAGGGAATGTCTCAGCCTGCGTGTGCTATCTGACATAGTTAAAATTTAAGATTTTGCTATACCTTTCTATTTCTTAGAATCATAGAATGGTTTGGGTTGGAAGGGGCCTTACAGAGAATCTTGTTCCAACCCCCCTGCCATGGGCAGAGACACCTTCCACTAGACCAGGTTGCTCCAAGCCCCATCTAACCTGGCCTTGAACACTGCCAGGGAGGGGGCATCCACAGCTTCTCTGGGTGACCTGTTCCAGTGTTTTGCTACCCTCCTCATAAAGCTTTTCTGCCTTCTAGCTAGTCTAAATCTACCCTCTTTTAGTTTAAAGCCATTACCGCTTGTCCTATCACTGCACGCCCTTGTAAAAAGTCCCTCTCCAGTTTCTTTGTAGGCCTCTTCCGGTACTGGAAGGCTGCTCTGAGGTCTCCCCACTATCTTCTCTTCTCCAGGCTGAACAACCCCAACTCTCTCAGCCTTTCCTCATAGCAGAGGTGTTCCATGCCTCTTGACCATTTTTGTGGCCCTCCTCTGGACCTGCTCCAACAAGTCCATGTCTTTCCTGTGCTGAGGGCTCCAGAGCTGGATGCAGGACTCCAGGTGGGGTCTCACCAGAGCAGAGTAAGAGGGACAGAATCACCTCCCTCGACCTGCTGCCCATGCTTCTCTTGATGCAGCCCAGGATACAGGTGGCTTTCTGGGCTGCGAGTGCATGTTGCCAAGTCAAGTCCAGCTTTTCATCCACCAGTACCCCTAAGTCCTTCTCCTCAGGGCTGCTCTCAGTCCATTCTCTTCCTAATTTGTATCTGTGCTTGGGATTGCCCCAACCCATTTATTCCTTTAGTTTATTGAGGGCTGACAAAGCACAACTAGTCCTTTTTGGCCCTGGGCAGGCTGAAACAAGTTTCTTTCCCAGGTGTACGTATACCAATAAGAAGCTTCAGAAGTTCGATGTTGCTTGCTGTTAAGGTTTGTTTTTTATACCAAATGTCTTCCATGCTATCCTAGGCATTCACTGATAGTTTCTTTTTTCAAGAATGCTAGTGTTTTCATTTGGTGGTTTTTTTGCCTCTGAATATCTGATGTTGATATGGTACTTATTGATGTATTTGACTTTCCTACCATCAGAATATATGCATATATGTTTCTCTGTGTGTGTATATATATAACATAAAAAAAAATTCAAAAAACCTTCTGAGGTTTTGGAACATGGGAGGAGGAGGAACAAAAAGGCAATAATATTCACTGTATTATTTAGGAAAAAAATTTGGGCCAGAGGATTAATGTAAAGTCAAGTTTGATGTTACACTGTTAATTGTAGTCTTAATTGATTCATTTTTCTCTGCAGATGAGATACGCTGCTACTTTGGCGAAACCATTGCTCTCTACTTTGGCTTCTTGGAGTATTTCACGTTTGCTTTGATTCCAATGGCTGTCATTGGTATTCCTTATTATGTGTTTGCATGGGAAGACTATGACAAATATGTGATGTTTGCCGCATTCAATCTGCTTTGGTCCACCGTGATACTGGAAGTTTGGAAGCGGATTTGCGCCATCATGACATACCGCTGGGGGACGCTGTTGATGAAACGACAGTTTGAAGAACCAAGGCCAGGCTTCCATGGTGCCCTGGGCATCAATCCCATCACTGGGAGGGAGGAACCAGTATACTCAAGTATTAAGAGACAGATACGGATTTATCTCGTGTCCTTACCATTTGTGTGCCTTTGCCTCTACTTCTCACTGTACGTGATGATGATTTATTTTGACTTGGAACAGTGGGCTCTGGATTATCATGAAGAGAATGAGTCTAACTTCAGCAGCTTGATGCTCTTTGTGCCTAGTATCATATATGCTGTTGTGATTGAAATTATGAACCGTATCTATCGGTGTGCTGCTGAATTCTTAACAGCTTGGGGTAAGTTGTTTATTCTTCTTCCTTGCAGTTAGAATCTCAGAGGTTTCGAATTTGTTTCTTTGTAGAATGCGTTACTGTTCTCGTTCAATGGAATGCTAAAGAAATTTCCTGAAGTAGACTTTTACTGTGGTGTAAAAGGGATGGCCATTTTAACTTCTTGCATTTACTTTGAGCGTTCTGAGACTGAAGTTTCATGTTTGGTTTAATATGATCTGAGTCTAGCATGCAATCAGAAGGAGTGATCCTGCCCTCCTCGTCAGCCTCTCTCTGCATTTGGTGCAGAAGTCCCCCTTCCCTGATTCAGCTGTTTGACTTATACCAGCCATAGTGTTGGCAAAAGTGGTGAGGTGAGATCGCGAGGATGGGAGCTCAGGAGGGGCTGTCCTGGCAACTGGTGTCCACAACCTGGCTTTGCTGAGTGCGTCTTAGTCTGCTGATACATCTGTGCAGGGGACAGAGGCACTGAGATAATGGAACAAAATCTAAAAACATCAACTAAATGTCATATGAGGGTGTTTGTGTATCCTATATATGCAACAAAGGCAGAGATTTTGCTTCGCTATCAAAATATTTTCCTCCGGGCACTTTCATAAGAGGAGGGATGTTATAATACATTGCCTTGTTTTCTCTGTGTGTGTGACTTATTTAACAGATTGGGCCTTATGTTTTGTAACCTAACATAAGGATAGTGAAATGTTAGCGTTTATTTTGAATTTCAGCACTTCTACAGACATGTGTAGTCGTTTTCAGACAAAGTTAATAGGTGAAGGTAATGGGAAGTGTTTTGTCTAGCTCAATGTGGTACACATTTACAGGGCAGAATCCAGGTTACTAAAGCTGGAGGCCCAGAAAGTTTACCTGAGAAAAATAAAGCAAAAGGGAGATTGATGCAGAAGGCAGAATAAAAAGAGGTGTTGAAGTGGGAATTGGTTATGTATGCCAAAATGGTTTGCTCAGCAAATTCAACTTGACAGCAGCAATAGTAAAAGCAAGCAATTTCTTGATTTGTTTATGACTGTTAAAGGGTTTTATTTAAATAATGAGTTTTAAATTCATATCTAGGTTTCACCTGACTCTCTTAGTTCATTGTTTTTCACTATACTGCAAGATGAAGCGTTTGTGCAGAACACCTAGTTGTGTTGATCAGGTAGACTAAAATGTCTTTAACATTTTTTAACCCAGATTTTTTTTTGTTTGAAGCTGAAGTTTCATACTCAGCAGCAACAGTATTTGTGTAACTCACTACACTGACAGCTTGTGCCTTTTCTGTGCCATCCAACGTGTTTATGCTGCCATGATATGAATAGGATGAAGAGCTCATCTGGCTGTCCTACCTCCCCTCCCAGCTAGTATATTTTCAGCTAAGATCTGTCTTGAACAGCTAAACTGACTGTTGTGGTTAAACTTGGCAGCCAGCAACTAAGCTCTAGACAGCCGTTCGCTCACACCTCCCCTTCCACCCTCGATGGGGTGGAGACAAGAATGTATGAAAGGTAAAACTCATGGGTTGAGGTAGACAGTTTAATAAGGCAACAAAGGAATATTATAATACTTACGATAATGAATATGCAAAACAAACAATACAGTTTTTCTGACCGCCCAATGACCATTTCGCAGCCAGTCCCCAAGCAGTGATCATGGAACCTGTAGGTTTCCCAGAGTTTAGGGATTTTGCCGGTTTTGCCAAACTCACGAATTTCACATCGCTTAGCCAACTCGCAGAAAAAAAACTGAACTCCTGGAAAAGCTTGAAGTTGTGGAAAAAAAGAGGTTTCATGGAAAAGAGCAGATTCCTTCCCCCGCGGCCAACCCCCACTTATAAACTGAGCGTGACATCCATGTTATGGAATATTTACGTTGGCCAGCTTGGGCTGGCTGCCTGGCTCTGCTCCCTCCCAGCTCCTGCACACTTGCTCATCAGATGAACGTGAGAAGCTGAAGAAAGTCCTTGATTTCTTAGCAACAACTAAAACCACCGGTGTTGTCAACATTCTTATTGTACTAAATTCAAAACACAGCGGCTACTGGGAGGAAAATTAACTGCTTCCCAGCTGAAACCAGGATATTAGTAAAGCCTAAGAAACAATCTGGGGTGTTTTTAAGCACACCTCTTGCACCTGTTTATCATGAGAACTGATGGTTTAGTGAAAGCTGGAAGTGAAGATTGTGTTCAGTCCCCTGAGTGCCTGTTCCATATGTCAGGCCCAACTTCACACACTGTCAGAGCAGGACTTTGCTGTTCTGTCCTGAGCAAGGTCTGGAGGTATTTGTGTCTCAGCCTTGTTTACACAGCTCATGCTGGTGTGTTGCCTCCTCATTCAGTTACTGCTTAGCCAGGGCTTTAAAGGTACAATCTGACAAAACAATGAAAAGAAATAGGAAATCTCCAGTTCGCTTCCCTTTCCTCCCCCCTAGTAACCAGCCTTCTCAAACATCACCTTCTGACAGTTTATCTTGAATGAACTGAAAATCTTAATTTTAGAATGAGTAGTGCATTGGTTGAGCTTCATGTACTCTAGACTAGCTTTAGAGCTTAGGGTCTGACCTCAGTTCATTGGAGATGGATGGGAATATTTCTGTGGGCATTTACTACTTTTGAATCGAATTTGGTATTGTTATTTTTCGTAATGTATTCCAGTTAGTTTTGCATTTGTTTTCAGCCAAGGAAAAATCAATAACTAGGCACATTTTTCTAAGTGTTGAAAATGATGGATGCTTTTCCTGTTATAACCCTTCTCAGAACGAAAGATGTAAAAGGAATAACCTTTGCAGTAGAAAAAGTACAAGAGTTGTAGCCAAAACTATGTATCTCAATATTGTGCATCAGATTAGCTTCATAGGTTAAGTGAGGTACAGGTACAGTTAATATTTTTTGCCATGAAGTGTTGGAGGTACTATTCCCCATAAACTATTAGCTAAGTACTTTCAGGTGGAGGAAAAATGTCTGGTTTTATATGATAAGTGCTTCTGCTGTTTACTAATCAATAATTTTGTTGGTGTTCTAGAAAATCATAGGCTGGAATCTTCGTATCAGAATCATTTAATTCTGAAGGTTTTAGTGGTAAGTATGTAGCATAAGCAGCTTTGAAGATTGATTGAAGAGGGAACCTGTGTTTTATTAGTGCTTTCCTAGCATTACCTCACTGATGTACTGTTTTGTTCAAGGCCAAATACTACCACAAATACCAGAGCAAACAAGATTTCTGTTGTGGTTGCAGTAACTGCTAGACTGTTTTAGATGCCTGTTTTTGTAGTGGAGAGTTGGGTTTTTATTTGTGTTGATTTGTTCTTTTGTTAGGATTCTGTATATGTAAGTTTTTCTGTTAATTGATGTGGTCCTGTCTTCAACTAGGAGCTATTCCTTTGACTTTTTGCAAGACTTTCGTCGTAAATTGTATTTTAAAAAGTTCGTATATTAACTTCCACCTGCACTAGCATTCAGACAACCAGTCAGAGGAGGCTGGAGATACGTGTCCGTCAGTCTGCTCCTATGCAGTTTATAGTGTATATTGATCTGTTTACTTTGTGGCTCTGAACCAAACATATATATCTGTGTAGATATATATGTTTGGTTGCCTTTTTAGGTATATATCCAGAAGCAACACTGATTCTAAGGAACTGTACTGTAAATCCTGAATTCCTGTGTAAGATGTTCAGTGAAAGCTGTTGTAAGGATTGTCTGATTTTGAGACTTAATCTTCTTGTTTTCTTTTTGAAAAGATCGTTTAAGTCTCTTCCAGAGTTCTGTTTTTTCTCAACATTTTTTTTTTAATCTCCTTATTATCCTTCTGTTACTGGTAACTTCTAGAGCTAAAATTCTTGTGTGTATCATTTATAGCTTGGTCTCTGCCTTCCTCAAAAAATAGCACCATCTCTTTTTCCACATAGGAAATTTATATAAAATAATTTAAAAAATTATTAGATGTTAAATGTGAGTCCCCCCAGTTTTTGCTTTTACCCTGTGAGTGGCTCTCTGCACTCCCGATATTATCTGTGTTGTCCATGAGCTCCAAAAAAGGAGCTCCAGCTCAGAGCTTGATTATGATTTTTCGGGTACAATACTGTGATTATGTCTCATTTTAGAAGTAGGGAATATTTCTGTTGGTCATAAAACCTCTTGACGTGATTAAACATAAAGCTCCACTAACATATATCGAGGAACAGTTGTACATATTGAGAGATGTCATCCAACACATATATTTTGATAAAGTATTTATTTGACAAAAGAATTATTACCCTAAATTAAGATCAATATGTCCCTTTTATCGCACTACCTATGGGGAAACTGCCAAAAGATGAAAGTTAAGTAGAAGGTGACGTGTTTTTAATGTCTGCATTTCATAACTGAATTGTAGTTCTTTTTGTATACCGTGCTTTAGGAAAGCATTAAGCTTGTCAGATGAAAATCTGATTACGACCAGTATTGAAAATGAGTTTCTCCTGACCTAAGATTTTAAAATGTTAAAGAAAATTTTAATGAATAATTCGCATCTGCATGAAAACTGTTTAGTCAAGGTAACTTTTAAGTTAGATCACATTCTGCATTTGAACTTTTGCTAGAGTACTAATAAAAGTACTTTTATTTGCAGTTCAACTTCTTAAATTGTTTTGCATCTCTCTTCTACATTGCCTTTGTGCTGTTTGATATGAAGCTTTTGAGGCAGGTGAGTTCCAAGGACATCTTAAGAATGTTGATGAATCTGGGAAAATAAAGGATTGCTTGAGGATGTCAGTTTTTAGTTATTTTGCTAAAATATTAACTTGACAATGACTGTATTCCATACAAATTTTCTTAGAAATCCGGCTTCCGTGTTTCAGTTCCTCTAGCACAGTTGCGGAATCATAATAGAGTGGAGCAATTCTTTCTGTCCAAATAAATGAGGAACGGTTTTCAGATAAATTGATTATTCCCTTTCACAGATGAGGCTCCTCCTGCTTTCCTGTATGTTTCTCTAGAGACTACTGAGAATAGAAGCGTGATTAAGTTTATGACTACAATGAGGACCTAAGAATAAATAAAAGCAAAAATAATTTGTAGTTGGTATTTTAAATGAACTTTGTTGTTAACATCTTTCGCACTCAAATGCATGAAAAGCAGGTATAAGGAAAATATTTTTTGCTCTAAATAGAGTGAACAAAGCAACAAGAACTTCAGCTCAAGATCTCTGTTCCTCTAAAGAGATCTGTAGGAAAACACTTGACATATAAAAAGTCTTTTCAGTAGTGCCCAGCGACAGAACAAGGGGCAATGGGCACAAACTGAGGCACAGGAAGTTCCGTCTGAACATGAGGAAGAATTTCTTCCCTCTGAGGGTGACGGAGCACTGGAACAGGCTGCCCAGGGAGGC
>Ga0065711_1049531_pt1 | contig 11257 bp, 5 predicted proteins | sample Hoacrofraction12_FD_59098 | JGI IMG/M metagenome (GOLD analysis project Ga0065711, IMG submission 59098) | Hoatzin crop microbial communities from Cojedes, Venezuela - Epithelial fraction 12 v2 (version 2) | ecosystem: Host-associated > Birds > Digestive system > Esophagus > Crop | place... | reverse complement strand
CGCCTGGACAAGGTCCTGTGCAGCCTGCTGTAGGTGACCCTGCTTCGGCAGGGGGGTTGGACTAGATGACCCACAGAGGTCCCTTCCAACCCCCACTATTCTGTGATTCTGTGATTCTGTGAAGCAGGAGGGTTAAAAGACCATTAAAATTGCAATAAAAATACAGCAAAAAATGATTCGTCAGATGCAAGGAAAAAAGAATGATTGAGAGGCTAAATTGAAAAATCAATAGAAAGAAAGGAAAATTATATGAAGTGATGGGGAAAAAATGTCATATGTCATGAAGCGAGCACTGACAGATTCAGAGAACTCATGTGTCTGCTTCTGTGCTTCACTGGGACTCGAGGCAGAAGGGATTATGTAGTAGGTTACAGCTGGAGGAGAGAAGGCCTTCTAATAAGACATTTTTGAGTGAGGCCTTGGTGTGTGGGATACCCATAAATTGCCACACAGGGAATTAATCTCCCTCACACTCAAAATCCCTGTTCCCCAAATGCAGGAAGGACTAAATAAAAGGAAATGTACATGGTTTTTAGGATACTGGGCTGAAGAAAAGCTATGATACAAACCTGCATTAATGTATAAGGTGTCATCTTAGCATTAGAGAGCAAGTTATCTGAGTTGTGTTCAGTGAATTAAATGTGACAGGACTGCAGGATGAGGCAGAGGGAAGAAGAGGAAGTAGAGAAAGGGCAAGATGAGGGGACAGAAAAGATAGTATCATTTTTCTGTTTTCTTCACTCTGCACACTGTTCTGTTGCTCAAAATGCATGTACTTTTCAATCAATATCAGTGCATGCACTTTTATGTATACATGTATATATATAAACAAATACAGGACCATTAGAAGTGAGTAAATACCAAAATTTTTCTATTTGGGGCATAAACATGTATGTACACACAAATTTCAACAGTTTATTACAGGCTACCACTTGAAATACTTTTATGTACTAAGAGTACTTTTTTTCCCAAAAGAGTCTCTCTTACCAGCAGAACAGGACACCATCCTAAACGACAAGGAAGTGATTTGCCATTTCAGGCTGGAAGAAGCAGTACAGAGCTACTCCACATCTCTTCATTCCCCTTGAACAGTTAAGGAAAATAATACTCTGCCAACCTTGACCAGCAGTGGATAATGTAATTCCTTTTGTCAAAGGATCTCCAGTAAGTATCTGTTCATGATCATCCTTGTCCACGCAGCTGTCAACTATCTGGTTTAAGGCCTGTCAGACTTTTCCCTTGTAATATGCAGACCACAAAAGACTGCATTTTCATATATTCTTGCTCCAGGCAAAACATATCACATTTAAATTAATCCTTCCCAGCCTTCATAAAATGCCCCAAACCATCAGAAACACGTTGTCCATAGAAGCAAGCTAGGCAGCCTACAGCATATAATCAAAGAAGAGAACAAAGGAATCTGGAGGTAAGTTTTAAGAGTAGCTCCCTTATTTTGTGACAGCAGACTTGTTAAAAAAGTTAATTAACAAAATAATTGGTCTCCCTTTTTCATAATGAAAAACAAAGGTATGATGTTGTTGGGCGGATGGTTGGACCTGGTGATCTTAGAAGTCTATTCCAACCTATGATTCTATGATTCTATGAAAATAAAGTCTTGAACAACTGGAGTAAATATTAAGCAGTACCTTCAGCGATATCTGCCTGACACCTCTACACACTCTTGAACATAGGTATTAGAAGAGTGAAATACACAAGTGCACTCACGCCTATGATTTCACTTCTACTTAAAGCTCTGTACAACTTTGATAGTGTCCAACAGCTGTGAAATCATCCTTGTAAATCGCTGCTTTTCTTTTCCCTTCTTCTGTCCTTCGCCTTTTCACTCTATCACTCCATCACTCCATCCTATCACTGTCTTCCTTTCTACTGTTTTCTTCTTGATCCATTTGATTCAATACTTTTGCACTATATATGGTTTGCCATCATGCTTAGTTTGATTAAGCAGTTAGCAGATGTGTAAGAAGACTGGAAAACTAGTAGTCTGAACAAAAAATTCCTCTGGGTGCATTAGTTATGGGCTGGCCAACACCATGAAGCTAAAAGGAAGATAATTCCAAATTCTATTATGGTAAATATATATATATATATATATATATTTAAATAGTAGGTGTTTTTGTTACTAAACTGCTTCTTCCATTTCCAAATCCAGACAACCTCTGCAATAACATCTATCAGAGAGTTTCACAGGCTCTACATATTCTCTGAGAACAGGCTATTTCTTACTCCATTCCTTTGAAAGTGACACAGTATTCCCCTGCTATTGCAGAAGGAGACAAGGTGAATGGAAGATCCTAATTACATGATTGCTATATCCTTGATTATTTTTTTGCTTTACAATGAGACCTGTTATTCCTCTTCTTAAACAGTGTCAACACTATCATCAAAAAATGAAGTGGATGGATAAAAATATAGCAATATTGTATTTTTTCTTTTTTTTCCTCTGTCACTAAACATATTTAAATTAATTTCCTTTCTCCCCACACCATCAATACACTTACACTGACAGAAAATGTAACCCAAACCAATGAAATTCATTGTCAACACTATTCTATGGATAGAAGTGGTTTTGCTCCCTCAAAATACCATCATGAGACTGAAGAAAAATATATTATCCTTATCCAAGCGCAGTTGAAGGCACCAAGGAAACATAACCTGTCAACATATTAGCTGATTTCTGTGATTAAAAAAAAATGAAATAGTTGTGTCACTATAACCCTTAATGCAGAAACATTTTTTTAAAAAAATGATTGCACAAGTATAACATTTCTTTTTCTGCAGGGAATAATTCCATGATACAAAGAGCTGCTAGTCCAAAATAACTTCATCCACCCTTGACGATAGCTGATGTCATACCATATGATAGTGAAATGATATAGCTAAAGTTGTACAGTCTCTGTGTATAGAAAACTACACTGAAGTAAAGTCACCACTGGCAAGGCTTCTCTGCTGGGAGAAAAGAAGCCTAAATTCTAAACCAGACAAAAGGATTTGAAGCCAGGATTGCCCAACTGCTAAGTTAGAATCATCCTGAAGCCATGTAAGGACAGGAATGTCAATATCCTCCTTCTGTCTTCTCTAAATCTGACTTCAACTGTAACTCTTTGACTAGCTCCATTCTTCACTTACAGTGGTTTTAGTACTACCGACTGTACCAGTGGACTGGTGGTCCTAAAGGAGTAGTTAAGAAGTGAGTGGTAGTCATTTTGTAGAAGATGGATGTGAGTGTGATAAACATGAGTCAGAGAAGTTATTTATTTAATAAAAGATGCCATCCCTCAAAAATGAGAGAAAAGAACCTTCATGTATAAAGACAGGTATCATGCCATCTGGGCAAGGTTGGATGCTCCAAGGCAATGAGCATCATTTGAAATCCCAGGTCCCAGTAGTCACTGGCTCTTGTCAGTTTGGGTCCAGATTATTGTCAGGTTATATTCAGGTGTGTCCTTACATGGACATTCCAACAGTAGAAGACATGTTCATAGATCTTCTGGGAGTGGGTGTCCAACTGCAGCATCAAGGTGAGTGGGATCGCCTGACCAGCACTGTCTCCTGTGAGAAATGGAGAAAGGAAACCTCAATTCACCTTGCTTTTTTTTTCAGGCAGCCTTTAGACAAAGCTGGATGCCATAGAGCATGTCAGGGCATAGCATGGGCCTGTGGCTCCCCAGGAACCAGGATGATGGAGGCTCCCTGGGTCAGCAGGGCAGGGCAGCCACAGGCACCAGGAACAGCCCCAGCCCCAGGCTTTGGGACGGAGACAAACCCAAGGCTCAGTAGGGCCCATGGCCACGATGGACCGGGCAGAGCGGGTCCTCAGGGTCCTGACACAAGGGTTACTTGATGGAGCAAGCACATTATCCTTTGCCCTCAGACAGGCACAGGGAGCAGGCATAGCGGGGCTCGCATGGCTGTGCTGCCTTGTACAGGGAGAAAAGTTCCAGCAGAACCTGCAGAAGATATTCTAGCTGTCCAAGTTGAACAGCTGACCTCACTCAGTCTCTCTTTTTTCCTTCTTTCTTTTTTTTTTTATCTGTTTTTTTACTTAACTCTTTTTCCAAATTCAACAAGAACAAATACCAGTGATACAGTACGGATCTCTTCACTTCCCTGAATATCCTTGGGGTCACTAGGAATGGAGGACTAGTCAGTGGACTGCAAGGTTGAGCCTGGGACTGGAAAAAGATACCAAGGAAATAGCGATACAGGACTAAAAATTACCAAGCTTCTTCTTTAAAGTTATAAGATTTTATTTTTAATTTTTTTAAATTTTTTTTTTTTTTTGGCCTGTTTCATCTGACTTGAGGTCTGGAGGGGAAAACACAGAATAAAAAGAAAAAGATGAAAAGAAAGTCCACTTCCAAGATGGGAAGGGAAAGATTGCAGCAGGCATTTGCACAGAAACTGGAAAAACTCATAAGTAAAACTCTTTGAAATATTAGAGCTGCTTTGTCTGAAAAGATTGGCATAGAGAATGGAAATAAAATCAGAATGAAAGCCTTTGTAAGTATCCTATTATTTCATATATTTAGCTGTAAGACTTAAGAAGTGAAATAGCCCAAAGAAAATATGTTGGTAGAGTATTTCATATGGTTTAACAGCAACAGAAAGAATCTGAATGATTTAAAAAGCTTATATAACTGTTTTGTTTTATTCATTTACATAAATCACATTTACCGTAGGTGTTTTATTCAAAATAAAGTTTTGGGAAAATAAATTGAACAGATGAACCTAGGCAAACCTGGTGATTTTTTCATGAGTAGTGTTTGATGATAAAAGCATAAAAGCATAATGTGATATCATTTCACCAAGGCACAATATGGATCATCCATATGGAGCAGAAGTTGATAATACTGCAAAGAAGCAAAAATAACCAGAACAGATGTACTTGTAAAATCAAGTCTGCACCCACCCTGAGTACCTGTTTCTTTGTGTAGAAACTTCTACAAGTTTTGTTGGATGGCTCTGTCCCACAGTGTAGTTGGAACAGGAAATAGCTTGTGTCTGCTTCACTGAGCACTCAGCTTTATTGTCAGACCATCTTGGAATACAGAGCTCTAATAGCCTCGGTGCGGATAACTGCTCATTTCTCACTGTGCTGAGCAAGATGGTATCTGTGCTGGGGTGCAGGCAGATAAGCTGTATTCACCTTCCACTTCATTGCCTGGTTACCCCACTCAAGGGAGTTTGTCTTATTTTCTATCATTCTTCTGCAGCTGTCACGTAAAGGATTCAAACTACCGCAAGTCTCAGGTACTTCTTCAGTTGAGTGAAAATACATCTCTCATAATACACTGCACAGCGTGGAGCCAGGTGGAGCCACCTGAGCTACGAGAACCTCTGCTGCTTAGACTCACTTGGTCTGACTCTTCGGAAATACCGTAAGCTTTCACACTATTACATTTCATATCCTAGAGAAAGTGAAACAGTTTTCCTTCACTTGTGAAATGTTCACCTGTTCTTTTTTCTCAGCAAAGAAAACAGGGTATCAATCATTTGTACAACACAACTCCAGACCTCATACCACAGTGTGTCTCCCATGCCCCTCAGCAGATGGAGCGGTTCTGCTGAGGTTTCCATGTGCTGATTACGGATAAACAAAACAACTGGGCAATACTCAATTTTGGCCTTGTTGGGGCTTGTCATGACTCATTATTGGCCTAGTGGTTATGGAGGTCCAATTGCCAATGCCTTCTAGCTGCTATTGGGGTTTATTCCTGCACTGTTGATCAGCTGCTCACCCAATGGCTGTTTACTCTTCTACATCCTTTGCTTAATAAAGGCTTGAAAGTGTCCTCTCCCCCTCACTTTCTCACAGGTGCCATATTGCTGCTCCTTTAAATGATGATGCATTTATAAGCATGCTGTGCCGTCAAAGCATACGCCACAGTGCTTGAAACAAAGTGACTGCAAGCTCTGTTGTATGTTTATAAATGCAACAGAAAGTACTTAAAATTATATGAAAATCTCTCTGTTGTTTTCTTGTTTTTTAAAGCCCATATCTCCTCTATTCCAGAAGTAAAACAAGACAGATGTGAATCAGCAGCTCAACAATTTGGTGGAGTGAGCATTTACGAAACAGAATTTTAAAAAGTGGGCACACAGGAGTAGGTTCTTCATGGTATAGCACGGCAGATCCTGTGGTCAACATCTGGAAGATACCATACATGGTCTCTGACTTAATAAACTAGTCACCCATCTGCTGCTTGCTCAGAGTGAGAAGAATAAATAGCATGCCACATCCCACACACTCCAGCTGTCCCCAGCATCCAGTGCTCTGCAGTTCTGCTAAAAATAAAAAAACAAACTTTACTGTATTTCAACAAAGATTGCTAGTTTAAAAAAAAGAGAGACAGTGCACAGTAAAGAGAGCTGTTTAAGAGTACCTGTAAGCATTTCAAAGTGAAGAAAAAAGTTGCATTTTTTTTGAAGATTCCCTTCTTTTCAAGCACTGTCATATATCTTGCCAACATTTATATCATGTGCCAGCAAGCCTGTCTTTTGCAGAAGGTATTCTAGTTATTTATCTTATATTCTGGTCCTGGTGTGCTGATGAAGTGGTATCGCTATAAATGAATCACTGAGTCCACAATTAATTGGTTGCAACTCAGTAAAAAAGACTTTGCAGCTTTACTCACTACAAGTGTCTTAGCAAGAGTGAGTTAAACAGTGCCCCTAACTCTACTGTGGTAGTGTGAGCAAGTTATTGAAGAACCTTAGGGAATGATCCTTCATTCACCTGGACAGAATAAAGGTCTAAGGCAGTAGGTCTTTCTAGTTTCCACAGGGGAAAATGACAGGCACACCATTAGTAAGACTCCAGACTGAGGAGGCTAAAAAAAGAGATTCATCAAAGTAGGGAAATAGTAATACTCCACTCCATCTTGGGTCAGTGGAGACCTGATGTATTTCTTTTCACTCCGCCTTAAGATCCTTCGAAAGAGGAGTCTTGAGTATAGCAGAAAATATTCTCTCTGGAGCAAGCCAGAAGATTAAGCAAAGGGATGTATTTTTATGAGATCTAGTTCTAAATTGTTTACTAATTTAAATAAATCATTGCAGGCAACCAATCAAATGAGAACAAATGTATTTTTAAAATGCGCTTTGGATCTGCATTGCTTTCAGAGCAAATACCATGAAGTTGACTTTACTGGTTTCCTAGCACAACACAATGTCTTGGTAAGTGTAACAGGACCTCTTCCTTTTCAAAATATATCCACTCTGCAGTCAGGCATGTGGCTGTAGCCCACAGAACTATGCGTGTACTTACTTCAGTTTACATAGCTTGGAGACTTATAAGCCTAAAAAACAGCACAGGTTCAACCCCTGAGACCACAGCCCGGGCTCCAGATAGCCTTGTTCTGCCAGGGCTGAAGATTGTTGTCATGCTTTCGGTGTGACTGGTGTCAGGGCCAGTTTGAATGAAATGCACACTATTTAAATTTTCTAACTATAGTGTAGATGTAGCTGGAATAATTTCCTGATTTCCTCCTCTATTGAAATGTGCTCATAGGTATGGATACAAAACCCTACTTCTTCGTCTTTTCTGGCTTTTTCAGTCAGAGTGTAGGGAGTGCAAAATAGTGCCAATCTACAATAACGCACTACTGTTAAAGTTTCGGCCTGTAAACAACCTGATTAATAGAATCATAGAATGGTTTGGATTGGAAAGGACCTTAAAGCTCATTTAGTTCCAACCCCACTGCCATGGGCAGGAACACCTTCCACTAGACCAGGTTGCTCAAAGCCCCATCCAACCTGGTCTTGAACACTTCCAGGGAGGTGGCAGCCACAACTTCTAGGGGCAATCTGTGTCATTGACTCACCACCCTCATCATAAAGAACTTCTTTCTTCTGTCTAATCTAAATCAACCCTTTTTTAGTTTAAAGACATTATCCATTGTCCTATCACTACATGCACTTGTAAAAAGTCGCTCTGTAGCTCTCTTGTAGGCCCCCTTTAAGTGCTGGAAGACTGCTATAAGGTCTCCCCAGAGCCTTCTTTTCTCCAGGCTGAGGCCCCCAGCCCCAACTGTCTCAGCCTTTCCTCATAGGGGAAGAGTTTCACCCCTCTGATCTATTTTGTGGCCCTCCTCTGGACTGCTCCAATGGGTCCATGTCTTTCCCGTGCTGAGGACTCCAGAGTTGGACAGAGGACTCCAGGTGAGGTCTCACCAGAGAGGAATAGAGGGGGCAGAATAGCCTCCCTTGATCTGCTGGCCACGCTGCTTTTGATGCAGCCCAGGACACAGTTGGCTTTCTGGGTTATGAATACACGTTGCCAGGTCATGGTGAGTTTCTCACCAACCAGCACCCCCAAGTCCTTCTCCTCAGGGCTGCTCTCAATCCATTCTCTTCCCAGCCTGTATTTGTGCTTGGGATTGCCCTCACCCATGTGCAAGACCTTGCACTTGGCCTTGTTCAACTTCACAGGGTTCACATGGGCCCACTTCTCAAGCCCCTCAAAGTTCCTCTGGATGGAGTAGTAGTGTGGTGCTGTCTGGAACTAGTGAGCCCCACTGATGCCCCACTAAATGCATTTTTACTGCCTCTAGACCCACGCTTACACAAGTAGAGCCAGTGTGGGAGTTTCTGCAGTCTCCAACAATGCAAGGGTGAGTTCATGCACAGACTGCCATCATCCCTCTCTACACAGCTTCGTCTAGGACTGAACTTGGATAAAACAGACAATTCACTAGTGGCTGGATCTGGATAAAACCAAATTGAGAATTTAAGATACAGTAAAAGGTAATATTTTAATAAAGACACTAGAAATTCAGTAGGAACAGCTCTGCTTATACATTATTGTCTAGTTCTGCCTACCCTTCATGCATTTGCTCATTCACTTGCCTCCCTTATAACTGTGCAGAAACTTTGGGGCTACATGGAGAGAGAAGTTAAGAATGTCACGTGATGCAGGAGAGCGAAGGTACCCCACACCGCTATTCACTGATCATGGTGATGCCTAAACCATATCACTCCTCCACGGGCCTGGTACATAAAATTCTTCAGCAAGTCCTCCTATAACTGTCCACCTATACATTTTCATGTTTTATCCAGCAAAGTGTGTATTTTACATTACCATCTCACTATCTCAGAATAAATTTTCCAGGCAGTAAAGTGTGTAACACAGTTTTGCCACCTTCTAACTACATGCCTCATCTGCTCAGCTGCTGTAAAAAACCTTCCGAGGAATGGTGAGGGCTGTCACTAGGACATCCCACCACATAACTGCATTGCAGTCTCTGTCACATTGAGAATGAGAAGAACATAGACATGGTGGACTTTTATTTCCTAGATAAATACTTTAGCTACTAGCCTGTTGCACATAAAATAGGCAGTGCCTCCAACAACCAATATCATGTGAAGCTGATCACAGTGCTGTATGCCCACTCGCTTTGTGGCTTTGCTAGGGATGGAGTTCAGATTCCTACCAGTCTATGTCCTCATGAAGCACCACTGGGATCTTAGTGCTTTATTTCCTAGAAGAGATATTTTGGACAAATGTAAGCAATTAAACTTAGGTGCACCAGGAATGCTCAAGCTAAAGATAATGGTATATAATAAATTCAGCATAAACCAGAAAGTAGGTGTCCCGGAGTGCTACACTGAACTTAAATGAGAACTTAAATCTAACACAGGTGGGATTCTAACAATCTGTACCCTGACTCACACTCTAGAATTATTATGATGATGTAATGGAAAATAGGATGGCATTATCCGAGATTACATGTAATTCCAGGAAAGTATTTTTCTCTAGTGGAAGCAAAACAACCAGACTTCTGACAGATGTTTAGAGGATTCTTAGCCTTGTACAAACAAGTTATTATTGGCATTATCTAAATGTACTCCTATGCCACCCTTGAAGTGTGAACACCCTTGCTAGAATTAACAATGCATAACTCAGAAGCATAAACACGAGGGCAATTAAGAGGCCCAACTTATGACTAAGTTTTATCTACTTTTGAGTCTTTCTTACCAGGTCATTTATCATTAACTCCAGTTCTACTTAACATCAGACATATAAAAAGTACTGTCTGAACTTTGTACATTCACTGTCTTCAAGGATTTCTTCTTACAGCAAAGATATTTGCCATCTGGTGAACCTCCATACGCACAAAATTATAATTAAATTGCCCCTGGTCCCTTGCATTCTGTTTGTCAGAATGTTCTCTGAAACAGTCATGGAGTGTGTTATGAAGTTGGATTTTAGAAAAATAATTTGTTTGTTTGTTTTCTACACTTCTGTTAAAGAAGTAGCACAATCAACAGCATTCTTGATGGCTTTTAAGTTCACAAGAGGTAAATGTTACACTGGTATAAAATAACTTGCAGTTGTTCTATCAATTCAAGTTCTAAAAGTCTTATTGCTAATTTTTTCTTTTGAGCCTTAGCCCTGCACGAACTCCTTGCAGAGATCTCTAGAAGGGCATTGCACCTCTGAAAGCAGGAAATAGTTGGAAGTAAGTTTCTGCCTTGAGGAAAACCTGAAGCTTATCCATGAATTCTCGGTACATAATTTTGTGTGGCCCTGAAATGTAGAGTAGATTATGTAATGATAACTGGTGGAAATACTTCAGTCCTGGCTACGAAAGCTGAATGAAGAATTCATAGTAAGTGATTTATTCAATTACATGGGCCTCTTTCTCTGCTCAGAGAATACAGATGAGTAGAGATGGATATTGATTTCCCATTGTCTTTTTTACTTTGGAGACTGATTGTGATCAGCATGAGATAAGTATTTCTTACTTAATGTTTGAAATCTGACTCCTGCTGGCTTTATCAGTAAAAATCATAAAGCATTGTTTCTCTCCTGTTCCCTGCATGAATGCGGCTCTTATAACCTAGAGGGCAGCATAATGAAATCGTTTTTCTCTCTTTCAGGCAAAGAAATACAAGAGCTAAGATATTTTAGATTAATTCTATGCCTTTTCCATTTTGCATCACAGACCTTTTGATGTGAGTACAAGATGCTTATTGTTCTGAGCAGCACCGGACTGCAGGCTGGGAGATGAAAGGATCGAGAGCAGCCCTGCTGAGAGGGACTTGGGGGTACTGATAGACGGAAGGCTGGACATGAGCCGGCAATGTGCGCTGGCAGCCCAGAGGGCCAACCATGTCATGGGCTGCATCAGGAGAAGCGTGGCCAGCAGGTCGAGAGAGGTGATTCTGCCCCTCTACTCTGCTCTGGTGAGACCTCACCTGGAGTACTGCGTTCAGCTCTGGAGCCCTCAGCACA
>Ga0065711_1012842_pt1 | contig 11257 bp, 8 predicted proteins | sample Hoacrofraction12_FD_59098 | JGI IMG/M metagenome (GOLD analysis project Ga0065711, IMG submission 59098) | Hoatzin crop microbial communities from Cojedes, Venezuela - Epithelial fraction 12 v2 (version 2) | ecosystem: Host-associated > Birds > Digestive system > Esophagus > Crop | place... | reverse complement strand
GCTGCGTTAACAGGCACTGATAAGGAGTTTTTTTGTCAAGGCTGCAGAGACTTTGAGAAGGACTTAGTCCTTCCGTACCTACACGGAGCAGCCTCGGGAACCAGCGACCCCATCTTGCTGCCAAGCCCCCGGGCTCAGGGGTCCCTGGGCTCACCCTGCAGCGTCTGTAACCCATCAGATCAGACCTGACTCTCTTTAGTATTTAAGACTATCTTGAGCAGAAGTGCTAGTAAATAATGTGCCCATGCCATGTGCCACAATGCAGATGAAGAATCATTATTTTCCACTCCTTTCCCCTTTTAATTGTTGTAGGTCTCTTCCCCACCCTGCCAGCTGCAGCCTATGAACACAAAGGGGAGCTCTGTAGAAAATGAGCTTTTTTCCCCCTTTCCTTTGAAGGAGCTAACCAGAGCCAGGGTGACATTTATGGAATAATTAAAGGCAACATTGACGAGCCCAGTAGCTGCAATTTTTCTTATCAGTTGAAGAACCCTTTTTAATCCATGCCATCTTGGTCACTAGCTTTACAGCTATGACAAGTAATTTTTACCGAAACACTATTAGAGGTTGTAAGTTGTAACTACCTTTCTCTATCTGGGTCTTTGTTTTTCCATACCTGTAATTAAGCAGCACTATATATATACACACACACACATTTAAAGCATTAAAAAAATCCTATCACTACAAAAATCATCTGTGTGCCCACCACTACAAACTTTAACAGCTCTGCAACCACAGATTTGGCTGTGGCCAACGCTACAAGAAGAGTCATTACTGTAACTAAATTAGACCGTTTGTTTTCTTTCCCTCAAATCGAATTGTGTAGGAGCTGCTTTATTGCAAAACAGACATTAAAATTCCAGCTAGACCTCAGAGAGAAAGTAATTTCTATTTTATCAGCACTGTAAAGCTGTCTTTATGTTCTGAAGCAGGAAATATTGCAGGGATATTTATAGCTCCAGCACCAAAGCCAGTTTGAATAGAAATGTTACTGCGGTCGGCAGAGCTGTCACATCGCTCAGTGGAGCAGGGAATTTTAGTGAATTTGTGAATTACGGTTCCAGTCTTGACAAGTCTTTCAACACGGCTGGTGTGTGTCTGGAGCTGCTTTGTGGTTTCAGGATAACGATTCAAGACTTGGATCACTTTTAAAGGAGACTTAACTGGTATCTTGGAGATAATCGGTTTCCCTCAATGAGCCCCTCTAACGAAGACCAAGGTTTCCAAACCGTGCCGTGCTCCAGCAGCAGCTCTCAGCACCGGGCTCCCTTCCGCTCCTCCTCACTGTCTGCTGCTTCGCCAAGCCGGGTGCACAACTGGAACACCCCGTGTTTGTCCTGTAGCCCCAAGACCACGCGCTCCGCACTGCTGCCCAATATTGCCACAAAGGATTATCAACTTCTTCCTTCCATCACCTTTGCGGTCCAGGCAGGAATTCTGCCCTATTAATCTTTGTCATCGTCCTCTATAGTGGATTTAATACTACCATTATAGAAATGAATAAACTGATGCATGGAGAGAACAGGATCATTTGTCTTGGCAAACTTTTTAACTTTGTGGCAGAGGCAGGAGAGTACCTTGGATTTTTCATGTATCTGTGACCACCCCGGCCTTTGCAATTAAACAGGATTACTAATAGGTTACTCTAGGAGAAAACGTAAAATACATACTTTCACTCCCTGATTAAATCCATCCATTAGAATATACGGGGTAACGGATTGTTTCCACAATCCACAGCAGAAGTATTGCAACTGCGCTGCAGAACTTAGCCTAACAAATGTTCCTATCATGCTGTAAACAAAATAATCCGTATTGTGGTGGTAAAGCACACCCATACCCAGTAACTGTCGAGAAGGTCAAACAGAGCCTCGCGCTGCCGTCTCAGCCGTGGATTTACTGCACTCCCCAGAGACAGCGGCCCTTGCCAGCCCCTGCTCGACGCACAAGCCCAGCTGGAAGGTTTGAGGGGCTGCGGCTCCTGCTTGTTCTGCCTTTACAACAGGCTGGCAAAAATCAGAAAGATCATTCCACGCCTCCAGACCTCACACTGCACATGGCAGACCAAGGCTCTCCAGGTCACCTCCTTCGCAGCCTTCTGGCCACCCTCGCTACACTCCCACCGAGCTGCGATCGGAAGCAGCCCCAACCCACCCAGGACCCACCGCTCCCCCAACGGCGCAGCACCCCGAGAGCCCCCTTCATTTCAGCGGGGATGGCAATCAACACCTCCATGACAGACAACAGCCAGCCCCCGACAGGCAGCAGCCCCCAGGGTCACTCCTCGGGCACAGAGCTCGCTCCAGGGTCGCAGGCCAGTTCCTACTTGCTGGTTTCTGCCCCAGCAGCACCTTCACCGCCAGGACTCTGTGACTGTCAGCACAGGCAAGACCGAACCACACAGCCGTGAGCACCGACTGCGTACAGGCACCAAAATACTTTAGAAGTGGGGAGCGCAGAATCTTGGTCTGCAACTTATCAGAGTCTTCACAAGCTTGTGGAAAGACCTCTGATGCTTACACTTGAGCTTTGAAGTGATTGTTTTATTGAGCCGATTTTGATCAGAGTCTTATTTCACAGAGCTGAATTGTGAAAAGCAGTAAGTGGAGAAAGCTGGTGAAAAAGATCCTGCCTGTCCAAGACTGCAGAGCAGAAGCAGCATGCTGTGTTCCTAGGGCATTTCTTTCTAGCCCTTAAAATCTTAATCCAAGACAGCTCAGGCCTCAGGCAGATCTTGCCTCACTGAAATTAAGTGACTTAATTGAAGTAGAGTCTGTGCTACACTGGGCCACCAGTCTGCACCAGGAGGCAAGCAGGTGTCAATCCACCTGCTTCAGAACCACCTTTTCCACAGGACACTGAAGATTTCTCATCTGTTCCATGTGAGAATCAGCAGCCAAGAACGTAAGGATCATCCAAAACACGAAATATCAAAAATACCCAAAAGAAAAACCAGCAGTGGGCTGGGTTTTGTTCACATTGCCTCTGCCTGCAGATAAATCAGAGGACTTTGTTTCTCTCTAACAGCAGAGAAGCGCACTGTGAAGATGGGATCTGCATACAGTATGAGGACATCGTTTTCTGATAGTCCTAGGTGCCTCACCAAGACTATGAACATTATAGAGTTTCTGCCACTGAAAATGAAAGACAGTAGCACTCTAAGCTGGAGAGTTTATCCATAATTGGAATTTGTGGTAGTGCATTTCTCTCCCCCACATCTATAAATAAAGCTGGTGTTTTGGCAATTACTGATGTCTGCTGTCATTTTGCAAGGCTGGGCTTTTGATGAAGCACATGGTGTTATAGGCTAATACTTCTCATTTCTATCGTTCTCTAATTCTGTTTTTTATGGAAATTGAGCTACAGTTTCATGCACAATGATTCTTTTTTACTCCCCCTCTCCAAGAAATGGGAGGGGGATGAGTGATATAGAGAGAGGTTTGGCTGAGTGTGAGTCTTGGAGAAGGGAAGAAGAAAATGATGCTCCCCACAACAGCTTTCCAGAAGGATCTCTAAACAGAGGGAGTCGACCAGCAACAGCACAGTAGTAGTAAAATCTTCAAGAAGGAAGAGGGGTGTGTTTTGAGTTTCAGCAAGTAGGAGAGATCCCTGACCCCATATAGGGCAACAGCTACACTTGTAAACATTGGTTCTGACGGGTTTCCAGTTCTCTGAGCTTGATTTGTTGCCTAATTTGATTTGTTTCAACTTACCATTTCCCTCCTCTTCACCTTTTATTTTTCTACTTTTTCATCATACCTCTTTCTTCTACACATCTGGGCATTTTTTCCCCCTCTCTTCCCCGTGACCTTCACTTCAGCCCTGACATTCACCTACACCTTCCAAATCCTGTTCTCACGAAATTCCCCTAAATCCCATTCCCATCAAAATTACCTGTAAACCATCCTCCCTGTCCTCTTCTGAGGTATTTTTCCTACCCCATACTCCTTTTTCTGTCTATTTACATTAGATTTAATTGCTTATTAACATCACAGACCTGATTCAATGCTTACTGAAGTTGAAGACTCCCACTGCTATTAATAGGAGCTGAATAAGAAACAGAAGCTTTCTATCTAGAGGTGATAAATGTCATTTGGAGCCGAGGGTACTCCAGAAATAACAGGATCAGGTCTGATGTCTCTGCATAGCTAATGCAATCAGTCCTGGGGAAAATAAATGCAGAAGCATTGCCTTCTGCTGTCTCGGGCCTTCAATGGACTTCTGTCTCAAGGATGCTGGTAATCATCAGTTGTTTGAAAGGAATTAGCTGGCTTTTCATCATCTCCCTCTTTCTATCTCTACTTCATGAATTTTCTCTTGTATTTAGTAGACCCATTTATAAAATATAGATTCCTATTGATTCTCAAGGAGAATGAACATTAATATACTCTAGTGTCCATCTGTTTTCTCCCCCACACGGCAGAGAAAGAGATTTATATGACTTTTCTGGGTATGCTGCTGACCTGCAATTGAGTCAACAATCATGTCACACTAAATTAAACAAAGATATATTTCTTTTCCCGGCCTACACAAGAATGCTCTGCCAGCCTGCCTCTGGGGGAAGGCATGCGTCTCCTCCCTTAGGTCCAGAAAAGCCGCATTCATTCGGACCAGAAGGGAATTCATACACGGAGCTCACCTGAGCAGCTGGGTACCACCTACCAACGGCAGGTTTGTGCTGCTTCAGTATACACGAGACAGGACCTTACATACCTATGTACATAAATTTACATGCATATATACGGATGGGTGTGTATGAACACATACACGTGAATATACAGGCTCGTTCCACCCCTTCGCGATTCGGTGAACTATTCATCTTTAATAACGACCAGTCCACTGCTTTGCTTTCAGCAGGTTCAGTGAGACACTGTGCCACAGAAGGAGCTTGGAAGAATGAAAAATGAAAGGTGCCACAAAACATCGAGATCAATTGCTGTAATTATTCTTTGAATAATTTTTCAGCCATTATTCAGGCCCTGCATATTTACATGAAAGGCTATTTTCAGGCCAACCAGCAGCTCTCTAGCTTTAGGACTTACAGCTTATTGTGTACGAGACATCTAGCGTTGCACCCTGAGGAAATTCATCTGTAGATTGTTGTGAAGATATAGAAAAATATAAGTCCCTTTAATCTTAATGTCCTTTATCTGCTGCTCATTACTGTTCAATACATTTTCTAGGAAGCCTGTGACAATGACAGACTCGATGGCTTACAACTCTACAACTTCTTATCCCTTTTTCCAATAGTGACATTTACAAACTGCCAAGTACCCGGGACGTATGTACTAGAAAGTAGATCCTCATCCTTTTTGCATTAATTCAAGGTTCAGAGTCTCACTGCACTGCCAAGGGGAGGGATAACGAAAGGGACAGCAAAAGGTTCATAAGCTCATAAATATGTGACAAGTCGTCTTGTCTTATTGCTCCTTTTAGCACACTGTGGTACTGAAATTGATAGTGTAATAGACTTTCTCCCAAATACAGTGAAAACCATCATGAGGTTTTTCATTTTTATCACACCTGATCTTTATGCTGACAAAAAATTATCATTCAAAGGCAAAGTGTGAGCTGTTTGCTACAGCATTAATTTTAAACATCTGGAATAAGACATAATGTATGCAGATGTTTTGTAACAAAGACAGGTTACAAGGAAAATAAAATCTATTGTGTGTTGCCGTTGCTCGTTAATATAAATTGACATCTGCTGAGTCTGGAGGTAAACTCCACATTCTCCTGCCATCCAGGCTGGAATAATGCTCCATCTGCTATGTTAATGCAGCTGAACAGCATTTGTCCCTTAAGTCATCCTTGATAGGCACAGATCTGGAAAGACTATTCGAGATGATATGGGGGTTATATACTGGACTTACCTAAATATATTTTTACATTGCAAGAAAAACTATTGAAAAATATCAGCCTAGGCTGTTTAAGCCCTACTGGCAAATATCTCATCCACACACAGCTTTCATATTCAGACACTCTGAACATAATTTTGGATTTCCAAAGGAGCTATTTAGTAGCAAACAGTTGGAAGCTTCATTCAGAAGTCCAAGATAAAATTCTGCTCCAGCCTATTATATTCACCAGTACACAATGGGCATGATGAACCCACATGCTGATTTTTCACTCATGGAAGCATTTTCCACCGATTTCAGAAAAATTTTTCTCCTTTGCAACAGAGTAAGTTTGTGGTCTTTGGCTGAAACTTGTGCCAGTCACAACAAAGACAAGGAAGTTAAAGCTCCTTTGCCCAAATTCACTAAACACGAGCCCAGACACATTTGAAACCGGAGAACTAAAGGAGCTAAATTTTTTAGTGTTTGAGCTCGCCCCTGCTCAGGGCCTGGCTGAAGGCAGCCGTGGCACCCCCCAGCCCTCCGACTCAACCAGTACAGAACCCTCCTAATGCTGCAAAGTCTCCTCCTGTGGAGAGGCTTTCTCCACCCGGTCCTCCTTCAAACCTTTGCTTCCTATCAGCGTTCCCCTATAACTAGTAAAATCATTTGAGAATATTTGCAAGTATTCTCAAAAATCTGNTTGAAAAGTTAAAGGAAAATCTATGTCGGATCATTTGAAATCTGACCACAAAAAATGTTGGAGAGCATTATCTTGAGCAGTGCAGAGAGACTACGTATTGTGGATCTACAAAATACTTTTACAGATCCCAGTGTTAACACAGAGTAATTAAGGAAAGCGTACGACAGCAGTTGTGCTTAGCCTCTGTATCTGGTAGGCTTGTGGTGCCAGGGAGATGCTTTGGGGCTTTTATAAGCATTATCAGTTTATGGAAATGCTTGGCCCATTTGCATGGGAAGCGCACCTTCACCCAGGGCATTCACGCGACAGGCACGTGTCCGTGCTTATAGCTGGCTCTGTCAACGCACTCCTCGCAGCTCCTGAGAAGCCACACTCACTTGCACCCAGAGCTGGTCAGCACTTACACTTCCCAGGTGCTCCCGTCTCCGAAATGCAAGCCCCAGCCTGGCACCAGGGCAGCAGAAACAGTCACCACAACGGGAAACCCAGAGGGAGAACCGCAGCGCCTGCCTTACAGTGCTCCGATATCCCAGGATTCCCTTTTTTCAGGAAAGGTCTCCAACACCACACAAACCACAACCACAATCTAAAATATCACTGTGGGTTTTTCTCCTCATTTGCTTTTAAAAATTGTTCTCTGATTGAATCCACGGGGATCCTGAAGGCAAGAGAATGTGCTCTGCATGATGAAATACTTAAAGATTGCAGTGAGAACAGGACCGGTGCCTGCACCACTCGCACACTGGAAGAATTCGGTCACATGTCAAACATTTCAAAACACCAGGAAAAAAAATAAGCTCAAGGCAACTTCTGGAATAAACCTTTGGGGACCCAATGAGAAATTGCCACCAAATGAAAGCACTACAAGAAAACAGATGGAGAATAAGAGATGAACATCAGAAAAATCAAATGACATGTTTAAAAGGGCAAAACATCAATACTACCCAGAGAATTGATAAAATGTGTCATTTTAAAGAATGCTGTAAAGCAAAGAAATCATGAAATACATTATGACTATGAAAAGGAAGAGAAAAAACAGGACAGGCATATACCTTTATAGATAGTTCCAGTATCCAAGAAATTATATTTTATTTTCAACAATGAGTGTGTATATATATGTAAATATATAAAGGAAGATACATTACTGTTCACAGAAAGTTTGAAGTCAGAGAATGACAGAACGTGACATGAGCATTGGCAAGACTCCTTCATTTACCTTGGTCACCATTACAGGACCCACCGTCTGTGCTTTCAAATTCCTCCTCACTATTTCTTCTGGACCCGTGCCTGCGGTGACACTCGTGTGTTCATACACCCTCCGTTTGCTTCCCTGAGCCACGTGAGTGCAGGAGGGGGACAATCCCTAGTGTGTATCTACTGGCAAATTGAATATGCAAAACAAATTAACTAAAGCACTTTGATCATCATATTAGATACTGGTTGTTTACCTACGGGATCCTTGTCTGAAGAGGCTCTGACCACATTACCTAGAATAACTAGTTTGAAGAAATGAGACATGAGACTTTTCAAATATGTACCAATTTACTGTTTTTCATGCTAGAGGGATTAATTCTTCCTTCATTTCTTCTACATGTAACACTCTCACAAGTTAAACTGTATCCCCAACAGGAACAAGCAACGACAGCTTCAGAATCCAGAACAGCCTGTGATGTTCATTGGGCTGCTGCTAGATGCGCATCAGCTGCATTTACATCAAGACCACTACCCATTTCACTCATCAGCTACAACATGTACCATAGTGGTAAGATCTAGGGGGGAAAAAAGGGGATGACTCCATTTTTTAACATTCAGCCACTCCCGATAGGAAGCGATATTCAGACAAGCAGTATTTGTCACAACGAGCGGGCCGCCTGCACTCCAGCTGGCTACAGAGACATCAATAGCCTGGAGAGAAGGTGTCACACAACTTGCAGAAAAAAATGCATAGCGGTAAAAAAGTTTTCAACTGAAGAAAAATCTGAAGTTCTCAGGAAGGGTTAGCACAAAGACAAAAGAATATTTCAGAAAAAAACCCAAAAGTTGCATTAGATTCAAAAGCCTTGCTGTTCAGTGCTGACGATGGTGCTCGTACCAGTCAGCAACGATCAGCAGTGTAGCTTCTGTAACTATCTTTCCTAGCCTGAAACCCGAGAACACTCCCTTGGCTTGTATTTCTAGAAGCCTGGAGGTTTTTTCAAAAGGTAGCTGAAGGCTTTGTGTTCTCCAGTGTTGGGGTAGGAGTAGAACAACACCGGGCTGCTTCTGTCCGTGCATTCCAGTGTTGTCGTGTTTTGGATCCAGACAGAGGTACTCAAATATTCTGAAACTGTGAAGGAAATGCTGCTTGGAGTTTGTCTGCACAGACAAGGGAGGACAAAAGCAGAGTGATGTCTTTTTTTTTGGTCCTTAATCACATAAGATTCATAGTTCGCATGAAAATCAGCCCGCACTCCCCTCGTTTGCAATCCCTGCAGAGACAAGAATCCAAGCCATGTGCTGATCACTAAACTGGCTCATCCCTTCAGGACAGTCCTGCTGGCTGGCATTAGAGAGAGACTTTGCATAAAAACCATGTTTGGATGCTCAGCTCGTGCTTGGATTAAGGGTATATGCTATTTGGCAGACAAAGGTTTAGGTGGATTGAAAACAAATCATATGAAAGTACCGAGTCTTCAAGGAAAAATAAGCTGGGTTTGCTGATAATGCCCCAGAGTAGGAACCAACAGAGAAAAACAGCAAGATCAAATGAAGGACTCTGAATTCTTATCAAAGACACGGAAAACAGTAGTGTACAAGGACTTGAATCTGCATCCTCTTGGGAAAAAAAAATTATAACCAGCAGCAACACTGCTGTGGATTGCTAGACCAGAGAGCTCTGTTCATGGTTGAGAGCAGCATGCCCTGCCGCTCCCAGGAAGGGTCCCAGCTGTGAGACAGCAGATACAAGTCCCCTTCCCAGCTCTGCTGCTGCAGACCCGAGCCATCAGGCAAGTCCCTGGGCCTCTGGCTCCTCCCCAGGCTTCATCCAGCTTCTCTGTTTGCAAATCATTCAGGGCAGCGACCGCTTTTTTCCAGTGCTTGACAAAGACTCTCAGATTGGTCCCTTGTGTGCTACTGCAAATACAAGGCTAGGATGCTCTTCTAAATTGCCTTGGAGAGACAGCTGCCATTCCCAAAGGAAGAGAAGACACTAGGGACCCCAAAAGTAAGACCTTCAAGGTACACTTTCTGTCCATGTACTGTGCACTTTGTACTCCTTTGAATGACCTGAGAAGGTGAAACACAATTACTGACTTCTCCTGGTGGTTTCCACCACCCCCCCTTTCACCACCAGTCCTAAATATTTACCTCAGTAATACTCCAATTGTTCGCTGCAGTCCTTGTGCTGGTGTGGGGCAGTGATATAACAGCGAAGGCCCAGCACCCTAAGTTGTCCATCGTGACAGCACTTATTGCTAGCACCAGATATAAAGAGTAATGAGGTTTTTCCCCTCCGAAATTTTCAGCTCAGAGTACTTCCATGCTTGTACCAAAACTATCTTTGTGATATAAAAACTAATCACTAACTACATAATTTGTTATCTATCAAGGTATACTTTAAATGCTAAGATTTTAAAGGAATTGACTCGAAGTCTCCTGACTTTTCACCACAATCTTTCTGAGTTCCTCAGATCGGAACGAACATGCAATCAGGAACACGTTGCATTAACGAGCAATGCTTTTCTTGCCTCAGAACCAAACAGGTTGCCTCTTTCTTTTTTCCGAGTTTCATTTGTTTTCAAAGAAAGTAGATCAAAATGTAGATATAATTTTGGAATAATTGCATGTAATCCATTGGTCACAGAAGAGTAAACACCACCATTTTCTCTTTGAAACTCCGTAACTCTTTCCCAGCTCGCGGGGCCGTGAGCTGAGCAATGCCACGCTGTGCCACGGGGACCAGCTCCCACGGGCTCCTCCCTGCCCGGTCAGAGGGAGCATCTCACACGAAGAGAACTAGAGAGCATCCAGGAAAGATCCAGAGCCAGCAACAAGATGGACTCCTGGAGAGGCGCGGGGCAACGGGGAGGTCCACTGGCCCCTGTTTACAGCAGGTTGTTTTGCCAGTGCGGCTTCATGGGCCCAGACCGTGCACACCAGGTTACAGGACTCTACTGCACAGACACAAGCAGTAAGCGAAGGGAGAGCTGCCTGGGATGCCAGTTGTTGGGTCTCCCTGTGCCAGGAGAAGGCAACCCTACAGACAAAAAAAAAATTATCCTGCAGCAGCTCTGCTTTATGCTCATTCAGTGCATCCATCCTCTACAAGCTGAAAAAGCTCTTGCCAATGGAACTGCACCGAGGGCTTTTTGCACAGCTTTGCTGGTCAGACATCAGACCTTTGTACACCACTAGTCACTGTCATTTAACAGGCATTTGTAGTGTGCTCCGCCACAAATTATGGAGAGAACCTCAAAGACACCGTGGGAAGAGCTTCCAAAGCTATCTGTTATTTGCTGCTTGCAGGTGCTACCATGACACCAGGCATCTCGGAAAGAAAAGATGTAAAATCAAGAGGACATCCCATCCATTATGCTGCCTAAGAAAGAGCAATCTACCTTCTAGTTGTCCATTACATGAAGAAATAAATGAGCAAAATAATATATCAGTCACAAATAAATTCACATTCTTACTGCAGTACAATTTCACTTAACTCCTAATGTTTCAACTGTGTCTCCGC
>Ga0065711_1010645_pt1 | contig 11257 bp, 14 predicted proteins | sample Hoacrofraction12_FD_59098 | JGI IMG/M metagenome (GOLD analysis project Ga0065711, IMG submission 59098) | Hoatzin crop microbial communities from Cojedes, Venezuela - Epithelial fraction 12 v2 (version 2) | ecosystem: Host-associated > Birds > Digestive system > Esophagus > Crop | place... | reverse complement strand
CCTGGACAAGGTCCTGTGCAGCCTGCTGTAGGTGACCCTGCTTCAGCAGGAGGGTTGGACTAGATGACCCACAGAGGTCCCTTCCAACCCCTACCATTCTGTGATTCTGTGATTCTGAGAGGCCCACGGTGATGCCTGCCTGGATGGTGAAAGGCACTGGGGACACGGTGCACAGCCTTCAGCATTAAGGCAATCTTCCAAAACCCACTGGAACCCCCCAAATCACCCAGAAGCATAACGTCCCTGCGAGTTTCGGTGTGCGGGAGGACACGGACGTGCTCACAGCGTGGGGAGGGCACCCGCCGGCACTCCCAGCGCAGGGTGGTTCAGGCGATGGTGGCCCTTCCAGCCTGGGTGCCGGAGCAGGCTGGGCAGCACCAGCACGAAGCAGCCCGTGGCTGCCGGGTGGCTGCAGGCAGCTCTTCCCTCTCCAGGCTCAGGAGACACCTTCTATGGGGTCCCCGTTTCGCTGTGGATGGGCCCTTGGGGGGGAACTGGGGCGACTGCTGCTTTGGGGGTGCCTGTATGCGAGGGGTGCACGTGGGTAGATGGGGAAGGTGCTGCTATGAGTCCTGGCAGCCGAGGACATCACGGCTCTGCTCTCCCACACAGCAGCTGAACCCACGTGCATTTGCCTGCTAGGGGTGTAGGGGCAGATGTCCTCTCCCTTGCACGGCGTCTGTCTGTCGGAGAGGTGACAAAAGCAGGAGGCCAAGGGGACTTCTGCTTTGCGAAGAGGCTCTGCTCCCTGTTCCCACAGTCCTGGACCCGTGCACTGGGAGTCGTGAAGTGTGCCTGCCGTACAGGCTTCCCGGGAACAAGGGCCTCCTTCTTTTATTACGCCGAGAAACATAAATGTTTGTGCTAAGCAGCCGACGGGATGGGAGCAGATGCAGGTATTCCACCTTGGGATCCTGGCCTGGCCAGCTTGCTAGGGGCTGAGCAGGAGGCTGATGAATTGCAAACACGTGAAGACCCCAGCGTGCTGGCAGACCTCTTGCCCGGCTTTGTCAGCTGCTCAGCCGAGGAGCTGTTTAAGTGGTCTTTTTACTGTGCTTCCTTTCCAAACATTCAGATACGCCGATGGCAGGAGGCTCTGCTGAGCTCCGGCCGGCCTCCTCCAACCTCTGCTTCACACCAGCGGGTTTTTCTTTGGGGCTGGTGGAAAGAGGGCCTGTGTGTCACCTACCTGGTGGCTCCACCAGACTTTACATCGTGGACCACCTATTGTGATTTGACTTGGGCTTCTTTTTATTAGAGTCACGTGAACCCGTTTGTGAGTGTCCTGAACTGCTGCCCACAACCTGAACAACCATTCCTTCCCCTCAGAAAACATTTACTGAGATGCCAAAGCATTTAACTGAAGCTGAGGTTATTTCCTGGCCTGACATCACTTCTCTGCTTCTTCCGAGCTTCGCCCAGAAACTTGAAAGCTCCCATGCGAGTGTGTTCACCTGGAGCGGGGAGCGGAGGGCTCACCTCCCAGGGTCTCCCGCCCGCTTCTGCAGCGCGTGAGGGGTTTTGCCGTTGGACGAGTTTCTCAGAGACCTCCCCGTGGATCTGCCAAGCTGGCCCAGGTGCTGGGCTTCACCTCTGCAGAAGGGAAGCCATTCGCACAGCTTTCGGGCTCTGAGCACAGCCCATCAGGCTCTGTTCCCCCATGGCCAGGAGCACTTCCCAGCTGACTGCCAGAGCCCACCGCCCCGGGGCCGGGTCCCCTCCTGAGGCGGGTGGGAAGGGTGCTCTCTCTGAGCACGGACCTCTTTGTGGGGAATCGATCCGAGTAAGGCTCAGTGCTGCGACCCAAAGCACGCGATTTTTCCACGGTTGGGAATAGCTGGCCATTTTCAGGGCTCCCGGGGTGTTGCCCCGTGGGGAGGTGGAGCGGGGTCTGCCTGGAGAAAGCTGAGTGGGAGCTGCCGGGGGCGGCAGGATGGCGAGACACGAGCACCTGGAAAGAATTAACGCTTACCCTCAGCAAGAGCTTGTAAGGAAAAAGAACAAAGCAGGCGAGGAAAAACCAGAGCAAGAACAAAATGGTGCTAGTGGGAAAAGGCATTCCTGCTTCTCTGCAAGGGGGAAGGAGACGCCTGAGCAGTGCTGCTGGGCTCTGGGGGAAGAGCCGCTCCCTGTAAGAGACTCAGCCTTTCTCACATTTGCTTTTCTGTTCACTTCTGCCTCTGATTTTTCCCTCTTCTTTGTCTTTCCTTCCCTTTCTGACTTTATCCCATCCCTCTTTCTTTCTCCATTTTCTCTGATTTTTTCTGTGCATCCTTCTCACACACTCCTCCCTTTTTTCTGTAGTAAAAATAGCATTTATTTCTGTACCCAAAGACCATTCCCACTTTCTCAGCAGCCTGGGGGCATAGTACCCGCTTGTCCTTTCTCCAGGATGGAGCTCAGTGCTGATCCTTACCTCTTCCTCGTGAGGTGCAGAAATGGGGCTATGCAGAGACTGAGCATTGATGCATTTAGGTAAATGAACAGATATTCTGGAAATCGCCATTAATTTGAATTTGACCCATTTTTGCAAGGGATATTCTGCACGTGGTCCTCCAGTGGGCTCGGAGAGCTTATCCCCTCTAGGACATGTGGCACCTGCTTCCCAAAGATATTTTGAAATAAATATTGCCAGTAGCCTCCTGGCTGACTTCTCTTTGCGCTCTGCCCCACCTGATCACACCAATTACTCAAAAAAAAGACAAAAAGAATTGCATTTCACAAGGGAATTTTCACCCTTCACATCCTCCTGGTGCGTCCTGCTCTGGGTGGAGGAGTTCTTCACTCCGTTGGGGTTGCTGAGCCAAGAGCGGGACTCACGCCGGGCTAGTCCAGCTGACACTTTGCAGAGGAATTTGTTTCCAAAGTCTGGTGTGTGTGGAGCATTAATAACGTTTGCAACCCTCCTTACTCTTCGGTTGTGCCAGAGGTTTGGCTGAGCGCGACTCTGGCTCGGTTATCGTGCGAAATTCCTGGAGCAGAAGAGCAGAGCGGAGGCTGTAAACTGGAGCTCCTGGACCTGGGAAACGGCTGTGCCTCGCTGGGCAGCAGATAGCGTGCAGCCCCTTCGCAGCCCCCGCGGCACTCCGCTGCAAACCGAAGGCCTGACAAACCTCTGGGCAGCGGAGGAAGGTCTCTCTCGCCGTTTTGTGCCATTTTCACCATTGATTAGACCAGCTCTTCTGGTGGTACTTCTGGCCTGACTGAAGGCAGAAGGCAGCTGAGATCTCCAGCGAGCTCCTGCAGCCAGGTTTCTAGCCAGCTTTGTTGGCCTGAGGGGTTGCACGAGTTTGAAGAAGCATTGGGGCATTGGAGCCATTTACCCAAAGTTGAACTCTAGTAGAGCTGGTGTCAGAAAGGACCTATATAACTCATCCACTCCGTCTCCCTGAGATTTCCAACTTCCTGAGTTTCTCCCACCACCATCTTCTGTCCCTGTAGGGCCTGATGTAATAGGGTAGCAGTAAAAAGTTACTAGGTATAAATGAACTGATGGGGATTAAAGAACCAGCACATGCCTCCTGGAAGGCTTTAAAAGCATCCTGTTTAGAAACAGCTCTGTTTCTGTGTCCCACATTCTCAGTCATTTTCTTTCTCCTGTTTTTTTCATTCATGGGGAGGAATTGCAGCTGGAGCAGGCTCGCCAGGTCCCGTCTGACCCGTCCTCCCTGGAGCAGGAGTGCTGTCCCGCTCAGACACTTCCCAAGGTGTTTTTTCAGGGATTTTTTTGAAGCTAGTTTGGTTTCGGATTGCTCACGCCTTTGCCTGAGAGACTCACAGATCCGTGAGACGTCCACGGGCAGGGTGCAGGCTCCAGGCGCGGCACGGACGTTGCTGCGCGCTGGGTGATGTCCGTAGAGCCTGTCCATCTCTCGTGGAGCCAGGACGCTTTTGGAGAGGAGTCAAACTCAGCCTCGCAGGGCAAACCGGTTGCGCCCAGGGCTCCTGTGAGCTCCACTGGTGCCCCATGGGTGGTGGTCCCATTGCATCCAGCCTTTCGGAAGGAAAATTCAAACCCTTCCTGCTTTGGGATATAGAGAGCTAAGCTGGTAGAGGAAATTCTGTGCAGTTGAAGATTTTTATTTGCTTTAAAGAGCATTTCTGTTCACTTTGCACTGACACATACTGTGATTTACTGTTTACAGCTAGCAACAGAGAGTTCCCTGGCAGAGGTGGGAGCCTCGCTGCTCCGGGTGCTGCTGGCACACGTGTGCCGGGAAGAAGGAGCTGCCGGGCTGCGGCCGGTGCCAGGACGAGCGGGGAGCAGGGGCCGTAGCCGTCGTGCGACAGCCTCCAAGCAGAGGGCTGAGTTTCCAGCTGTCTCCTGCAGAGAAGTTTGGATGCTGCGGTCACCCAGGATAATCTGTACAGTGGGTGGCTGAGCATCTCTTGGCAGGAGAAGCGTGAAGGGGGTGGAACTGGGATGTACTGGGGCGTTTGGGAGCATTTACAGCCTTGTCTCTTCTGGGCCACTTATCTAGACACTGAGGTCTTGCTAGAAGGACCACACTGCTGCTGGACTTCCCGAGCTCCCTAGCGTGCACGTTAAAGCCCTGGGTAATTGCCGACCTGTTTGGGAAGGAGAAGGCCAGGTCTGCGTGGGGATCATTTGCGTTATTCTGGGAGAATTTTTGTCACGTCCCCTGCTGTACCAGCGTATTCATCCTCACGGACAGCACACCACATGCTCTGTGGCAGACTGTGTGGCTGGGGGTTTTTTTAATCCTTGTTTGTATGTCAGACTGTGACAAGGGTCCCTGGCATTTCTTTCTTTGGTCGCTACGGCCAGCAGTTTTGCATCCACACCGAAACACACCGCTCTCAGCCGAGCCCTGAAAGCGCGATGTTGGTGTAACCTCTGCGCGTGAGCAGCACGCGCACACGGCCGCACTGCACTTGGCCAATGCCGATTTGTTTGCTGCGGTTGGATGCGTGTTCTGGCGTTTCTGTGGTATTTAGCAAGTCTTAATGACTACGAAGAGGCCGTCTGGTGTGGCTGAAGTGGAGTCGGTGGAGCCATGCTCCTCAGGCAGGAGCTGGTCCTCAGTGCCACTTCTCGCAGAAGATCAGGCGAGGCTTCGGAAGAGCTGGCGATGAGTCTCGTGAGGCTTCCAAGTTCTGAGCCATTCAGGCAGCTCATCTGGACGTACTGCACAGATCTTTGGTTTGAAGATTAGGTTGGAAAACTTTGAAAGATCTCCTTTCCCCTGAGATTGCACGTGCTTCCTGGCTCTGCTCGAACCAAAACCGCAGTGCCAGAACAAAGACTTTTCTCATTGCACCTTGCTCTTTGAGATGAAAACAAAGCTTCCGCGGGAGACAAGCTGTTGGATGTGTCTTTCTAAGTGAGAGCAAACCAAACATTTTCCTCCTGTATCAGCTGAGGTTTGAGCTGAGTTGCAGAGCCGGGGCCTGAGCCAGATCGTGTTTTTTCCCAGCAGCTTGGAAAAAACAGAAGCTTGGTTCGTACCTACTTTCAGAAAATCATCCAGCTTGGATGAGATCCCTCGAGCTGCCCTTGTGTGCTGCATTTGCATTCCGGGTGGCCTGAAGCTTTTTCCCATGATCTCTGAGAGAAACCAGAAATGGGATGGGTAGAAAACCAGTGACAGTGGAGTATTATTTAGGTGTATAGCTCTGCTTTCACACGCCCACTTGTAGCTGAGCACAGCACCCGCCTCTCTCTGGCAGAGTTTGATGCCATATCTGCACGTTGGCATCTCTCTCCACCTGCTTAATGCATGTCTAGATAATGTTAGCAGGCCCTTTTCTGAAACGGAGTGTGGGAAGATGGTTTGTTCTCTCCCTGGCAGGCTGTAGATGATGAGGTGCATGTGCTTCTACAGCGACAACCGTGATAAGGGAGTGTTAATATCACCATGAATCCCTCATTTTGAGGAAAATGGGGCTTTTTATTCTAGACTGTTAAAGCGTTTTACAGAGCTCTCCACAAATGTAACCCAGGAGCAGGGCCTGTGTCCAGCTGCTTGACGTGAACCTCGCTGAACATTCCAGCCATCAAAACCTGGTGCCCGCCTGAAACGGTGAGACATTTGTAAGGCGTTGAAGCAGACACCGATCCGATCTGAGGTGTCTGGTCTGGTACAGCTCGTCTCAGTCCGAATTTCTGTCCGTCATGCCTCCCGCATCTGCCTGCCTTCTTCTCTCTGCCCGTGCGTTTTAAGCATAGTCAGAGTTGTTGAGTTGGAGGACCACGTGCGTGGGGTTCACATTATGCTGCAATGCCTTTTGCAGATGAGGTACCCAAAGAAGACCTTCTTCGTGTGAAGTTTTTCTGGGCATCTAGGGTGCTGTGCACCTATTCCCCCTCATCCGACCTTTGTCTGGGGGGGTTCATGACACAGCCCCTTTCCCACCCGCTGCCAGGGCTGCTTTGCTGGTGGGCACGGGTGCAGGTGCTCCACTCCACAGCCCTGGGTGCCACCTTCCAGGAGGAGGAGATGCCGGGATCCCTTGCAGCAACACGTGCAGGCTTCAGCAGAGGAGACTGAGCTGCACCGTGAGCGTGGGGCTGAGGCTCGGAGGCTGCTCTCACTGGCGTGGTGACTTGGGCATCACTGTACCTGGGGTCCAGATTGGCATTGGATGAGGCCGGGGGAACCCAAAGATGCTCTTGCAGAAGGAGGACATTAGGAAACATGACTGAGGCTGTGATGAGCCACGTCCAGAAGCTCTCGAGGGTGCTGAAGACCGTCTTCTGCCTCACTGATGGTGTTACTTGGGAGCACGAGGGACTCCTGGGAAAAGCCCTTGTGCAGCCGGCACTCCCTGCCACACTATTTGACTCCCAGGACGCAAGCTGCTGCAGCTTCTCACCGTAGGCATTGGGATTTATTCCACCCATGACATACCTTTGGTTTTCCTGGACTTTGCGGCTTGCATCAGACACAGACCACCAGCCTCCCACCTAGCTGTTCATCTGCCACCCAGTTCTCTACTCACATTGCTTGCTAGTAGAGCAAGACTCTCCCACCTCTGCTCTCCTTCGAAGAGCTTTCACGCCGAGGCATGGAGTGGGTTTTCTAGGGCTCAGTGTCCTCGTGGGCACATCCAGTGAGTGCTCCCATCCATCTGCTTAACTCCATGGGAAAAAAATGAGGCAGCCAAACAATGAGTGAGTACAAAAGCATATGTGAGGAATTGGCAAGGAGCGTTCCCTGACTCACAGCATCCATGCTTCTGCATGTCTGCTCCACACACAGATCACTGCCTCTCCTTACCCTTGCTTTAATTAGTAAGGGCTGAGCACACTCTGGGAACACACTGGGAAGAGGAGTGATGAACAAAACAGCAGCTCCAGATGAGCGAAAACATCTGAGGAGTTTAAGATGGAAAAATGGGTTGGTCTGTGTTCTCCAACCACGTGTGTGTACAGAGTGCTGGGGACCGCTCCAGCTAACGAGCATCTTCGCTCCCAGGAGCAGGCAGAGGTACAGCCAAGCAGAGAAACTGCCTGCACCGATTACCTGTGCAAGAGCACATTCCTGAAAGCGTCGTTTCTCTCAGTGGTATTTAGCTCATGCTCTTCTGATGCTGGATTAGAGGTCTGGAAAGTCTCTCGCCTTGGGCCTTGGCCAAGGCTGTTCTCAAATACCTCCAGCGATGTGCTGCTGCTCCTTCAAGAAGAAGCTGGCTTGCTGGAAAGGCGGCCCAGTGCTCCCGTTAAATTTTCCTCCATGCACTGTCCTCCAGATGCCCCCAACCAGACCATTTCATCCCCTCTTTGATGGCTGGAGATCCACGGTTCCTCTGCTCCTTCACCCCACTCCAGATCCATGCAGAACATTGATCCGTTGTCCGTCTAGTCTTAGCTCGGACTTTGCTACGCTGGAGTAATTTTCTTCTTTATGTTTTTTCTGAAGAAGCCACTGACTTCTCTAAAAGTGCTCCAAGAATGCAACCTAGTGGCCTCCGCAGCCATCTGCTCCATGTGTGCCTCCCGGTGACGGCTCTTGGGTGATGGACGGAGGGGCCGAGCGTGCCGGGAAGGGAAGGGCATTCGCAGGCAGCGTGAGCCCCCCTTGGCCCTCTCCAGGAGTAAGATCAGGGCAGTGATAATGGCTTTGTTTAAAAGGAAGAAGAGGAAGGAAAATGGAAGTCTAACACAACAGGAGTTGCCTCACCCAAGTATCCCCAGGACCCTGGCTGCCAAAACTGGATGGAAATAAACGCTCCAGACAATGCACAGCCGTATCTGGGAGCCGCAGGAGCCCGGCCAGCCCCCTCTTTCCTCGCAAGATCTGATAGGGCTCTGTGCTGGCCCGGGACGGGCGCACCGGCCATTGTTCCGTGCTGGCCCATGCCGCTGGCGGCCGGCGGCGTTGTCCTGGGATCCACGCGGGCTGGCCGAGACCAGAGAATCGCAGGAAATCGGACCGGATCGTATCCGAAGTTTGGCTGCATCACGTCTCAGGGCAGTATTTTTTTTCCCCACTGTCCTTGTTGGCTCATTTTGGACACGAGGAGTGGTGCGACCTGCAAGCGGTTGGCCTCCCAAAATAACTATGAATGCAATCATTGCTGGACTGATTCATGGTCTGCCTATGGCCATATCCTCCCCCTGACAAAGGCTGAAACCAGACAGTTTGAAAAAAAGCAAGGTGAAACATCTGGCAAAGTTGCTGTCCCTTTCCCCAGGCCAAGCGGGAGGCATTCATGCAGCACTTGCTCTTGGGGGGTCTTCACTCTGATGTCCGGGGCAGTGGCGTGCAGCATGGCGATGGCTGCCTCGGGGATCCCCCCCTCTGCCTCCAGTGAGCAGGGCAGAGGGAAAGTCCCCGGTCCTGCCATTTGTCCTCACAAACGTGGCTGAATTATTGAAATAAAACTACTAGTTCCTGCATGGGAATGGCAATGCTTCCTCTCCTCCCAAAATTCCCAGAGCAAGGAAACCTCGTCATCACCACGGGGTTCAACTCAAACTTTGGTGTTGTCTCCTCAAACTGGAGACTCTCAGCAGGCAACTCGAGGGAGGGGGTCTGCCTTGGTGCCACTCCTGGCAGCAACCTGACATCCCTGCGGCGGGCAGAGGAGGGATGTGCGCTGCATCTTCGGACCAGTCACCAGAGCTTGGGATTCCCAGCACTTTCTTTGCATGGTAGCAGAAGACCGTTGCCCCCTGAGGGGTCGAGCTCTGCCCACCTCAAGCTGCCACCGCCCTGGTGGGGCCGCAGGGAAGGGAGAGAGCGGCCCAAGCTCCTGGCAGCGACCGGCAGCCCTCTGCCTGCAGTTGCCACCGTGATTGCTCACCGGAGCACCGCTCGGTGCCGGCACCAGCAAAGACTCCGTGGTACCGGCTGGACCCCTTCCTCACCGCCAGCAGAGGTGGTCTTCAGGCTCCTCGCTATGGGAGAAGTTGGGTTTCACTTCCAGCCTTTCCACAGACCACCTTGTGTGGCTTTGGGCAAGCCGGGCTTTGGTCTCACACGGGGCAGGAGAAGTCCTTGCAAGTGCCGCGGCTGCCCGGCTGAAGCGTGGGGCTGGGAGGGCGAGCTGGCTTCGTCCGTCACCCCGGGGGTGCCACCTCCCGTCCTGCCCATCTCCCCGGCTGGCAGCGTGACCCAGCAGCCTTCCATCTCTGAAATATTACCCTAAATTAATTTGTCTGTGCTGGTGCTCCCGGTAATACTATTATTTGTAATACCTCAGTGCATCCCTAGGGAAGGGCACAAGTCTTAATTAACATCTGTAAAGCCTCCTGAGCACCGTGCTTGGAAAATGTGAGACAGAGAAGGTTACTGTCGTATCAAGATGGCTTTAACTTCTTTTTTTTGCTGTTTTGCCGTTCCCCTGCTTTTTCCCCGTGGACGTGCAGACCTGTGTGTACCCATGCACAGCAGGCTCGCTTTTCAGCATTACCCATCCCAGCAAAGCGCCTGCTGACCCCGGTTTTCCCAGTTTCCAGGAGTTTTCCAAGGGTGTGCCTGCACAGAGCTCACCCGTGCACACGCAGACACACACTCCCACGTGTGCACACGCGCTCATGGGATATCCAAACGTTTTTTAACAAGAGTTTACAGCCCCCAGTGATTTGCAGAACCTCACAAGTTGCCTCCTGCCTGCTCTGTAAGGTCCTCGAAGGTTGCTTCTGCGCGGGGCGCGTGCAGGCAGTCGCGCTGAGAGCACACATCTTCTCGTTGCAGTAAACAGCTCGGGCGTCCTCACTGCTCTCCGCTTGCTAACTGAGAAATTAGACGCAAATCATATGCAAATCCCCCAGTTTGCAAGCGGCGACAGCGAAGCTTGTGGCTGGCATCCTCGTGCCGCCGCGCTGCTCCTCGGAGTGGCTCTCTGGGCAGACGGCGAGCGCCCGGCCAGCGCCGGCTGCACGGACCGGCTGGTGCTGACCGCTCTGGCCTCGTTAGTGCGAGGCTGCCCTGGACTAATTAACTCTGCTGGAAGGCGGGTGTTGGACCAGGCCGGTGAAGTGCCGCAGGGCTGCAGTAAGGTTGCCCTGGCATTGGGCACGGAGCTGGATCACGCCGTGAAGGCGTGCCCGGAGCATCACGGGTGCTTCTCGGCTCCTCATCGCCGCCCATCCTTCGGATCACCTGCCAGGGGTGCGATGACCCGAATCCTTCCTTTCTCCGTGCCAACGTCTGGCTGGTAGCTGCTCTTCGGCTGGGTGTCCATGCAGGTTCTCCCCTTCCCTCCGGAGGAGGCAGCCCTGCCCGCAGGCGGGGTGCCCCCTTCCCCGGCATGCTCCTGGCTGCACCGGGGCAAGGCGGCGGATGGGAACCGGAGCTTCCCCCGTGCAGGCAGGTACCCACGGCCCCGGAGCTGGAGCGGTTTTCCAGGACTAACCAGTGTGTCCTTCCAGCAAGCAGAGGCCCCCGGCTCCGTTGCTGGTTGCTGTCGAATCTTTTCAGCCAAATCTCCAATGTCTTGGCTGAGCCGCGCCCCAAAGCCAGCCAGATTTCTGATGCTTAGCAAAAATATTCATTAACGACTTAATCTGCGCACACACAGGGGAAGCTTTTAGTGTATTTGTTCTAGGTCTGTGAAAGAGTGATCTGGCCACCGCTTAAAACTCTGCCTTGATCTGTGATCTCAGAGATGAAGAATTCAGAAAAATGCTGTGAGGGGAGAGGGACCAAAGCATCCCTTGTGCTCACACCGCGGCACGCTTACCCACCGGCACGCCGCTCGGCCGAAAATGCGTGTTGCAAAATGCAGTGATTTTCCACAAAATCGTCCCCCCCCGTGCCACAGGACACGGGGGCAGATGATGCTGCCC
>Ga0065711_1049530_pt1 | contig 11258 bp, 4 predicted proteins | sample Hoacrofraction12_FD_59098 | JGI IMG/M metagenome (GOLD analysis project Ga0065711, IMG submission 59098) | Hoatzin crop microbial communities from Cojedes, Venezuela - Epithelial fraction 12 v2 (version 2) | ecosystem: Host-associated > Birds > Digestive system > Esophagus > Crop | place... | reverse complement strand
GTGGAGTCTCCTTCTCTGGAGATATTCAAGACCCGCCTGGACAAGGTCCTGTGCAGCCTGCTCTGGGTGATCCTGCTTCGGCAGGGGGGTTGGGTGTGTGGGTAGATGACCCACAGAGGTCCCTTCCAACCCCTACCATTCTGTGATTCTGTGATTCATCTAATTCCTCTGGCTGAATCAGAGGCCCTACTAATAATGAACAGGAGAATGTGCCATGTCCTTACATGCCAATACACAAACTGCCTGACAATGTAATTTTGACCATCACTATCAATAAACATGACTGAATTCCTGTGTTGCCCAGAACATTTTTTTCCCCCTATTTTGACAAGAAATCTATAATAACTCAATCTGGCTTGATCTGAGCCGACAGACTTTCTTTTCTCTTGATTTTTCCACCAGTTTTACTGCTGAAGGAGATAAAAAATGGCTAATTGGGTCTGCTTATAAGGAAGGACACAGCAGGCACAACCCAGTGCACATGGTGTCCCGAGGAGCCTTCTCCTTCCCTGAGGCAATGACAGAGCACAGCCTTCTAGAAGGTCCATAGGTAATCAGCCTTCCCTTTCCCTGTTGCATCTGATTTCATATTCTTTGCATATATTTAGTATTTCCCTTCAAACTGACACAGGGTGGTGGGAATCCCTGCCCTCTAGCTTTCAGCTCCTTGGCGTGACTGATAAATGACATACTAACCCCCTCCCCCAGGTGTCAGATGGAGATGTGCTATGGGACCGAACCTTCCACAGGTCCTTGCGATATACCCTGACGCAAGATGGCCTTGGTCTTACCTCATGGCAGAGAGGAATCATCAACATCTGAGCTGCCTGTTTTCACACAGCAGGTGTTTCTTTCACCCTAATTAAAAGATGCCCCTGACTGATAGATAGGTGCACGTAGACCTTCTCTTCCAAGGTCAGAGTATCCCAAAGCATCCAGATATACGCCGGAAAATCTTTTGGAAATAAGTGCATGTAACTGCTGAGAAAAATGATGATGTTACTGACTCTTATGCTGAATAAGCAGTGAAGGAAACAGAGGCCTCTGACAATGTGCCAGCTAGGGAATTTGAGAAGAGGATATATTTCCTCACAGATTTATATGTGAAATATGCTGTGGTTGCTGTGTATTGCAGCTGAGCATTACTCAAGTCTAGGCTCTCCTTTTCTTTTCTTTTTTTTAATACTGGTACTTTGGATAGATGTGTAATTGTCCATGCCCCCACTTTTTAGGCACTATTATTTCCTCTCCACACTCTCGGAAGTAGATCTGTGAGCGGTGCTTGAATATTTATATTTCTTGTATTGTATTTTTACAGCACCCTCAAGTAAGAATCAATGGAAAGACCCCGAGGAAATTATTTTTGGCCTGTTTTTCTAGTCACAAAGGAATAGGTCATGCCAACTAAACACACTCCTACATCCTTTGCTCTGGGCTATTCTGCTGGGCTGGAGTAGACCCAGAGGGCAGGATCTCTCACAAGGACCTCAGTGCATGGAGGCTATGTTATCCTTTAGTCGGGTGCATAAGCACTTGCACAGGTAAGTTTTTTGGCCCAATAGGCAGAGGGAGGAATGAAACGGGAGGGCAAGTTACAATCCCCTTCTACCTCTTACAGTGGCAAATAAGTCTGCGGCTATCTGGGCTCTTGTTTTCATCTCACTTGCATTGGTCTAGTTTAAGCACAGCATGAGTAAAATCTAAGCTCATGTTCTGCTGTCTCCTTCATTAAATGTGCAGTCGTGTGGAGGTCTGCAGTTCTTCGTGAGTTGAGTTCATTACCAACATTTGTGAAGAGATATATTTTAAGAACATTATATAAATGCATGTGTATAGATATGAGACTTCTCACAAATCAGAAATGTCTCATAATGCCAATGAAATGGAGCTTCTGAATAAAGAATTTCTTTACCTACCTCAGTAACAAATGTGATGGATGTCTTAGCCTATCCTACACTGCAGTTTATATTGATGGTTGTGTATCATACTTCTAAATGTGCAACGAAGACAAGCTAACAAATTCTGTGCCTCTGGAAAAGCCATGCATTGAAAGTCCAGCCTATACATAATCTTAAACTGAGTTCATGCTGATAGCAAATACTAAGGGTATTTTATTACAAAGAGGGAGAGAATGGCTGCCAGCTGGATGGCATTTGCAAATGATCCGTCCCTAATCTGCTCTTCCAGAGCATGACCTACATCTTGTTGCTATCATTCCCTGTTTCTTTGAATGATTAACTCTCAGTTCACGAGACTTTTCCAAGCAGGACCTATCCTTCAGGGTGCCTAGTAAGTATCAAGTGCTTTTGGCAACTTGTGTTCATCTTCCTGTTTCCCAGAGCAGAACCGTCCTAAATAGCCTTAAAAACAGCATCATAAACTTTAAACCAATGTCCCAGAGACCCAGTATAATACTTTATTCTGCCATTGCACTACAACAGTCATATATATTCCTTTACACAGGGATAGGTGGGCATCATGGACAGGAGCTGGCATGTAAAGGACAGTCCGATACTTAGAGCAAAGCCAAGGTTGCCAGGTGTCACCGAGCTACGAATGGAGGGAGAAATCCCCACCTAATGGCTAGCCAGTGGTCATAACCCAGCCTGGACTTCCTTTGTAAGAAGCTTATTTAATGTAAACTGTGCTCTTTAGGTTTCAAGAAAGCCCTGGGGAAAATGACTGGCTGTACAAAGGACTTCTGTTGTTGCTTGACCAGTTGGCTCACTCAGTGTCTTACATCTCCCCACTGCCCTTTGGCCAGAGTCATGTTATTATGAGTATATAATTGTGTATTTAGCTACTAGCTCCTCTGTTAGGGCTACAATTTAAAATAATGAAGGAATCTAATTTATATCAGTGATGCTCCCCATATGAGCTCAACACAAGTCTATAATAACCTAATTTATAAATGACACATTTCCCCCAAACCCAGACAAAATGAAAAATAGAAAAATTAAAAGGACTGACTGGTTATGTGCTCATGAGAGCTCGTTCCAAAAATAGGCCTGAGCTGGTTAAAAATGCATTTGCTGAGGCGTACAAGCAATTTGAAAGTTTCTTTACAGTTTTCACAGGAAAATTAGACCAATTCAGAAATAAATGAGTCACAGGGCATTTTGAGTGGCTGTTTTTTAGCAAGAGTTAGAAGTAACATTTGCTTCGTGCACAGTGCTGGCAAACTGATTTTAATCATTTGCAATTTGATTTCTGAGAACTAGTTAAGCTGAGGGTTAAGAGAAGACTCTTAGACACGGGAAAATTTCCAAAGCAATCTGAGACTGCATTCACTATTTGAAGTCGGTGCCAGGAGGCATGTTTTAACATGACCTTCAGGAAGTTATTTAATTTGTTAATACATCAACCTTCTCTTTGCCCTCCAGTATAAACAGCAGCTTTATACAGATTTTATTTTTTTTCCCTCCATGCCTCAGCAAAGGCAAGAAAAGGAGCTGCAGACACTGAACCAAGAGAAAATGAAGGTGGCCATTCCTGGAGAAGACACCTCTCTATCCTTAATAGCCTGACACAGCAGGATGGCTGCCCACAGATTAGGAAACTGTTTGAAAGCCTCTGCATTACCCAAGCGCGGTTGTTGCCATTGGGTTACCCAAATGGCCGTAGCAGGTCAGCCCTGGCACTCCCACCCCGACTGAGCAGGAGGCTGATTCAGGCCCTCTCCAGCTCTGGTCATGCCATTGCATCTCATGTGTTCATAACATCACGCCTCAGCTGCCATCACTCATGGTAGGGTGATAAAAAACATGCTGCAGTTTCTCTTGGGTTGCCTTTGCCTGAACTGTTCAGCTGAGCATCATTGCCCTAATCCCGAGCATCTTTTCGCCCTTTGGTCCTTACCTCCTTGGGGGGATCCCTTTCACCATCTCTCCCTCAGTGTCCAAGCTGAAATCACAGGAGGGTTTTGTTCCACCGGAAATGTTAACCTGCCTGCTGGCTGGCAAGAGGGAGAAGTTGCTCAGAAAACTAGCTAAGACTAAGTGCTAACAAAATCAGAATGCCTGCAGACTGATGGCTGTATCTGGGGTCAAATGCAAAGGCCATTCCTCACCCAAGCTGCCCACAAAAATGCCCAAATTCAACTGGTTGTATAAGCACAAACTTGACCATGCACTGTTATTCAACTGTCCAAAAAAATGCATTATAACATCTATTTATCCCTGTATGGGAACAGCAGTAGCAGGATTAAAAAGAGCAATATCTTTTTTACCACATTAAAAGTGGTGCAACACAAATAAATTAGAAACTATAAATCTTTCCGCTGCATTGGCAGAGCCGGTGAGCTCCACGCTCTCCAAGGTTCACACGCCTTCATGCTAATGTTTTTGATGCCACATCTTTCAGGCTGAGAAGAGAAACAATTGTAATTTTTTGACCTTGGGAGGAGCCCAAATGCTGTGGGTGGTGGCAGGGCATCAGGTGAGGAAATATTTGCTCTTCTGCGTGCTCAGCAATGCATTTCCTTGGAAGGGGCAGAGACTGGCACCACAAGAAAGACATTCGCTTTCATTTGACTCTTTGCAAATGCACAAAACTTCATGAATACAGAGCACTATCGTTTGTTCTGGGAGAACAAGCTAGCAGGAGCAAAGGTGAGACTCCTCAGGCATTTACCACAAATTCGGATGTGCAGGTTGATTTTCTGCTGCCTTTTCCTAGAAAATAACAACTCACAACAGAGTGAAGGATTTCTAGGTAGCAGCAGCAACCGAAATGAATCAGAATATATAGTTTTGTTATGAAATCTCTTCATGGCCATATCTGGTATACTAGTGCCAGTTCAGCAACTGTTTAAGAAGAGAGCTTTCTGGAAAATGAAATTTAGTCCCATAAGGAATTCTGATATTTCAAAAGCGTGGGAGTTTTAGCACAGATTTAGATGAAGAGTTGATTTTTTTTTTTTAATTAGAGGAAAAATATTCTCATCTGGAAACAGAAAAATAACTTTGAAATATATTTTCAACAATGTTAAAATACTCAAATCCTTAGCATAATGTACAACAAAAACTAAAAATCCCATAAAAAATTTCAACTAAGTCAATTGAAGAAGCCTCCAACCTCCACACCCCAGTCGGTTCCACATTTCTGAATTGTTTCGATCATTCTCCCACTCCTTCTCTCCAAAAATATGTCCTGTTCCCCCAGAGCATTTTATTTTTATGGAACATATTCTCTTGGAGGCAATGTGTTTTGATCACCAAAAAACCCCCCAACATTTTACCGAAGGAGTGGCGCTGAGCTCTCTGCGGTGATGTCTGCATTAGTAATCAGTGCAGAGCAATAGGTGTGGCTCTGCAGAGCATCCCCACTACCTCTGTTCTCAGGGATTTTTTTTACTCCATGGACTGAATGCCTATTTGTGGCTGGATTTCGATGCAATTCATGCTTTCTTAGGCCAAACCAAAGCACAGGAACTGGCAGAGTCACTTCAGCACACCCTCCTGATCTGGACTAAAATGCTAATGAAGATGCATCATGAATACAAAGCTGACTCACACTAGAAAAGAGTTCCATCTGCTTACATCATTAGCTGCTGAATTACATTATATGCTGAGGTACCCCTGACTGATCAAATAAGGTATCCAAAACATCCTATAAATGGGTTAGGGTTATTTTTGGTTAGTGGTTTTTTGCTCAAAGACAGGGGTATCAGCTGGATTCCCTATTGTTTTTATGTCTGGTTTTCTATCACTCTGTAAAAATTGTTAATGGAACAAATATTACATTGATATAAATCACTGAACAGAGTATCTGGGCTTAACAGCAGAAATGCACAACACACGGTGGTAGTTCACACATCTTTCTAAAGCCTTTGCTGCACAGCACTGGGCTTAGACTGCAGTAATCACTGGTGTTTACATCCAGCAGCAAACACAGAACAAGATCACTTTTTCTCAAGGCATACAATATATGCTGAATAAGAATAGGATCAATTTCCTGTTAATTACTTTATCTCATTCATTTACTCAATTACCAGTGGACCATTATTCCACTTCTGTTTTTCAGACTCACTCAATTGCAGACTGTACCTGGTCTTTAAGGGTGTATCAAAAACCATCAGACTGCAAAATACGAATTATTTAAATAATAAAATCATATAAAAAACAACAGTTAAACCCCAAATAATAAACGCCCCCAAATAACAGAACGTCAGCATTGTCACTGTAAGAACAAGGCACTGAAAGTTCTCAAAGGAAGTAATGAAACATGTCCGTCAGCTCACAGATTAACGTGTGTGATCAGAGATTTTGGTTAGAATTCATGACTTAACAATTTTCTGGCTTGATTATCTTAAAATCTTTTTATTCAGAGTAATTCTATTGGTAAGAATACACTTTAAAACATAAAAACATATGTTTTGTTCTGAGTCTCCTCACCCGAACAGTCTGTTTCAGTTATACTTATGAAAAGACTAAAATATCTGTTTTTATGATGTCATGGCAATGCCTCATGCTGCAATTACTGTAGGTGACCCTGCTTTGTCAGGAGGGTTGGACTAGATGACCCACAGAGGTCCCTTCCAACCCCTACCATTCTGTGATTCTGTGATTCTGTAATTGTCTCTAGTTGGACGTCTTACCGTCTTTGGGACGAGTGTTTACGCTTAATGCTGAAACCAGCTAATGCACTGTGTGTGAGAAGTATTCCAGTTTAAGTTCTTACCAAGCTAGTGTAACAAATTGAGCAAAAGCCTATTCTTTTTGCTTGTATGTCCGCAGCAGCATTGCTAATGAAGGTAAAACTGTTCTACAAAGTCACAAAAAAACCATACGGTTCCAAAGGAGTAACTGAAGGCATCACTTGGAGCAGAACACAGTCCTATCCAAAATAATGTGAAATTTTCCAAAGTTCCACATTTTGAAGAAGCTTTGCAATACTAAGAGCTTTTAAGATGATGAGCACATTGTGAGAAAGCACCTTAAGACAACGCATTTCAAGCTCTTCAGTGTTGTATTTGTGCTTTCTTTTTGAGGCGATCTCTTCAAAGGCAGAAAGGTATACCTGAGCAGATAATAAGCAAGTTTGACTTGTTTTCCAGGAAATGTTAACATCTTCTCCTGTAATGGCATTCTGTTAGCTCCTAAAACTTAGTGTTCACACAGATTTTTATAGACCAGTTGTAAGACCCACTAGCTAATGCCTTCACTCTCCATGCCAGTGTGTGTGTCTTCATCAAAACAAGACGACTTAAAATCATGGCATTGGTGTAGATTTGTAAGATCAGAGTAATTAACAGCAGAAATACTGAGAGGCATATGTTGGCATTATATCACAGACCTCCTTTGGTAAACCACGAAAGGATGACAGGTTTTTGGTAATTTGAAGCATAATGTTAGAACTGCATGCCTGCATAAAACAGTGTAAAAAATAGCACTGTAGCTTTTCTTATTTTCTTCAGTCAAAAGACACTACCACAAAAACAGTATGATAATGCTAAGCAACTGAATTGGAATTATTTTGTTGGTGAAGTTAAATTGAATAGCTATGAGAATAAGTATTTTGCGTTTTGAAAGTTAATGTCAGATCAAGCATTAAAAAATTCCCTTTCAAACAGTCATGTTTACTTAATGGTATTGGACATCTTCTAGAACAACCGCTTCTATTGTACAACATATTGAACTTTTACATCTACATTACCTGAATGAAGAAAAAAAATTTGAGCCTAGACTGTATTTTTACTTACATCTTTGATCAAATCTTCTGATCCACAACCAGTAAAGCACGGATGCTATAGAAATCAGTAGCAGAGTGGATAATAAGCTAGATGTCACCCCCTGGTGCAGAGAGTATTTGGATATATAAAAGAATTCTTAAAATTGCAGGTCTATGGTTAGGTGCAAAGACATCAATAGATACAGTACTTCAAAGTGCTGAGCTATTAAGCATACCACACGTAGATGTGAGAAAGCTTGTGTTCTGTTCTTAAGACAAAGGAGCATCTATATGTAATGAACACAAGTGAAGACTGATTAAATTCAGCAAACATCTCCAAACATCGTATTCTTGAAATACTGATCCTATACGGTGCTAAAAATAGTTTCTTGCCATCCTTTTCTAAGCTAATTTGTACCCGCCATGTCGCTTCCTTTTATCTACATATAACAAATACCTAACTGAACACTTACCGGATTTCTGAAGCTGCACCAACAATTTGCGCAGTTCTTAGTGAGACGAATTAACAGAGGATGCCCTGTCCTCTTGCTGTCTGAGTGGGGGACATTTTCTTTGCTGGTCTGTGTGGACACATCTGGCTCTCTAGTCCAGAGTGGAGTTGCATGGGGGCATTTCTAGCTCCTTCCTTAAGCATAAACCTTAATGTGTTTGGAGCTTTACATTCGCTTCAAATGTTGGATACGGCACAAATAATCTAGTCGGGTTAAGGCTTTAACCAGAGGCTGCCTAAATTTATGTTGCTTCCGCATACCCTTTTCCCTGTTCAGGCTCCTTTGGTGCTTCGCTCCTTCTGCATTCGGTCTTCTTAAAACTTGACAATGCAGTTAATAGGGGCTGCCCGCTTGTAGTGGGTGTGCAAGAGTCATGCTTGCGAAAATAAGTATCAAGACAAAAGAAATGATGGGATTTAAAACAAGTTAGGAAGGAGTCATGCTTCTGAGGCGTATGCCTCTGGAAAAGAAGCAAAATGCCATTCTGTGTCATTAAGATGTCACACTCACTTGCCAGCAACATAGCCATTTCTTTGTTGATATTTCATGTGATGATAACTTGATGGTGATGATAAGTCACCATTTTGCTGCATTAAACCATGTGGCTGTCACTTGGAATTTGCCTACCCTGAGGTATTTACTAAATACAGTGAAGCTTACACATGTCCTCTGGTCAGCGCATTGAAAAGAAGTCAAGAAGCTTACTCATCCACAAAATGCAATGTAATTAAACCCTAAAACTAACTCTGAGCAACCTCCTACATCCTAAATGATCAGTTCTGTGATATTTTTAAAAGGAATGTTTATTATGGTTAGGGTTTTTTCCCCCTTGGAATAATCCCCTTTTTTCACTTCACATATATACAATCATACTAGGGATCTCCTGTGTATTTAATACCTTCAGTGTACCTTCTAGTTTTAACCTATCATTTCCAGCAAAGATTAGAATTGCCTAATCTATTTATGCTTAATTACTGTTTTCTAAAAGAACTTGTCTACATGCACCGACTAATAGGCAAGACTATCCTCTTCCTCTCGTTATCATACCTTTCTGGCTTTTTTGTTCCCAACAAAATTAATTTTCAGCACCAAGGGTGAGGAAGTGCCAGTTTATGCTAATTGTAGTTGAAAAATGGATGAAAATCCAGGCAATCACATAAAACAACAAGCAGTGAGAGAAGGACACGTACAAGTCAGCTTCGCATTCGCCTAACCCAGCACTGCTCAGAGAAGCTTCTGGCCCCTGATGTACACTTAGATGCTCCAAGTGATGGGAGCAGCTGCAAATGGGCTCCGAGGAGGACACCTAACTGAGGTCTTCCAGGACCAAAGGAACTATCCGTGCCCTCTTTTGTCCAGCTATCCTCCCTTCTTGAATTAAATTAACTGGACTTCCCCACTCCTTTGTTTTAGGGTGATCTGCGGAGGTGAACTGTGAAAAATAGTCCAAGCACAACCAGTGGTGGAGGCCTTGTTCTCTATCAATACATTGTGAATGGACACAACTAATGCAGTCCTTCCTTCCCTGTTTAATGTAGGAGCAATAAAAAGAAACTTATGTATTGCCTTCATTTGTCATTACAGTTCCAGGGCTGACACTTGGATATCTACCTCTCCCTACCTTTTATTTTTCAGCAAGAACAATCTTGACCTGAAAACTATGATTTTCTGATTTTCACATGGGGCTTTCACAGTTTTTTCTTTTATCCGTATTGGACTAGTATGATTCACTACTGGAAAAGCAAACAGCTACAGAGCTGAGCAATGTCAGCCCACCAAGCGTCTCAGGGCACCTTCATCTGTAACGGTCGGTTGAACCCGGGAAATCCTGAATCTGGGTTCAAAGCCGCAAGTAGTGAAGCCGCCCAGTAGGGCTCTGCGGGGACCTGCTGCAAGCGCAAGCGTACAGCAGAAGCAGACTCGCAGTGCATCACCCCTCTTGGATCACCATCCCATCGACCAGAAACTCACACCAGAACATAGAGAGAAAACAAATTGGAAAGAGAACTTCATCTTAAAAACCAACCTTCCAGATTGTGCCCCCCGCAACAGGCAGCATTAGGCAGTGGCACAGCGCACACAGTTAACTGGATATCGGTGTGTGCTGGCAGCAGTTTATTACCAGATTCATTATTCTGCATGACTTTGCCCTTGCAGTTACTGCAACCACCTCCTTTTTGCCTTATGCAGTCTTTTTGTTTGCCTGTTTTTAAGTCTGAGGTTTGAAACTGTTCACATTTCCTTTGTTTGAACACATCCCTCATGCCTTCAGGTGTGTTTGTTGATCCCTTAAACTGAAGCTAGAAAAAAAAAGCAGTGCTGGATTAACAGCACATTGCATCACCCTCAAAGAGAGTGGGAAAGCACATCACTTCCTCGTACCCTTTTGTCCCTGGATGTCTTCAGGTTTCTGCAGCAGCTCTGCAGACTGACTTCACTCCCATGGCCCTTTCAGCCTGGTGGGTTTTCTGCTCATTATTCTGGAGGAAATGGCAGTTTAGGAGGAAAAACTGTGATAGCAGTGTTGAATGGGCAAGTATTTAAAGCTGCATTCCTTGAAATGACTCCAGAAGAAGCAGCCAGTGTGCCAAGTTATCTTACTGATGTTTGCTCTGCAGAAATCTGCACCATGTCTGACAGCGGATACGCGTCACACAGAAATCACTCTGCCAGTGGATGCTTGAATTAGATTTTGCCTAAAAATATATAATGACTTTTGATTTGTGATCTTGAGAAATCAAAATGTGGAGTCACTTTTTAATTGAAACTAAAAAAATCCACAAATATTACAACACTTTTATATCATCTTCAGGGAATCTTCTTCTAGCATGAATTTCAAGTGTTCCACACAGGTCTCCTACTTTTGCTTCTAGGCAGTGATGTTTTCAGCAGTGGTATTGTTTTGTTGGTCTCTTCTCCCAGGTAACTAGCGATAGGACAAGAGGCAATGGCCTCAAGTTGCATCAGGGGAGGCTTAGATTGGACATTAGGAAAAATTTCTTTACTGAAAGAGTGGTCAGACATTGGAACAGGCTGCCCAGGGAAGTGGTGGAGTCACCATCCCTGGAGGTGTTA
>Ga0065711_1049529_pt1 | contig 11258 bp, 8 predicted proteins | sample Hoacrofraction12_FD_59098 | JGI IMG/M metagenome (GOLD analysis project Ga0065711, IMG submission 59098) | Hoatzin crop microbial communities from Cojedes, Venezuela - Epithelial fraction 12 v2 (version 2) | ecosystem: Host-associated > Birds > Digestive system > Esophagus > Crop | place... | reverse complement strand
CCTGGACAAGGTCCTGTGCAGCCTGCTGTAGGTGACCCTGCTTCGGCAGGAGGGTTGGACTAGATGACCCACAGAGGTCCCTTCCAATCCCTACCATTCTGTGATTCTGTGATTCTGAGTTCCCAGCCTTGGTCTGGCCAACCATCATCCCAAAAGCGCTTGCTTACGAGTGCTTCTCTGGCTCCTCCTCGCTGCCTTGTTTGCCCTTCTCGCTGGGGTTTCTGCTCCTTCTTATCCCCCTGCATCCAGCCTTGTCCAACAAAGCATTTTCACTTGGACCTTCAATATTGCCCCTGTTAACAAGCGCTAGAAATGAAAAACTGAGATTTCATTCACGGGAATTAGAAGAAGAATAAAGTGATTCTGCAGAACTAGAACAGGGCTTCAACTGGAAGGTTGACCCACCGAAGCAATGAGAACAGGGCAAGAGTGGTATGGAAATGGTAGCTAAGCTGCATTTTTCTCATCTGACCTAGCCAAAGAGCCAGGAGAAGCAGCTCATCAAGCAGAATGAATGCTGAATGCTCACGCATTTCTGGAATGTACAGTCATCAGCTTACAGCTCAAAACCACAACGGTTCTGGGTGTTTAACTAGAAGCAACTGAAATTCTAGAGCTGGATGTGAAATTCTTCTTTCAGGTAAGAACTCAGGCGGAAGTGGAGCTGGTCTACTGCACAAGGAGCAGAATAAGAGCTATAACTGATTCAGTGCTAAAATAAACTGTATTAGCACTGGACACCCAGCAGACTTGCCAGGCACCCTGGCTCAACCCCCACTGCTGTGCTGTGCATAGGCTGTTTTGGACAACTTTTGCCACTATTTCACTGCGCAGAAAGACTCTACTCATAGTTGGGAGGTGACCCAGCACATGAATGAGAGCAGCCTGAGAGTTATGTCCTGAGAATAAGCCAAGACCTTCTCTTTCTGAATTCAGCTCTTCCTCCAAGAACCCAAGTGCAGAGAAACCTGCATGGTTTTTGACAAATTGGGAAAGGTGAGCAGTAGTGGAGAGGCTGGAGTTCAAAAATGGGACTCTTTTCTCAAGTATTTGAGCTGAAGCAGAAACCATTTAAGCACGTGTTCCCAGATGGGAGCTGGGATGCTGCAGCAGGGCCCCACAGAGGTTGGGGGCACTGATCTTCCTTGACGATACCCCTGGGAGGATGGCAAAGGACACAGCACAACACATGTTGCCAAAAGGAGCAACAAATTCAGCCCAAGTGGCTCATGCACAAGGTGGCTTTTTTTATTACTATTTATACTTTTTATGGAATAAAATGAAGATGCACTTCTTGGGAAGAGCTGGTGGCTGCTGATGCATTGCTTAATGCCATGTCTCCACTGCCACATCTTGCTAGCTCCAACCCAACCAGTTCAACTCCCATCACATAGATGCAACTTAAACCAGCATCAAAGTCCTTTACCCAGACAAGTTCTGTATGCCTGTGCAGATAGGCCCTGAATGGTCCCATTCAGTTTTTGGGAATGCTAAATGTTCATCCAAAATATGCCATTTATCATGCACCGAACCCATCCATGTGACCACTGGGAGCATTTCACAGAATCACAGAATCACAGAATGGTAGGGGTTGGAAGGGACCATCTGTGGATCATCTAGTCCAATCCCTCTATCGAAGCAGGCTCACCTACAGTAGGTTGCACAGGACCTTGTCCAGGCGGGTCTTGAATATCTCCAGAGAAGGAGACTCCACAACCTCCCTGGGCAGCCTGTTCCAGTGCTCTGTCATCCTCAGAGTGAAGAAGTTCTTCCTCGTGTTCAGACGGAACTTCCTGTGCCTCAGTTTGTGCCCATTGCCCCTTGTCCTGTCGCTGGGCACCACTGAAAAGAGTCTGGCCCCATCCTCCTGACACCCACCCTTAAGATATTTATAGGCATTTATAAGGTACTCTCAGTTTGCAGGAGTTTGACTGCTGATGTCCATGTGAATGCAGCATGACAGAGATGCCCCTGCTTAGGACACCCTGGCTAATCTTTATCTCCACATAAATCTCTGATGATGGCTCTGTCCATGAAGCTGACCTTCACGGGAATTGCAGGGAAGAAAGCAGTGAGCACAAGGACCAGCAGAAACTCCACGGAGCTGGGCTGGATCAAGTCCTGGAGACCTCATGGGGAAGCCCAGCTGAGTCCCAGAGCAGCCTCAGGAGAAGAGGTCGGGGGCCAAGGGACTGTTTGTGACCCCCAGGAGGAACGCGGGCACCAGCCCCCCCAGAGCAGATGGTGCTGAAGTCAGGGCTGGCTGGCTCCCCAGCTGCAGGGTCTTGGTGGCCATGGGGAGGGTGACAGCCTTCAGGAAGGGGTGATAGTTTGGGTGTGAAGAACAAGAGCACAGACTGTATTCTATAGCAAAAACAAAAACAAAAACAAAAAACCTAACTAGTTTTGAAGAGCGGGAATACAGCTGTAAATGCCCTGCCCTGTGACAGAAGCATGGGGAGAGTCAAAACAACCTGGTAGGAAGGGGCTGAGGTCCCAATCGCACCCAGGGGGTATGGGTAGGGACTGCACCCCTGCTCACGGGATGTGAAAATAAAACATGGCAACACCGGAGGAGAGGCAGGAAAACCAACCTGTGACAGCCCACAGCAACACCTCAGTGTCTGTGCTTGTGGCACAGGCAGTATCTTGAAGTGTGACCACCAAAACTGAGGAAAACAAGACGCACCCAATGGAGGGACCCAGAAGGGTTTGTTTAATTCCTGCTAGGAGCTCAGACATGCTGCCTCCCCCTTGCACCCCTGGGGCCAAGCACAGAAGGACGGAGCTCCCCACGCTCTCCGCACACCATGCGGTCTGCGTGTGCCCATGTGGGTCTGGGACAGCCCAGCTGCAATCCGGCAGCTCCAGCCACTGGTCTGGCACAGGCGCCTACAGTCTGATGAAATGCCATTCGACTCCTCCAGATCCTTCCCTGCTGGGATTGTCCTGATGGAAACAGCATCAGAAACATTCCCATTTGCAGCCCCAAACCCTTGATCATCTACAAAACAACCAGTTTGCTCTCGCACACCAAACTCACTCCTCGTTTTTCTCTTGTCCCCCAGCACCCACCTGTCTTGATTCAGGTTAAGGCTGGTGGGAAACGACAAATCCTTTCCACATAAATCTTAACACTGGCTTGAGTTCGTTGAGAAACGGTAGTGATTTATGGGGGATTAGCAGATCAGAGTTGAGGAATGTAAAGAGGTTTAAGCGAGCTAAGTGGAACGCTTAGATCTGGGTCACGGAGATTTGATGCAGGCTCAGGACTCTTACATGGTGTGCAATAAAAAGCAGAAGTGGGAAGCATGCATTTCAAATGCCCCTTGCAGCACGGGAGGTTGTTTTCCTGTGTTACGATCTGGAGAAAAAGCTTAGGCAGCCTCCTGTGTGATGCTGGTTCCTGGTTCCTAAAGGCTAGCATAAACATAGCACTAACCATGCATTTATTTTTGGTGTAATTTTGTTTGTTTCTTATCATACATTTCCAGCAGATGAAGGAATAGTATGACAGAAAAGGTAGTAAAGTCAGAAAGCAGCGAGTCTCTATGAGATGTTAAAGGTAATGCAGTCAAGAAAGGGTTAATAGGTCTTTTCTATGGGAGAAGAAACAGAGCCATAAAAAAAAAAACAAACAGGAAAAATTTCTTTTTTCAGTCAGGATGGGGAAAGTGAGGAACAACCACCGTGTGCCTCGCTTCAATTATTTTTCTCCTTTGCTTTGTGGTTCTTGTGATTTTTACGGTGCACTGCGTTGTAAGTAAGCACATGGCAATTCCTGAAGCCCAGAGCTTAATTTCAAATCCCTAGGCTCATAAACCTGCAGCTCCTCACTGGGCTTGTCAACAGCTGCCTTCTGCTTTGGGCTCAGCCCAGAACTTCCAGGCACATCACTGGCCTCGTGCATCACCCACACATCAGCCCAGCACAGAGGCACAGCCCTGACCTACTCCTGCGCATGATGGGAGGGATCAGGCGAGGAATATCAGTCAGGCAATCAAATGCTGAGGTTCAGCAGGCCAGGTGAATAATTACAAATAGACCAGCTTGAGTAAAATTACTTGGAATGATGCAAGCTGGTGCACAATAACACTCATGTCAGAAGCCCTGACAGAGCCAGTGGTCTCACTGCAATTACTCACATGAATTACATTACGCAGAATGAGACCCTACTTATTGCATAACATTTATATATTATGCTGCCCTGTATTAGAATAATCTATTTCTCCAACTAGTGATGAATATTTCTTACGCATTTTGCAATAAAACTTCAGAGCACTCCCAGACGGTTCTCTTCCTGAATTACTTTATTTTTTTCATAATGCCAAAATTTCCTTTAATTTCACCAATTGCAAGACAAGAAGAAGAGCAATTAAGTTCAGTCATATAAACTTTTTAATGTGGTTTTAGGGGATTCTTTAATGTTCGTATGTTAGCAGATAAGCCATGCATCCACCCATCCACTTAATTACAGGCCCAGTACCTCCAGTCACTCTGTTTTTTAATTTAATTTGCTGCCCAGTTAGAAACCGAAGAAACCTTGCTGTAACACGCCTACGACCTGCAACTTCTACCATCTTAGCTATAAACTTCCAAAACGAGCAGTTCTTCACCACTGTGAGACACTGTGAACAGGTTTATTTTACAGCACTTCATCCCTCGTCCTCATTTAGAGGGCAAGAAATAGCATTTCTGTATCCTGAACTCTGAGCAGAGAGAGATGCACAGAGGGTTAAGTAATTACCTATCACCCCCACTAAATGCAGTCAGTACTTTCCAAACTGGCCAGTGATTCTCACTTGACTTTGCTTCCAGGCACACAACACAAGACTCTTTCAGAGGGTCCCTTTCTCAAGGCTGGGGTGTGATCAAGGAGCTCTGGAAATCTCAACCTGGGCGTCTTGCTCCTGATTCACACTCATCTGAAAAGAGGGAGTAAACCCAAGACAGGCGTGGAGGAGCTAAGCAGAGAAACCCACCTGCCTGGAATAAGCCCCTCATGCCTACCCAGGCAGGGCAGCACGTCTCTTTCCAGCCCCTCTGATTATTAACTGCAAATAGTTCAAACTTGACTGGCCAGGGATATTCCAAGCCACCTTTCAGTGACAGAGCAATGTGTATTTGCATGATAATATTCAAATCACCATGGACTTTGACTGAGCAAGGTTTCATAAGTGGGTGTTAGCAAAAGTTTGAGCCTGGTGGAATGGGATGAGACATTCATCACTGAGATGTGAAGGTTTGTCGCTGCAGCGTAGCTATTTGTGTCAACTGAAAGAAAACAGCCAGCAGGAGAATATTAAAAAAGAAACAGATCTAATTAACACGTGGCTCCTGTGTTCACTTATTGGGTCACTGTAGGAATTGTCAGGGATCACTTACCTGACCCCAAGGGTGGCAAACACAACTTGTTAGAATCCATTTCACTTTGTCAAAAAGAATATTCATATTAGCATAAGTTATTAAAGAGTGATGGGGCTGGAACGTGGTGCCTTAAAGCAGCTGATGGACTCTCAGCAGTGACACCTTGTACAGAAAACTGCATTTCCACCAGCACAAGGGGAATTTCTGCCATTTGACACCAGTGTCTGCAGTGTCACAGCAAAGATGAGGAATTGGTCTCTGGCTATTTGGCTGCCGAAGACCAGTGCCGTGAGGCAGTTGCTAAGGGTTTTTGTTCCCCTCTGAATCAGCAGCTCCCAGGGCATGAATGCAAAACTACCTTAATGAAATGCAAAACCCATATGGGGAAATTCATACAGCTTAGTGCTTCAGACCTCGAGTCTGCACTGCCAGTGACACCTGTATAAAACTCGAAGTGGGCGTCACCAAAGCTTGTGCTTGGCCTGTTGGGACGGGGAGCTGTGCAGGAAGGATTAAGCACAGAACTGGATCCAGCAAGCAGTAACATAAACCTCAGTTTGGCCGTAGAGTGGATGGGGCGGGAAGTGCTGCGAGCGGTACGACATGTCTTTGTAACAAACCGCAGCTGTTGTCACTGCTGGAACACGCAGAAGGGTTTGGAGGAGGGATGCTCACACCCTCGTGGAGACATGCTCCCGCCAGAAACCACCTCGCTCCTGGGGTCTGGGATGGGAAAGAAGAAAGTGCTTCATAATGTTTGGACATGGCCCTGAGGGCACTGCATCCCAGACTAAGTAAAGAGGTGCTTTGCATTAGGAAAGGTGCATGGTAATAATACTCTGGGCACAGGCAGAGAAGTCCTAACCCTGTCTCTGCTGCTGACACTGGCAAATCGTGTCACCTTGCAGGGTGTGTTTCCACCAAAAAGCTCCTTCAGATGAGTGGCACCAGGGCCCGACCAGCAGGAGTCAAAGCCGTTTTCATGCCAAGTACCCTGGTGCACAGGTTAGTTTCCATTTGCCAGAAACACTTTTACTTTCAGGCTTTCCCTACCATTGAGCATGTCAGGTTTTGGTATTTTTCACTTCTCATCCAGGCTGTGAAAGGGGCAGTGTTAATACCCCCTTCCAGAGATGATTTTGAGGCACACCTAAGCTGAGACACACACTTCATGGGTATTCAGAAGCCCATCACCTATGGAAGACATATATAAGGTCCCATAGGAAATATGTGGTGAGACACAGACAAGGACTTTGAGCCATATCAGTCAGTGTTGTAACGACCAGCCAAACTACTGCTTCATACCCTGACTCTCTGCTAACAGATACAACTGTTGCAAGGCTTAATTAATCAACATCTGTAAAGACCCTTGGGTGCAGTTTCTCTAGATGTAGATAGTCTCAAATTGATTCCACACTTGCTCATCAGGGGCAAGGACTATCATAAGACAAGTGTGTTTGCACTGCACTTAATGACTAGAGCCTTGGCTCCGACTTGGGATCAGGGTCCTACTGCAATGTACATACAGAAAAGTAATGATTACCAGGAGAGGGGCTCTTGAAAGGCTCCATCCCTCACAGCAGAGATGTTTGACAGCCAGTGACTCAATGCTCTGTCTTTCATAACCATAATGACTCACAGCCCCAGGATGGAGAATGAGTGCAAGACAGCGAGTGTTATTGTTCAGAGCCCATCAAAATAAGCAAGGTCATTTTCAGCATTTAGAAGAAAATGACAACCCATTGGATTAATTTGTGGAGGGAAAAATGCACAGAAAAAAATAAGAAGAAGGATGAGTAAATCTTTGGAGATCAAAGTTCACAAGGAGATGGAAACTTGAATTTTATAGCCACAAGCAAGACAGAGCAGGAGCTTGACTTTGATACCATTTGCTCAGCTATAAATCAAGATTAACCCCATGTGGATTTATAATGGGGTAAGTCTGGCATAAAACAAGAGAAGGATCAGGCTTCGGGCGCTAAGTGCATCTGGGTACCTTCTGCATTGCCTGACACAATGAGGATCAGAGAAACTGTTCGTCACCACTGTGTGGCCTTACAACTTAGAGACACATCTTAGGATAAGTAAACAATCTCTGAACATATAGGAAGGGTGGCTTAAACACAGGAGGTAACTAGCATCAGCTGTAACACCCTCTGGAGTATGTCCCAAACGATCTGCAGCTCCTTGAAACAGATGTCAAGATTACAATTTGAGGTGGCTGACACAATGCAGTTTGGAATTTGTATTTAAAAACAATGTAATGTTTTTCAATGCAATGCCATACCAGCTCTAGATGAGAAGCTGGAGATAGATTTTTCACTGTCATCAACTGACATAAAGCCACAGACTTCCAATTTATCCTTGCTGAGGACACAGACAGTGGCCTCCACCAGACCACAACCAACTCGAGCCCTTAACTGTTATAAGGTCAACAAACTGGAGCACTGTGCTCGTTCCTGAACAAGGTGGACTGTGATTTTTAATGCGTTCCTAGAATGGAAACCCATTTGGCTAACTGGTCTGATCTCTCAGAAGTGCTGTGTATCTACCAGGTGGTCACTGGGTACTCAGTCCACCTGAAAGTTAGTCCGGTTAAATGATGCCATCAGGGAGAAAAACCTCTTTAGTGGGACCATTTCTGGAGTTCTTGTCTGACGGGCAAGATTACTGAAGGTCAGTGGTAACTCCCACAAAAAAAAGAGTTTTATAGAATCATAGAATGCTTTCAGTTGGAAAGGACCTTTAGAGGTCACCTAGCCCAACCCCCCTGGAGTGAGCAGGGACGTCTTCAACCAGACCAGGTTGCTCAGAGCCCCGCCCAACCTGGCCTTGAATGTTTTCGGGGATGGGGCATCGACCACCTCTCTGGGCAACCTGTGCCAGTGTTTCACCACCCGCATGGTAAAAAATTTCTTCCTTATATCTAGTCTAAATCTACCCTCTTTCAGTTTAAAGCCATTGCTCCTTGTGCTATCGCCACAAGCCCTGCAGAAAATATTTTCCCCATCTTTCCTGTAGGCCCCTTTCAGGTACTGAAAGGCTGCTAGAATGTGTCTCCGCAGCCTTCTGTTCTGCAGGATGAACAGCCCCAACTCTCTCAGCCTTTCCTCACAGCAGAGGTGCTCCAGCCCTGGGACTATCTTTGTGGCCTCCTCTGGACCCATTCCAACAGCTCCATGTCCTTCTTGTGCTGGGGGCTCCAGAGCTGGATGCAGTACTCCAGTGTCCTTGGACACTACACACAAATGAGTCTCATCCCTCTCTTTCGCAGTGTTTCTGCACACCACTTGGTTTCTGTCTTTCACAGGGTGAGTTACACCAGAAGGGGTAAATGATCCATCTCAGCTGATTGAAAACTGGACAATGTTTATATCCTTCCTAAGAAGACACATGATACTCTCCCCCCACTGGAGAAAGATTTTGGCCAGTGGCATCACCAGATCAGTTTCCTCGATCACAGGAAATCTGTTCCCTCATGTTGGTGTCCTGTGGCCTGATCCTGCTAGCCTTGCTCAAACAAAATGCCACTGGTGGATACTCCAGCTTTGGGGCTCATCAGAGGAAAGGGAATGCTTTGGAGCAAGTTGACAAACACCGAGGGGTGAACGCTGGGAATAGCTTTCCAGCCTGGCTGGGAGAGCACGGACAGCCCAGCATGCCCCAGAGGAATTCGTGATTCTGTGAGAGGCTGCTCCCACCCAGACCTCAGCCATCGGAGAAGTCTTGTTCAACCTCCAGCTTGCAGAGGGGGCACTCCAATATCTCAGAGAAGTGGCCAGAAAAAGTTGTGAAATGTAACCCGCGCCATCACTGATTAAGCGCGATGCAATTTAGTGTCCCCTGGTTCTGCACGTAGGACAAGCCCTGTGCATCAGTCTTGGGAAGGAAATAGCACCTACAAACTTTAAACAGGGAGAAGAATAAGGGGCAAGTTCGACATTTGATTCCTGGTGGTAGGCACTGCCTAGGCAAATATTTGTAAAAGATAGCTCTGGCTCTTTGAACAAGGAAGGGAAATGGAGGGGCAGGGACCTGCCCAAGGTCAGCCAGACAATCTGCGGCAGATCCACAGACCTTTGTGTCCCAACCCAGCCCCCACACTCTAGACAGTGCCGCGCCTTGCCAGGAACCAACAGCTTCACACCTTGCTTTGCTTGAGTTGTGTTTTCTTTCTTCTCTGTGCTTGGGCCTTGCTTTGAAATCCTGGGTGTTCTCCCAGTTTCCTGAACCATGTTTCTAATTTCTTGTAGTGAGCAGTGATTTTGGGTGCAGTGGCTTGGGTCACTGAGTCCAAAGCATTTGAGATCTAGAAATAATGTCAATCTTCAAAACACTTCATCAGCAAGTCTTCCCTCTCACCCATTGAAAATGCCATAAAACTGATATGGTCCTTTGCTACAGACAGCCTAAAGTCCTTAATTACCACCAAGGACTGGCATACAAATCAGCATTGCATGAAGGCCAGAAGTTGCTTCTCCGTACCATACATAGTAGGTCACTGGGATTTGAGGCACAGTGCTACACCTGGAGTATAAGGAGTGGGATACATTAATACCTGGTATATTGTTGACTTAAGTTTCCCATACATCAGAAGAGAGGACGAAGCTAACGAACATTTGGATGAAGGAGAAAGCAAGCCATACTTTTCCCACACAAAAGTTCTGGTTACAGGTCTAATAAGACTTGACACAACGCTTGCTGAAAGCTGTGGGATTTTCCATTGTCTTCTTTAGGCTTTGGACAGGCACATAGTTCAGAAGGACCAAAATGGCACCAGCCTGATACAGACATTTCAAAGCTCCACTGGGGAGGTTTTTCTTCTGTTTTTTACAGTGTTTCCTTAGCAGAAGCCAGGTGCTTCAGTAAGAGTACAGAAACCTCATAAAATCCCACATCAAGCCTTGCTTATCTAAGTATGAAAAACAGCTCCTGCTCTGCAATACTTTCTGATCTACATTTCACCTGAAGCCTGCAGATGATTCGCAAAGATGCGCTCAGCTCTGCATACCGGCCGCCCACTCTCACCTGCCCACTCCCTGGTACACAAAAGCAACGATCAGCAGAGGGAGAGAGGAAGGAGATCTTCCTTCTGCAGAGAGGAGCTCCCAGAAACTGCTTTTTCAGTATAAAAATAATTGCTGCTTAGCACAATCCTCCTTCTCCCAGATTTTCCTTAGAGTCCTCTTTCTTTTTCTGATCTGACACGCAAAACACCAGCCATGCAGCAGCTGATAGTTACACCCACTTTGCTCATACGTAGCCTCACATCATCCTTGAGGGTCTACTGTACCCCTGATAACTTCACTTTGTCTCCTGATTAACCTAGGAGGCTCCTTGAGGCACAGAGCATCTCCAGCTACTTGCTGGGCTCCTTACCTGCCCACCAGTAAGGGAGGGCTGAGATAAGGTCTCTGCATGCCATATTCCTGTACTCCAGAGCCCAGCCAAGCAGCTGACCACAGCTCCTGCACCCATGCTAGTGCTACCTGGGGCTGCCAGGTGGTTTCCCACACATGGTGCACAGGCCCCCGGCATGCTCCGCTACTGCAAACACAACAGCAGTAACAAACAGCAGTGACAAGTGCATTTCTTCCCAAAACATAGGTTAGATTCGGTCTCTTCATATTTAGAGCTTTAAGCTGCAACCATCTGTGCCTTTTCTGACTGTCTTTCACTTGAGATCAACAAACACAATCAACGTAGTAAATGTTTCCAGTGTTTCCACCCAGTTTCCAGTGTCTCCAGGGTGAAAATTCAATATAGGGCAGGGTTTTCACAGAATCACAGAATAGTAGGGGTTGGAAGGGACCTCTGTGGGTCATCTAGTCCAACCCCCCTGCCGAAGCAGGGTCACCTACAGCAAGTTGCACAGGACCTTGTCCAGGCGG
>Ga0065711_1049526_pt1 | contig 11259 bp, 5 predicted proteins | sample Hoacrofraction12_FD_59098 | JGI IMG/M metagenome (GOLD analysis project Ga0065711, IMG submission 59098) | Hoatzin crop microbial communities from Cojedes, Venezuela - Epithelial fraction 12 v2 (version 2) | ecosystem: Host-associated > Birds > Digestive system > Esophagus > Crop | place... | reverse complement strand
GGGGGGGGGTGTGTCTTCATTAGCAAGTTAGTTTTGTGGCTTTCCAGATTTGCACTAGGGGATTTCAACAAATGAAAACCTGTTTTTTTATTGCAGTGCTGTCATTGGAGAAATTGATGAAGAGACAGATTCAGCTCTTGACTTGGGGAATATTCGAGCAGAACCTTTAAACTCAGTTGTGCATTGAAAAGATGAAAATGCACAGGGACTTTGTAAATCTTTGGTTGTACAGACCTATTTAACAACATGGACGATTTTTACAAATTGTGTTTAATTTGTTTAGTCACCAGTTTTTTATTATGAATATGTTGTAGTTTTGCATGTAAATTAAAGTTTCTACGTTTTACTAAAGATGCTGTCATTGAATTTCCTTTGGGGTTTCATGGTGCATAATTTCGTTATAAAATACATACTAGCAAATGCAAGCAATACCTGCGATACAGTCCTGATATTGTGTATCTATACCTCGTTCTTAAAATAAGATCTAATTCCTCAAGGTAAGCCAAGGCTTTTTGTGTTAACTCAGGATTATTTGGAGGTGGATTGGTTAAATTGACTGTTCCACATGTCTAAATGCAGTTCTGTCTAAGTAGAGAAGTTTTGTGTGATTTTTTTTTTTTTGGTGTAGAGTAGAAAGAAAGAATATTAAAAGTTTTCACAGTCAGATTTATGACTTACGCATGTAATAATGGTTTTTTTTGTTGTTTATCAAACATTGTTCTTTAGTCCCTAAGACTGTACTGGAGGTGCAGGAGTTCTTAGTGCCTTAATTCTTGCAGACAAATGAAATTAGAGAAATACTTCTAAGCAGGAACACAGAACCTAAACCAAATATACACGTTTATTTGAAGCCCGTTAAATTCCAGACCAACTCATTCTCTATCTTCTCCTCTCAGCAGCTGTCGTGTTGCTCAAAACTTGGGTGAGATCTATAGAAAGGGAATTGTGTGTTTGCTAATGTGTAACCATTGTCTTACTAGACTGTAGTTTAGAAGACACAGGAGTATTTTAGATAGAGAAATTATTTCTTTTCAATGAAATTTGCCTTAATATTGAATATAAGGATCACATGTAACTGTAATAGACCTCCTCTTATACATCAGCAACAGCCAAGTTAAGTGGGACGAGCTCAGTGCAGTGCAGTGTGTTTTAGGCCTCATCCTGTTCACAGTCCAGCAGAAACACTGGTATGGTGGCAGCGAGGGGAAGTCAGTACTATTGGAAAAGCTGTTTTCCCTTGTCCTCTAGTGTGCCAACAGGTCCAGTATTTTTCCCCCTCATATATAAATGTGCTGTCAAAACATTTAACGTATGTGTATTTTTTATATTGATTTTAATATTAAGAGGGATTTGGTACTTCGTATTGCAAGCTCACTGTGGGAGCCAGATACATTGAACTGGAAATATTTGTTCTCCATGAAATCTGGTGCTCGATTCTTGGAGCTTCCAGCTTATTTTCTGAGATCGTTCTTGGTGGGGCATGTGAAGCCCAGCAAATCTTTTTTTTTTTTTTTTTCCTTTATCCATGTTGTGACCTAGTAAACTAAAGTCTTGTAGTTTTCTGTCCACATTTCTGCAGGGAATTGCTGAGCAGACATCGAATAAAGCAAAGCAGGGTTTTTCTGTGATTACTGAAAGTCAGTAAAGTCTGGGTATAATTCATTATGTCAAAAGAATCAATCAGTTTCATTAAACAGTCAACAAAATAGTGTATAGTGAAAAGCCCTTTTGCTACTGAGACACTGATAGCAGCACAAAAAGAAAGTATAGAAAGTGAGTTGTATTGATAAAGTACAAATAAAGCAGATAATGTCAATTAGCTGCTTTAGCAGAAAAAAATGCAGAGGCAAAGAGTAGAATCAGGATGAGCTGATTTTAAATGCACCAATTAGCCTTGGATGTGTTAGGAGAGTTATAGTTGAAATACATGGGTCAGATACTTGTCGCAGCACTGGAACGACTAGGGAAATAATGTTGCTTTATAGCTGAGGAATTATGTTTGAAGGTGAGTTATGGAATGTTAATGCATCTGCTTTGAGCACATCATTTGCAGTGCAATTCCTTGGTCCTGTGTTTCGTTGAGGACTTAATATATGATGAGCTGATGATGATAGTTGAAACTATTTTCTCTGTCCTTGAAGTGATGATTTTGGATGCAAAGCTGTGGAGCCAAGGTGGTGAAGCTGATCAGTAAAATCCAGGGGCTGACCAGGGGAGAATTCTGAGTAGTTCAGGAATTGCTGAGGCAGGAAAAACATGATCTGGAAAACGAGTTTCACACAGTTAGGTGTTTAAAATGCTGATTTCAGACCCTGTCGTCTTGCCTTCAGGTAAGTGACCTCGGCTCTTGCATGCGCTCTTTCTGGACCTGTGAAATGGTGTGTGCTGGGCGGGGGGGATGTTACAGCTTGCAGAAGTTAAGATGTGTCTCTGCTCACAGGCTGACGTGAAGTTAAGGCATCCTCCAAGGGATTGAGAAAGGCCGGTTTGAACTCCCTTTCGGAAAAGGATCCTAACAAAAACTGGCTGCACAAAGCCCAAATGGGTTGATACGCAGTGCATTGTCAAATTGATTCTTCTGCAGCGAGACGGGCAAAGGACGGCCAGCCCACGGGTCTGACTGGGGCTGTGGGCGGTAGCTCAGCCCTGCCAAGACAGAGCCTACTCAGGAGCAAAGTTCTGTCTAAAACCTTAGAACTGGCAGCTGTGGAGTTTGCTTGCCTTCATGCTTAGACAGCAGCAGTGTAAAGCTTTTCAGAGCTGTGATTTCTGGCTTGCACTCAAATCTTGTTTCAATTTCTGCAACAAATTTTGTTTCAATTTGATGCCATTCGGTTTGGCCTGGATTTGACCAAAGCCTCTTGTGGATGCACCGGTGAAGGGATCAAAGCCAGGAGACCCAGTCAGAAGGGGATTCCTGAAATCAAATTTAGGGCCTAATATGCTTTTAAAAGCTGTAAGATGAAATTATAGACTTGTGAACTTGTAGGAACTCTAATCTATAGTGGATAGTTAGGTCCCTGCAAGTATGCGGCGGAGAGAAAACACTCAGGAAAACATTACCTGATGCAGGAAGTTCAATTATAACCAGTCTGAAACAGTATTTTTATTGAATCAAACCTGTAGTGCAGTCCAGCTAAAGAATAGGTCACCGGTGGAAGTTAATAATTTTTTTATATCATTAATTTACTTGGATAGAATGAATCAAAGCAGGAAAAATAAATGTGATTGAAACCAGAAAGTGGACATAGAGTGATGGCTTTGCATTAGTCATTCTAAAAAAGAAAAATAGAGAATATTAGTACCCGGAGGAGGAGCCATCTTGGGTGGAAGCTCAGCAAGTGTGAAGATGTATCTTGATTCCAGGTGAACCCATGCTGCAGCCAGCGTAGCAAAAGCATTGAAAGTAGTGAAGAGGTAAACAGAGGAAGTAGAGCAGAATTTTTGAGAGGAAAAGTTCTCCCCTCAGATGCTGAGGAGGTATCAAAGGGGGCTGGAGTCGAAGAAGAGCACCGCGGGTCGTTGGTGTGTGCTGAGCAGGGCTAGGCTAGTCAGAATGTGCCAGCTGGCTGGGGCAAAGGCTCTCCTTGCTGTTCCCCACTGATTGTGGAGATGTAGCAAAGCAAATGTCTTGTAGGAGATGAGGAATAGTGTCTGCAAAAAGCCTTTGATTTGTTATTGCTGGAGAGAAAAGTACTCTCAACAAATGACGAGTAACTCCCCATTTAGCCTTGAAGGTGTTCCCAGTGAGTTCTGACCGCTGTGGCCATGTGACTGTCAGCTGGTTCCTCGGGGTACACGAAGATACCTGCTGAGACAGGAAAAAGGGGTCGTAGTCCATAGTGCTCTTGGAAACTGTCTTTTCCTGTGGAGAGCCTAGATTAAAGTTCCAGCAAATAACAGGTGATGTTCAATAAAATCCAATAACTCTTTGCAGAGTAATAAGCCAATTTTACAAAAATGAACAGGGCAGAGAAGGGTGATGCTAAGGACAAAAGGAAGTAACACCCAATTGGAGGTAATTGTCATATTCCATTAAGTTTCCTGCGTTGCCCTAGGTTGGTCACTTCCTCCTTTTGTTAGTTTAACAGAGATCTTGGAATGAAGGGACATGTCTTGGCCAGTGCTGGAAAAGGATGCCTCCAGTGAAATGACTGAGCTGGCTTATGAAGACATTAATTAAATTAAATTGGTGTGCATGAAGCAAGGCAGAAGCAATCTTCTGTGGTCCAAGGGCAACTTCCCTAATTACAATCCACTCAAAGTGCCTTTGTGGCTGCTTCGCATATTTGCAAGCAAAGTTCTTCAAATATTACATGGCCTATAGGCCGGTTACTGGATTGAAAGAACATGGACTCTGCTCTGAGGACTTACTTTGACAGTGGAGAATTTCTGTACAACTCAACCTTTGCTATCGGCTATAGCCTGTTGTCCTTAGTCCCTGGAACTAGCATTTATTCTTCAATACAGTTTATAAGTAAAGCAGCTGAGAGACACATCAAACATGCTGTGCTAGAGCTGAAGATAAAGCGTGGGTGGTTTGTAGAACAGATTCATCTCACGGCCACCGCCATACTACTGTCGTAGCAAACGTACCAGATCTGTATGCTTGGGTAGGTGCTTTGTACCTGTGGTAACATAATTCCACCTCAGCCTCTGCTGCATGAAGCTGCACTCTTAAGAATTTTATACTGCAGATTCATACAGGAATGATTCTAAATACCAGGGTTGTGTTCTCTCTGCATTGGTAAGAAAGGATTTAATTTATTCCACAGTTAATGCAACAAATACCAAGCCATGAGCTGTTGTTGTTTAGGGAATTAAATGACCAATGACCATGAAGATGCTTCTCCAGAAGGTGGAAGCCTCAGCTGAAGAGACTTTGAAACTGTGAATGTGAGCTGTGCCAGTGAAACATTGAGATGGTTTGTGCTTGCATGTTTCACTTGGTGTATGGTGCATTTTGGCACCTGTGTATGCAACTCTACTAATTTTTACTAATTGTGTTCTTTTTTCTGCTTTCCAGTTGGGGAAACTGCAGTTTATTGATTAGAATCATGAAGATAAGTCTGTGGATTTATTTTTTTTTTTTTAAATGGAAGAGAGTTCTTTGGTTGCAGTAAAGATCTGGAAAAGCTGTGTCCTATCAATCAGTCTTAGCCGCCCTGTTGCTTAAATACTAAGGCGTACTTCATGTATGGGGTATTCACAGACAAAAAACCCACGAAACCCAGATGTGCCAGAAGGTAATATCTGTACAGACCAGGCCTTGAGATGAGGGAGGGAAAACCACCAGGCTTAGGTTAAAACATAGGACAGAGGATAGTAAAGAGCCAGGCATTTGTCCTGGAAATTGTGTGCTGTATTCTGTCTTGGGGTCCTTTTCAGGGGCCCTTTTTTTTTTTAACAGTAATTTTTACAGTAACAGCAGAAACATGGACATTTCTTCTAGTAGCGGCGTTTTCCCTGGAGAAAATAAAAGCTCGACTGACAAAGGTGCCAGTCAAAGCTGAAAACACAATAACATTCAGGCTTTTGCCAAGAACTCCTTGCTACAACTAAAAGCCTGACCTTATCCAGGCGGTAATATCTTCCTGGAACGTGCGGCAAGGCTGCAGGAAGGAACTCTGGAACTTGCGTTGAAAAATGTGCTGCTGCTGTCCAGCCTGACATCAGGAACGGTGCCACCAAATGCCAAGAAGTTTCACTTGATGATGAACCTCTTGCCTGCTGCTTGTGCTTTAGATAAAAGGTGTTTGTTACTCCAGGGAGCACAAGGGCAAGTGCGTGTACTGGTTTTGTCCACTGAAACTTCGTTAATGGTTGTCCTGCTGTCATCTTTTTGTTTTATACTCTAGATTTATCTTGTCTTTAATTTAGTGTCGATTTTTCCAGCAGTGATGATTACAGTGCTCTGCATAGAAACTGGAGTGGAAATTATATAGGTGGAGAAATCGAAGAAGCTGGATTTGAAGTAGTGAAATCCATAAAAACATTGAAGTAAGCAGGATAGAAAACTTGAATGTGGACAAAGTTGGTTTTACAGCAGTGCTCATTGTAGCGAAGTTCTCTTTAACACAGACACAATCGTTGTGCGTGTCATTCATAGCATGAGAAATACTGAGAAATTGTGAGAAAACAGTCTCTACTCAGAAATATTGTAAGACACTAGAATTTCGTATGGAAGCTTCCTGTCCTAAAATGTTATATGCAATTATGGTTCTTGCTTTGGATTTTTGTGCTTCAGTCTTTGGGAATTCTCATTTTTATAATTTCAGACTTCAACTCTGCTTGTGATGAAGATGGAAACCTGCATGCAGGTGAAGACTGGGATGTTTCTGCAAACTGGCCAGAGTTGCTGGTGCCGTATGGCAAGGATCTGCAGTACTTGCACTGATGGAACATACAGGTGACATAGTGTCCTCAGATACAGGGAGGAGGTTGTCAAAACTGTATTCAAAGCAACATGCATGCATGAGACCAGGAAAAAACAGGCAACAATAAAAGCCCTAGCTATTTACAACCACTTCAAACTCAAGTTTATAGCATTGCTAATGAATAAAACCACTTCTTGCCAACTGCCACCGAAATACCAATTCTTCTGCAGCATTTCATGTGCGCAGACCGGATTTACGGGCGTTCTGTTCTGCAACGAGCTGTGGTGCTGAACAGAAGCCAAGACAGGAAGTGATTATGGCGAAGGAGCTGATGCTGATTGAAAATGTGTGATGCTGCGGAGGAAATATCACACAATAGAACCTCAGTTAGTTTGGGAGTAGATTTCAAAACCAGGGCACCTTAAGATGTAAACAGTCAATAGGACTGGGCTCCTAACAATCAGATCATTAGCAGCAGGAGCACGCAGAATGATTTCCATGATTCAACTGCAAGTGCAAAATGCGTGAAGAGCATGCTCATTGACGCCGAGCGGAAACGGCCTTCTTGCTTTTTGCCATGTTTCTTCTGCTGCTTGCCCTAACTCATCCTGGATACCAGAGTCAGGCGTAAGCGCGGCCTAAATCTAGGAAGTGCAAACGCTCAAAGTCTCTGAAAAGCCAGGCGTAAGATTCTTTTGCGTAACTGTAATGAGGTAGGTTTGCTCTCTGGAATTGTATTCAAGACTGCTTCCATGAAAAGTCGTCAGCTCTCATTCAGTTAAAATTGTCAGGATCTGAGTGGAAGTAGTCTCTGATGAGAAATGGAACAACATTCATTGTTATAATGTAAGCAATGATTTTATGTGGGTGAAGGGGACAGCTCCCTGTTTTATCTAGGGACTAGTTTAACATCTTGCATAGTTTATAACATCCATCAAGTAATTTTGATTTTTATGATCTACCTTCCGATTCCACCACTTTTCAGATGTCCAGCCAGTGCAGAAAGCAGTCAGAAAGACAAATCTCAATCTGGAATCATACCATGTTATTTGTGGATGAGACATATACAATGCTCAACAACCACATTGTGTATGTCAGTAGTTTTGGTTGTAATTATACTTTTTCTGAGTTTCAGCAGCAAAGTGGGGATGCCAGCAGAATTGCCAGGCTACCCTACTACTAATGCCATGTCTTGGCACACAGATGTACCCAGAGCAAGGCCCTTCATCAGCTGGGGCCCTGCAGCAGCTGAGCATCATTTCTGAAAGCACTGAAGTTCCCATGCTCTCTGCCACGAGCCACCTGAGCATTAGTAACCTAATGAAGCCAGGAACTCCTAAGATGACAAAGGTTCTACTACAGCACCAGGAAAGGCTGAATCAGTGAAGATAATCTAGACATATAGAAGTATAGGTAAGCCAGTGATTAGTCATTTTTCCGTGCACTTCTGGTACATATTTTTCTCTGTTTGCTTCTGTCTGCATGCCCAGAGCATCCACACCTCTTGTCTTCCATGTCCAGAATGAAAGCTGATTTTTCTCACGGTGACGTGGGCCCCTCGTATGACAGATGGCAAAATGCAAGTGCAGGATTTTGTTTCAAGAATAAAGCTGGAAATTAATACAGCCAGTCATTTACAGAGCGGAGAGTAAATTCAGCCCATGTTCAGAGTAACTTCTTCCTTGTCCCAAAACTGGTGGGTAAAACCCTCCCCCAGCTATGTCCTTTTTTTTGGTGGAAGAAGGCTCTGCTCTGTTGTGGATGCAAAGAAACAAACCAGGTTTTAAAGCCCAGCCTCTCCGAAATACTGGTGCATTTCCAGGATACAGCCTTACAACTCTTGAAAATTACAGGACAGTGTAAAATAATCTGAGTTTATTAACAGTAAATACAAAGAGACATTGTTGATTAGGTTGGTCTGAAGAATTGTGTGGAAAAGAGAGCTAGAATGGTCCTGTGTGGTTCAGGATTCCTTGATAAATCATTTCTGCCGTGGCTGCCTAGCTGCTGTGAAAGGACTGTTAGCTTTGTACGGGGTAATTTTTGCCTTGATGCTCTAGAAATATGTAAGTGTGAGCCTGTTTCATGAAAAGCCATTAAAAAGGAGCATTTGAGCTGGCTATTAATTCTTGCAGCAGAGAATATAGTTGTATGCACAGGATTTTGATAATGCAATGGAGATAAAAAGTGACTTTTCTCTAAGGTTGTGGCAATCTGCGGTTCATCAGCAAGAAGGTGAGTGGCAGTAGTGCTCATGTAGATGCGACGAGTGTTTATAAATGTGACGGAGGCATTTTCAGTTCGTTTACTAAGACGCCTAGAGCTCCATTCTGCATCGAGGCACTGCTGTAGACGTCTGCGGATGGGCCTATGAGGTGGGAGGAGAATCTACTCTGTTTCTACAGTCAAAACGGAAATGGCAAAAGAAGATTAAAAAGTGAAAATTGTCCTTGTGATTTGTGACACACAGCTGTGCTCATAAGGCCTAGCTAGTATGTGGTCCAAATTACCCTGAATAAAACATGGACTGTGCTGCTTGCCTGTGTAACAGTCATTGTCCTTGTGCTTATAGCCGTGATTAAATTAATAGTAATAATTATTAATAATTCAGCATAGTTAAGAGGTAGTAGAATAGTAACCTCATCTAAAGTAGTGCTTAAGCTTAGGGAAAGGTGGAGCTATCACTGAAAAGCAATTTGCATACTCAGGGTTGACAGTGTCAAGAAATACAATTATCAACCTGATTTGCAGGTGCAAACAGTGAACAGCATCTGCTGCTGGCACTGTGCAACCACAGGGAGAGAGGAGGCATGGGTCAAACTGATGGTGCAGTAAAAGCTGAGTAACTGGTTGTCAAGCCCTTGTCCTAGGGGCTTTTTCTAGGTATCCTGCTACCTCCCAGCACCTCCACGTCATGCTGGCCTTGCTTCTGGCTGTCCTTTAGGAGAGGTCTATTGTAACAATGATGTCCACAGTCTTCTCAAACTAGCTGTACTAGAAAAGGCATGAGAGACATTATAAGCAGATTAAGAAGTCATCTTTCACACTGCTATTTCTTTAAGAATTCTGTGGTGTTAATCTGTTTTAGAAGTTAAAATAAATCAGTGAGCAAACAGCAGAGTTAACAGACACTGGTATGAGGAAAGACTGGGACAGCCACAAGATGTTTGTTAACTGACACCAGCCAAAGGTCTTCTTGCCAATTACTTGGGGTTTTATGGGTAAATAATGGGTACAAGTGACGCAGTGGTGAGAAATCTGACCCATGCGCACACGGGAAGCTGTTGAGGCACTGAGGAGTAAAGTGTTGGGTTATGTGATAAAAGCTTTTCTGCTTAACCCCCTGCAAAGGAGGCAGAGAGACCGTGGTGGTGGTGGCAGTGGTGGTAGGGAGGGACACTGGAATAATACCCTGCTCCAGTGGTACCCAGGCCCATCACAGGAGCCATCAGCCCATCAAAGGCCCAACTGAACCAGCCCAGGGAAACAGAGGCCCAAGGTCAGGCAGGAACCCAAATTAGGGACTCAGATGAAAGGTCTCACTGTCCAAGCCCCTCCTAGGGCTGTCCCAGGACAGCCTCAGCCCTGTGGTCAAGGTATGAAACCATCAAGATGAGTCAACAGCTCAGCTAGGGAGCAGACTGAGTGTCTGTGCTTGGCTGCTGGAGGGATTGACATTGTACGTGCCTCTATCTAGACATCTATGTCTCCAAACATATCCGTATGCATATATGTGTCTTTGTCTCTGTATTTGTCCTGTCCTGTCCTCCTCAGGCTACTGGATTTGGCAACTTGCTCACAGTAAGTGCTGAGTAGCCGGATTGCCCTGTTACGATGAACTGTAAACAAGTAAATGAGCTTCCAGATTAAAGACCAAGAGCCTCTCGGGGGGCTGCAGCTGCGCTTGGTCCTCTTGTAGGACAGCGTACCTGAATCAGGAGTTCAAGGCAATACGGAATGAGGTTTGTGACAGGCATGCTGGGTGACTGGATGAGTTGGTGCCACGGAAGAGAAAAGCTGATTGACTCACAGTTGGTTTGGCATTGTGTCAAGCCTGTGCCTCACGAGCACTGAGGACCCATGGGCTGATGTCCAGGCCTGGCCCATCCCCATGGCCCTCCCCAGCCATCCTGGGGCTGTGTCCAGCCGTGGTCACAAAGCCTGGTCCTGATGCTGACCCGGACCTGCAGACAGACTTCACACTTGACCAGGAACTTGCCTGGTAATCTGCACTCGTGGCTGGACCTGGCCACAATCTTCAGGTCCACCCCGCTTGCCTTGCTCTGGAGTAGTGGGGCTGACAACGCCCCTGCTCCCACAGCTCCATCACTGCTCATGGCTGTACCTCCAGGCCTGTACCTGTGCTGTCCCATTCCCAGCAGCTGCTGTCAAATACAACATCTTCCAGGCATCAGGTGCTAAAGCCATGGCCTCAGCAGGGTTTCTTTTGCTTCACAAGACTGACTCTAGGTGCACAACTGCACGTTCAAAGGAACTGGTGTCTACGCCAAGGAGACAGACAGGCAGACCTGCATTTCAGCTTTGTGTACAAACCAGGCTACAGCTGCACAGACTCTCTCAGCAGACAGAGGTTGCCCCATGGAGGGACGGCCAGCCTTCTGCAAGGAAGCACCCCAGAGATCCTCATGTGTGGCTAGTTTTTAAATGGACTTCATTTCTTAACGCCTTTCCTCTTTGCGGACTATGAATTGGTCATCTCACCATGGGGTCAAAACCTGTGGGATTTGCTAGTGTTTCATGGCTACCAGGAGCTCACTCACATCCTCCTGCCCTGGCACAAGAAGGATTGCTCTAGAATCCAGGAAGAGTCTGGGAACTGATGATTAGCCGTACCACAACTCTAGTCCACAATCTTCACACC
>Ga0065711_1049528_pt1 | contig 11260 bp, 7 predicted proteins | sample Hoacrofraction12_FD_59098 | JGI IMG/M metagenome (GOLD analysis project Ga0065711, IMG submission 59098) | Hoatzin crop microbial communities from Cojedes, Venezuela - Epithelial fraction 12 v2 (version 2) | ecosystem: Host-associated > Birds > Digestive system > Esophagus > Crop | place... | reverse complement strand
TGCTGGCTCATGGTCAACCTGTCGTCCACCAGGACACCCAGGTCCCTCTCCACAGAGCTGCTCTCCAGCAGCTCCGCCCCAAGCCTGTACTGATGCATGGGGTTGTTCCTCCCCAGCTGCAGGACCCTGCATTTGCCCTTGTTGAACCTCATCAGGTTCCTCTCTGCCCAACTTTCCAGCCTGTCCAGGTCACGCTGAATGGCAGCACAGCCTTCTGGGTGTATCTACCACACCTCCCAGTTTGGTGTCGTCAGCAAACATTCTAACTCTTCATCCAGGTCATTGATGAAGAAGTTAAAAGTTATTTAAAGTTTCTACTGCTTATACCTATTTTTATAATTCTGATTTAATACTGATTTTCACAGTTTTGTTTGTTAAACATTTCATTTTTAATTGCTGCCATTCCTTTACTTTCTCTCTCTACTTCCTAATCAACGTGCTTTGTAGAATAATGGCTTCTGGTCTGTGTGATAGCCATTCAAAAAAAAAAAAGACGACTTGAAAATTGGCCCTTTTAAAATGCCACATATTGTGTATATATAGTGGTATATACTGTTGTAGACGAGTCTATATAAACTTAGATTATTTTTCTTGTTGACTGTTGTCTTCCTGTCCATTTTTCAATGTAATTGAGATGTAAGTGGTTTCCTAGGAACTTGTGATTACTTGCAGTTTCTTCGTTAATCTGTCATAATGAGTTTCTAATGGAACAACTGTACTAAAGTATTTCCTGTTTAGATAGACCAGAGGGAGTCCGATGTCGAAGCTGGTGCTTCTGTCGTGCTCTTCAAGAGAGCAAGTTCACAAAGTGGATGTTGTTTTTACATTTGTGGCTGGCTAGACGTCTCTGTTAAGAAGTACTCATGGCTTTTTCCTTGTGCTGGTGAAAAATCTGGATGCGGTGGAAAGCTAGTTGTTGGAGGGGGGACTGGGATTGCTGCCGGTGCAGAGGAAGCACGTACAAGTGAGCGCAGGTTTCCTCTGCGTTCCAGCCAGTGAGGGTTTGCTCAGCGAGATGCACGATGCGGCTGGCCTATTGAAAATAGAGTATTAAGTTACACTGTGGCAAAAATGCCTTTTTTAGAAGTTGCAAACCATATTTGTGTGGATGAACTGCTGCGTAGCTAGCCTTTGAGAGAGAGGGAGTTTGGTGTTGAATACTTTTTTTTTTATTCTTTATACTTGATAGAGGCTTGTAGTGTGTCTGATTATCATCTCCTTATTGGTTTGTACAAACAGTTTTGTTAACTATACTAAAACATGGCAAGGTATTTCATGTAAGCTATTTTAGAAGATTGTTTAGCAAATGTAGCAAAGACACAGCATAAGTGTGCCCTATTTAATTTCGAAGGGATTCCTGAAGTGCCTACTCTGACTTGAACTTTAGCTTTAAATGTATTCTGAGTTGAGCTTATCCTTCCAGAGGATTTATTTGAGTCTTGGTGACCTTTGTCTGTTGCGAGTACCTTACCTTTTGGGGATCACAGTGACATTTCTTTGTGCAGATTAAATGAGAAAAAAGGCTTTGGACAGGTTGTTGCAAGTGATGCTGTGTGTCTGCCTACAATGTGGAATATGAAAATACATACGGAAATTACTTGACACTGAATTTTTTAGCATTGTCTATACCTTATGTGCTCCTCTGAATAATTCAGTTCCTTCAAGCTTTCGCGGGTCAGGAAGGAAACCAGGTCCCAGTTTCTTTAGGTTTTATGCCGAATATATTTCTGAAGTCAGAAATGAATTGAGCTATTTTGGAATGTAGTTCTGTGTATATGTGTGTACCACGGCCAGTCTTTTCTGAAAAGGAAAACTGGAGAGCTGCTTCTTTTTTGTTCTGTTGAAAAGTGAAGTTAAAATGCGTTTACATTACTAGTGAGTGTAAAACACACTGTGCTGTCTTTAGGTGTTTAAAATGCTAACAGGATTATCCTGGAGGTTTCCAAAGGTGTCTGTGCTGCCCTGCTTTGGAGCAAGGGCTGCCCTGAGGAGCGTTGAGGTGTTACCTCTGGAACACTGGGCAAAGGGGTTTTCTGATACCTGCAGGGTTGCAGGGACTGGAAGCTGCAGGTTTCACTCCTTATTACCGACTGAATAGACAAAATCTGTATTAAAAATTACAGTTTCAAGAAAGAGCAGCTGTTTGATATTTACTGTAACAAATTTGGCTGATTTGCTTTTGGATAATTTCACTAAAACTCTGTTGAATTGATTTTTAGACAGTCCTTGGTTTCATGCTAAAATTTTAGCAAGACTGTCAAAATACTCTGCTCTCATCCTGAACCTGCTGATTTGCAGCCTTCATCAGCTTCAAGACTTAATAGCATTTTTTAAGAGCTGGAAATGCTTTCCAATTTATGTTGTCAATTCAGTGAATCATAAGTTGGATCATAAATCAAAAAATTTACTGAGATTTGTATTAGAGAAGGTTAGCTTTTCTGTTCCCAGTCTAGGAACAAAGTAGGAGTAGCAATATATTCTTTCCTTAAAAGTGGGAAATGATGAGAAACAGTTAGTTGTTGCCTGTTTATATGTAGTACTTACTACCTCTGTTTAATCGGCTTTGTGTACTTTTGATAAACTAATATTTATCCCATTTAAGATAATTTGATTAATGTTTAAGCAATTCAAAATGCCACTTTTACTTCTGATATAATTACTGTTTCCATCCAGGTGCAACATGATTTTATGAATTTTTTACATATAAAATGTATGTGTATCTAACTGACATATCAGTCATACTTTACATGTATTTTTTATTCTGTAATGTTGAAGTGAATTATGCAAATCAGTTAATTTGCATAGATCCCCCTACTTAGGGAGGAAAAAAGCCCTGAAAGAGACCAGCCTTATCAGCGTACTAAAAATATGCTTTTAGTTCTAATAAATGGTATAATGATGAGGATAAAACCACACGTGGCAAATGGTAATTGAATGACGCATTCATAGGTGTGTAGTTGCAATTTCGAGTATCTTAATGCTATTTTGTACCTGTAATCTTGCTTTCTTCTGTTCAAGGTGCTTTTTACTGTCAGCAGTAATGTGTAGTAGGAAAGTGAGCTCACAGAACATTTGTCTTGGTTAGTTTAGTATGCCCTATCAACGTGTATATTTTTTCCTTGATAGGATGAAGGGTTATCACTGTATCACTGTTTTTATTAAACTCAGTGGTATTACTTGCATTTTACTCAGCTTTGCCTTTTCAATTGGCTAAAATCAGAAAGCAGTGAAAACTTCCCCTAGATCCTGCTGAAGCAGAAGATGAAATGTCAGTTGATGAGTAGGTCACTAATGCAGCTGGTAAGAGTTTGTGGCGGAATGCTGATGGATGTGGTTGGTTTGCTTTCTCCTTGGCTTTTCACTCCAAGGCAGCGCAGTTTTTCCCCTCGAAGAACTCGGAGGTGATAGTCAGAAGCAGCAGAAAAAAGCGAAGCTTGGCATGTGTGGTTTAAATTAGAAAGAAACATAAAAGTGAACAAACCTGTTTATTTATGTAAACAGATCCTTCTAGTAAGTTTTCTTGATGCCTTTTTGTTTTGCTAGATAATTAATTTGGTTAAGAATGTGTATTAGAGGGTATCAGTATGTTAGGTATTTTAAATTGAGAAGCTGCTTTGGCACACAAACTTGTTTAGTTACCCATATGCTAAAAGCAAATTATGTTTAATTATGAAAAGATTTAAGTATTTGAAGTACGGTTGGCATATCCTTAAATTTGACTGGGACTGAAATACATATACCATATGACATTGCCTTCTCCTTCTCGAATTTAGTATTTACACATTGTGTGACCATGAAAACTAATCACTGTCTGCCAAAATTGTAACAATAAATGCTTAAGGAGATCATAGCTGCATAAATGGCACTGTATTTTTACAGTATGAAAATTTTGTTTACTCTTCAAAAACATTTCTTTTCAAAGAATAAAGACTGCTTCCGCACCTGTCAGGAGGTAGATGTGGAGGGTTGTAGGTCTGTGTCCTACTGAGCATGGTGCATCAGCCACAGCTGTTGAAATTGCCTCAGAAAGCAAACTGCAAAGGCGCAGGCCAGAAGAGTGAGAAAGCCATATGTGAAACGAATGACTCTGAAATTTGGTTCTGAGCTTAACTCCTGAATCCACAGATTTGGTGCCGCTGGACAAATGGCATAGATTTCAACAACGTGTAACTAAAATGAGTATCTGTCATACGGAGTTTGTGCATATCTACCTGCCTAAGCCTTCAGAGTTCAAGACAGCTTGTGGATTTTTACATCGTACTACTAGCTGTAACACTGTGCTGTCAGTCAGATCTTCATTTCTCCATTTCGCTCAGTAAACTCATGCTTTCACCTGCAGTGTGGATATAAAGCTGACTGAGAAACCTAAATCTACATTTAAAAGCAAGTTCTGTTGTTCCACGGCATGTATTAGTTTTTCTTTAAAATGGAAAAAAACCAGACGGAACAGCAGAAGTTGTTTCTCGGGTGCTTAATACCATGAGTTTAAGGGAGAGCCTCATTTGTATGAAGTTTAGGCAAAGGTTGCTTCATACAGTGCTTTGTGTTCAGGATCTTCATCATCTTCATGTCAATATATTGAGCCAGGAGAGAAAATGGCATTCAGGCAGATAGAGCTGCTCCAGTATCAGTATTTTAGTCTTTGAGTGCTACTTGGTTTGATCTTTCTAAACTAATTTTGTAAAGGCTAGCATTTTTCTCTGTGACATCTCATTTTTCTGAGTTTGGCGTTTTTTGGAAGGCTTTTTCCAAGTATTTTTTTTTGGCAAGTTGTTGTGAGATTTTTCTTTGAGTTGAAATAAATGAATACCAGTAAAGCGTAATATTAAACATTTAGTATGTTAGTTTTAATTAAGAGGTAACGTCTGGTGTGGGAATTTCAAGTGTTCCTGAAATTACTTTTGCACACAGCTGAAAAGCAAAACAAATACTTATCTGAAAGTATATTTGCATGTAATACTGGGTAGCCTGGAATAATTGGGGGGTTTTGCAGCAAGTCAGGGAAGCAGGGATTAGACTTCGTTGTTTTGTCCGTATAATGTCTGTCAGAGTGAGTCTTGATCCATTACTGGAATTGCCAGCAGGAATGGTAGCATCGCTGGCTACAGCAAATAACATGTTATGGCCAACTCTCCTCTTCCCCTTACTTATCTCGGCAGGAGGTTAGAGGACAAGAATAGTCTATCTCTACTTGGAACATGCTAGAACCACTGAAGTATATGTATTCTATTACAGTCCTGATTAAGAACTATGATTAATCGTTCATTAGGGTTTAAACAGGGGGAAGTCCCTGTGGAATTAAGTTTGTAACATGAAGATTTTATCAGTCTCAACAGCAATAGATTTCAGTGTTTGAGTTCTGCCCTTAATTAAATTTACAGGTTTAACTATATATTACAAACTAGCAAAGCTTAAGAGCATGTAGTTAATTTAGTAGTTCAGTGTGACAGAGAAAACAAGGCAAAACTGTAGTATAGAAATGGCATTATGCTCTTACTGAATATTTGAGCTAAACAATTACCGGTTTCATGTAGCTTCTGGTTTTATCCACCTCTTGGAGCTAAAATAAAATCTAAGTGAACTTCTACTGACTGTATTCTTGCACATGACAAGGTATTTACATCAAGTGGAATTAATAGCTAGAGCAGTTTGGGTTCTGCAGTGATTTGTCTATTTTTGTCAATGTTTGACAGCTCTGCAGCATTCAGATGAAGTCATGATGGTTGGTAGGCACTGGGTTTCAATAGTCTCCGCATGCCTTCCCCATGAGACTTGAATGGACATGAAGCGTTGCATCAGCATCAAATAGCGTTTTCTCCTTAGGAGAGAGTGTCTTGCCCACCTGTTTTTTGAGGTGTCTTGCTGTCTAAAAGGATTCCCATTTTCTACACTTAGAAGCGAAACATTTCCAAGAATTTCTCTGGAGAAAAGTTTGCTGCCCTGCAGTGGGGGGAAGGTTTGACATTGAAATTTACACCAACATTGACTCATTCTGGGGTGAGAGAAATACAAACAATAAACTTGAAACTGCAGAAGCTTCGAACTTGCAGAAGCAATGAGATGCTCTTGAAATGATTTGTTCATTTGAGTTGTTGGATATGGAAACTATCCCTTTAATAATTTTATATGGACCGACTCTGCAGGATTTTAAATAGTAAGCCATTCTGAACTGAAAATAACACACACATGCCTCATACACATACACATGTTATTTAGGAACAAGTTAAACAAAATAATGCGTAGTGTAGCAAAAGGGTAATATTACTAGTTTATCAAGAATATTTACAAGGTAAACCATTCCATTTTTACTAGTAAACATACTTTAAAAAAGTAAAATATTTAATCCTAAGACTTTATTTTGTCAGTATGCAGAGATATCTGGTATTAGCCCAGCTGACTGAAAAATATAAGCTGTGACTTGTAGGTTGGCTAAATGAACACTGGAAAGATTATACTTAATAATTGAGCAATATTTGTCATCTATAATACTAGATTAGTGTCTACAGTTCTGTTACAAGGCCGAAACGGTCTTGTTTCTTACTGTAAAAGTGGATATCAACAGCAGCCTTTCCACGCTCTATATATTATATTAAAAAAGAATACTCAGCAAATCTAAAATATACACTTTTACAGTGATTCCTTAAATAGTATGCAAGTGTAATAATCACGCATATTTCATGACCTAATTTGTTGATCATTCTTATTACCCTTTATCCTGGAAGCATTCCCAAATAGTCAGTGAGTCTTAGGACATTGTCATTACTAACATTGGACTCTTAAGATGTCATGCTTTGTACAAAAACATTGAATTAATGACCTGCAAAGAAATTTAAGGTGCAAAAAAATATTCCTCTTTTGTTCTAGTGGCTGTAGCTGCTAGGTTACCTCGAATCTGTAGCTTGGAAGTTAGATACGGCGTATAATTTCATTTCAGATGCCTTACTGCCACTTAACTTGTTTGTGCTGTGTTCTTAATTAATGTGCAGCATAGATATGTTACCTACCAAAAGTGATAAGTGTTGCTCAAGCTTGCTTTGGATCTTTTGACCAAGTTTATTGTTACGCCTTCTGAATTAGCGGTTTATTGCAAGAAAAAAAAATGAAGAATTTCAATATGTAAATTTATTATTTTTTCCCCAAGGACAGTGAAGATGAGCAGAAGATGTTCATCAACAGTGTAACTAGTGAACTGTGATGTCTTGTGTGCTAACAAAACCTTTCCTCGTGAGGGTGAAAATTGTTGCAGAGTGAGGCCAGTGTTCAAACAGGGGATTGTCAGGCGGTGCTGAGCTCAGTGGTGGGCCAGCGAGAGGATCCAGGTTGGAGTGGTCATTGTTGAGTTCACACTGCGAATTGCTCTGTGGCAGCATCATTGCAGAGGACTCGTCCTTAAACCACCTTGTCATGCCAAGCAAGGAATTTAATTCTCTGCAACCTCTATTCCTGTCTCAGTTTCCGTTGAAATTGCTGAAGGAGAGAGGACAGCCAGGTAGACAGAGTGAGTAATGTGATTTCCTTTGGAAGTCCATGCAAATGAGAAAGTAGGCTAAAATGTATTGTAAATTTTAAAGTGCGACTGGTAGAAGTGGTTGTAAATTTAGAAATGTGTTCCTTCAAAAGTGTCAGTTTTAAACAAGAAGCTTTAACACAGGGTTTGTAATGGGTGAAATTTCACAGTAAAACAAAATTTTGGTTCTTTGACAGGAGAATTAGGACATGAAGGTGAGTCTCACAAGGCAGCTTCTTCTCTGAATATAAAAAATGCTTTAATATAATCCAAGTAAATCATCAGATTAAGGTAATACTTTGTGGCTGTCCTTTTCTAATTTTATTCAATTTTAAATTCTAATTGCGTTTCTGATCCGCTTTGGATCCAGTTCAGCAAAGTATGTCGGCATAGCTGTAAAGGTATGGTATATGATGGCAGAAAGAACAAAATCCGGGGTGAAGAGACCAGGAACTGCTTTCAGCCAGCTCTGCTGCTAGGTGTGGATGCCGTCTATTAGTTTGATTCTTGGCTACATTAACAAGGACGTTAAAGTCCTGCCTAGTTCCATTGGACTCACTGAACTTGGTTCACTAGGTAAACCAAAGGAGGGGACAAACTATTCTCCAGGCCACTCTGCGAGGTCTTTCTCCTGTTTCTAGCATTCCCCCAGGAATTCAGAATGGTTGTTCGGCTTGTTTTATCCCTTTAAGTCTAATGTATTATTCTGTGTTCATATTTTTGACTCTCTTCATACTGAGAATAAATAAGGAAGAATGAAATGTGATGACAGATTAAATATACAATGTTTATTTTCTGCTATTAGAGGCGAAATGTCTTAATTTGTGGAATAGATCAGGTTACTAATCAGGTAACAGTAAAACGTAGGTCGTAATCTCTCTCTATAAAATACTGGTAAAAAATTGAACATCTAAGCCTCATTAGATGGCATTACCTCATTAGATCTCATTGTTGATGAAAACCAATGCAAACTGTAGTCCAGTGTAAGGTACATACTGTATAGCTTTGCTGCATGTATATGGGACTGTAGTCTAGCTGATTGCTTGTCTCTTTCCCTACAAGGTTTCTGATTTTTTTAAAAAAAATAAAGACTTGTTTTACCTGTCTTTTGGGGAGGGGTACTGTCTGCTGAATTCTTTGTGTGGTTACTCACTGAGGGACCAAGCACTCTAGATACCTCTTTTAAAGCTATTTATTTTTAAGGTTACTTACTAACTTAATGTCTATCCTTCACCTGTGTGCTTAACACCTGATGGTAGGGAGAGCCAGCTGGACTACATGCCGCTTACACTGGGATTTGAAGTCATGGTGTATACAGCTAAAATCTGGCATGTTCAGCAGGCATCTGGTAATCCTCTTCCAAGTGATCAGAAATTATTTCTGAGAACAGTTTAAAATGCTGTTTCGCTGAGCATAGACGTGTTGTTTCCAGGACAGTTGGACCTACCTAGGGTTGCTCTGTGTGGGAGCTGGGCGTTGTTACTCTTTGCTGGTCTTTGCAGGCCGGGTTTCAAGTTGTTGTACAAACAGAAAGTGGTTTTCTTTCCTAGGCATTAATATACTTCCTTTGAGATTTCATCTCTGTTCTTATCAGAAAAGGTAACCAGACTTTGTATTATCAACTTTGCTTTGTTTTGCTTCCTTTGTGACTAATTAGTCTAGTTTCTAAATTAGTTCCCAAAGGAAACGAGGTTTAGATGATTGCAGTGTCCAGCTGTTGTCCAGCTGTTGTTCTGTTTGCGGCCCGTTGGCTAACGTCCCATCAAATTTGGCAGGGTAATGAGCGCTTCATGCAGAAATGCTGCCTTTCTACCAGTTTGTGGAGGCTGGGAACAGGGTTGGGAGATAGAACCAGTTCATGGGATGAAGGGAAGCTTGAGGGTGAGCTCCCATGCTCTGCTGCTTGCCCAGAGCTGGCTGGTGTGTGTGCTGCACAGACGCGGTGGTTAGCGAGCACTCGGAGCTTTGGGACGACCTGTTGTTCCACTGAGTGGTGACTGAGGCTCTAGGTGGGAACTGGAGACCATGAATGGAGGGACTGGGCATGGGGAGATGAATGCCAGGAGCCGAGATCAATCCTGGAGAGATTGTGGCAGACATGGAAGAGGAAGGCCTGTGGCTGTCTGTCCCCTGTGTGGAGAGTGGGACAGATATAGTCATGGGAATTTATCTTTCTGAGTCACTGTAACATCAGTGCAACTCTTGTTACTCACATCTTGCATGTACATTGCTTTCTCCTTTGTAATACTCTCAGGCTGAGGTCTAGAAGGGCAGACTTTTCAGAGGCTGTTGCTTTAAGTTTATCATGCTCTTCTGACAAGCTGTCCTTTTGGGGCTGAGATGTCAGTCTTTAACAACAGAAGCACTTCTGTCAGTTGATAAATACTGCTTTTAGAAGTGACTACGAAGATAGTGCAATGGCAATTGGAGTAGAAATGGAAAAACATTGAGATAAAATTTCTTCCGTAATACTTTTTTCTTGGCTTTCTCGATGTACCTGCTGATAGTCGGAGGTGTCTTCTGTATGGAAAGCGCTGAGAGTGATAGGATCCGTCAAACACCTGCCTGCGGTGCTGTTAAGGGAAAAAAGGGGACAAGGGTGTATTATATATCTGTTCTTCAGCGACAGGGTCAATTGCATTTGCTTTTTTTCACCTTAAGGTAGGCAGTAACCTTCTTGGAGGCCACAGTGGGTTTTCTATAAAATATTTCAGGTACAAGGCTCATTTTTAAGTAATCTTTGTTTAAGGAAGCTCGAAGGTCATCATTTTTAAATGATACAGCTGTCTTGCATTTCATCAGCTTCAGCTTCTTGTGACTCCTGTTGTTCCGTAATAAAATTGTAAGAACAGTTGTTCTGATTGTATAATCAGTTACGAGGAACATTATTTCTACCTCACAAATGTGATCACTAATAATGCCAGTACACTCCTATTTGCATATGCAAGTAAGTTCTTTTATTATCTTAATAGTTACTCTTCTGTCATCCTAATATATATAACCTCACAGATTGTTTGTCTTTGCTTGTCATGAATGTGCAATCTCTGATAATACATGAGAAGTGTATTTGAGCTCTCCTGGTTCTTGCCATATATGGCACAATACACTGCCCAAATTTGGTCAAATATTTTTAGCCACTTAGTCATATGTCTTTTAATGTGCTGCATATGTAAGCTTTTGATTCACTTAGCAACAGTATTTTTATGAGTATGTCTTGCCACTTTTTCTTATGTATACTTGAAAAATGGGCAAGGATTGTTCTGTGTTGGCTTCTGTCACAATCAGATGGTCTAATTTTTTTTAACAGTGCTAATCAATTTTAAGAGATCCTTTTTTCACAGATTATGAATTTTAGAGGAGTTTAAGATATACGAGTATGCAGCACATTGAAATGTCATATTAAAAGAACTATATTTTAAAACGCTTAGGCAATTTCTAAATTTTATGATATAAATTTATTTTCCTTGTAGTAAATTGGTGGGTATTATGCTGTACATAGGATATCAAAGGTCAGACAATTTGGATAGTGAGAAAAACTGTATATATGGCACATGTGAAATATGTCTAATTTAACGTTTCTATCAAGTGTAAACATCTGTGTTTCTTGAATTTGTTTTCCTCCTGATCTGAGTCATGATGTACTCATCTGGAGTACTGTGTCCAGTTCTGGGCTCCCCACTTCAAGAAAGATGAAGAGCTACTGGAGAGAGTCCAGCGGAGGGCTACAAGGATGGTGAGGGGACAGGAACATCT
>Ga0065711_1049527_pt1 | contig 11260 bp, 7 predicted proteins | sample Hoacrofraction12_FD_59098 | JGI IMG/M metagenome (GOLD analysis project Ga0065711, IMG submission 59098) | Hoatzin crop microbial communities from Cojedes, Venezuela - Epithelial fraction 12 v2 (version 2) | ecosystem: Host-associated > Birds > Digestive system > Esophagus > Crop | place... | reverse complement strand
GACAAGGTCCTGTGCAGCCTGCTGTAGGTGACCCTGCTTCGGCAGGAGGGTTGGACTGGGTGACCCACAGAGGTCCCTTCCAACCCCTACGATTCTGTGATTCTGTGATTCTGTAATGCTAGTACATCAGTTGTGGAGCCAGTTTACTGCAGGGAAAAATACAGTTCACTAACTTCAGAAGTAATGGAAAATTCTGTTACGCTCTAATCCATTGTGGGGAGCTGTAAAACCTTAGGAACGCAGGCTCTTCGTTATTTGGCTTTTTAGAGAATATTAAAATCAATAAACCAAACATGGATATTTTCAGTACAGACTAAATTATATGTGATTATACTTTTAAGTATAATGTTAAAATACAGGATGGTTACTTTAGTTTCATAATGTACTTGGGAAGCTTAATTCTGCGCAGAAGAGACTATTCCTTTTAGTGAAGCAGTTAGAGTATTGCTAAAATACATTCCTCAGCGTATTTTCAGAAGAACTCATTTGTGCAGGTTTTGCAGGAGTTAATAAGCAAGTACTACATTTTCAGGTCCTCGCTAATGTAGTGTTCTGTTTGAAAAAATTTCTAGTGGCCATTTGTTAGGATAAAAAGTGCCAGTATGTCTGAAAGTATGACCAGAGCAGTAATACATGGAGGTACCCTGGAAGTGGCAAAATCGTAGCCTACTACACCATTCCATGTGTTTTCCTGCAGAACATGGCATAAAATGCGGTTTAAAAACATTTTTAAAAGTGAAAAAGTGATACTGGCAAAAATATTCTTCTATTTTATTGGTATCCGTTTGTACTGAGAACTACCAGTATGATGCTTTCTGATGGCTGTTGTAACTTCAGTATCTTGAAGCAATTCTGGACCTTCCCCCAAGGCCAGTGGGTAGATAAAATGAGTGTTTGTGAAGCTAATTCTTCCATAATACCTGATAAATTCAAATTTTTGTTCTGCTGAGCACAGTGCATGAAATCCTTCTTGCCTTCGGGGGGAGTTGCGTTGGAGGAACCACCCAGCTTTCTGATAGACGGGGAATCTTACTTAGAGTCAGGAGACCGTCAGGAAATCAATGGAAGCTGAGGGTGTAAATGTGCATGCATGTGTGGGGAACCTTAATAATATTGATTAATTCAACTTCAAATAGGAAAGGAGTATAGAAAACATTAGCAATTGCTATTCATTTAATCCATGTTGATGTCGGTGATTAATTTCTGTGTGGGTTTTTGCTAGCACTGTGTTAAATGTGTTCAGATTGACTGTACCATTGCTATTAATAAGCTTTTTTCTAGTAGATCTCAAACTATTTACAAGTTAGATTCATGTTTTATGATAATTAAGTATTTCCCCTGTTTCTAACCAGCTTCTGCGTGAGGCTGCTGCCTGGCCCCTGCTCTTCTTTCAAAGAGGGGTTAATACCAGTGCAGCTACCTGAAAGCCAGTAAAGCCAAGAAAGATGACCATGGATCTATATTTATCTGTGATTTGAAACAGTTTTTTAGCCAATCTGATATACATTTCTTTCTGCAGGAGAGGGCAGCAGAAGCCATATGCTCTTTCTATGCTGCATCTTATGAAGAAGCTAAACCAGGTTACTTAAGTAGAGTTATGAAGGTTTTCTAATTGATCTCCTTGGAGAAACAGGGCAGCACATGGCTGTCTTCAGTATGACCATAAAAGCGTAAGTTTCAGCTGCATGAAAAAGTATGGAAACATCAAAGACTATTTTACACTGATTATTTGGAATCTTGATTCAGATGGGGCCACTGGTATTCCTGCACCATGAAGCTGGTTGTAGAATTGGAAGAGGCTCTGGCTCTGTGTGGTGGAGGTGAAAGGATCTCTGAACCAAAGATCAAAGCAGTTGCTGATCAGTGAGAAGTCTCTTTATCCTTCACTCATTTAAATCTAGTTCAGTGTTCGCAGGGCCACAGACGTATTGCTGCGAGGGTGTGAAATGCTGGTGGGGCTCCGTTTGGGAAGAAGAACACTCAGACTTGCCTGTAGCGTCCCTGCCGTTCTCTGCAGAGGCCACTCTCCTGATGGAGTGTGGGTTTGGGTGTGCGCGTACAGATGTGTGTATGTCTGACAGGGTGCTCTGGCGCTTGTGGCAGTCCTTTCTCATCCCATTACCCCACGGTTCCACTGGCTCTTGTCCCTGTGGGGGACTGGAGATCTAAGTTCTGTCATGAAGACTGAAGGTTTGGTGTTGTACTTGCTCTGGCTCGGCTACATGTGTGCCGTCTCTCCTACCTCTCCAGGCGAGCGTGACTTGCGTGCTTCCCCCGCTTCTTACCTCACGTTGACTGGTTTGTTCAGAGTCTCGTCCACAGGACAAACGCAGAGGGGAACCAGCTGGAGGGGGTTTTAAGATCCAGTTACTGTTTTAAGTGCAGGATCTTCAAAGGTGAAAATTCAAACAACTTGATAGCCCCACACGTTATGTATGAAGTATCACCTTGTAACGTCTCCAGACGTAAGTTATTAAAATCTTCTCACCTCACAGAGTCACACATCTGCCTTAGAGACATTTAAAATGCCTTAGATGATTCAGTATATATATAGGAAAATTAAAAGACAGATAAATTTCTGCAAAAGAGTTTGTCGACAACGTGGATTCAGTCTCAAAAGATTCTTTCACTCCGTGCTGTTTATGGTGTTTCTGATGTTGTCAGAAATTGCCTTCTGTTAGTGTGAAGTCTTTTAGACTCACTTTATTTTCTTTACCTCAGTAGGGAAAACAAGAAACTAAAATACTCTCGATACTATTTCTAGATGGTTTACTTTTTTCTGTCATAAGCTAATCACCAGTGTCTGCTTTGTGTGACATTTTTGCCACCTATTCAAGGTAATTTAGTGCACCTTACTTTCCAGACAGTACAATTACTCATTAGCAGTTTGTACTACTTCATCTTTGTTGTCAACAGAATGGGAAGTTGGAAAGAACGGACTTCTTAGTTGGTAGGGAGACTTGGAAATGACAATTTTAGCTTCGTTGCATTAGCCTGCAGTATTATTCCATTCGCTGTAGTAGATGAGATGAAGGAACTTACAGCAACCGGTGCAGAATATGCAGTTCAAGTCTTACAGCGCTAAGAAACACCAAAACCTTCATCAGTATTTAGAACAGTAATATTTTTGTAATTTGACTAGGGATGTTTTCCTGTGTAAAAGCTGGGACTTTCTGTTCGTCTCAGAAGTACAAAATATTTTTGTGAACCTAACCACACGAAAGTGTCGTAGTTGCTCTAATGAGTCAAACAGGTTTGGAAAAGGTTATCATAGGTTGCATCACATATGAGGTCTTCTAGTGATGAAGGAACGAACATTTAAAAATACTTTCATTTGTCATCTAATTTACCAAAAAAAGCCCACAGAAATTACGTCGTGACCATAAATCTTGCACATAAGTAATGGGCTAATAGTAAATATTACATAGTCAGAGGTGTGGGATTTGGAGACGTGACCAGAAAGGCAGACTGGGGTTTGGTCGTGAAAGAGTGCTGGTTTCACCTGGAGTGGGCAGAAAATGAGGCATTTGCATTAAAGCGTGCTGTTCAAAAGACCCAGAAAATTGAAGCTCAAATGAGAGATTGGAGAGTGGGAGGCACTTTCTTCTTGATTAGATCTCTGGTGAAAACGCTGTGTTCAGGCACGGAACAGAGTGACAGATAGGAGGGCTCTAGGTTAAAACAGCAGAGATGATTCTTGGGCTGGAAGAGCTGTGCTGTGAGGTGATAAAACGGCTCTGTTTTGTTTAAATAATCCGAGTGAAGGAGGTAGCGTTCTGATAGGTGCCAAGGGGATAGGAGAATTTGTTCAAAAAGAAAACGCTAGTAATAAATTGGGAGAAAAATAATGGGGATTGAATCAGAGATGGTGGAAGCCTTGGAAGGTGCCACATATGAAGCTGTTCTGAAAAAAACCCTCACTAGCAAAGGGGATATGCAGCACAGAGAGGGAAATAGAAGGGAAATGCTGCCTAACAAGCGTGTACTCTTCATTTCTAGATTGGTTATGCTTTCTTTTTTAATACGCTTTTAGAGCCGAATCTCTTTGGGCAGCTTCTCTACTGTCTGGGCAGGAAGATCCTCCACTGAAAAGTGTTTGCTGTCTGCTTTTTCATGCTTTTAGCCGTCACCAGTAAAGGGAATGGGGGAGGCTGCAATGGTTCAGTGCCTCTGGAGAGGAAAGGCTGCGTGCAGAATCTCTGTTTTGTGAGCATCTATTTAATGGAATTCTTTGCTCCGAGTTACAGAAGCCAGGGAAGGAAAGCCTTGCACCAGAGGAGGGGTGTTCCCTACAGACGTTTTTGACTGCCCTGTGAAGTTTTAAGTGCTTGGATAGCTGTGCTTTTATGGTCCTCAGTAAAGCTGGGCAGGTCAGCGAGGGAGAAATCCTGTAGCCTGATAGAACTGAGTGATAGGTTCCAATATTAGGCCATCTGGGTTGACTCCATCGTGTCCTAATACACACTGGGACCATCAGTGCTTGCTTTTCTTCCTAGTAATTCTCTTTCTGTGTATTATGATTGGCAAGATTGGTATAGGAGTAGCCAAGACAGTGATTTCAGTTAAAGATGTACAGTAAAGACTGTGACAGGTTGTACCGGTGGAAACAATGTGGTATAAAAAAATAAATGGCCATGTTGTGCCATTGGGCACAGAAGAAATTGTTCAGACATCATTTCTATTGTGGCTTCAATAGAGTAAATAGTAGGCTAAAATGCAGGTGTTTGTGTGTTAGCTTACTGGCAGAAGATACAATTTTTTCATATGAACAGTATATTTTCCCCTTCAAAAGGCTAGGCTATGACTTGGAATGAAGAACTGCATTAGTTGTCTCCTGCCTGTCATACTGCAGAAAATACTTTATTATGAAAGGAACCAAGTTTCAGTTAGGGTTTCTGTGAATTGTGAGTTCGCACGGTGAAGAACTGGAAAGAGCAGTCTGTGCATCCTTGCCGTTACAGTGCTTCCATCGAATATGACAAGCTCAGTGATTAGCAGCGAAACTGAACTGGCCTGATACAAATGTGAGCTATGGAGCCTGTTAAAATAGACTGTGCTGTTTCAGAGCCGGCAAAATGTGCTGCTGCTCAGATCTACAGACTCCTGGGGATGGAGATTATCATTAACCTAATGAAATCCACCTCAACAGGGAGCACTGCTGAAACGAAGTCATGCAGGTGACGTGCTGTGTCACTTACTTTGTGATGATGGTCTGCTTCTTTTGAGACAACTTCTGCATGGAGTAATGGCTGGAGAAGACAGAACTGTTTTATGTGAGAGTGACACAGTGGTTGGGTCAAGTGCCAAAAGTACAACTTCACAGTGCAGAAGGTTTTAAATCCAAATAGGTCCTTGCAGAATCTGAGTAACACATTGAAGAGTATCAAGGTCTGTAGAGTCAGTTCTTACATAGGATATTTCATTTTTTTTTATAGCAGGCTCTTATCAGTCTCTTGTTGCAGAAACATGGAACAAGTAAATAAAAGAAAGTCTGTAAACCAGCATGTTTACAGTATTCTTAATAATTTCTTCTATGTAGTCATGATAGCATCATCACAGCAGTTCCAAATAATGAGTTTTATTAGCTAGGCTGATTGGTTGGAAGTCAGTGTAGCAAGCAGTGATACTATCAGACAGTTGCAGAGCACGCTGCCGTTGACAGAGGGATTCCCACTGGCTTCAGGAGATTGTGGATTAGGTCACATAAAATGAAAATACTGTGCAAATCTTATCATATGCTTACTTTTGATAACGGTTTCTATGGTTTTCATCTATTTACAAGAGTCTGCAGAACAGTCTAAGAAGTCTTCAGCATATGGAAGAAGTAATAATCTTACTCCCTTAAACAATCCTTTACTGCAGCTTTACGATATGTACGCAATCATGTTTTTAAGCCATTATTTCCTTGGCAGATTCTTTTTATTTCATATTGAAAACAAATATGTTTAGAATACTGCTGTCTTAAAAACTATGTACTTAGAATATGTCTAGATTATATCACTGAAGTGATAATTCTAATACATATGATTTCATTAGATTGTTCAATACTTTTTCATGGGACAACAGAGGTTACCAGATGTATTATGTATGAAATTTAACAAGAGCAATTGCCGAATTCTCTACGTGGGACAGGGTAATCCTGGTTAGACGTACAAACTGGGGGCCGAGAGGCTGCAGAGCAGCCCCACAGAAAGAGATCTGGGGGGTTGGGTTGATGGCCAGTGAAACAAGGGTCCCCAGAGTGGCCAGAGGGCCAGCCGTGTCCTGGGGTGCATCAAGGCCAGCATCACCAGCTGGTTGGGGCAGGAGGTTGTCCCACTCTGCACTGTACCAGTGCAGCCCCGCCTCGAGCACTGGGTGCAGCTTTGGGTGCCTCAATACACAAAGGGCACCAAACTAGGAGAGCGTTTCCAGGGGAGGGCCACCAAGGTGGTGAAAGGCCTCGAGGGCGGGGCTAAGGCGGGGCCGCTGAGGTCACTTGGCTCGTTCAGCTTGGAGAAGAGAAGACTGAGGGGTGACCCCATCTCCATCTACCCCTTCCTCAAGGGGAGCAACGGAGGCGAGGTGCTGGTCTCCTCTCTCCAGTGACCAGCGACGGGACACTGGTCGGTCTCTGGACCCCAGGGCAGTGGTCACGGCACCAGGCCTGTCAGAGTTCAGGGAGCATCTGGACGATGCTCTTAGTCCTGTGGTTTAGTTTTAGGAAGTCCTGTGAGGAGCAGGGACTTGGGCTCGATGGTCCCAGTGGGTCCCTTCCAACTTGAGATATTCTATGATGATGACAGCGTGCCATATTTTTTAGCACTCTGTGTTACTGGATCACCTAGCAGTCCAAATGGAACGCTGGTGACGTCTTGGACACAGTCATGTTTCCATGAAGTTAATAGAGAATGCTGACTGCTGGAGGCAGAGTGACTATTTCTGATTCAGCATGAAATGAGAGCAGCATGTACAAACCCTGTTTTTTCTGGTACAAAAACTTTGAGATTGAATCTACTTCCTTTTTCTTTCACCTTTTTGTCCTTTCCCCTTTCCTCTCCTTTATTGAATAATTAGTGATTTCTAACCAGATTTGAACTTGAAGGCTGGGCTTGCTGTCTCATCACCATTTTCTGTTCTGTCACTGGGGCCGGTGTACCCCACTTTCTGAGTTGGTGGGTATCTGAGTGGGTCTGTGGCAGCAGCCTGCCGGGATCTTTACGTGCAGATGGCAATTCCAGTGAGCCAGTCGTTGGGACTGCTCTCTGTATGTGCCTTCCCTGGCTTGAAGTGGATCACGCCGGCGGTTCGTAGGTGTTGGCAGCCTGTGTGTGTGCTCCAGAGGGTGCTGCTGTTCTAAATGAGCAACCCACTGTTGCCCTGGTGTAGTAAACTGGCTCTATAATTATTTTTGAGCATTCAGTCTTATTGATAAGATCGGTAATCAATTCCCAGTTCGCTGTTCAGACATGCCCAGAGGTTGGTGCTCAGCCGAACCGAACCCTGTGCACGTGGTGTTACTGGTACGGAAACCGGAGTCCAAGTGCTGCGCGGTGCCGTGAGAGCAGGAGCTGCAGACACAGGGCAGGGCTGGCCCCCACACCTTTGCTGGGTGCGTGCTTTTGAATAGTGACTGATGCTGATAAGCTCATCGTTGCCGTGTTAAAGAACGCCAGCTGAAGCAGTGGGAACGTGTTGCGTGTTAGCAAATGATTTTCCTGTTGGTTTTGCTGCCAGTCAGAAGTAGCACCAGTTACAATGCTTTGTTCATGTGTACGAAACGAAACCACGTTGGTTTCAGAGCACTGTGGAAATGCATGTACGAGCTTTGTAGTTTCAGAGGGAAATATTTCAGGTCTTTTTTATGTATTTGAAACACTTTTAGTAATTACTGTTTCATTCATCGTCCTAGCCAAAGTTCAGTAAGCAGTGCGAGTTCCTTTTAGGCTGCGTCTATGGCAACTGTACACTCTGTTTAATTTTAAATGTGCAAGATTTTTACCCAGAAAATGAATTGTGAAGCAAGAAATGCATAAATACTTCACATATTGTGGAAAGAGCCTGACTGTAAGACGTCACACTAGTAACTCCAGTAGGCAGCATTCGCATTAGTAGCTGTCCGTTTTCTCTACAGGTAGGCTTCGGAAAGCACCTGTTTACACAGAGAGTTCGAGGTGAATCCTGGTACCGCTTTCTTCCTTCCCTTCCCTGCATACAGTGGAAGAAATCATCAACAGTGGGCAGCCAAATGTTACTTGAGTTGGGGCGTATTTGTTTCGTTAACCGCTCGTGCTGACAGCTGACCGCCCGCTCTTCTCAGATGCCCTGCCTGGAGACCCTGACCTTGGCAGCGTCGCTTCCTTGCTGCGGAGGGGCTCCGGGAGCTGATGGGCAGCGATTCCGTGCTTAGAACTGAGAGCAGGAAGGCGACGCAGGAATTTCCAACTCCAATTCAGTGGAATTCTGTGAATCAGTAACACCAAAGAATTTTGCTCCCCGTCTCCCCTCAGTAAACAAAAAATATTAATTCAAGCATGTAACATAGGTCTTTATGATAGGATTGCACATTCCTCATATTGCAAATGGGAAGTAATTCAAGCAGGGCATGAGTGTGTTTCCTAAGGACAGTAAATAAAACGAAAACTGGGTTCTGTTTCACAGCAAACTCACACTGAGAGTTTGTGCTGAAATGACGGAGTCGTGACTTATTTCTAGAAGATGTTTTTTAGAGATGTCAAGATAAATTCTTGCAGTTTGTGATTCAGCATTTGGAATATTATACATTTTTATGTATAATTTGAATAATTAATATTATAATTTGAATATTATACATTTTTATAAAAGTTGTTGGTTAAATCTCCTTTGTTATTAAGTCTCTTTAAATAATTAAATGTCATGTTTATTTTCAAGCCCCAGACTGTTTAACTTTAGTACTTACTGTTTATGTTCAAAGCTGAAGTCATCTGTTGAAATGTGAATCATGCCAGAGTTTAGTTGTTTAAAGGTTGCCTCATCTAAATGATATTTAAGTAGAAAGACTGAATTTAGAGCAATAGCATCTCACTAATTCATAATTAACTAATGTTTTGAGCACATTCCAATATGTGCAGTGGACTTAGCAGTAAAGACTAGAAGAGCATCTCTTTGACTCTCTGTCTTTTCCTAGTTCCATTCCCTCTTTGAAAGAAGCAATTAGTTGCTGGTATTTGTTAGGGTACGTGTTGTGGGAGGTTTTATCTCTGTATATGGTCAAGTTACCGTTCAGCTTTGAAGAAACTGAGTGTTACTCTAAGCTTTATTTTCAGTGTTCAAGAGGCAGCTTCACTATAACATTTATTGTGTTATGTAGCCAACACAATTCTGTTTCAGTTGAATTTGTGTTGTGTGATGTCGAGTAACGCATTGACCTCACCTGTTGCTGCATCAGAAATAAGATCTAGGAGCTCATCCTGTTCCCAGTAAAATTTGGCAGTAACATTACTGTTAAAGTCATGGGGATCAGAATTGGAGTTTTAAATATTTTTTGAAGTGGTGAACCTTAGTTTTTCAAAGAGACATTTGTCTGTTGTTACAAACTGGTTGGTTCTCTCCTGAGGCAGATGTAGTGTTGTCTTTGAACGTGATACCCTCCGTCTAGCCTGGCTCTTGTGGGTGTCTCACAGGGTCCATTTCATGCGTATTTATCACGAGAGGACAGTGTAAACCAGCAATGCAAATACTTTCTTCACTGATACCTTCTTAACAATTGCATATTTATACAGAGTTAATTGTTGGTCAATATTTTAATACACCATTTCAGTATAAACACTCTCTTTGCTTTCTAGCATTCATTATCCATAATGCCTAAGATATGCTTCAGAAATATGTCGCCAAAGGCAGTGTGTTCAGTTGGTTGTTATGAAGTTTGGTTCTTTCACTGCTGAAACCAGTGGTGAAACTCTTCTGGACTTCAGTGGAAAAGGGCGTTTCCAAAAGCAATGATGAGTTGTTTTAGTAGGCAGTATACATTATTTTCACTGATGAGGTAGATAGAGTTTAGTATAAGAGATGTCAGATGTTGAAAATGGACAAGGTTGCGTTTTTTTTAACACTTCAGATGTTCTGTGGTGTTCTGGTTTTGGATTATGGAACAAGTTTTTGCTTGCATGTAATAAAACTGAGGAAAAGTACTCTAAGCTTTGGCTTGAGCAAAGAAGGTGTAAAGAGACAGATACCACATGCCTTTTGCAACTTCAGAGTGTTAGAGTATTCCCTTTTATCAAGAGATTATTTTTTTTTTTAATTCCCATGTTCTCCCAAGCAGATACGTGCTGCCTTAGGCATACAGCTGACAGATTCCTAGAAGAATGTCTGCTCCTTAGGCCTGAGAGACTGGATCATTGGATTCAGTTCTGTTTTGTGGCAGCAATCCTGATGCATCATAATTACTCATAAACTCTGCTTCAGATTAATTACATTGTCTCAAGTTATAGTCTAGGAAAAGCCAAACTGATCAGTAAATCAGGCACTCACAGATTTGGTGACAACAGTCTCCAGTACCTCTGATACTTTCTTTAAGACAATACAAAGTTTCTCAGCATAGCAATTCCCCTAAACCAGTGTTCCTAAATAAACCGAGTGGATAGAGACGAACAGGAGTGGTTGTTAGGACGTTGTTCACATTGCAGGGAATTTCCACTGGTGTTGTTGACTTAAACAAGAGCAAGAGTGCATCTTTTTAGTGGTACTCATTTTATATTAATAATTGTGAAATACGTATTTCAGTATACTTTAGTATACACTTCAATGTTGAAAACCACATGATGCTTTTTATCACAAAATCCTGTGTGATGGGATGTTGGGGACACAAGGATGTCGAAGGTAAGAGAACTGTGTATGTGTGACAGGTACAGTAGGTACCATAGGTTGGTACATACACATATTTTCAAGACACTGAAGGCGGTACGGGAAGCCGTTACGTAGCTACTGATTACAGATACATGGATCTTTGATTTTCTCTCTCCTGTTTTTTTCCTGCAGGGCCAAGGCTTTTCGTGGGAAAAAGGTCCATGGAGAATATGACATAAAGGTTGAACAGGTAACTGAATGACTTAATCTGAATGTTATGTTTATATTTGTGTATTTATTCAAATACATATCTATGTATATATTTCCTAGGGAAGCTGAGGAAGTGTGGGCTGGATGAGTGGTCGGTGAAGTGGATTGAGAACTGGCTGAATGGCAGAGCTCAGAGGGTTGTCATCAGCGGCGCTGAGTCTAGTTGGAGGCTGGTAACAAGTGG
>Ga0065711_1049524_pt1 | contig 11260 bp, 5 predicted proteins | sample Hoacrofraction12_FD_59098 | JGI IMG/M metagenome (GOLD analysis project Ga0065711, IMG submission 59098) | Hoatzin crop microbial communities from Cojedes, Venezuela - Epithelial fraction 12 v2 (version 2) | ecosystem: Host-associated > Birds > Digestive system > Esophagus > Crop | place... | reverse complement strand
TCTTTCTTTCTCTCTTTCTCTCTTTCTCTCTTTCTTTCTCTCTTTCTCTCTTTCTCTCTTTCTTTCTCTCTTTCTCTCTTTCTCTCTTTCTCTCTTTCTCTCTTTCTTTCTCTCTTTCTCTCTTTCTCTCTTTCTTTCTCTCTTTCTTTCTTTCTTTCTCTCTTTCTCTCTCTCTCTATTTCTCCCTCTCTTTCTTTCTTTGTTTCTCTCTTTCTTTCTCTCTTTCTCTCTTTCCTTCCTTTCTTCCTTCCTGCCTGCCTGCCTGCCTTTCTTTGCAACGTCTTCTGTGCATGCAGTGAGCTGTCTCCAAAGGCACCCAGACAATGCAGTGCTGGTGGCACAGAGAAGCGGCCCAAGCTCAGGGTGTAGCACAGACTGTGCTGAAAATTATGAGTCTGCCCATGGGATATGGGGCTGTTACACTGAACGTGAAGATGCTGGGATGCCCATGGGTTATTCATGTCCCCCTGAGCTCTGGCATGGTGAAGTCCAGGATAATGTCTAGTTTATATGCATTTCAAATGTATTTATTTTTTTTTTTTCTGAAAGCTGATGAGCACAGGCAGAACTGGCATTTTTGTGTGTTATCATGTGCGGTTGCAGGAGTTCAGACGGGATGACCTCTGCAGTATCCTATCCAGGCCTTTGTTCCCGTGTTACCAAAGTTGGGGACAGGGAACCAGGGACTTGGCAAGGGTGTTTAGCACCTCTTGGCAGTCACTATCCAGTTTAATTTTTAATTACCTCCGAGGTCAATCTCAAGATATTACCAATGGCCTCAGAGGGAGTTGCGTCAGCCTGTATTCAGAAATCACAGTGAAAACTCAAACTTTGCTTTGGCATTCATTCTGAAGAACATTTTTAAACTTTAGTATAATTTAGATGAGACACTGTAACAGGCTTGTGGGTTTTCTTTTATTTCCAAATCATTATTTGACTTCTCTGAAATGGTGACCATCTTGTCAAACAGAACATGGTACATACACTGTCTATTTAGTGTTTATTGAAAAACTTCTCCTGTACAGGTGACCCATGCAGGTCTCCATACTTCCTACTTAGCAATAATTGAAAGAAGCAGGCTTTGTCTTGTCTGTCTCCACAGGGCTGGCTTTCCCCTATTAGCACCATTGCTTTAGCACTGAACTAGAGTAAGTCACGCCAACGAATGCTGCACCAGCACGAGGAATGTTCACAGACAAAGCATCCTGCACTAGTAGACACTGCAGAGGTAGAAGGTAAATGCTTCAAAGACTTGCAGACATCGCAGCAAGAATATACTAATCCAATGAGCAACATCCTGAACAGATGCCTGCTCTGTAATTGTTTGAGTGCATGTTAACACTAGCAGGCGATGATCTGACCGCCGGGCTGAGTGTGCAACTAAGTGTGTGGGTGTGCGGGGGGTGTGTGTGTGAAGGAGGATGCTTTTCTTGATGCTGACATTTTGATGTACAGTAGCGTTTGGTGAAATGCATCGTTTCTCCTAAAGAGGGACCTGATCAATCACAATGAGTTGAGCTCTACCTACCTAGTCTTAGCCATGTTAGTCGGTGGCTAGGGAGGAAATTGTTACTCCCCAGCCTGAAAGAAATGAGTCATGAAAGAAGTCAAGATGCTGGCTAAAGATCCTGTGTGAGTTTGATACAATGTTCACTATGTCTTGGAAGAGCTATTTTAAGAAGAATTTGGCCAGAATCCTCGACTTTTGATTATTCTTTTTTCCTTCTCCTTGCATTTTACTGTTTCCCCGTAGCATGTATTAAACGTTGTGTCTTGATTTATATCTGTAAATAAATCTCCTTATTTATGAAGATGTAATGTCCCTGGGGTCCAGGAGGCCCCAGCCATTCCATGCAACTGAAAGAGACGTTACCTAAGTGGACCATGAATCAGGAGTGGGGCAGACAGAGAGAACTATTTTTACCAACCCTCTTGACTTGCAAGGAGGTCTGCCCAAAAGGCAAGTGGGGGCAGCTGGTTGGAGGGACTGGGAAGGTGCTGGGAATTATACTCTGGGGTATCATTTCTGAGCGTTACAAGGTGCTTGGGCTGTGCTGAATTACAGAACAGGAGAATGAAGCAGGAGAGACAGTGGGAAAGCTTTTCGTGTGCTATCTAAGCAAGAGCCAGGGCATTCTTGACAGAGGAAGAAAGGTAGAAACTGGTGGCAGCTGCTAAAATAAGTAAGTTACTTTTTGTTGCTCAGTTGCCAGCAGCAACCTGGTATTGTATGTGTAGCAGTTTAAGTTGGGTGGGTCATGGTGGAATTATGATGCAGCTTTTCTCTGAAAAGTGCCTCTGCGTACACTTCACTTGCATTCATCTGCTGCCCCTCTAAGCCATGAAATAAAGCCTAATGTTAATGATGCCACTTCTGGCTAGTGTTCACAGAGATGTTACCTTTTCGGTCCATATGTCTGGGTGGGAAGCTTATAGAAGATTTCTGCTTCTCTTGGGAGGACAAATCCACCTTTTTCTGGGCAGGTTCTGGCTGGAGAAGTGTGGTGTGGTCTGCAGCAACTCCAGGCTGTGAGGAGTGCACGTATCTTCACTTGAACTTTCTCTGTATATATGGTCCTTTTTGGTAGGGTAGAAACCTTGTCCTAATATGAGTGTAACCTCCGTTGCCTTCACTGGGAGATTTCACAGACCAGGGTTCAAAAGTCTCTTCTTGCTTATTTATCTCTTTTTAAAATGGGCTTTATTTTTCAGGAATTTGTTTTGCTCATTTGTCTTGATAAGAAGACACTGCTAGCTCTTTTCAGTGAACTAAAGATGAAGAACGGCTTTATGTACTCCTATAGATAAGGCAGATGTTATTGGTATGGTCCTGAGCCATGGTGAGAAAAGCAACTGTCTTGAAAAATGCCATGTTCTCACTCAAAATATCTGCTCTGGGCTGGTTTTGAGTCTGAGTTGTTACTGTCAGTGAGGACAAAGATAATATGTTTATTTTAATGAACTAACAAATGCTCTGCTAGTATGTTCTGTCTGAAAACATTTTCATTGACTTTTTCCTTAAAAGACTCTAATTTCTTGGGAAGATTGAGTCTTCCACATGAAAAATGCAAATATTTGAGTAAAACCAGGAAATCTCACAGATGGAATATTGCCGTTAGAAAGTGCCATTTCAGGCCACACTCATGTCCTCAACTTTCTCATCTGGGCCTGACCCCCATTCCTGTGTCCTGCTGTAGCCACAGGATTCCCACCTCACATTGTGTCCCTTTGCTGTGTGAGGACATCACGGTGTGTCGGGAGATGGAATTCAGCAGCTGTTACCATGAAACAAGCAGCGTAACATTGCAAAATTAAAATACTTGTTTATCAGTTTATTTCCCCAAAAAGGCAACACTCTTGCAAAAAGGGGGAAAAACACTGGCTTAGGTAAGCGACTGACTGAATTCCTCAGCATGTCACTTCAACACACTTATCAGCTTAATGATGATGACAATGTCTTATTACTAATAGTGAGGTAAGTGGCAAAAAGCAGCCAATAAGGTTATCTTCTCCCTTGAGGAGTTTGGAGAGTGACAAAGAAGAAAAATCATCTTTCGTCTTGCACATAGACCAAATATGATATGCAATCACCGAAAAAAGAGCACACAACAAGCCAGTCTTTGTCAGCTGTCTAATTATAGCTACAGCCAACTAAATAGCAACATTCAATCCTCATTAAATCTGCTGCGCGCAGAAATTATTGTTAGGGTCCAGAGAAGCCAGGATAGTGAGGGACTGGACAGAAGTCATGCAGAGGAAAAATGGTTCAAGGAGGGGAACCACTCTGTGGTCCCTCATCTTTGGGTACAGAGGAACACTAATATTAACAGGACCTGTCTTTTTTTTTTTCAGTAATTCAGCTTGTCATCCAGGGGTGCTAAGGACAATTATTCAGCCACTCTCCATGATACTTTTGAAGTAAAAACTTTCCTTTCCACCTTTTTCTCTTTGTGGTTTCCCTTGCTTTGGCCTCTTTTGTGTTGTTTTGTTCACTGGTAGGAGATGGAGCTGCTACTCCTGTCAAAACCTATGAATAAATAAATAAATCTTCTAGGCATTTAATTCAAAAGAAAGATGGTTGCACGTGGGCACCTGTGGTCAGAGTAACAGCACTGAAAACAGCAGGTAAGTGCATGATGAAATTGGCTGTAATGACTGGGAGGTGTCCAGGTGGCAATATTAGTGGGAGGACTCAGAGACTCTTTGAAAATACCTTGAAATCCAAGGTACAGAAAATTTTGATAGCTATTTTTGAAACATATAAACAACACATTTGCTTTTCCTTCTTTCCAAGAGTCTGTCCTCTCTTCGGATTCTCTTGTGGAGAAAATCCCTTCCTGAACTCTTGCTATAATCATCTGTCTGCTGCTGCACTTCTGATCCTGTGCAAACCAGACCCTCAAGCTATATTAATGATTTGATACAGTAGCAATACCTGAATGATATAGGAATAGATCAGATCAGCATTTTTTCTCCTGAAACAGTTCTTTACGGAATAATGAGTTTAAAAAAGAATGAAATCTTCTGCAGAAAAAATCACCCCATGTTTTCTTTGGGCTTGGGGATGTTTAAAAGCAACCTGAAAAATTCCCTGAATCTATCTGCAAAAAGCAAACGACAGTTTGCAGGCCGCGGCCGCCAGGACGGAGGGCTTTTGCTGTATAGCTGGGAGCGGCAGCACGGGGAGGCTGCTGTTGAGCGGAGAAGGGAAACAAGCTCTGCTCTGCTCCTGCCTCCCTCACCTCCACCTCCCTCCCGGCTCTGCCGGGTCCACAGCGAGGAGCGAAGGGAAGGTCTCCGGCTGCTGCCATCTTTCCTTTTTCATTAGGCGCCTGACACCCATTCCTTCTAGATACAAGTGCTTTGAGCTTTAAATTGGGGAATTCTAATGGCCTATATATGCAGAGGGGTAGTATGCACAAGCCCATCACTCAGAGCTAGAGGGTATCCACAGGAGTCTTTGGGTCTAGAAAGGCATATATGCACAAAATGCAAGACATATTAGTGATGATTTGCTTCTATTTATTCTCAAAGGCCAATGTGAAGGAGTTTAAGGGCAGAATTAATTCTTAGCTGTGCGCTGAAGTCGACAGACTTAGACCAGGACTGTGTTTGGCAGTATTTCCATATCCTGCAATTCAGCATGGAATATGTAATCATCTGACAGAGGGTTCAGTATGTTTAGTTGTATAACTGCTAGAACAGATAAAGGATCAGCCAGGCAAACAGTGAAATATGAAAACGGTTCTCGTAAAAACATCCCAGCCTTGGGGCATGCATCTGCCAAGACTACTCCGTGGTGACATGAATGGACATAGCATTTAACTACTCTCCAAGAGGAGAGAGGATTAAAAGGAGGTGGGGAAAGCAGAAGAAGCCAGAGCAACCCTGCCAACAATAGCAGGTTGCAATACTTAATCTCAGTGCTTGTGCCAATGCGGTTCGAAGCTGCTGTTGTTTTTATGAGGAAAAATGCAGAAAAGACTAATCTGTGTATTTATGTCTGTCTGGAAATGTTATAAGTGCCGTGTGGTCATTCTGATTCCAGAATCAATGGGGTCGGTATTCCCAGGATGGGAAGACTTGGACACCGTGCCAGAACTCAGTGGCTACACATGGGACCGAAAGCAGAGAGAGTGAGTAAATGGAGGGATTCAGTAAAGTGGGAGATTAATCAGGAGCTCTACCCACACTTCCAAACAACAGAACTTTCTGGGGCTGTTTCAGCTCAATGCTACAAATCGTATGCCCTTGAGAAGTTCTAGAGCATCATCTTCAGTCCTTTCCTAACGAGTTTCCCTATTGTGCAATTAATTAGTTGATTTGTTTTCTGGTATGACTGTAACTGATAGTGTTATTTTTTTGGAGTTTATACTCTAGCGAGGTATGCTAGAGCAAGCATCCTGTGTGCCATAAGCTTTAACGAACACACAGAACAAGTGCAAGAAAGTGGCAGTGGTAACATGAGCTTCCTTCCATGCCAGTATTTTCCTCTGTTTGCCAGTGTAATGCTATTTAAGATAAGGGATGGTGGCTTGTTATCTACTCTTCTTTCTGTTCTCAATTGCAACAGAGCATTTCTTGAAAAAGTACAGTTTTTTTTATGATGGCTACTGTGGTTTGGTCTTTCGTCATTCTTTTGACAGTGACAGCAGAAGCAGTAAATACAGTGCTGATTTTTTGTGGGCACTAGGATCCGTACACAGATCACAGGCTCTGCATAGATTATCAGTCAGTATTGGTATAGGTCAGGTCATAATATGACAGAGATCTGCATCCTGTTCCTCTCTCTTATCTGCTGCTGTGGCCGCGGGATGCCGGGGGAGCGGGTGCTTTGCTGTCAGGCTGTGTCACTGGCGACAGAGCAAGAGGAAGCAGGTTTTCCGCCGGCTGTTTGAAAGATCTGCAGGAGAATCAGATTTGAAATCGTCAGGACATGCATTCCCTGAGGAGGGTGGAGGAATAACACAGATGATTTGCTGCTACTTCGTACTACTCTTCGGTTACACAAAAACATAATACACTGATCTGTCTTTCCTATCTGATCCTGCCATAGTAGTCTCCATGCTGTCTAAGGGTTTGTTTGATAATGTGTCTCCGGTGGTTTGTACCGTTTTGCTTTAATCCAGCTAAAGCTTAGCTCTGTTTGACTGGTAAAAGACAGTGACACGTAGGAGTAAGGCTTCTTTGGCTTTCTTTGTTGGGTAGGACAGATATTTGGCAGCTGAGTTTCCCAGGGACCTAGGGATTAGAGTGAACCTTGAGCTTCTTTCTTAAAAGTCTCCGTCACTCCAAACTTGACATTTTTCTGGTATGTAAGCTATAAACTACTGCAGGGGAGAAACGTTTTCCAGATGACAGTGCTCCATAAGTGGTGGTGTAGGATGTTGGTTATCTGTGATGGGAGTCGCACATCTCTGCAATACTCATGGGATCTCTTTTGACAACGAAATGTCATTTCTGAGAGAAATGAAACGTGTGTGGACAGGTGAGAAGGTGAAAATTAACATGATCCTTGTCTAGAACAGATTTATTTGAGCTTCAAGAAAGAACCTGAGCCTTCAATGGTTTGCTTTTCATTAGACCCATCTGTAAAAGCTTTGATCTCTTAATGCCTCTGTATCTGTTAATATTCCTACAAATTTTTAAGGAACGGGACAAGCATTTCCACCGTAGTAGTGTCATATTTTGATCACTCAAGTTCATGACCTTCCAGACCCAAGTCTGATTGTTTCATGTGACTGCCTTACACAGCAAAAAGGAGATTGTGGAAGTGCCCTGTGCTAAAGGGAGTGTCAGCTGAGGTGGAAGACCGAAGCATTTCCTTTGGAAAAGGAGTAGATAACAAGGAAAATGAATGTTCATCAATGTAGGTGCTTCAAATACAGATTCCCACATGTTTTTCTTTAATTTGCCTTGATGATTCTGTGGAAGCCATTTTTTTCCTCATGTTATCTGGGATCAAATCTCTCAAAGATATAGGAAGCTGTGGAGAGGAGAAACTGTCCTTCAGATGAAGAAAACCAGACCAAGCAACAAATAAATAAACCTTGCACTTTTAGTCAGACTCGGATACTGCATACCAAAAGCTCTAATATCATAAGAAGTTTATCAGAGGGGTTGGAATGCTTTCAGTGGCATCCTTGCCAAATTTCTCCTGGGCAAATTATTGTCCATCTTCCTAAATCCTCTTGTCAGTTTCTACTGGAGAAAGAAATAAGGTTTGCCATGTGCTGGGGCCCTGGACTGCCCTTAGGTCTGGGCTCATCCCCTGTCTCCGAGAACAGCAGGATTTACATGTTCAGCAGGTCAGTTGTCCACTGGGCTGACAGCTTTGGATGGGTGATCAGGGGAAAAAATTATGGAGAGGCTGAAAGACTCTCTGGTGAGGTGGGCTTTAGCAGGTGAAAGTCTTCCTCATCCGCTGTTCTAGACACCTTGCTGCCACTACCGTAACAGCTCCAACTCTCGCTTGCTTTTTTCCTTAGAGGCAGTTGCATTTCACTACTATTGTAGATGGGTGAAATGACTCTCGCAAGCATGTAGCACAAATGAGCTGTATGAGTGCCATAGTACACGGAAGAAATGTGAGTCATAAATCATCATTAACATCTGCTGGAAAACATATCTGTGCCCCAGCGGTTGTAGGTTACTCTGTCAGAGCACTTGTCACAAGACCCGTGATTGGCATTGTTTGGGACGCAAGTCCATAAAGATTGAGACTGCTAATGGCTGCTTTAACAAGCCTGTCAGTTTTGGCTTAATGAATTTGTTAATATCAAGCAACTTTCTTCCTCCAAACAATGGTGTTGGTAATTCGCAAGCTGTTATTCTTGGAGCCCCACTTTAACAAAAGCCAGCCTCTCTGTCTGAATGTTGCTGCTTTCATATTTTATTGCAGAAATTACACAAAAATATTTGGCTTGTCTAATGAGGACTTGACGATATAGTATATATTGCTGAAAATGTGTCATCGCATTATTTCCACAAAAATAAACTTTTCTCTTTTTTTTCCTTGTCCGTTGGCATTTTGCTAGTTCAAACTGGGGAATATGGGATGTCTATGTAACTTGTCTAATAATACAAAACAAATGGTATGGGTGTAATGCTGGTATTATCAGGGCTACATAGATTGTTCCTGTGCACTTATGCTTGTTTTCCTCCCTCTTTAGATCTATAGGTTTAGACTGCTGTTGGCATCTGCAGTTTCAGAGGCTTTAAGAACACGAGGGCTTGACCTCCCTGAATGTCCTTACTAATCCATATTCTTACATGTGCTAGATCATGCAGTTTGTTTTGCAGGAGGCCTTTCGGGCCAGGAAGACTTATTGTGGTTATCTAATCTGACCTATTTCATTACGGAGGTCACTGAATAACCCCCACAGGATTTCCTGCAGCTGGGAGAGAGAGTACTTGAAGAAAGTTTTCTGTCATGATCAGAGATGGAAGAAGGCTTTTTGGCAGTGTAGGCAAAATTTATTTTCAGGGCGGCAGCAGAATGGCTTTTGAGAGCAGACGGGCTGGAAAGGGATTTAAGGAGATGGGGGTGAGGATGCTGAACTGGGCAGGAGGACTCCACTAGGCAAGTATGAGATTAGTGAGATTTTGGAGACCGCGAATGTCAAACAGGCTTAGGGAAAATTACGGAGGACTGCAGAGAAGATATGGAGGCGATTATGGTTATTTTTGGCAGGAGTATGATTCAGGAGCAGGTCACAGGACCAGGTGGTTTAAGGTAGAAACTTTTCAGATAGGAAGTGGAGAAGAAAGGTCATGGTTTCCAGAGAGGGGATGGAAGTGATGAAACTTTTGGGAGAAGACTGAGTGGGGGGCAGGAGGGATTTGAGAGGCATGGGAAGTCTGAAAGGACTGTCATTTGAGGCAGGGATCCCTCTGCTTCCACCCTGACCTCATCTGACCACTTCCCCTCTGGAATTTCACCCTGCTTCCACTTTGGAGGGGTGTGAACCCCACAGCTCCAGCTGTGCCTCATACAGCAGCTGATTCCCCTGGGTGAGAAACCCACCCCATTTGTGCAGCTCCTGTTAGTCCTACTGTGCCTTAGGGGACTAAAGCAAATGGATGGGGAGGGGGCTGCAGGCAGGCATGGGGCTGGAGAGGAGACCTGGGGAGCGGTCCTTTCTGCTTCTGCTGCCAGGAGCACCAGGATGGGGCATGAGCTGCTTCCCATTCCAGCTGTGCCCCACCACCAATGCCAGTCCTTCCCTTGGGACAGGATCAGGGCATTAGCCTGGCATCCAGCTGAGCTGTGCTGTGGTTCAGAGGGACACCCTGCCCCCCGCCTTTTTCTGGCACTGCCTGAGAAGGCAGCCTGTGGATCCCCCCTTCCCAATTCTCAGGGCACAGCCCTGGTCCTTTGCTGCTGTGATTTGGCTCTGATCTTCAATAAAAGCCACACAACTGGTGGAGAGTGTACCAAGGCTCTTGGTAAGTCATTTCAATGAGCATTGCGAAAAACGTACACTGCTTTACCAGTTTGAATCCATTTACCATCAGAAGCATGGGAGAAAAAGAAATGGAGCAGAAGAAAAGTGCAAATTTTGGCAAGGCTTCTGGAAGAACGGATGGCAAAGAGGGCTTTTCTCTAGACACAGGTTAGAAACACAGGGCAGAAGAGAAAAAGCTGACATGAATTGGATTAGGCAGCTAACGAAGGATTGAAGCAATCTATTATATTGCTACTGTGGAGAAAAATGAATACCTTCCTCTCAGAGATTAGAGATGAGGAAAGAAGTGGCTATTTTTTCAGTGTACAGTGCAAAAAGCTGATGGTTGTCCTGTTGGAAAAGAGGATTGTTGGCTTGGTGAGGGGGAAAGTGTGGAACAGTTAAGACTTTCAAACCTGGACTGAAGATTTATAAACCATTCCTGTAAAAAGAAAGGAGAAATTTGCTTTGATTAACAGAATTTGTCAAATACCATCTCTTTTGTGTCCAGTTTGGTACTCCTTCTGACACCGGCCCAGACCTGATTTTTCATAGGAAGACAGTGTGATTTGTGTAACACACACAGGAAGTAGCTCAGTCTTGTGGAGGGGCATCAGGCCACACATGGACATCTAAATCAAATTTTGTTTGCTGACAGCCCCTAATACAGTTGTTGGCTGTGTGGTCTCTCCTTTTTTACTTGCCATGCTGCTTGACTTGTGACTGGAAGCAAAGTCAGTGCATTGAGGGCTTTCTGAAGGACTGTTCATTTCGTGACAGAGAGAAAAAGCCACAGAATAAGGGGGCAAGAAGAAGAGACCGTAGAGCTAGACAATACTATTTCTTGTGGGGTTCTGGACTGAGCAAGCCAGAGTGAAGACGTGTAATCTAAGAAGTTGAGGTCATCAACAAGCAAGTGGAGGAAAAGAAGGTTATCAGGAGTAGTCAGCATGGACTCATCAAGGGGAAATCATGCCTGACCAATCTGATAGCTTTCTACGATGACATGACTGGCTGGGTAGATGAAAGGAGAGCCGTGGGTGTTTTCTACCTTGACTTCAGCAAGGCTTTCGACACAGTGTCCCATGATATCCTCCTAGGGAAGCTCAGGAAGTATGGGCTGGATGAGTGGTTGGTGAAGTGGATTGAGAACTGGCTGAATGGCAGAGCTCAGAGGGTTGTCGTCAGCGGCGCTGAGTCTAGTTGGAGGCCGGTAACTAGTGGTGTCCCTCAGGGGTCAGTACTGGGCCCAGTCTTGTTTAACTTCTTCATCAACGACCTGGATGAAGAGTTAGAATGTACCCTCAGCAAGT